>Ga0070658_10000455_pt1 | contig 35487 bp, 36 predicted proteins | sample KBSC13metaG_FD_64664 | JGI IMG/M metagenome (GOLD analysis project Ga0070658, IMG submission 64664) | Corn rhizosphere microbial communities from Kellogg Biological Station, Michigan, USA - KBS C1-3 metaG | ecosystem: Host-associated > Plants > Roots > Rhizosphere > Soil ... | reverse complement strand
CGACGACAGGAAGCCTGCGGCGCGGCGAGGAGCAGTGGGTCTTCGAACGGACCGGCCTGGCACTGCGGACACCAGATGAACCGTCAGGCGTCAGGGAGGGCGGCGGCGATCGCCGCGGCTTGCGCCTCGATGCCGTGACCGGGAGTGGCAACGAAGGACACCAGCCAGCGCAGCACCAGGTCGACCAGCTCAGGTCGCGCGGTGCGTCCGGCCGACGTCAGCACGGCAGCAACCCCGGCCCGCGCCCGGGACCAGGCGACGTCGTCGGTGACGGTGACCAGTGCGGCCATGACCGCCGGCTCGTCGGCGCCGATCCGGCGCAGCGCCGGGTGGTTGCCGAGCCGCTCGGCGGCCAGCGCCAGAGCCTCGGCGAGGTCCTCGGCCGCGACCGCAGTGCAGTCCTCGATCAGCGCCTTGACATTGGCGTCGACGGTCGCGGCATAGACCGCTTCCTTGGTCCGGAAGTGGTTGTAGAGGGTGCCCTTGGCGATGCCGGCGAGCATCGCGATATCGGCCATCGTCGCGCGCCGCGCACCATGCTTCTCGACGGCACGGACGGCGCCGTCCAGGACGGCGGCGCGGGTGCGTTGCATCGCGTTGCCGGCGCGGCTGCGCACACCGCGTTCGCGCACCGGCGCCGCACTCGGGTCGATCGTCATGGAGAACGGCTCGTCACGCAGCGGCAACGGGGAGCCCGAGCCGGTCGACGGGCTGTGCGCCGACAGGTGCGGGAGCCACAGCGGCACTCGCCACCGGCAACGGCGACCCGTTGCTCGCCAGCGATGCGACCGGCCGAACCGGCACCGGCCGCGACAGGTCGCCCGGGCCGGTGAAGCCGACCGGGGCGAGGGCGCCGCGCTCCAGCCGGGTGATGTCGTAACTCACTTCGGACAAGACGTCCGCGAGCGAGATGCCCAGCGCCTCACACAGCGAGGCGAGGAGCTCACTCGATGCTTCCTTGCGGCCACGCTCGATCTCCGACAGGTAACCCAGCGAGATGCGGGCCGAGCCGGCGACGTCACGCAGCGTGCGCGACTGGCGCAGCCGGTGCCGCCGGAGGACGTCGCCGAGCAGTCTGCGGAACAAGACCATGACGCACCTCCTACCGGCTGCCGCCGAGTTCCACGAGACTACCCGTGGCCGGTGACGGTCTCGGCGAGAAGCGTCAAAGCCGCGTCGACCGCGCCATGGCGGATGGCGTCGCGATCACCCGACAGGAGCAGTTCGCGGACTTCCCCACCACCCGGTCCGGCCACCGACACGAAGACCGTGCCCACCTTCTGGCCGTTCTGCTCGTCCGGCCCGGCGACGCCGGTGACTCCCACGCCGTACGTCGCGGCCAACCGGTCGCGGGCGCCGGCGGCCAGCGCGGCCGCGACGTGGGCCGAGACCGGGCCTTCGGCGTCGAGCAGCGGCTGCGGCACGCCGGCGAGTGTCGCTTTGAGTTCGGTGGCATAGACGACGATCCCGCCCCGGAACGTCGCGGACGAACCGGGCGTCGTGGTCAGCGCCGCGCCGAGCAGCCCGCCTGTGAGCGACTCGGCTACGGCGACGGTCGCGTTGTGGAGCAGCAGCAACTCGTGCAGCTCGGCGGCAGCGGTCATCGGTGCGGGTTCATCTGTTTTGGGCAAGCTTTCGTGCGCGTTTCATGGCCGCACGTTCGCTAGTGCGGCGCAGCGTCAGCGCGCGGGCCACGTAGTCGGCGCCGGTGACGATGGTGACGACAACGGCGGCGAGCAGCAGCCAGAATCGCGCCGTCGCGGCCCAGCCGGTGAGCGGCAGGATGTAAAGCCCGATCGCGAGGTTCTGCAGCAAGGTCTTGACCTTGCCGCCGCGGCTGGCGGGGATGACGCCGTGACGGATGACGAAGAACCGCAGCCCGGTGATGCCGAGCTCGCGGGCGAGGATGACCGCCGTGACGACCCACGGGAGATCGCCGAGAGCGGAGAGACCGACCAACGCCGCTCCGGTCAGCGCCTTGTCGGCGATCGGGTCGGCGACTTTTCCGACGTCGGTCACGAGGCCGCGGCTTCGAGCGAGGTCACCGTCGATGAGGTCGGTGACGGTCGCCGCGACGAAGGCGACGCAGGCCCACACCCGCCACCCCGGCGAGTGTCCGCCGTCCGCGAAGAGCAGCACGAGGAACACGGGGACGAGCAACAGCCGCACCAACGTCAAGCCGTTGGCGATGTTGACGACGTGAGCGGTCTGCGCCGGCTGCGCCGCGGGGTCAGCGGCGAGCGGTCGCGCGGGTGTCATCGCAGGGCTTTCATAGCGGCGCTCTCATACCGGCTCCGCGACGAGATCGACGCCGTCCGCGGCGACGACACGCGCCCGTACGACGTCGCCGACCGCGACACCCTTGGCGGCGATCAGCCGCGTCGTGCCGTCGACCTCCGGCGCCTGGTGTTCGGCGCGTCCTTCCGCACCGGTCACATCACCATCGGCAGGGTCGAGCGACTCGACCAGGACCTCGACCACTTCGCCGATGCGGTCCTCAGCCCGTTGTGCGGTGAGCTCCTCGGCGAGGTCGGTCACCGCGGCCAGTCGGCGCGCGACGACGTCACGCCGCACCTTGCCGGAAAGGCCCGCTGCCTCGGTGCCGTCCTCGTCGCTGTAGCCGAAGACCCCGATCGCGTCGAGGCGCGCGGCTTCCAGGAAGCCGGTCAGCTCGTCGACGTCGTCCCTTGTCTCACCCGGGAAGCCGACGATGACGTTGCTGCGACACCCGGCCTGCGGTGCGATGTCACGGATGCTGCTCAGCAGTGCGAGGAAACGCTCCCGGTCGCCGAAGCGACGCATGCGCCGCAACACGTCGGCGCTCGCGTGCTGGAAGGACAGGTCGAAGTACGCCGCGACACCCTCCGTGCCCGCCAGGGTCTCCACGAGTGACGGACGCAGCTCCGCGGGCTGCAGATACGACACCCGTACCCGGCTGATGCCCGGCACCGCGGCGAGTTGCGGCAGCAGTTTCTCCAGCGCCCGCAAGTCGCCGAGATCCTTGCCGTAGGAGGTGGAGTTCTCGCTGACGAGAACGACCTCGCGGACGCCCTGCGCCGCCAGCCACTCGGTGTCCGCCAGCACGTCGTCCGGCTGCCGGGAGACGAAAGAACCACGGAAGGACGGAATCGCGCAGAACGCGCATCGGCGGTCGCACCCGGAGGCGAGTTTCACCGGTGCGACCGGTCCGCCCGCAAGTCGATGCCGGAGAACGGACTGCGGGCCACCGGCGTGACCGGGGATGCCGACATCGACCGCGCCAGATCCCGACAACGCCTCGCGTCGTCGTACCGGCGTCACGGGCAGCAGCGTGCGACGGTCGCGCGGCTGGTGCGGCTGCACGGTGTCGCCCGCGAGCACCTGCTCGAGCCGTCCGGCGATGTCGCCATAGTCGTCGAAGCTCAGCACGGCATCGGCCTCGGGGAGGTCGCGCGCGAGCTGCTCGCCGTAGCGCTCGGCGAGACAGCCGACGGCCACGACCTTGCGTCCGGTGTCGTGCGCTTCGAGCAGCACATCGATGGAGTCACGCTTCGCCGACTCGACGAAGCCGCATGTGTTGACGACGACGGCGTCGGCATCGTCGGTGTCGTCCACGATGACCCAGCCGGCCCGGGACAGTCGTGCGGCGAGCTCTTCGGAGTCGACGTCGTTGCGTGCGCAGCCCAGGGTGACGAACCTGACGGAGGGGCTCACGTCAGGCGAACTGAACGTCGCCGCCGGGCTGCACGGTCACGTGCGCGACGTTGCCGGAAGAGTGGGGCGTGCCAAAGTCGTGGTTGTCCGCGACGAGCTGCACCGCGGGTGCATTGCCGATGACCATCCGCAGCCCTTTCGGGTCGCGGAAGATCTTCGAGTCACCGCGGTTGAGCAGACCCTGGAAGAGCAGCCGCCCTGACAGCGTCTCGACCTGCAACCAGGTCGTGCCGCCGGTGACACGGACCAGGGCGATGGCGAGGTTGGACGGCAATTGCGCGACCGCGGTCGGCGGGATCGACGGCGGCGGCGCCTTCGGGCTCGACGACGGAGACTTTGTTGTCGCGGGCGGGGTGGTGCTCTGCTCGGTGCTGGTGCTGTGGCTCGGGCTGTGATGCACCAGGCCGTACGCCGCCAGCACACAGATCGCGACCAGAGCCGCTGCCATCGCGGCGGCCCAGTTGGGGCGGCGCCGATCCGCCCGGGCGGCAAGATCAGGTTCGGCGGGCTGCTGCGGCACCGCGCTCGGCGCGGGCTCGGCCGAATGCTCCCGGTCGTAGTCGGCGACGAGGGGTTCCGGGTCGACACCGATCACACGGGCGATGCTCCGCAGGTGGCCGCGGGCATAGACCGCACCGCCGCAGGCGTCGAACTGGTCCGCCTCGATCGCGCGGATGAGGCCGGCGCGGATCCGGGTCGCGGCGCTGACGTCCTCGACCGAGAGCCCGTGCGCCTCTCGGGCACGAGTCAGGTCTTCGCCGACGGACACCGGACGAGCCTCCTGGGGAAGTGGGCCGAGCGAGACCCGAGTCTAGCCGGGGGTGCGTGCGCAGACCGCCCCCACGCGGACGTATCAAACGTGCCTCGTGGGTGCTGTCAGCCGCCTTCGCGCAGCGCCCACTTATGCGCCTCCGCGCAGGGTAGTGAGGATGCCTTCGAGCTCTTCCGGACGCACGAGCACGTCGCGGGCTTTGGAACCTTCGCTCGGTCCCACGACGCCGCGGCTTTCCATCAGGTCCATCAGCCGTCCGGCCTTCGCGAAGCCGACCCGAAGTTTGCGCTGCAGCATCGACGTCGAGCCGAACTGGGTGGTGACGACGAGTTCGGTCGCCTGGCACAGCAGGTCAAGGTCGTCGCCGATATCCTCGTCGATCTCCTTCTTCGAGGCCACGGCGGCTGTGACGTCGTCGCGGTAGTCGGGCTGCTTCTGCTTCTTGCAGTGGGCGACGACCGCCTCGATCTCGGTGTCGGAGACGAAGGCGCCCTGCAGCCGGATCGGCTTGCTCTCCCCCATCGGCAGGAACAGCGAGTCGCCGCCGCCGACGAGCTTCTCGGCCCCGGGCTGGTCGAGGATGACCCGGCTGTCGGCGAGGCTTGCCGTCGCGAACGCCAGCCGGCTCGGGACGTTGGCCTTGATCAGACCGGTCACGACGTCGACGCTCGGACGCTGCGTTGCGAGGACGAGATGGATGCCGGCGGCGCGCGCGAGCTGGGTGATCCGCACGACCGCGTCCTCGACGTCGCGAGGCGCGACCATCATCAGGTCGGCGAGCTCGTCGACGATGACGAGCAGATACGGGTAGGGCGCGAACTGCCGGTCGTCGCCGGGCTGCGACTTGAGTTTGCCGGCGCGCACCTTCGTGTTGAAGTCGTCCAGGTGGCGGACGCCGGCCGCCTCCATGTCGTCGTAGCGCAGCTCCATCTCGCGCACGACCCATGTCAGCGCGTCGGCCGCTTTCTTCGGGTTGGTGATGATCGGCGTGATCAGGTGCGGGATGCCCTGGTAGTGCGTGAGCTCGACTCGCTTGGGGTCGATCAGCACGAGCCGCACCTCGTCCGGGGTCGAGCGGGCGAGGATCGATGTGATCAGGCTGTTGATGCACGTGCTCTTGCCGGCGCCGGTGGCACCGGCGATGAGCATGTGCGGCATCTTCGCCAGGTTGGCGGCGATGAAGTGACCTTCGACGTCCTTGCCGAGCGCAACCACGAGCGGGTGGTGCTGGTTGGTGGCGACCGGGCTGCGCAGCACGTCGCCGAGCGCGACCATCTCGCGGTCGGTATTGGGAATCTCGATGCCGATCGCGGACTTGCCGGGGATGACGTCGATGATGCGTACGTCGGGGCTCTTGACGGCGTAGGCGATGTTGCGCAGCAACTGCTTGATGCGCTCCACCTTGACCGCGTGGCCGAGCTCCACCTCGTAGCGCGTGACGGTCGGTCCCCGGCTGAACCCGGTGACACGCGCGTCCACCTCGAACTGCGAGAACACCGCGGTCAGCGCTTCGATGACGGCGTCGTTGGCCTTGCTGCGCGCCTTCGCCGGTGGTCCTTCGCGCAGCAGCTTCGACGACGGCAGCTGGTAGACGCCGTCATTGAGGGACATCTGCTCGGTCCGCCGGGGGGCCGGGGTGGTCACGGGTGGGGCGTCGGTGATGACGGGGATGGGACCGGTGTCGGCGAAGGCCGGGTCGACGGGCGGTGTCTCGGCGACGACCGGCGAGGCGGAGAAGGGTGTCGTCTCGCTCGCGGCCAGGTCGATGACGTCGGACTTGCCGCGACGGCGCGGGCGTTTGCGTTTCGGTTCAGTGTCGACGTCGGCGCGGTCGACCACGCCGAGTCCGGCATCGTCGGCGTCGGTGTGCGGCTGGGGCCGCAGCCGCGCCATCAGCCGGGCCTTCACCTCGTGCAGCGGAGTGCCCGTCACCACGAGCACACCGAAGACGCCGACCAGGAGCAGCAGCGGCACGGCGAGATAGGACGTCACTGCGCTGCGCAACGGCGAGCCGGCCAGCACACCCAGCACCCCGCCGGCGGCGCGGCGGCCGCTGCCGCTGGTCGGGTCACCATGGGCCAGATCGAGGATGCCGAGCAGGCCGATTGCGACCGCAACCCACCCGACGGCCACCCGACCACGCGGCGCCTCTGCCCGCGGTGTGCGCAGCAGTCGCCACGCGGTGCCGACAAGCATGATCGGCAACAGCATGACAGCGCTGCCGACGAGCGCGCGCAGCACATAGGTGATGCCCTGGCCGAGCGGGCCGCCGGCCGAGGCCCAGGCGCCGACCGCTACAACGAGGGCGCCGGCGAGGCAGGCAAGCCCGGCGCCGTCGCGGCGGTGAGCCGGGTCGAGATCACGGGCGCCGCCGCCGAGGTGCCGGGCGATGCCACCGACGAGATGCGCCAGCACCATCCAGATCGCGGCCAGGACCCTCGCGAGAGCTCGGACGAGCCGCGTCGGCAGCCCGGGACCGCGCTTGACCGGGCGCTTGGCCGGCGGCCGACGACCGGCGCCGGAGCGAGCAGATCCGGAGCGCGCCGGGGTCGACCGGCTGGCTGCGGGTGGCCGCGCGCCGCTGCGCGGCCGCGTCGGCGTACGCGTTGCCACGTGCGAAGCCTAACCGGCTTCGCCACATCTGCCCCACAAGTCACATCCGGCGCGCCGGTGCGGGCTGCTGCTAGTCGGCGACAACGGCCGGCTGCGCGCTGACCGAGGGGTATTCGATGCCGGTGTCGGCGAGGAGCTCCTCGCCGCGTTTGCGGGCGTACTTGCTGTAGCGCAACGTGAAGATGAACAGGCCGCCGAAGAAGCAACCGCCGAGTACCGGCGACACGGCCAGGAACGTGCCCGTCGGCAGCGCGACGGCGAGCAGGACCCGGGCCCCCGCCTCGACCAAGAGGCCGATGCCCCAGACGCTGGTGATGATGAGGAACGTCCGGCGGGCAGTGGGCAGGGTGAACAGCTCGTCATAGGCGGCTCGCCGCTCCGGGTCGTCGCCGGCGGACAGCGCCTTACCGAGGTGGAACATCACCGGCTTGTGCCAGCTGAGCGAGGCCAGGCAGACGATCCCGAACAGTGCGGTGAACGCGGAGTCGCGGACCTTGAGCACGAACGCGTTGCCACCCAGTGCGTACGACGACACCACTCCGGCGAGGAAGCCGAACAGCGTGATGCTGCCGATCGCGTCGATGGTGCGCTTGCGGATCCACTCCACGACCACCCAGGCGGCCGGGAAGGCACCGGCGATGATCAGCGCCGTCGCGTCGTTGCCGACGTGCGGGCGCACCGTGTAGTAGACGCCGAGCGGGATGATCGCGCCGAAGATCGTGCTCGGCAGCATCGCCCGCAGCGATGGCGCGCCGGGCTCCCAATCATCGGCCACGGCTATACCTCCACCACAACGGGGATGATCATCGGGCGCCGCCGATAGGTGTCCGACACCCACTTGCCCAGCGTCCGGCGGACCAGCTGCTGCAGCTGGTGCACGTCACTGACGCCTTCGCGTGCGGCACCGGCCAACGCCTCCTCGATCAGCGGGCGGACCTCGTCGAACGCCGCCGCATCCTCGGAGAAACCTCGGGCGAGGATCTCCGGGCCGGCCGCGACCTTGCCGGTCACCGAATCGACCACGACGACGACAGTGACGAAGCCTTCCCCACCGAGGATTCGACGGTCGCGCAGCGACTCCTCCCCGACGTCGCCGACCGCGAGGCCGTCGACGAAGACGTAGCCCGCCGGCACCGAGCCGACGATGCGAGCGTGCCCGTCGACGAGGTCGACGACGACACCGTCCTCGGCGCACACGATGTTGTCGCGCGGCACCCCGGTCGCTTCGGCGAGCTCGGCATGCGCGCGCAGGTGCCGCCACTCGCCGTGGATCGGCATGACGTTGCTGGGCCGGGTCATGTTGAGCACGTAGAGCAGCTCACCGGCGGGCGCATGACCGGAGACGTGCACGAGCGCGCTCTCCTTGTGCACCACCTTCGCGCCCCACCGGGTGAGCCCGTTGACCACCCGCCACACCGCGCTCTCGTTGCCCGGGATGAGCGAAGAGGCGAGGACGACGGTGTCGTCCGGCTCGATCCGCACCTGGTGATGGTCGCGGTTGGCCATCCGCGACAGCGCCGACATCGGCTCGCCTTGAGAGCCGGTGGAGATCAGTACGACGTCCTCGGGCCGCAGGTCGTCCAGAGCATCCGGGTCGACGACGAGGCCTGGCGGGATGGTGAGGTAGCCGAGGTCGCGGGCGATGCCCATGTTGCGGACCATCGACCGCCCGATGAAGACCACCTTGCGGTGATGGGCTTGAGCTGCATCGAGCACCTGCTGCACGCGATGCACGTGCGAGGCGAAGCAGGCGACGATGATGCGGCGCGAGGCCGCGCGGAACACGTCGTCGAGGACCGGCCCGATCTCGCGCTCGGAGGTGACGAATCCCGGCACCTCGGCGTTGGTCGAGTCGCTCATCAACAGGTCGATGCCCTCACGCCCCAAGCGCGCCCAGCCGCCGAGGTCGGTGATGCGACCGTCGAGGGGCAGCTGGTCCATCTTGAAGTCGCCGGTGTGCAGCACGACGCCGGCAGCGGTTCGCACCGCGACTCCGAGCGCATCCGGAATCGAGTGGTTGACGGCGAAGAACTCGCACCTGAACGGTCCGAGCTGCTCGACCTGTCCTTCCCGCACCTCGAGGGTGTAGGGCGTGATCCGGTGCTCGCGCAGCTTGCCGTCGAGCAGGGCAAGCGTCAGCCGCGAGCCGACGATGGGAACGTCCGGCTTCTCGCGCAAGAGATAGGGCACGGCGCCGATGTGGTCCTCGTGGCCATGGGTCAGCACGACTGCGTCGACGTCGTCCCAGCGCTCCCGCAGATACGTGAAGTCCGGAAGGATGAGATCGACGCCGGGCTGGTCCGGCTCCGGAAACAGCACCCCGCAGTCAACGACCAGCAGCCGGCCGTCGTGCTCGAAGACGGTCATGTTGCGGCCGATCTCACCGAGCCCGCCCAGCGGCACGATCCGAAGACCGCCGGGGGTCAGCGGCGGCGGCGCCGGCAGCTCCGGATGCGGATGACTCACGTCAGAGCGCGATCCCGGCAGCGGCGAGGTCGGCGGTGAGCTGGGTGAGCTGCTCGACGTCGGCATCGACCATCGGCGGGCGCACCGGGCCGGCCGGCAACCCGACCAGCCGCAACGCCGCCTTCACCAGGATCGGGTTGGGCGCGCGGAACAAGCCGGTGTAGATCGGCAACAGGCTGCGGTGGACCGTGCGCGCGGTCACCACATCGCCGCTGTCCCAAGCCGCGAGCAGCTCCACCAACTGTGGCGAGGCCACGTGGGAGGCGACGCTGACGAAACCGACTGCGCCGATGGACAGCAGGGGCAGGTTGAGCATGTCCGAGCCGCAGTAGAACGCGAGGTCGGTGCGCGCCAGCACCCACGACGTGGCCGCCAGATCGTCCTTGGCGTCCTTGACCGCGACGATGCGCGGATGCTCGGCCAGGCGAACGAGCGTCTCGGACTGGATCGCCGTCGCGGTGCGTCCGGGGATGTCGTAGAGCATCACCGGCAGGTCGGTCGCATCGGCCACGCGGGTGAAGTGATCCCGGAGCCCGGCCTGCGGTGGCCGGGAGTAGTAGGGAGTGACGACGAGCACACCGACGGCACCGGCCTTCTCCGCCGCCCGCGCCAGCTCGGTCGTGTGCGCGGTGTCATTGGTGCCGACGCCCGCGACGATGTGCGCGCGGTCGCCGACGGCTTCGACCACCGCCCGCAGCAGCCGATCCTTCTCCTCATCGGTCGTCGTCGGTGACTCACCGGTCGTTCCGCTGATGACGAGCCCGTCGTTGCCGGCATCCACCAGGGCGGTGGCGAGAGCCTGAGCGCCGTTGACGTCGAGGTCGCCGGCACTGGTGAACGGCGTGACCATCGCGGTCACGACGCGGCCGAAGGGCGCCCCGGGTAGTTGTGGCGGTGCCATATCAGAAACCTACTCGTCCTGGCACCCGCGGTGCTCGGCATAACCCGGGCGACCTCCTCCAACGGCAGAAAGACCAGCAGGCACACCATCAGCGGCAGGAAGTTGATCCGGATCGTCGCCTCGGTGGTCAGATGGAACAGCTCGAGGACGACCACGGCGGCGATCCGGCCGCGGCGGCCGAGGAAGAACACCAGCGGCGTGAGGCTCTCCAACACGAACAGCCCCCACTGCGCACCCAGCAGCACGGTCGGGTAGTGCAGGAGCGGTCGCGCGACGAACGTTCCGCGGCGTACGACGGCCCAGGCAAACGTCGCTCCGGTGAGCCAGTGCGGGTGGCCGAAGCGGACGAACTTTGCGTACGCCGACAGGAAGTAGGTCGCGATGACCGCGACCTCGATGCATCGCAACGCCCATCCGGCCGCCTCGCTGTCGTCAGTGCTGCGCCATGAAGCAGCACCGACGGTCGGCAGCACGAACACCGCGACCAGGATCGCGAGATGGTCGTGGTCGACCTTGCCGTAGGACATCGCCAGACAGCACCAGTCCAGGAACGCGAACGCAACGATCCAGCCCGCGACGCGGCGCCATCGTCCGGTCGCCGCGATCAGCGACGCGACGATGATGACGACACGAAGCGTCTGGACGAACCACGGCGACGGCGCGGGCTGGTGAATCGCGGCGAGCAGCTCGACCGGGTCGTAGAGCTCGGGTGAGCCGTAGGCATGCGGGATGACCTGTCCGGTGCGCGCGAACAAGTCGATCGGAACGAAGAGATAGATGATGGTCCGCAGGACCGCGAAGCGCGACAGGGGCGCGGGCCGCAACCACCACCGGGCGGCCGCGCTCATGTCACGGTCCAAGCGACGAGCACCTTGGTATAGCTCTTCTGCGGAACGCGATCGCGCAACGGGATGACCGTGTCGACGACGTAGAGGCGAACGTACTGCGGCTCGTCGGGATGCAGCCGTTGCTGCGCGACCGCGAGTGTGCGCAACAATGCCGGGTCCCGCTCGATCGCAGGTAGCTGGATCTCGATGTCGGCGCGCTTCACACCGATGCCGGACGGGCTGAGATGGACCGGCACATGCGTGCCGGCGGTGGTGTCGGCGTAGACCTGGATCGAGTCGACCTGACCGCTGGGCGCGACGTAGAAGGCGTACTGCGTCATCGGCCCGGCCGGAAACATCTTCTCGGCTCCGGTGACCGTGCCGTACAGGACGCAAGCGCCCGCGATCGCTGTCGCCCCCAGTCGCCGGAAGCGTCCCGAGCGCGACAGGCGGACTGTCGTTGGTGCAGGCGGTGCAGGCTCAGCCACGACGCAGCTCGCGGAACCGGTAGCGCATCCCGGTTCTGCTCGTCTGCCATTCGCCGACCTCGACCTCGCGCCACTCCGGCCCGACAGCCGGCCCGAAGACCTGCACAGCGGTGTCACCGTCGACGTGCGTGTCGACATCGGTGATGAGCAGCCGGTCAGCATGAGCGAGCGCGTCCGCGTAGATCTGTGCGCCGCCTCCGACCCACACGTCGTCCGAAGTGCGCAGGGCGCGGGCCAAGGAGGTGACGACTTCCGCGCCGGGTGCGGAGTAGGACGGGTCGCGCGTCACCACCACGTTGCGCCGCCCCGGCAACGGCCGGAACTTCGACGGCAGCGACTCCCAGGTGCGCCGTCCCATGACGACGGTGTCGCCCATCGTGAGATCTCGGAAGCGCTCCATGTCCTCCGGCACGTGCCAGGGCAGCGTGCCGTCGGCCCCGATGACTCCGTCGGCGGACTGCGCCCAGATGAGGGTGATCAACGTCCCCGTCACACCGCGACAGGTGCACGCAGCGCCGGATGGTGCTGGTAGCCGACGACCTCGAAGTCCTCGTAGGTGTAGTCGAACAGCGAGGACGCCTTGCGCAGTTGCAACCGGGGGAACGGATAGGGCTCGCGGGAAAGCTGCTCGCGGACCTGCTCGACGTGGTTGTCGTAGATGTGGCAGTCGCCGCCGGTCCAGACGAAGTCACCCACGTCGAGCCCCACCTGCTGGGCGATCATGTGCGTCAGGAGCGAGTAGCTCGCGATGTTGAACGGAACGCCGAGGAACAGATCCGCGCTGCGCTGGTAGAGCTGGCACGACAGCCGCCCGTCCGCGACGTAGAACTGGAACAGCGTGTGGCAAGGCGGCAGAGCCATCTGTGGGATCTCGCCGACGTTCCACGCCGACACCAGGAGCCGGCGCGAGTTGGGGTCGGAGCGCAGCAGCTCGAGCACCTGGCTGATCTGGTCGATGTGCCGGCCGTCCGGTGTCGGCCAGGATCGCCACTGGACGCCGTAGACAGGACCGAGCCCGCCGTCCGGCGCGGCCCATTCGTCCCAGATCGTCACACCGTGTTCCTGCAACCAGCGGACGTTGCCCTCGCCGCGCAGGAACCACAGCAGCTCGTAGGCGACGGACCGGAAGTGCACGAGCTTGGTGGTGACCAGCGGGAAGCCCTCGCGGAGGTCGAAGCGCATCTGGTGCCCGAAGATGCTCCGCGTGCCCGTGCCGGTGCGGTCCGACTTCTGCGAACCGCGCGCCATCACCAGGCGCAGCAGGTCCTCGTAGTCGGTGTTGGCTTGGTAGCCGGGATCGGCTGGGGACACGGTTGGCATGCTACGGCGACCCGCGCCCCTACGCCGTGTTTGTCACCACCAGATCGGGTCACGCGCCTCGCGGGGAGGGGCGATCTCGTAGGCGGCATCGGCGGGATAGGCCGGCGGCGTCGCGATCACCTCGCGGGCACGCACCTCGTGCATGCACAGCGCGCAGGTGGAGGCGTCGTCGTCGGCCTGCCACCGACGCTCCGGCCAGGTGAATCGCGGTCGGGCGGCAGTGCACAGCACGCGGCCGTCGAGGTCGACAGCATGCCGGCGCCCCGCGGGCACCGTGCACTCATCCTCGACGGCGATGAGTTCAGAACCGACGACATACATGCTTGATCAACGACGCATCATGCCAGAGGTCACGACGCCGTCACGGCCTTGCCCGCCCGGTGCGTCGCATCTGCACGGTGATCGCCTTCCATCGCCGCGCCTCCTCGGCCTGCAGCCGGGCGTCATGGCGGCGGGCGATCCACTGGGCCTCGCGCTCGAGCTTGCGCCAGCCGGCCACCCGACGTTCGTCGAGGGTGCCGTCGTCGAGCGCGGCATTGACGGCGCATCCCGGCTCGCTGTCGTGGCCGCAGTCATTGAACCGGCACTGGGCGGCGAGTTCCTCGACGTCCTGGAACGTGCGGGCGAGCCCGTCGCCGTCGAGCCACACACCAACTCCGCGCAGGCCGGGAGTGTCGAGGGCGATAGCGCCGCCCGGCAGGGGCACCAACTCGCGGAAGGTCGTGGTGTGCCTGCCCTTGCCGTCGCTGCGCACGTCGGTGGTCGCGAGCAGGTCCTCGCCGACCAGCGCGTTGATCAGCGTTGACTTGCCCGCTCCGGAGCGACCGAGAAGGCAGCAGGTGCGGCCGGGCACGAGATAGGCGTCGAGTGCGTCATAACCTCCGTCGACGGCGGAGCTGACGCTGACGACGTCGACGCCGGGAGCGCTCGCGCCCAGGTCCTCGGCGACTCCGACCGGGTCCACGGCCAGGTCGGCCTTGGTCATGACCACGACGGGTGTCGCGCCGCTATCCCAGGCCAGCGCCACAAGTCGCTCGGTCATGCCGACCCGCGGCTCGGGAACGGCAGGTACGACGACGAAGACGACGTCGACGTTGGCGGCCAGCAACTGCGCGGTGGAGCGGCCGCCGACGACGAGGCGTTTGATCAGGGTCCGGCGGGACAGCAGCTGGTCGACGTACCAGGTCCGGTCGTCGACACCGAGTGCAACCCAGTCGCCCACCGCCAGATCCGGTGTGCTCGCCGTGGTGAGGACGCGGAGGGGGTTGTCGCCGGTGAGGACGTCAACAGCGCCGCGTTCGACGCGGCGTACGCGAGCGGCAACCGTGGAGTGGGCAAGCGGGGCGAACTCAGCGTCGCGCTCGGCGTCCCAACCGAGCGCAGCCAAGGAAACGGACATCTCGGAACCTTTCGGAGAAGGGTGAGCGGGAGCAGCAAAGTGATGTCGCAGTCATGCCGCTCACCCCCTCCGTCCGGTTGCCGCCATCCGGTTGACAGCGAACGGTACGACGCCGTGCGTCGAGGGGTCATGCGATTTTCCGTGCAGCTCTCTGTCAGTGCAGGTGCTCCTTGCGGGCACACGAGGGCCACGGCTCCCAGCCGCGACGGTCGTGCAGCTTCACTGTCGCGGCGTCCTGTGTGTTCTTGGTAGCCCGGTCCGGGCGACCCCGGTAGCCGAGTCCGTGCCACGTGCTCGAGTTGAACTGGTAGGCGCCGTAGTAACCGTTGCCGGTGTTGATGTGGTAGCGGTCGCTCGACTCGCATACCCGCAGCCGGTACATCTGCTTGCTGAGAGTGTCACTGTTCGCACCGGCCGCGATGGGCAGCAGGGCGGGAGCGAATGCGACAACGGCGACGACGCTGGCGCGCGCGAGAGCGCGCGCGGGCGTGGTTGAGCCCACGTGCTGGCCTTCCTCGGACGCCTGCGAGGTGAGCTGTCGGGTTCGGGCGCGAGTGTCGCCCGGCCACGCATGGTGGCTTCACCCCAAGGACGCCGGCTGGTCGACTGATCGACGAGCGGCGCCCGGGAATCGGTGGTTCCCCCGCTCCCGCCAAGCGTGATTCGGGTGCGACGGGCGACGCTGGCGGGACTTGGCGTGCGACGGCCGTCAGGCGCGGTTCAACGCCTGCCAGCCAGTGTACAGAACGGTCAGAACGTGACGTTGTAACTGAGATCGAGCAAAGCCGTCACTGTGAGCGACGCCGCCACCTGCAGGATCGTCCCCACGTTTGCCCTGCCCGCGTCGGCGGCGGGCTGGGGAGCCCGTGCCGCGGCCAGCAGCTGGCGCATGGAGGGCGGGTCGGCTCGCCGCCGCAGCCGCCAGTGCAGCCAGTGACAGCGCAGGGCGAGCGCGGCCGTCAGCCGAACGGTCCAGCCCGGCGGCCGGAGCAGACCCGGCTCGACGACGCCGCACGCCTCGCTGATCACGTCCAGGTCGCCCGGCAGCCGTACGACGAGGGCACGGTCCGGATTGGCCCGTACGAACCGGTAGGCCATCAGGTTGTAGCTGCGCCAGATCGACAGGCCGCGGAAGATCCTGCGCAACCGATAGAACGAACGCCGGGTCGAGATGCGCATCCGGTCATTGCGGCGCAGCATGCTGTCGACGACCGCGGCCGGCGAGCGGACGCAGACGACGATCGTGGCTTCGGGGAACCTGCGTGACCACTCTTCCAGGAACAGCGTCGCTCGTGGGTTCTTCCAGACCCAGGGGCCGTTGTCGCGGTAGTAGGCGACGAGTTCGTCGGTGCTCTCGTCGAGATGCTCGGGGATGCGCAGCTGCTTGCGACGGAGTTCACGCAATCGGGGACTGAGGTCCCAGGCAGTGTCGTAGGCCTCGAGCATGCGGCGATGCAGCGTGTGCATCCGCTTGTCCTCGAAGTAGCCCTTGGGGTTGTCGGGCATGGGCGTGAGCAGGTCCGGGGCGATGTGATAGCCGCACTCGACGAGCGCCGACGTAACGAGCGACGTGCTGGATCGGTGCATGCCGGCGACGATCACCCCCGGAGCATGCAGATGCGTCATAGCCCAAGCGCCTCGTCTATACCGATCGTCAGCCCTCGGTGTTCCATTACCCAGCGGATGCCCAAGAGCACACCTGGCATGAACGACTCGCGTGACAACGAGTCATGGCGCAGCGTCAGCGTCTCGCCGTGCCCGCCGAACAGCACCTCTTGATGGGCGACCAAGCCGGCGAGCCGCACGGCGTGCACGTGCACTCCGTCGACGTCGGCGCCGCGGGCACCCTCGAGCTGCTGGGTCGTCGCGTCCGGTGACGCTTTGCCGGCGCGCGCTCGTGCGATCAGCTCCGCGGTGCGCCGAGCCGTGCCGCTCGGGGCGTCGATTTTGTTGGGATGGTGCAGTTCGATGATCTCGGCCGAGTCGAAGTGCGGTGCAGCGATCTCGGCGAACCGCATCATCAGCACTGCGGCGATCCCGAAGTTGGGTGCGATCAGCACACCGCTCTTCTCGTTGCCGGTCAGCCACGTCCGAACTTGATCGAGGCGCTGCGTGTCGAACCCGGTGGTGCCGACCACGACGTTGAGTCCTGATCCGATGCACCACTCGATGTTGTCCATCACCGCACCGGGCGTGGTGAAGTCGACGGCGACATCGCAACCACGCAGCGCGTCACGGTCGTCGCCGACGTCGATCGCCGCGGCGAGTTCCATGTCGTCCGCGCCGTCGACCGCGCGGCTGACCTCAGTGCCCATCCGCCCATGTGCACCGAGCACACCGACCTGGACTTTGTGGCCTGATGTCATTGAGCTGGAGCCTATCGATCGCGTCGGTCTCGAGTTCACGGCTCCTGCGCAGGCGCCGCTGGAGGTCGCCGCCGACGACGGCACAACCACACCGGCCGCCCGATGACTGGATGCCGCCGGGGCGGCACGTGAAACGCTCGCCCATGTGACCGAACCCAGTGTGAGCGAACAGAGTGCCACTGGCATGCGCGACCGCATGGTCGACGAGCTCGCCCGGGTGGAAGCCGCGACCGACGCTGCTGTGCTGGCCGCGATGCGACGCGTACGTCGCCATGCGTTCGTGCCGCACTTCTGGACTCTGCAACAGTCCGACGGCCAACAGCCGACGGTGCGTGAATGGAACATTGACCCTGCCGACATAACCGAAGATGACGCAGAGGCGTTGGCGCTCGCCTACGACATCGACGGTGCGCTCTCGATCCGCCGTAGCCGTTCGGCGTCAAGCGGAGAGCCGATCGTGACGAGCAGCGCATCGGCTCCCCGCGTCGTCGCATGGATGCTTGAACAGCTGCACGTGCGGCCGGGGCTTCGGGTGCTCGAGATCGGCACCGGCAGCGGCTACAACGCGGCGCTGTTGCGTGAGCTGGTCGGACCCGGCGGGTTCGTTGCCTCCGTCGATATCGACGCCTCGCTCGTGTCCGAAGCCTCAGCGCGACTCGAGCGCGAAGGCTACGACGACATCGTCGTACGGGCCGGTGATGGCTACGACGGGCTCGCATCGCATGCGCCGTTCGACCGTGTCGTGGCGACCGTGGGTTGTCTCGACGTGGCGCCGGCATGGCTGGCGCAGCTGCGTCCGCGAGGGTTGTGCCTGCTGCCGCTGCAGCACAGCAGCTGGCATCCGCTGACCCGAGTCGCACTCACCGGTAGCGGCGTCGGTGGGTCGGTCATCAGCCCGAGCGGGTTCGTGAGCATCCAGGGCCGGCAGGCACAGCAGTCGCCATGGCCCAACGCCTACCGTCGGCCTCTCGGGCAGCCGCAGCGGGAGGCCGACCACACCGAGTCGCTGAGCGACTGGCTTGCGGCCGCATTGACTCCTGAACCTGGACGCGAACGGATCGGCAGCGCGCAGCTGTATGACCTGTCGTTCCTGCTTGCCGTGGAAGACCGGCGAACGGTCTCGCTGCTGACCCTCGTGGATGAGGACTCGCGCGCCTGGATCGACCCGATAGCGCGACAGATCCACCGGGTAGGCCCGCGCGGCTCAGCGCTGCAGGAGTCGCTGCTCGGAACCATGAGCCGCTGGCGAGAGCTGGACCGCCCGCGGATCAGCGACTACTCGTGCGTGTTCACGCCGCTCGACGGCCCACCGCCGGCACCGACCGGAGGACCCGAGTGGACCATCGACCGCGTCGACTACCGCCAAACACTGCGGCTCGGTGACAGCTGACCGTAAGACTGCTCAGGTGAGTTCGTCGAGCAGGTCCTGGCTGTAGGTGATGCGGCCGGTCAGCTTGGCCGGGTCGCCGCTGCAGAGGCGCAGCGCAGCTTCGGCCATGACAGCGGGGTCTTCGGACTCGCGGTCCTCACGCACAAGGTTGTGATGGATCGTTCCCGGCGTCGGCACGACGAGGTTCGGCGACAGCGCGTTGACCGCGATGCCGTCGGCGTAGACGGCCGCCGCGAGACCGGTCGAGAGGCGCTCGAGTGCTGCCTTGCACATGCCGTAGACAGTGCCGCCGCCCGCCGCTGCCGCCCACTCCGGCGGTGGGAACGTCGGATGCAACGCCGCGCGTGAGGAGATGTTGAGGATCCAGCCGGACCTGCGCTCCTTCATGTCCGGCAGCACTAGCTGAGAGAGATGCAGCGGCGCCCAGACCTGGACTTCCATCATCAGGTCGAAGCGCTTGGCGGGGAACGTGTCGACCGGCAGGAAGTAGGTCACCGCGGCGTTGTTGACGAGAATGTCGATCGGACCGAGCTGTTCGCGGGCAGTGGCGACCAGTCGCTCGCGGTCGGCAGCGTCAGCGAGGTTCGCCGCGATCGCAACGGCCTTGCCCCCGGCGGCGGTGATGGCGTCAACCGTCTCGTGGATGGTGCCGGGCAGTCGAGAGTCGGTGGCTTCCGTCGTACGCGCCGTCACCGCTACGGCTGCGCCCGCGGCCGCGAACCGCTCCGCGATGGCAACACCGATGCCCCGGCTTGCGCCGGTCACGATGGCCACCTTGCCGGTCAGGTCAATGTTCGTCGCCACGACGACCCCTTTCGTCGTCTGCAACGTAGACCACCGTCAGCGCGACCGCACCCGTGGTTCGGCGCGCCGACTCGGGACCTGTCGTCTCCCTAGGCGACGGACGCCGCGAGCGCGTCGCCGTCGTCGTAAGGACCGATCGCGGCGAGCGCCATCGGCTGGCTCAGGAACTCGGTCGCCAGCGCCCGGATGTCGTCCAGCGTCACTGCGTCGATGCGCGTCAGGATCTCGTCGACCGGCATCAGCTCGCCGTAGACGAGCTCGGACTTGCCCAGCCGCGACATGCGCGAGCCGGTGTCCTCCAGCCCCAGGACGAGGCCGCCGCGCATCTGCCCCTTGCCGCGATCGAGCTCCTCGGCGGAAAGGCCCGACGTTGCCGCTAGCGCCAGCTGCTCGCGGCAGAGCTCGAGCACGTCACGGGCGCGCCTGGGGTGACAGCCCGCGTAGATCCCGATGATGCCGGTGTCGGCGTAGTGCGAGGTGAAGCTGTAGACGGAGTAGGCAAGGCCACGTTTCTCGCGCACCTCCTGGAACAACCGCGATGACATGCCCCCGCCGAAGGCCGCGTTGAGCACACCGAGGGCAAACCGGCGGTCGTCGCGTCGGCGCAGACCGTGCGCGCCGAGAACAAGATTGGCCTGCTCGGTCGGACGTGTGATGACCGACGTCGCAGGTAGGAAGCCGGGCGCGCGACCACCGATCCTCGGTGCTGCCGGCACAGCATCGGGCGACATCGGAACTGAGTGGAAGGCCTTGCGCACGAGCCGGACCAGCGCGTTGTGGTCGAGGTTGCCGGCGGCGGCGACCACGAGGTTCTCCGGCCGGTAGCGGCGCCGGTAGTAGCCCGCGATCGCCGTACGCGATATCGACGTGATGCTCTCCACCGTGCCGAGCACCGGCCGACCGAGCGGAGTGTCCGGCCAGACGAGCTCGGCGAAGATGTCGTGCACGGCGTCGCCCGGATCGTCGTCGTGCATCGCGATCTCTTCGAGGATGACGCCGCGCTCGTTGTCGACCTCGTGAGACGCGAGCACCGACGACGTCACCATGTCGCAGATGACGTCGACGGCGAGCGGCAGGTCGGTGTCGAGCACGCGGGCGTAGTAGCAGGTGTATTCCTTGGCGGTGAACGCATTGAGCTCGCCGCCGACCGCCTCCAACTCGGCTGCGATCGTCAACGCGTCCCGCCGACGCGTGCCCTTGAACAACAAGTGCTCGAGATAGTGCGACGCACCGGAGAGCGTTGTCGTCTCGTCCCGCGAACCGACGCCGACCCAGACGCCGAACGCGACTGAGCGCACCCCGGGCACCGACTCGGAGATCACGCGCAGCCCGCCCGGCAGGACCGTACGGCGGACAACGCCGCCGTCCGGTCCCGTCGCCAGGGTGCGCGTGCTACCGGGTCGCTGCTCACGCGCAGCGAGGTCGATAGGCACTGCTTGTTACTCGCCCGCGGGCGCGCTCGCGGTCTCGGCTGCCTGGCCCGTGCCCTCGTCTTCCAGCACGGGCACGAGCGACAGCTTTCCGCGCGGGTCGATCTCGGCGATCTGCACCTGGACCTTGGTGCCGACCGGAAGCACGTCCTCGACGTTCTCCACCCGCTTGCCGCCCACGATCTTGCGGATCTGCGAGATGTGCAGCAGCCCATCCTTGCCGGGCGTGAGCGAGACGAAGGCGCCGAACGTCGTCGTCTTGACGACGGTGCCGAGGTAGCGCTCACCGATCTCGGGCAGCTGCGGCGACACGATCGAGCGGACCGCCTTGAGCGCAGCCTCGGCCTTGTCTCCGTCGACGGCGGCGATGTAGATGGTGCCGTCGTCCTCGACCGTGAGGTCGGCGCCGGTGTCCTCCTGGATCTGGTTGATGATCTTGCCCTTGGGCCCGATCACCTCTCCGATCTTGTCCACCGGGATCTTCTCGGTGATGATCCGCGGCGCGAACGGCGACATCTCCCCCGGCGCGGTAATCGCGCCGGCCATCACGTCGAGGATCGTCTGCCGGGCCTCGTGCGCCTGCTGCAACGCCTGAGCAAGCACGGCCGCGGGGATGCCGGTGAGCTTGGTGTCGAGCTGCAGCGCAGTGACGAAGTCACGCGTGCCGGCGACCTTGAAGTCCATGTCACCGAATGCGTCTTCGGCGCCGAGGATGTCGGTCAGCGTGACGTAGTCGTCGCCTTCGTTGATCAGGCCCATCGCGATGCCCGCGACCGGAGCCTTGACCGGCACACCGGCGGCCATCAACGACAGCGTCGACGCGCACACCGAGCCCATCGACGTCGAGCCGTTGGACCCGACCGCCTCGGAGACGACCCGGATCGCGTAGGGGAACTCGTCCTTGGTCGGCAGGACCGGCACGAGCGCGCGCTCGGCGAGCGCCCCGTGGCCGATCTCGCGCCGCTTCGGCGACCCGACCCGTCCGGTCTCACCGGTGCTGTAAGGCGGGAAGTTGTAGTGGTGCATGTAGCGCTTGCGCGTCTCGGGAGACAGCGTGTCGATCATCTGCTCCATGCGCAGCATGTTGAGCGTCGCGACGTTGAGGATCTGCGTCTCGCCGCGCTCGAACAGGCTGGAGCCGTGCACCCGAGGTACGACGTTGATCGTCGACGACAGCGGGCGGATGTCCTTCAGCCCCCGGCCGTCGATGCGCACGCCCTCGGCGATGATGCGCTGCCGCACGAGCTTCTTGGTCAGTGACCGGTAGGCGGCGGAGATCTCCTTCTCGCGGCCCTCGAAGTCGGAGCCGACCTTCTCCACGGCGAGCGCCTTGACCCGGTCGAGCTCGGTCTCCCGCTGCTGCTTGTCGGCCACCGTCAGGGCCTGGCGCAGCTCGTCCTGCACTGCCGCCGTGACGGCCTCGAGGACGTCATCGCCGTAGTCCAGGAACACCGGGAAGTCGCGCGTCTCCTTCGCGGCCTTGTCGGCCAGCTGCTGCTGCGCCTCGGCAATCTGCTTGAGGAACGGCTTCACCGCCTCGAGCCCGCCCGCGACGACCTCCTCGGTCGGCGCCTGCGCGCCGCCGCGGACCAGCTCGACGGTGTGCTCGGTGGCCTCGGCCTCGACCATCATGATCGCGACGTCGTCGCCGGCCACGCGGCCGGCGACGACCATGTCGAACACGGCGCGCTCGAGCTCGCTGTAGGTCGGGAACGGGATCCACTCGCCATCGATCAGCGCGACGCGCACACCCGCGACCGGGCCGCTGAACGGCAAGCCGGCGAGCAGCACGCTGCAAGCCGCCGCGTTGATCGCGACGACGTCGTAGAGGTGGTCCGGGTGCAGAGCCAGGATCGTCGAGACGATCTGGATCTCGTTGCGCAGGCCCTTCGCGAACGACGGGCGCAGCGGCCGGTCCGTGAGCCGGCAGGTGAGGATGGCGTCCTCGGACGGACGGCCTTCACGACGGAAGAACGAGCCGGGGATCTTGCCCGCGGCGTACTGCCGCTCCTCGACGTCGACCGTCAGCGGGAAGAAGTCGAGCTGGTCCTTCGGGCTCTTGGACACCGTCGTGGCCGACAGGACCATCGTGTCGTCATCGAGGTAGACGACGGCGGATCCGGCGGCCTGCTGGGCGAGCCGGCCGGTCTCGAACCGGATGGTGCGCTCACCGAGCGCGGTCTTGAGTACTGCTTCTGCGGAACTGGTGCCCTCCAACGGGCGCCTCCTGTCATCAGGGGCGCTGCCGTTTTGGGTCGGGCTCCGGTCTTCGATCGAAGCGCTCGGTGTGGTTCCGAACGCCACTACCGAGGACCGGCGCGCCGAACTTCCCGTGCCGGCAGCGCCGGTTTCGGTCTAGCGGCGCAGCCCCAACCGCTCGATCAGCGAGCGGTAGCGCTGCACGTCCTTCTCTTCCAGGTAGCGCAGCAGGCGCCGGCGGCGCCCGACGAGCTGCAGCAGACCACGCTGGGTGTGGAAGTCATGCTTGTGGACCTTCATGTGTTCGGTGAGGTCGCTGATGCGGCGGGTCAGCAGCGCGACCTGCACTTCCGGCGAGCCGGTGTCACCGGTGCCGGTGCCATATTCGTTGATGATCTGTTGCTTGACGGCGGCGTCGAGCGGCAAGAAGGTCTCCTGCTCATCCGGCCCATAGGGTTACACCACAAGGGCAGACTCATAAGAACGCCGCACAGCATACCGGACCCGCGCCTCGGGGCAGGATCACACGAGCAGCTGCCGGGTCTGCTCCACATCCTCGCGCATCTGGGCCACCAGCGCATCGATGCCATCGAAACGCTCCATGCCCCGCAGTCGCCGGGCGAACTCGATCGTGACGTGTTCGCCGTACAGGTCGATGTCCACGTCGAGCGCGTAGGCCTCGACCCGCCGCTCGGTGCCGTCGAAGGTCGGGTTCGTGCCCACCGAGATCGCCGCCGGGAGCCTCGAGCCGTCCGCTCTCACCAACCATCCCGCATACACGCCGTCGGCGGGCACGGCGAGGCCCTCGTGCACCTCGACGTTGGCGGTGGGGTAGCCGAGCCCGCGGCCACGTCCGTCGCCGCGTACGACGGGGCCGTTGACGCTGTGCAGCCGCGCGAGCCCCTCGGCAGCCGCCTCGACATCGCCCTCGGCGAGCCGCGCCCGGATCCACGTCGACGACACGACATCACCAGGGTCATCCGGCTCGCCGGGGTCGGTCCCTGCCGGGGCGCTTTCCAGCGCCATCGCCTCGACGGTGAAACCGTGCTCCCGGCCGAGCTCGGCCAGCGTGTCCACGTCACCCGCCTGCTTGTGGCCGAAGCGGAAGTTGGCGCCGATCACGACATGCTCGACGTGGAGGGTGCCGACGAGCAGCCGGCGGACGAACTCCGCGGGAGACCACTCGGAGATCTCCCGTCCGAACGGCAGCACGAACACCCGGTCGATGCCGGCGGCGAGCAGCAACTGCACGCGCCGGTGAACGTCGGTCAGCATGAGCGGCACCGGCCGTCCGACGACCTGTGCCGGATGCGGGTCGAACGTGACGATGACCGACAGCGCTCCGCGCTCCCGGGCCTGTTCGACGACGCGGTCGAGGATCGCGCGGTGGCCGCAATGCACGCCGTCGAACACGCCGATGCCCACCACGGTCGGCCCGAGGTCGGCCGGGACGTCGGCGAGGCTGTTCCAGCGCTGCACCGGCTCACCCTATTGAGCGGGCCGGCTGCCACGACGGTCACGGTTCGTGATCGCGCAACGCGGTCACGATCTCCTCGCGGGCCCGCCCGATCGACGTCTTGGCCGCCTCCCGGGCCTCCAGCGTCGCGGTGCGCGCAGCCTGCATCACGTCGCGCCGCAGCCGCTCGAGCTCGATGTGCAGCCCGGACAGGCCGTCTGATGAGGCGCGCCGCCCGGCGGCGCGCGCCTCGCGTCGCACGTCGCGGGCAGCTGCCTTGAGCTCCTCCCGGAGCTCACGCACCGACGCGCGCACCTCGGAGCTCACGTCCCTGGCGAGCGCGGACACCGACTGGGCGATGTCCTGCTCCAGGTCGCGAAGGGCCTCGTTGTTGCGCCGGAGTTCCTCGCGACCGGCGTCGGTGAGCCGGTAGGTCTTGCGGCCCTCGGACTCCTCGTGCTCGACCAGCCCGTCGGCCTCCAGCCGGGACAGCCGCGGGTAGACCGTGCCGGCCGAAGGGGCGTAGAGCCCGAGGAAGCGGTCCTCGAGCAGGCTGATGACCTCGTAGCCGTGGCGCGGCTGCTCGTCGAGCAGCTTCAGCAGGTAGAGCCGCAGCGCTCCGTGCCTGAAAACAGCACTCATCGGGCATCGTCGACGTCGAGATGCCTGGCAGTCATGCCGAATCCCGCTGCAGCAGCGCGACGTTGCCCGAGACAGTGCGGCCGCGGAAGTCGCCCTCTCCTGCGCCGACCCGCCCGGACAGTCGGTGCTTTCCCGGGAAGGTCTCAACGTGCACCTGGTCGAACCCGCAGGCGAGGTCACCTGACGTGCTGAGCACGTCGACCTTGAGCCCGGGGCCTTCCGGCATGCGGACGGTGACGTCGCCGGACACGGTGTTGACGTCGATGTTCAGCGGGTGGGAGCTGCGCACATCGAGGATGACGTCGCCGGAGATGCTCCTCGCGCGCACCTTGGACGGCGTCCCGTCGACGACGGTCAGGCTGCCCGACACCGTCTTCAGCGAGACGTCGCCGCCGACACCGCGCGCCTCCACGTCCCCCGACACGGACTCGACCTGCACGTCGCCTGCGGTCCGGTCGATCACGATGTCACCGGAGACGCCGCGCACCTTCACGCCGGCGTCGAGTCCGGCGACGACGGCGTCCGCCGACACCACGCCGACCGAAGCGGTCGCGTCCGGCGGCACCGCGACCGAGACCACCGCGCGGCGCCGCTCCCGCGGCATCCGCAGCCAGCCGAGGACGCCGCTCCAGCGCAGGTCCTCGTGCGCGATGGTCAGCCGCCCGTCACTGACTTGGACGACGAGCGGCGCGGTGTCGATCTCGGTGACTTCGACTCGCGCCGGGCCGTCGGTCGTCACGACGTCCACGTGACCGGACACCACGCGCACGTCGAGCGAGCTCACCGGCTCGTCGATGTCGATCGTGGTCGGCTGGTTGATCGTCCACTCACCCACTGCGAGCCTCCCCGCTCAAACGCGATACATCGCGACTGGTGAGACACGCTATATCGCGTTTTCGAGGAGCGTCAAGATATATCGCGAGCCTCGCCGCTGCCGATCAATCGCGCCCCATCGGCGCCTACGCGACGACCACGCGCGATTGCCTCGCCGCGGCTCGGCCGCGCTGTTAGGGCGCGATTGGCGGGAAGACGACCAGCGTGCGCAGCCGGCCGGCCTGGTCCTCGGCCAAGGCCACGACGGCACCGTCGGGACCGAACACGCCATGAGTGCCCGCCGCGAGACCCGGCGACTCGACGCGCTGGCCGAACCGCAACCGGCGCTCGGTGTCCGTGTCCACGTCGACACGCGGAAACACCGCCGCCACGGCCAGGTCGAGGCTCATGACCGGCAACGGCTCCCGCAGCTGGTCCAGCGGCGTTGCGGCCGCGAGTGCGAACGCGCCGACCCGCGTGCGCCGCAACCCCGTCAGGTGCGCACCGACGCCGAGCGCTTCGCCGACGTCCCGGGCCAACGCACGCACGTAGGTTCCGGTCGAGCAGGTCACCTCCACCTCGACGTCGTCGCCATGCCGTCGTACGACGTCGAACCGGGCCACGTGCACGCGCCTCGGCGCAAGGTCCACGGGCTCGCCCTCACGCACCCGTGCGTAGGCACGCTTTCCGTCGACCTTCACCGCCGACACCGCTGCCGGCACCTGGTCGATGTCGCCCACGAAACGGCCGACGGCATCGGCGAGCGCGCCGTCAGAAACCGCCGAAGCGTCGCGGATCTCGACGACGTCGCCCTCCGCGTCATCGGTTGTCGTGCGTACGCCGAGACGCATCGTCGCGTCGTAGTCCTTGTCGTGCAGCGCGAGGTGCCCGAGCAACCGGGTCCCACGCCCGAGGCCGACGACAAGCACACCGGTGGCCATCGGATCGAGAGTGCCGGCGTGACCTACGCGCCGGGTGCCGGCCAACCGGCGGATGCGCGCGACCACGTCGTGCGACGTCCAACCGCTCGGCTTGTCGACGATGAGAAGGCCGTCGCTCATCGGTCCCGCTTCACGGCGGCGGAGCTGACGCGAGCGCATCGCGGAGCAGCTGCGCCGTTTCCTCGGCCCCGACCCGTGATGTGAACCCCGCGGCCAGCTTGTGACCGCCGCCACCGAGCAACGCACACGCCGCCCCGACGTCGGTGGCGCCGCGCGAACGTGTCGAGACACGGAAGCTGCCGTCATCATCCTGCTTGAACACGGCGGCCACGTCGGCTTCGCGAGTCCCGCGGACGACATCGATGAGCGGCTCGATCTCGTCGATGCCGATGTCGGCCTTGCGCAGGTCGTCACACGTCGTCCATGTCCACACCAGGCCGCGCCCGCCGGCTGCTTGCGGCTCGAGGCGCACCCGCTCGAGTGCTGCGCCGAGCACCTGCAGGTAGCCATACGGCCTGCTCCCCCACAGCTTCTGCGCGACCTCGGCCGGCCGGGCGCCTGCCGCCAACAGCCGCGCGGCGACACCGTGCACGGCCGGCGTGGTGATGGAGTGTTGGAACGATCCGGTGTCCGTGACGACCCCGACGTAGAGCAGGGTCGCGGTGTCGGCCTCGATTTCGCCGCCGAGTCGTTCTACCAGCTCGGTGACGATCACAGCGGTTGCCGCCGCGGAAGGATCGACCAGCTGCACCCCCGCCAGTCCGCTGTTGTGGGCGTGGTGGTCGATGACGAGCAGGCGCTGCGCCCGGTCGGCGAGCGGCGCGAGCACCCCGAGACGGTCCCGGCTTGCGGTGTCAAGAACCACGAGCAGCTCCGGGTCGCCGTCGACGTCCGCCGGAGGGACCACGGTGTCGATGTCCGGCAGCCACGTGTATCCGCCCGGAACGCACCACGAGGCATCGCCCCAGGTGCACGTCACCTCGCAACCTCGACGGCGCAGCACGCGGGCAAGCGCGAGCATCGACCCGAGCGCGTCGCCGTCCGGCGCGACATGGCAGACCAGCGTCGCCTGCTTGGCCCCCACCAGCAGGTCGACCGCCGCAGCCCACGTCGACTCCGGGAGCGACGTCGCCGGCGTCACTCTTCGTCGTGCCGGTAGGGATCGGCCTCACCGGCGTACGACGCACGTTCGGCGATCGCGTGCACGTGCTCGTCGGCGTGCCGGGCGCGTTCGAGCACCTCCTCGATGTGCCGTGCTGTGTCCGGCACGGCATCGAGGATGAAGGCGATGGACGGAGTGTGCTTGAGGCCGGTGCCGCGGCCGACCGCGCTGCGGATCACACCCTTGGCACTCTCCAGCGCCTGCGCCGTGTCGGCCCGCACGCTGTCGTCGCCCCAGACGGTGTAGAAGATGGTGGCCTCCCGCAGGTCCGGCGTCATCCGGGCGTCCGTCACGGTCACCATGCCCAGCCGTGGGTCCTTGATCTGCCGCTCGATGACAGCGGCGACGATCTCGCGGACGCGCACACTCATGCGTCGCGTCCTTGCCTCGTCGGCCACCTCAGACCCCTTTCAGTCCTCGTCCCCATGCAACCGCCGCCGGGTCGACAGCAGCTCTACCTCGGGCCTCCCGACGACGAGTCGCTCGCACGCGTCGAGCACGTCACGGCAGTGCGCGGCGTCGGCCGCGACCACCGCGACACCGACGGCCGCTCGGCGGTGCAGGTCGAGCGCGTCGGTCTCCGCGGCAGCCACGTCGAACCGCCGCCGCAGCTCTGCCACGATCGGCCGCACAACGCTTCGCTTCTCCTTCAACGAGTGCACGTCCCCGAGCAGGAGCTCGAATTCGAGGCTACCGACCCACATCCCGCTACCGTCGCACGGAATGGCCGACTACGCGTTGCTGCTGCTCCCCTCCGCCAACCGTGTCTATACGACGGCGGCACGGGAGCTGGCCGCCGCCGAGCTGGCGGTTTTGACGACCGCGTTGGCGCTGACCGTCACTGACGTCCGCCCCGACACGCTGGCCGGCGTCGACTACCTGCTCTTCAGCTCACCGGACCTGGACGACCGGGCCGTGCGCCCTCTGGGCAACTTGTCCGCAGCGCACGCAATGTTCGAACAGCAGGCGCCCGATCGGCTTCGACCCGTGCCGATGTCCAGGCTCGATCGCTACGACGACGACCTGATCACGATCCTGAAGTACCCGGGCAAGACCAACGAGCAGTTCACCAAGCTGCTGCTCAACGTCACCGCGGCCTCGTGCGCCGCAGGACGGGAGATGGTGGACCGGCCGCTGTCCGTTCTCGACCCGATGTGCGGTCGTGGGACCACCCTCAACCAGGCGCTGATGTACGGCTGGAGCTGCGCCGGCGTCGACATCGACCGGCGTGACTTCGATTCGTACGCGACGTTCCTGCGCACCTGGTTGGAGCGCAAGCGGCTCAAGCACTCGCTCACCGTCGAGTCAGTGCGCCGCGACCGCCACGTCATCGCGCGACGAATGCATGCGGTCACTGCACCGACCAAGTCCGAGTGGGACAACGGCGTCAAGCAAGAGGTGACGATGTTCAACGCCGACACGACGCAGGTCCCGGACCTGTTGCGCCGACAACGATTCGACGTGGTCGTCGCCGACCTTCCCTACGGCGTGCAGCACGGCAGCCGGCGCGCCGATGCCGGCATTGCGCGGAATCCGACGACGCTGCTCGAGGCCGCGCTGCCGGGCTGGCTGTCAGTGCTGAAGCCGGGGGGCGCCGTTGGCCTGTCATGGAATGCCAACGTCGCCCCCCGCTCTGCACTGCTGGACACGCTGTCGTCCGCGGGTCTCGAGGTGCTCGATTCTCCGCCGTACGACGGATTTCAGCACCGCGTCGACAACGCGATCGTGCGTGATCTGATCGTTGCTGTCAGCCGCGCGGCTTCTCCCGCAGCTCGAACGTCTCAATGACGTCATCGATCGAGATGTCGTTGTAGCTGCCGAGCGAAATGCCGCACTCGAAGCCTTCGCGCACCTCGGTCGCGTCGTCCTTGAATCGCCTCAGGCCGGAAATGGTGAGGTTCTCGGCGACAACGGCGCCGTCACGCACCAGCCGCGCCTTGGAGTTGCGGACGATCGTGCCGCTGCGCACCACACAACCGGCGATGTTGCCGAACTTGGAGGAGCGGAAGACCTCGCGGATCTCCGCGGTGCCAAGCTGCACCTCCTCGTACTCCGGCTTGAGCATGCCGCGCAACGCGTTCTCGACTTCCTCGATCGCCTGGTAGATGACCGAGTAGTAGCGGATGTCGACCTTCTCGCGTTCCGCCAGCTCGCGCGCCTTGCCCTCCGGCCGCACGTTGAAGCCGATGATGACGGCATCGGAGGCCTTGGCCAGGTTGATGTCGTTCTCGGTGACCGCGCCGACACCGCGCCCGATGATGCGAAGACCGACCTCGTCCTCGGCACCGACGTCGATGTTGAGCAACGCGTCTTCGAGAGCTTCCACCGAACCGGAGACGTCGCCCTTGAGGATCAGGTTGAGCTGGTTGACCTCGCCCTGCTTGATCCGCTCCAGAACGTCTTCCAGCGTGAGCCGGCCGCGGCTGCGGGCCAGTTCGGCGTAGCGCTCGCGAGCCTGCCGCTGGTCGGCGATCTGGCGCGCCATCCGGTCTTCCGGGACGACCATGAACGTGTCGCCCGCGCCGGGAACGCTGGTCAGACCGAGCACCTGCACCGGTCGAGACGGCGGTGCCTCTTCGACGTTGTCGCCGTTCTCGTCGAGCATCGCGCGAACGCGGCCGAACGCGTCGCCCGCGACGATCGAGTCGCCCACGCGCAGCGTGCCGCGCTGGACCAGCACGGTTGCGACCGGACCGCGACCGCGGTCGAGGTGCGCCTCGATCGCGGTGCCTTCGGCCGGACGGCCCGGGTTGGCGCGCAGGTCGAGGGCGGCGTCGGCGGTGAGCACGACCGCCTCCAACAGCTGCGGAATGCCGGTGAGGGCAACCGCAGAGACGTCGACGAAGATCGTCTCGCCGCCGTACTCCTCCGCGACCAAGCCGTACTCGGTCAGCTGCCCGCGCACCTTCGACGGGTCGGCGCCTTCCTTGTCGACCTTGTTGACCGCGACGACGACCGGCACATCAGCCGCTTGCGCGTGGTTGAGCGCCTCGATGGTCTGCGGCATCACGCCGTCGTCCGCCGCCACCACGAGGATCGCGATGTCGGTGACCTGCGCACCACGGGCACGCATGGCGGTGAACGCCTCGTGACCCGGGGTGTCGATGAACGTGATGGTGCGGTCGTTGCCATCGACCTCGGTGTGCACCTGGTAGGCACCGATGTGCTGCGTGATTCCACCGGCCTCGCGCGCTTGCACGTTGGCCGACCGGATGGCGTCGAGCAGCTTGGTCTTGCCGTGGTCGACGTGACCCATGACGGTGACGACCGGCGGCCGCGCCCTGAGGTCGGCCTCGTCCTCCTCCGCGTCGAACTCGAGGTCGAAGCGGGCGAGGATCTCGGCGTCCTCCTCCTCCGGCGTGACGATCTTGACGTCGTAGCCGAGCTCGGTGCCGAGCAGCTGCAGCGTCTCCTCAGGAGCCGACTGCGTCGCGGTCACCATCTCGCCGAGCTGGGTGAACACCACCTGCACCAGCGAGGCCGGGTTGGCACCGATGCGGTCGGCGAAGTCGGCCAGCGAGGCACCGCGCGGCAGACGAATGATGTCGCCGTTGCCACGGGGGACCTGCACGCCGCCGATCGTCGGGGCCTGCATGTTGTCGAACTCTTGACGACGCTGCTTCTTCGACTTGCGACCGCGGGCCGGGCGACCGCCTGGACCACGACCGAACGCGCCCTGCGTCGGCGCACCGCGGCCGCGACCACCCGGACCACCCGGACGGCCACCTCCGAAGCCACCGGGACGACCCGGTGCCCCGGCCGGAGCGCCGCCGGGACCACCGCCGGGACGACCGGCCCCGAAGCCACCGCCACCGCCGCCGGGACGACCGCCGCCGAAGCCACCGCCACCGCCACCGCCGCCGGGACGACCGCCGCCGGGCCCACCGGGACGGCCACCACCGCCCGGACCGCCAGGACGTCCGCCCACGCCAGGACGCTGCCCACCAGGACGCGGCGGCATCATGCCCGGAGTCGGGGCGCCCGGACGCGGCGGCATGCTGCCCGGCCCGGGACGCGGCGGCATCATGCCGGGCCGCGGGCCTGGACGCGGACCGACGTCACGCGTGGTGAAGGGGTTGTTGCCCGGTCGCGGCGCACCGGGGCGCTGCTGGCCGGGGCGCGGCGGAGCCGGCCGGGGCGGAGCAGCGGCGGCCGCGGCTGCGGCGGCGGGACGCTCGTCCTCGTCGTCGTCGCGGACCGGCATCGGCTCGACCTTGGGGAAGACCTCTTCGATCGGGGTGTCGAGGGTCGTCGTCGGCGCGGGCGGCTCGGCCGGGACGGCGACCTTCTCTTCTACCGCCGCCTTCTTCGCCGCCGTCTTCTTCGCCGGTGCGGCGGCGCCGTCGCCGGCTCCGTCAGCAGCGTCGACCTTCGGGAACGCCGCGAGCACCTTGGCAACGACGGGCGCCTCGATGGTCGAGGACGGCGTCTTGACGTACTCGCCGTTGTTGTTGAGCCACTCGATCAGCTCTTTTGATGTCTTGCCGATCTCCTTGGCAAGAGCAGAAACGCGGGCCTTGGCCACTTCTCTCCTTCGTGGCCCGCGCTGCACGCAGGCCGGTCTACCGCTTGGCGGTGCTCATCGGTGCTGGCTCATCGAGCGCTCATCGTTCGTCCGCCCTCTTCCGGGACTGGTCCTGGCGTGTGACCTGGTGCGAATCAAGGTACTGGGACAAACCGCTCACGTCGTAGGGGCCGGTCAGGCGCAAGGCCCGACCGAACGCCCGCCGGCGCTCGGCCTGTTCCAGGCACTCGGCGTTGGGGTGCAGGTGCGCCCCGCGACCGGGTAACCGTCCCCGCGGATCAGGGACAAGTGCGCCCTTCACCGCGACGACCCGTAACAGGTCGGACTTCGCGGACCGGACCCGGCAGCCGATGCACAATCTGACTGGGCACGTGTGCCGGGGTTCTGACCGCTCGGTCACTACCGCCAGTCTAGCCCGCCGGGCGTGTCGCAGGCGAGGCTTCCGCGGACTGTTCCCCCTGAGGGGCGGCCCCCTCGGCGGCATTGTCCGGGCGGATGTCGATCCGCCATCCGGTCAGCCGCGCCGCCAGCCGGGCGTTCTGACCCTCCCGGCCGATCGCCAGCGACAGCTGGTAGTCCGGGACGATGACCCGCGCGGCGCGGCCGGCGGCGTCGACCACCTCGACCGAGTTCACCTTGGCCGGCTGCAGCGCCTCGGCGATGAACTTCTTCGGGTCGGAGTGCCAGTCGACGATGTCGATCTTCTCGCCGTGCAGCTCGTTCATCACGGCACGAGCCCGGGCGCCCATCGGCCCGATCGCGGCACCCTTCGCCCGGACCGTCGCCACATTGGACGCGACGGCGATCTTGGTCCGATGACCCGCTTCGCGGGCGATCGCGTGGATCTCCACCGAACCGTCCGCGATCTCGGGCACCTCCATCGCGAACAGCTTCTTGACCAGGTTGGGGTGCGTTCGCGACAGCGTGATCTGCGGGCCGCGCAGGCCGCGATGCACCTGGATGACAAGGCAGCGAAGCCGTTCGCCGTGCAGGTAGCGCTCCCCTGGCACCTGCTCCGCCGGCGGCAGCACTGCCTCGACCCCTCCGAGGTCGACGAACACCGGTCCGTCTGGCCGGACCCCCGCATGCGCTTGGATGACGCCGCTGACGACGTCGCCTTCCTTGCCGGACCACTCGGTGAAAGTCGTCTCGTGGTGAGCGTCGCGCAGCCTGCTCATGATCACCTGCTTGGCGGTCATGGCCGCGATGCGCCCGAAGTCGCTGGGCGTGTCGTCCCACTCGCGCACCGTCTCGCCGGTCTCGTCGACCTCTTGCGCGTAGACGCGGACTTCGCCCGTCTTGCGATCGAGGTGGACCCGCGCGTTGGGGGCGGCGCCTTCGGTGTGCTGGTAGGCCGCGAGCAACGCGGACTCGATCGCCTCGACGACCGTGTCGAAGGAGACGTCCTTCTCGCGCACCAGGCCGCGCAAGGCGGTGACGTCGATGTTCATCGCCGGTCACCCTGCCCGGTCGGCGACCGGTCGAACTCGACCTGCACGTGACCGGGTCCGAGCTCGTCGTAGCCGAGGGTGCGGGCGGTGCCGGCGACGTCGAGCGTGACCCCGGCGTCGTCGGCCGAGAGCAGGCGACCGGTCAGCCCGCTGACGCTGACCAGCCGACCCGCGGCGCGACGCCAGTGCCGGGGCTCGGTCAGCGGCCGGTCGACGCCGGGAGACGTGACTTCGAGCGTGTACGGCGCAGTGCCCGCCGCGTCGCCGTTGTCGAGGGCGTCGGACACCACGCGCGAGATCTCGGCCACGGCGTCGAGGTCGAGCCCGCCGTCGCGGTCGACGACGACACGGATGACCGACCGGCGGCCGGCCGCGGTGACGGTGACGTCCTCCAGATCAAAACCGGCGGCGGCGACTACCGGTGCAAGGGTGGACCTGACCCGGTCTCGGGAGACTGCGACCATCGCATGACCTCCCGACCGTTCAGTTGTCGTCCGCGTTGTGGGTGCTGCTACCGACCAGTTTACGGCGATGGCACACTCGCGGCAGTGAGCCCAGCGCAGCGGGAGGTGGAACGCCCACCGCCTCCAGGGCTGAGCCGGCGCTCCCTCCTCCGGGCCGGGCTGCTGGCCGGGGTGGCGGGTGTGTCCGTTGCCGGCTGCACCGCGCAGGCTCGACCGCAGGTCGCCGATCCCGACGAGGCGGCGATCGCCGAGGCCAGACGCGGCGAGCTGAGCCTGCTCGCCAACTACGTCGAGGGTGATCCGCGCCGAACCGCGCACCTCGCCCACCTACAGGCACTCGGGGCCTCGACACCGCCACCGGCAGCCGCGACCGCGCCGACCGACGCACGGACCGCTTCCGCCGCCGAGGCGGCCAGCGTTCCCCCGTTGCAGGCGGCGGCCGTCGCCGCTACCGGCGGGGACACGGCTGCGCTGCTTGCCGGAATCGCCGGGTCGCACGCCACGTTTGCCCGGATTCCGCGCTCATGACGGAGGCGGCGGCGTTGACCGCGGCAGTCGCGGTCGAGCACCAGGTGATCTACGGCTACGGCGTGGCCGGGGCACATCTGAGCGGCGCGGACCGGAAGCTGGCGCTGGCCACCCTCAACGTCCACCTGGCCCGGCGAGACCAGCTGACCGCTCTCGTCACGGCTGCCGGCGGCACTCCGCCGCCGGGGGCCCCGGCGTACGCCTTGCCTTTCCCGGTCTCCTCTCCGGCGACGGCGCGGGCGCTGTGCGCGCTGCTGGAGGACGGCAGCGCGGGCGGGGCGTGGGACCTCACCGCAGCCGCCCCGGCACGGACGCCTGCCCGCACGCTCGGGGTCGGCTGGCTCGCTGACGCCGCGTCCCGAGCGGCAGGATGGCGTGGCCCGGCGGCCGCGCCGATCGCACTGCCGGGGAAGCCCTAGATCCTGGTCGGGTCGACGAGCAGCATCTCGCCGGGGAGCAGCAGGTCGGGGTTGGCGCCGATGACCTCGCGGTTGTCGTGGTAGAGCCGGTGCACCATCGCGGTCAGCCGAGCCGGCGTCAGGGCCGATCCGAGGGCCGAGCGGGCCACGCGATAGAGGGTGTCGCCGGAGCGAACCAGGTGCAGGTAGGCGGCCGATGAGCGCGCGTGCCGAACAACGACCAGCTGCAGCGTCAGCGTGCGGGTGACGCCGGTGGTGCCAGGACCCCGGTAGCCGAGCCGGACAGAAGTCTGGCCGAAACCGGTCGCCGCGAAGGACAGGAACTCGTTGGAGTTGCCTCCCACGCACGGATTCGGCACACACGTCGGCGAGCCGGTCGACGCGGCGCCGGTGTAGCGCGCAACGGCGGCGGCGGGGC
>Ga0070658_10000454_pt1 | contig 35533 bp, 26 predicted proteins | sample KBSC13metaG_FD_64664 | JGI IMG/M metagenome (GOLD analysis project Ga0070658, IMG submission 64664) | Corn rhizosphere microbial communities from Kellogg Biological Station, Michigan, USA - KBS C1-3 metaG | ecosystem: Host-associated > Plants > Roots > Rhizosphere > Soil ... | reverse complement strand
GACGCGTCCAGGAGCGCCAGCGCCTCGGCCAACGCCGGCGCCGGTACGTGGCGGCGGGCCCCGGCGAACAGGTCGACGGTCACGTCGGTCAGGTGGCCGCGCACGCGCTCGAGGTGCCGTCCGCTCGGGCCCGTGACCACCAGCACCCGCCGGCTGCCCAGGCGCGCCAGCGCCTCCGGCAAGGCGGCCAGCCCCCGCTCGTCGACGATCGGATCCGCGTTCGCTGTCACGGCTAGGTCCAGCGGAACATGCGCAGCGCCACGGTGGCGCTGACGACGCCCCACACCAGCAGGATTGCCAGCGGCGCGCCCTGCGACGCCAGCGACGCGCCGTCGTTGACGATGTGGCGCAGCGCCTCGTTGAACGCGCTGAGGGGCAGGAAGCGGATCAGGGGCTGCACGAAGCCGGGGAACCGGTTGGACGAGAAGAAAACCCCGCACAGGACGAACATGGGAAGCGTCAGCAGATTGACCAGGCCGTTGGCCGTCTCCGTGTTCTGCGCCCGCGCCGCCGCGATCAGCCCCAGCCCGGCGAACGACCACGAGCCGAAGAGCGACAGCGCCATCACCGCCGCCACCGAGCCCTGGATCTGGACGCCGAAGGCCAGCCGCGCGAACACGAACAGGACCGCCACCTGCACCGGCACGAACAGCAGCCCGGCCAGGCGAAACGACAGCAGATAGTGTCCCCGGCGCATGGGGGTGGCGGCCAGCCGCTTCAGCAGCCGGCGCTGGCGCGCGGTGACGATGTTCCAGGCGGTGCCCCACAGCGCGCCGCTGAGCAGCTGCATGCCCAGCAGCCCGGGCACCATCCAGTCGACGTAGCGGCCGCCGCGCGCCACCGTCGTCTCGTCGCGCGTGGCGAGCGCGTCGCGCCGGCCAGCCTGGCGCTGCAGGCGCTCGTCGGCCGTCCGCCGCGCGCCGCGCGCCTCCGGCCGCGCGGGATCGAAGCGGTAGACGATGGGGTCGGCGGCGCTGGCGCCCCCATCGACGGTCAGCAGGACGGCCGCCGCGCGCAGCCGCGCCGCCGCCACGTCCGCGGGCAGCAGCTCCACGGCCAGCAGCGGCTCTGCCCGCAGGATGCCGGCCAGCTCGCTCGCGCGCGGCCCCTCGATCACCGCCACCACCTGCCGGGGCGGCCCCTGCTCGCGGAACGCGATCCCCAGCGCCACCGTGATCAGCAGCGGGAACCCGAACGTCCAGAACACGGCCCCGGGCTCGCGCAGGAACTCGCGGATGCGGGCCATCGTCAGGGCGAACAGCGGTGATTCGGTCATCGTGCCATCCTCATCGAGCTCTTCAGTCCTCGCGCAGCGTGCGGCCGGTCAGGGAGAGGAAGACGTCGTCCAGGGTGGCGGCGCGCGAGACCAGGCGGGTCGGCCTGGCGTGGTGGGCGGCCAGCCGCGTGAACAGCGCCGGCAGCGCCACGTGCGGCTCGCCGATGGACAGCGCCAACCCCGTCGCGGCCCCCTGCCCCGTCGCGCGCGCCGAGCGCACCCCCGCCACGTCGCTCACCGCCTCGGGGGGTAGCGGGAGGTCGGTCGACAGCTCGACCAGGTGGTGGCCGCCGATGTCGTCGATCAGCTGGGCGGGCGACCCCAGCGCGATCCGCTTCCCGTGATCCACCACGGCCACGCGGTCGCAAAGAAACTCGGCCTCGTCCATGTAGTGCGTGGTCAACACCACGGTCTTGCCGCGGGCGCGCAGCGCCGAGATGGTGTCCCACAGCGCCCGGCGGGACTGGGGATCCAGGCCCGTCGTGGGCTCGTCCAGGAACAGGATGTCGGGATCGCCCATCACGCCCAGCGCCACGGCCAGCCGCTGCCGCTGGCCGCCCGACAGCTTCTGCACCCAGGATTTCCGCTTCTCGGACAGCTGCATCTCGCGCAGCACCGTCTCCACGTCGCGGGCGCGCTGGCGGTCGTAGAACGTGCGGAACAGCCGCAACGTCTCCTCGACGGTCAGCTTCTCGAACAGCTTCGTCTCTTGCAGGGTGACCCCGATGCGGGCCCGCAGCTGGTCGGCGTCCTTGTCCCAGCGCAGCCCCAGCACCTCGACCACGCCGGCGGTCGGCGCCGTCAGGCCTTCCATGATCTCGACGGTCGTCGTCTTGCCGGCCCCGTTCGGGCCCAGCAGGCCAAAGCACTCCCCGCGGCGCACCTCGAGATCCAGGCCCGCCACGGCCGTGACGTCGTCGTATTGCTTGACCAGTCCCTGCAGCCGGATGGCGGCGTCCATGCGATGGCCGCGACTATACGCGACGCCCGATGGTGTAATGCGGCCGGAACTGGATCGTAAACAGTCGTATGAACCAGGTGATGAACCCAGCGAGCAGCGGCACGGCGCGCGATCCCGTGTGCGGGATGATGGTCGATCCGGCAACGGCGGCCGGCCCCTTCGACCACGACGGCCAGACGTACTACTTCTGCTGCCAGGGCTGCCTGGAAAAGTTCCGCGCGGCGCCGGCCACGTTCCTGCGACCGCCCGCACCCGCGCCGCTGGTCCGGCTGCGCCGCGGTCCGACGGCGAGCGCACACACGCCGGACGTGGACCGGGCGCACCGCGACCAGCACCACGGCGGCGCCGCCCCGGCGACGGCCGCGGCAACCGCGCCTGCCGGGACGATCTGGGTCTGTCCGATGGATCCCGAGGTCCGCCAGGACCACCCGGGGGCGTGCCCGAAGTGCGGCATGGCGCTCGAGCCCGAGGCGCCCACGGCCGGCGAGGAGGACAATCCCGAGCTGCGCGACATGACCCGGCGCCTGTGGCTCGCCGGCGCCGTCAGCCTGCCGCTGTTGCTGCTGACGATGGGCGCCATGGGGCCGTTTCCCGGCGTGCAGCGGCTGATGGCCGGACCGGCCGGGGCGTGGCTGGAGCTGGCGCTGGCCACGCCGGTCGTGCTGTGGGCGGGACTGCCGTTCTTCGCGCGCGCCTGGGCGTCGCTGGTCAACCGCAGCCCGAACATGTTCACGCTGATCGGCCTGGGCGTGGGCGTGGCCTACGGTTACAGCGTCGTGGCGGCGCTGGCGCCCGGGCTATTTCCCCCCCAGCCCGCCGGGCATGGACATGGTGCCCGCCCCGCAACGTACTTCGAGTCGGCGGCGGTGATCGTGACGCTGGTGCTGGTGGGACAGGTGCTGGAGCTGCGGGCGCGCGGGCGCACCGGCGCGGCGCTGCGGGCGCTGTTGCGCCTGACACCGAAGACGGCGCGGCGGCGGGCCCAGGACGGGGCCGAGCGCGACGTGCCGCTGGACCAGATCGTGAAGGGTGACCAGCTGCGCGTGCGACCGGGCGAGACGGTCCCGGTCGACGGCGTGGTCGTCGAAGGCGAGAGCGCCGTCGACGAGTCGATGCTGACCGGCGAGGCCATGCCCGTGGCGAAGGGCCCCGGCGATGCGGTCACGGCCGCCACGTTGAACGGCACGGGCGCCCTGCTGATGCGCGCCGAACGGGTCGGTGCGGGGACCATGCTGGCCCAGATCGTGCGAATGGTGGGCGAGGCCCAGCGCAGCCGCGCGCCCATCCAGCGCCTGGCGGATCGCGTGTCGCGCGTGTTCGTGCCGGCGGTGGTGGGCGCCGCCGTGCTGACGTTCGCGGTGTGGGCGGCCGTGGGGCCGTCCCCCCGCCTGGGCCACGCCCTGGTGAACGCGGTGGCGGTGCTGATCATCGCCTGCCCTTGCGCGCTGGGGCTGGCCACGCCCATGTCGATCATGGTGGCGACGGGACGGGCGGCCACGCTGGGGGTCCTGTTCCGCAACGCCGAGGCCATCGAGGCCTTGCGCGACGTCGACACACTGGTGGTGGACAAGACAGGCACGTTGACCGAGGGGAAGCCGCGTCTGACGGGGGTGGTGACGGTGGCCGGCGCCGACGAGGCCACGCTGCTGGCGGCGGCCGCGGCCGTCGAGCGCGGCAGCGAGCACCCCCTGGGCGCCGCCATCGTCACCGCCGCGGACGAGCGGCGGCTGCCCCGGAAGGTGGCGCAGCAGTTCCAGGCAGCGCCCGGACGGGGCGTGACCGGCACCGTCGACGGTCAGCGCATCGCGCTGGGCACGGCCGGATTCTTCGAGCAACAGCGGATCCCGATCGATGGCGCGCTGGCGGCCGAGGCGCAGGCGCGGCGCGACGCGGGCGAGACGGTCCTGTTCGCGGCGCGCGACGGGCGAACGGAGGCGCTGCTGGCGCTGTCCGATCCCCCGAAGGCCACGGCCGCCGCCGCGCTGGAGCGCCTGCGGGCCGAGGGGGTGCGCGTGGTGATGCTGACCGGCGACCACCGCGCCACCGCGCAGGCCACCGCCCGCAAGCTGGGGATCGACGAGGTCATCGCCGACGTGCTGCCGCAGGACAAGGCCGCCGCGGTCGAGCGGCTGCAGCGCGAAGGGCGGATCGTGGCCATGGCCGGCGACGGCATCAACGACGCGCCGGCGCTGGCGCGGGCCCAGGTCGGCATCGCGATGGGGACCGGCACCGACGTCGCCATGCAGACGGCCGCCGTCACGCTGGTGAAGGGAGACCTGCGTGGCATCGCGCGCGCCCGCGCGGTCAGCCGCGCCACGCTGAGCAACATCCGCCAGAACCTGGCCTTCGCCTTCATCTACAACGTGCTGGGCATCCCGCTGGCCGCCGGGGTGCTGTACCCGGCGTTCGGCTGGTCGCTGAACCCGATGATCGCGGCGGCCGCCATGTCGCTCAGCTCGGTGTCGGTCATCGGGAACGCCCTGCGCCTGCGCAGCGCCAGGCTGGCGGACGACGCGTGAGCCGGGCAGGTCGCGCCTGAGAGGGGCGTGATCTGTTTCGCAGGGGCGGCGCTATACTGCGCGCCCTGAAAACCGAGCGTCTCAGAACGGTGGTCCTGACGCTGTGGCTGGTCGCCGCGGCCGGCGTCGCGTTGTGGTGCCTGGACGACTACTACCCGGTCCGGCAGTGGCTGACGTTCACGTACGTCGGCGTGTGGGTCGCGGCGCTGGGCTGGCTGGGCGCCTGCGTGGCGGCCGGCCTGCGCTTGCTGCGCCTGGCGCGGGTGGCGCTGCCCTTTCGCGAGCGCCTGCTGCAAGGCACGGCGGTGGGCGTGCTCGCCTACTCGGTGGCGGTGTTCCTGCTGGGACTGGTCCACGCCCTGGGCACCGTCACGTTCTTCGCCCTGCCCCTGGCCTTTCTGGCCCTGGGCGCCCGCGATCTGCAGCGCGCCTGGCGCGACGGCAGGCGGCGCTGGCGGCTGGGGCCCGACGGCGCCGACGCCTCGTTCACGCGCAGCGCGCTGGCGAACCCGCTGGTGCTGGCGGCCTGGGCGGTGGGCTTGCTGGGCGTCACCGCGCTGTACCTGAACATCCTGACGCCCGGCAACCTGTCTTACGACTCGCGCTGGTACCACGTCGCGCTGGCCGAGGATTATGCCGCCAGCGGCGCCGTGCATCGGTTCGCCGAGGGCTCGTTTCAAGCTTCGGTCCCGCAGCTGGCCACGTACCTTTATACGTGGGCGTTCCTGCTGCCCGGGGGCAGCCTGTTTGCCCACGTCGAGCTGGCCGCCCACGTCGAGTTCCTGCTGTTCGTGGTCACGCTGTTCGGCCTGCCCATGCTGGTCGACTGGCTGTCGCCCCAGCACCGTATCCGCGGCGCCTGGGCGGCGCTGTTTCTGTTTCCGGGGATCTTCGTCTACGACGCCACCCTGAACGGCGGCTCGGACCACATCCTGGCGTTCTGGACGATCCCCATCGTGCTGGCGCTGATCCGGTTCTGGCGCTCGCCGAACCGGACCCGGGCCGGCCTGCTGGCGGCGCTGGTGGCCGCGCAGGAGCTGACCAAGTATCAGGGCATGTACGTCGCGCTGCCCGCGGTCGCGATGTTCATGGGCCGGGGCCTGTTCGTCGCCTTTCGCGGCACGCCCGCCGCGCGTCGCGAGGCGCGCCTGGCGCTGGGCGTGGCGGCCGGCGTGGGCGTGGCCATCAGCGCCACGCTGTGGCTGCGCAACTGGATCTGGTACGGCAACCCGGTGTTCCCGTTCATGCACGAACGGTTCGCCACCCGGCCCTGGTCACCCGGCGCCCAGCTGTCCCACGATTACCTCGATCCGCGCTGGATCCCGCACGGCGAAGGGCTGGCCAAGCTGGGCGACACCATCCTCGAGACGCTGCGGTTCGGCTTCCGCGCCCACGACTGGGCGGAGTTCCACGGCAACTGGCCGGTGACCGGCTTCCTGTTCACGATGATGTGGCCGCTGCCGTTCCTGCTGCCGCGGGCGCGCCGCCTGCAACTGGTGACGGTGTTCAGCCTGCTGGGCGCCTTCATCTGGTACTACACGCTGCACCAGGTCCGCTACCTGACCGTGCTGATGCCGCTGATGGCGCTGGCGGTGCTGGTGACGCTGAACCGGCTGTGGCGGATGAACGCCGTGGTGCGGGTCGCGGCGATGCTGCTGCTGGCGGTGCAGGTGGCCTGGGGCGGTGATCACCCATTCCTGCCCAGCCACGCCATGCTGGGCCAGGCCGCGCTGAAGCACACCGTGGACGTGCTGAGCGCCGGCTTCAGCAAGCAGTACGAATCGCGCCTGCTGGTCGATCCGGGCCTGGAGGCGGTGGGCGCCCTGCTGCCCAAGGAGGATCGGGCCCACCTGCGGGTGGTGATCCATGGCCAGCACCTGCGGCTGGGCATCGGCGCCCCCTCGATCACGGACGCGCCCGAGCAGCAGTCGGCCTTCGACTACCAGCGCTGGCCGTCGCCGAGCGACGTGCACCGCAACCTGCGCGCGATGGGCGCGACCCACATCATGTGGCCGGGCGTCCCCTCGCTGTGGGTCGACTGGGGCAGCGAGGCGGTCTTCTACGACTTCGTCACGCACTATCTGGTCGACCGCAAGGCGGCGGGCGGCTACGAGCTGGGGCGCATCCCCGACACGCTGCCAGCCTACCCGGCCGACGACGCCGTCGGGCTGCGGTTCTGCCGCGGCGAGGGTCAGACGACCCTGCTGGACCTGCAGCGGGTGATGGCCGGCGGTCCCTTCACGCCAGGCGCGCCCGCCGGCGGACAGCCGCGCTTCGTCGTGAGCGAGCTGAACTGCCCCGGCACCGCGCCCGGCGCGCCCTACGCGCCGCTGACGGCCGGGGGCGGCTTCCGCCTGTGGAGCCGGCCGCTGCCGTGACGAAGGGCGCCCCCGAGCTGCCGCCGCGGCCAGCGACGGGGGGGCGGCCATCAGAGGACCGGCGGCGCTACGCCCCGCGCACGAACGCGCTCAGCTCGACCAGGTAACCGCGCGCGACCGACTCGTTCAGGTGCTGGCGCACCCGGTGGTAGGCCACCCAGCTGGAAGGGCAGCGCGCCCGGCGCGGCGAAGAGCCACCGGCCCACGAGATCGTTCAAGCGCGCGCGGTCTGAAAACACCAGGCGGCGAGCGAACTCGTGCGTGATGCAAGGTGACGCCGTGGAGCGCGCCCGCGATGACGAGGAACGCCAGCACGAGCACCAGGAGATGAGGGAGCAGCGCGGACGCGGCGATGGCGGCGCCGATCTGGAACCAGGGGCCGATCAGGTCGACGGCCAGCCGCAGCCCCGAGGCCTGGCGCCATCGCCGCATCTCCTCGGGGGTGATGAGGCCATGCACCTCGGCCCGCGTGACGGGGCCGGCGCTGAGCTCGCCGTGCATTCGTCCCCCATCGTTTCGGCCGTTCCGTCCGATTTCCTGATTCTCCCGGGACGATCTTTGATATCACAGGACCGCCCGGCCGCCACGGTCTCGGCGGGGGTGCTCCGGCGGAGGTTCGGCCGCCCTCTGGTTCCACCTTTCGCGGCGAGATAAGGTCCCTTTCGTGGTTCACGCCCTCACCTTCACCCACCCCACCACCCCCTTTTCAGGGGCGCGGAGGCCACACTGATGCGCGGCCTGGCTGGTTCGTTGGACCCCGGCGAGCTGTCCCTGGGGCAGCCTTCGGATGCTCCCTGGACGGCACGAGCGGTTCGCCAGGTCGCCGCGCTGGCCATGGCAGGGGGCGCCCTGGCGCTGTTCGCGCAGACGATCGCGCTGCCGCATCCGCAGCTCGAGTCGTTCGTGAAGGCGAACTGGATGCTGGACGAGGATCGGATGCCGATCTTCGTCGCCATGCTGGTCAGCGCCGTGGTGGCGGCGATGCTGTCGTCGGTTTACCTGGTGGCGACGCGCGGGGCGGGCTTGCTGCGCCTCGAGTGGCTGACCCGCGCCACCCGGCCCGCCCTGCCGCTCGCGCTCACGCCGATCCTGCTGGCCTACGACTTCTCGTACCGTTCGGCGCTGATCTACCTGTGCCTGCTCGTCATCTTCATGGTCATGACCGAGTGGGCGCTGCGTGACGCCCTGTCCGCGTTCGCGGCGCCCTGGCGGGTGCCGTCCCTCGCCTGGCCCTCGGCGCTGCGGCGTCACCTGCCGCTCGCGCTGGTGGCGGCGGGCGCGCTCTTCTACGCCATCTACTTCTCGTACTACACGCTGCTGAACCACCACCGTCTGGATACGTCGGCGTTCGACCTGGGCATCGAGGTCAACTGGAGCTACAACGCGCTCCACGGCCGCCTGTGGAGCTGCCCGACCTTCCTGGGGCCGGACGGCGGGTACTACGTGGGCGCGCACGCCATCTTCGCCATGTTCGGCTGGCTGCCCCTCTTCGCGCTGAAGCCGGGCCCCGAGGTGCTGCTGATCTACCAGGCCGCCATCGTGGGCGCGGCCGCCATCCCCCTGTACCTGTTCGCGCGCACCCAGATCCCACGCTGGCCGGCTGCGGTGGTGGCGCTGCTGTTCCTGCTGTACGCCCCCATCCACGGCCCGAACTTCTACGACTTCCACGAGCTGATGCCGCTGCCCTTCTGGGCGTTCTGGCTGTTCTGGGCGATCGTGAAGCGCCGCAACCTCCTGGTGGCGGTGTTCACGCTGATCCTCTATGCCCACCGCGAGGACGTGCCGGCCGGCATCGCGGTGCTGGGCATGTTCCTGGTCATCACCGGGGCGCGGCCCCGCCTGGGCGCCGTGCTGGCGGTGGTGTCGACGTTCTGGTTCGTCATGATGAAGTTCGTCATCATGCCGCGCCTGTATCACACGTGGTTCGCGGACATTTACAAGGATCTGCAGACGGTCGGACATCCTGGCTACGGCTCGGTCGTGCAGACGGTCCTGGTGAACCCGTCCTTCTTCCTGAAGACCCTGCTGACCGAGGTGAAGGCGATCTACTTCCTGCACGTCTTCCTGCCCCTGGCCTTTCTGCCGCTGCGCCGGCCGGCCCTGGCGCTGCTGGCCATCCCCGTCTTCTTCTTCACGCTGCTGACCACGGGATATGCGCCCACCGTGTCGATCGCGTTCCACTACACGCTGCACGGCGTGCCCTACCTGTTCGGGGCCGCGGTGCTGATGTTGCGCGTGCTGTCGCAGTCGCCCGCCGTGGGTACCCCGCGCATCGACGCCGCCCGCAGCGGCGCCATTCGTCGCAACGCCGCCCTGGGCGCGATGGCGGCCACCATGTTCTTCCACAGCTACGCGTACGGCGCCATCTTCCAGCACCACACGTTCATCGGTGGCTTCGGCAAGGTCGAGTTCCAGATGACCCAGGAAGAGAAGGACCGCTACGCCGCCCTGCAGAGGATCCTGGCCATGATCCCGCCCCACGCCAGCGTGGCCGCGTCGGAGAACATGAACCCCTACGTCGCTGCGCGCCTGGACGCGTACACGCTGCGCTTCGCGCACGGTGACGCCGACTATCTGCTGCTGCGCCGGGGTGAGCTGTACACGCCGGGCACCGTCAAGCAGGCCTTCGATCGCCACCCGTACGGCCTGGTCGCTTCGGAGATGGGCATCTATCTGTTCAAACGAGACACCGTCACGCCGGGCACCGATGCCGCCCGCCGCGAGCTGGGAGTGCCATGAGCGCAACCGAGTCGACCCTAGCCGAACCGCCAGCCAACGATGTGGCGGCGGCGCCGCCGCCCCAACCAAAGCGCCCCGGGCCCGCCTCCCGCGCCTGGCGCTGGTTGTGGGGCAGTGACATCGAGGCGCAGTCCCGGGCCGCCCTGAAAGAACCGTCGCCGCGCCAGCTGGCCGATCTGCGGCGGGCCTTCTCCGTGCGCGAGTTGGCCGAGTCCGCGCTGCTGTCCACCAGCCGTGCCGAGGTCATGGCGACGACGCTGCCGGCGCTGGTGGGCCTGGCGCGCGAGGCGGCGTTCTGGTCGCTGTCCGCCCAGTTGCCGGACCCCGGGCCCGCCGACGCGCCCGAGGCGCTGGCGCTGACGCCGCCCGAGCTTCTGTCGGCGGCCCTGCCCGACGAGGCGGCGCGCGAGCGTGTGCGCGCGGCGCTGCTGGCCCCGCAGGGCGACGCCGTCTGGGCGCGCGGACCGCGGGAGGAGCAAGAGCAGGCTTTCCGGGAGCTGGCCGCGCTCTCCACGTCGCTGCTGGATCGCATGACGCTGCCCCGCCGCCGGCTGCGCGGCGTGCGCCTGCGGCGCGTGGCGCTGGGGGCGGCGCTGGTCCTCCTGGTCCTGGTGGGGGTGCAGCTGCTGCCCAACATCCACCTGCAGCCCAGCCTGACGGCGGGCAAGCCCTGGCGGGCCAGCTCGGCCCTGGATGTCTGCAAGCCGAAGGAACATTACTGCGCGGACGCGGTCACCGACATCTTCTTCTGCACCACCGACGAGAACGAGCCCTGGGTAGAGTACGACCTCGGCGATCGCAAGACGTTCTCGCATCTGGTCGTGAAGAACCGCTCCGACTGCTGCCCCGACCGGGCCGTGCCGCTGGTCCTCGAGGTCAGCGACGACCGGTCCACCTGGCGCGAGGTAGCCCGGCGGGACGACACGTTCTCGACCTGGCGAGCGGGCTTTCCCGCGACGCGCGCGCGCTACGCCCGGCTACGGGTGCTGCGCCGCTCGATCCTGCACCTGGATAGCTTCGACCTCTTTCGCTGACGAAATGGGCCTCGTTCCGCCACGGCGACAGGGCCAGTAGCCTTACCTTGCCGACGCCCGGTGACGTGCGTTAAGAAGCGCCGATGTCTCCGGCCTCTCGACGGATCTGGGCGGCGCTCGCGCGCGCGGGGCAGATCGCCTCGAACGCGGTGCTGTGGTTGGCCGATCGACTGGCGACCCGGACCGCCGCGTCCGTCTTGCTGGCGATGTTCCTTGCGCTGTTCGCCATCGAAGGCCTGCTCGGCGTCGACTTCGGCTCGCACTGGGACGAGTGGTACCACATCCAGGGGGTCTCGGGCTGCATCCAGCGGATGTCGCTGATGCCGGATGGCCTGTCGTACGGCGGGCCCTACTTCACGATGGGATTTCCCGTCGTGATTGCCCACCAGTGGCACAACCTGCTCGCGATCCTGCGCGAGATGCGCACCCAGCCCTTCCGCGTCGACCCGGCGGCCTTCCCTTCGGTGGCCAAGTTCAAGGCCGAGGCGACAGCCCTGGTAAACACGCCCCAGTACGTGCTCGAGGTCCGCTCCGTCTTCGTGGTGGTCACCACCCTGACGCTGCTGTGGATGTTTCTCGCCTCGACGCGGGTGTCGCCGCGCCGTTGGGGGGTAGCGCTGGCCACCGCGGCGTTCATGGCCTTCTCATGGGAGCTGGGCTACCACGCGCGCTGGATCGCCATCGACGCGCCACTGACGCAGTTCTCGGCGCTAGAGCTGTTCTTGTTCTGCGCCGCCTGGCGCGCGCCCAGCGACGGACCGGCCGTCCGCTGGTACTGCGCCGCCGCCGCCGCTGCCGGCGCGGTCTTCGCCTGCAAGCTGACAGGCGTCTTCGCTTATCTACCCATCCCGCTGCTGCCGCTGGTGCGGCGGAGCTCGTGGAGGCCGCTGCGGCGGGTGGCCATCGCGGCGCTGGGCACGGCCCTCTTCGTGCTGTGCAGCTTCGCTCTCAGTCCAGAGTTCTATCTCGATCCCTTGCACCTGCTGAACGTGTTCCGCAGCGGCAGCGCGGACTACAACAGCACCGGCACAACCTATCCCTTCTACGTGGGGCTGTGGGAACACGTGTGGCGGATGATGATGTGGCTCTTCCTGGTGGTGCCTTCGCCATACCTGATCATCGCCATCATGTTCTCGGTGGTGATCCTGGTCGGCCTGGCCCGGCTCCTGCGGCGCGAGACGCGCATGACGCTGACCTGGACGGCGTTCTTGGTGGCGTTCATCGCCGTGTTCACGCACAACCACCTCTTGATCGTGCGCCAGTACCTGATGTGCACTCCACTTCTAGCGCTGTGCTTCGGGCAGGGCTGCGCCACCATCTGGGATTTTTTCCGCCAGCGGGACCGCCGCCTGGCGGCTGGATTCATCATCCTTCTGGTGTTTGCCTTCGTTCTGAACGGCGCCTTCGAGCTTGGGCACGCCTGGCGCATCACCCGCGAGACGCAGGCGACGATGGACCACGATCTGGCGTCCGACTTGATGTCGGACCGCGCGCCGGTCCGCATGAGCCGGCCCGTCTACGACCGGGTTCGCCCGCTCATCTCGGGGGGCTACGACTGTCATCCGTCAGACGTGAAGGACAAGACGATCCCCCATTTCATTGCCTACGCGATGGAGTGCGAGTGGCCGTCGAACCGCCTGTACGTGTTCAGGAAGGTGTACGGCGCCGACGAGATCAACATGAACTTCTACTCGTTCTGGCTGGGCCGGGTCCACAGCCTGCGGATGGTCGATGTGAACATGGAGACCATGGTGAAGTTCGGCCGCGAGATGTCTGTCGACATCGACTGCTTTCCCAAGGGGTACGTATCGCCCCGAGGTTCGCAGGACGGAGCGGCCGGCGCGGGCGGCGGCGGCCACAAGTAGACGATGGGCCGTGTTCCTCCGGCAACGGAGGCTGATCTTCCGGAAGCTGCGCCGCCACCCCCGGACGACTACTTCACCGCGGTGAGGACCAGCTCCTCACCCTCGGCCCCCGATCGTACGGCCACCGACTGCCGGAGCTGCTGAATCTGAGCCCGCAGCCACAGCGGCAGGCCCGGCCACGTGCCCCAGGTGTAGTGGCCTTCGCGGGCGATCTCCGTGCTGGCGATCTCGTTCAGCGCGACCGCCCGTGCCGTGGAGCGCACGCCGACTTCCCGGAAGCCGACCCGGCGAGCTAGCGTCTCGAGGCTGGCCGCCGTGAACAGCAGCAAATGGCGCGGCGGATCGAGGGGGAGCCAGCTCGCGCCGTGTCGTTGGAGCAGCATGGCGCGCGCATTTGGCGTGACGGTCAGCAGGCGGCCCCCGGGGCGCAGGACCCGCCTCGACTGGAGCAGAAACTCCGCCGGATCGTGGACGTGTTCGATCACGTGGCTCGACGTGACCACGTCGAAGGTGTCGTCGGCGAACCCTGCCTCCCCCAAAGTACCGTGGTGCACGTCCAGTCCTCGCCCGCGGGCCACCGCGACTGCGCTCGGATCAACCTCGACTCCACTCACCGTCCACCCCAGATCGGCGAGGATCTCCAGGGATTGACCGTCGCCGCAGCCTACGTCGAGCAAGCGGCCCCGGCCCTGCTCCGTCGCGGGCGTATACCGCACCAACAGATCCAGGTGCTCGCGCAGGCCCGGATACGATGCGGCCAGGGCCGCCACCAGGCGTGGCCCCGGAGCAGGCAGGCGGCTGGCTGGAAACCCGTACCGGACCGCGGCGTATTCGCGCGCCACTGCCCGCACCACCCGCCGGACAAGCCGCGACAAGCCCTCGTCTCCGTGCGTGTAGTAGTTCCGGTAGGCCTTCCCGACATCGGCGAGGGTGGGCCGTGGATCCAACCATAGGCTGCCGCACGTCGCGGAGGAACACTCCTTCACCGTCCAGGTGCCCGGCGCGCCGAACAGGCGATCGGTCAGATCCTGGTAGCGGATCTGCCCCGGCGTTTGGCAGAGCGGACAGGTGGGCTGGGGCTCGGTCTGTATGGTGTCATCCGGATTCATCGGAGAGGCCTTCTTAACATCTATCCATCAAGGAACGGGAGGCGTGACCTCGACCCGGCGGAGCCCGCGGAGATCGCGCGCGAACAACAGCGCCGCCACCCCGGCCAGGGCGGAACCCACCAGGAGCACCACGACGTTCTGAATCAAGCTGGCCGTCACCACCGCCTTGGATTCGACCCCGAAGGCCGCCAGAGCGAGCGCGGCGAACGCCTGCTGCGAACCAAAGCCTGCCAGCCCCATCGGAAGGACCGTGGCCAGGGAGAGCAACGGCACGACCGCCGCCAGCGGCCAGAAGGGCAGGGGCATGGGACCGCCTTCGGCGGGTAGCCACACCGTCAAACACGACACAGGCAAGCTGATGGCGCCGAGCAAAGCGGCGAGCACCAGCTTGCCGGGCGCGCGGGCGACCTGCGCACTGTGCGCAACCCAGACCCGCCACAGTCCATGCAATCGGGCCAGCGCGCGCGCCAGTGGGGTGACCCCGCCGTCGCCCCACGCTGGCCCGTCGATCGCCCCTGGCCACAGCGTGCCGAGCACGGGCAAGGTGAGCATGAAGATGCCCAGCAGCAACGAGACGGCCGCGTAGACAATGGCGAGCACCACGCCGGGCGCAAGCCCACTTGCCATCAAGGCCACCCCGGTGACGCCGCCGAACACCATCATGGAACCAAGACCCAGGACCCGATCGAGGACCGACGCCAACACCAGGCGCGCCGACAGATCGGGATCCAGGGACGTAACCCCGCGCCGGCCCACGCCCAGCAGCAGCCCCACGCGAATCAACTCGGTCGCCGCCATCGATCCCGGCAGGAACTGGCCGATGCCCTGGGACAGCAGGGTTGCGCCTGCCACACGCCGCCAGGGAACTCGCACATCGAACAGTGCCAGCAAGAGCCCGCACCGGAAGATGCCCAGCGCGGCGACGACCAACTGCGCCGCCGCGCCGCCCAGCACCCAGGCACCCCGCTCCCGGAACGCCTGGGCCGCATCCTGCCAGCGCAAAAGACCGAGCGCGCGCATGCCACCCAGGCAGGCCGCGCTGATCGCCAGCATTCCTAACAACGAAAGAACACGCCGGCGGCGGGTCAATCAGTAAAGGCCCAGCGCGATGAGGGCACGGGCCACCGCGACATCGGCCGGCCGCTGGCGGCGCACCGGGCCGGTCAATGCGAACCGGACGCGCCGCAGGGTCCGGGATTTTGCGTGCACCATCGTCTCGAGCAGTGCCTTCTGTTCGGGCGCGAGGAGATCGCCAAAGCACTCCAGCAGCGCCGCCGCCTGGCGGTGGGGCTGATAGAACGCATGCGGCGAGCGCAGCAAGCGGCGAAGTTGCGCCGTTACCGCCGACACCGGGCCGCTCGGCAACCCGATGACGTTGCCGCCGTGCAGCCGGTAGTCGACCGACGGCGACGGATCATAGAACACGTCGCCCAGCGCCGACACGACCAGATAGCACCACCAGTCGTGGACGACCACGCTGCCGGGATCCGGAAGCCGCGAGACGAGTAGCCGGTGGGCGGCACCGTTCAGAACGCTCGTGCAGCCGATGGCCGCGTTCTCGAACAGCGCGTACTCGAAGCCTACGCGGTCGAACAGCGGTGACAGCCCGACCGGACGCAATTCGCCGTCCACCAAACGGGCCCGCGTGAAATACAGCTGTGGCACCTCGGGGCGCAGCGAAAGCTGCGCCACGGCGCGGGCCAGCTTGTCGGGATGCCACACGTCGTCCTGGTCACAAAATGCCACGGCCTCTCCGGCCGCCTCGGACCGGCTGAGCAGGGAGAGAAAGCTGGCCACCGCCCCCCGGTTCGGGCCCGTTTCGATCGACACCTTCCCGACGTGCGCCGACGCGAAGCTCTGCAAAAGGGCCACAGTGGTATCCCGCGAGCCGTCGTCACGGACCACCAGCCGCCAGTCGCGGTGCGTTTGCGCCACCAGACTGTCCAGCAGAGCCGGAAGGTGGCGGTCGCCGTTGTAAGTCGACAGGAGAACCGCGACCGTCATGGGGCTAGCAGGGTAGTGTCAAACAGGAATGGCGTCACTTCAACCGCTTTTGCCTGCGCGCCCGCGGAATGATGCCGCGCGCGCATCCTGCTGGGGCCGCGGTCGCCGGACGAGGGGCTGTGCTATCCTGCGCCGGGTCGCGTGCGCGTTCTCGTCGTTGTGCCGGCCTTGAACGAAGAGCGGTCAGTGGGACCGCTGGTGGCGGACCTCCGCGCCCAGAGCGACGTGCTGGGTGTCGAGATCGTGCCGGTGGTCATCGACGACGGCTCTACCGATCGCACCGCGGCCGTCGCAGAGGAGGCGGGCGCCCGCGTCGTGCAGTTGCCCAAGAATCTGGGCATCGGTGGCGCCGTGCAGACAGGCTTGCGCCTGGCCTGGCGCGAGGGCTTTTCGTGCGCGGTGCAGGTCGACGGTGATGGGCAGCACCCACCGGAGGAGTTGGGCAAGCTGCTGGCGGCGCTGCGCGAGACGCCGACGCCGGACCTGATCGTCGGCACCCGTTACGGCGAGAGCCGGCAGGGCTTTCAGTCGACGTTGCTACGCCGACTGGGGAGCGGCTGGTTACGCTGGGTCCTGCGGCGCGTCGCCGGGGTTCGCAGCACCGATCCGACGTCGGGCTACCGGTTGTACGGTCCCCGCGCGCTGGCCCTCTTCGAGCGCACTTATCCTTACGACTACCCTGAGCCCGAGTCGCTGGCGATGGGCCGGGCCGCTGGGCTGACGATCCGTGAGATCCCGGTGGTCATGCGCGCGCGCACGGCCGGCGCGAGCAGCATTCGGAGCTGGCGGACCGCTTACTACATGTTGAAGGTCAGCCTGGCGGTCACGCTGTGTTACCTCCGCAGCGCGGGGCGGCCGTGGCCGAAGAAGATGTGAGCATGGAATTCGAGCGCTACTGGATCTTCGCGGCGTGTTGCGCGGTCGTGGTCGGCTTCTTGGTCCGTCTCCTGCTGCGCGAGCGCGTGTCGCTGCAGCACAGCCTGGCGTTCTTGCTGTTCATGCTGGGCGTCGTCATCACCGCCGTGTTTCCCTCGGTGACGTCACGACTGGGCCGGTTGATGGGCTTCACCCTGCCCTCGAACTTCTTCTTCGCCATCCTGATTGGCGTCCTGGTGCTGTTGCACCTGGGAACGGTCATTGCGCTGTCGCGGCTCGAGGCCCGCACCATCGCCCTGACGCAGGAACTGGGCCTCATGCAGGAACAGCTGGCGCGCATATCGGGAATGCCGCGGTTCCAGGGCTCCCCCGTCGGTGACGTCGCGCCCACAGAGAGCGCGACGGTCACTCCGACGACCCAGAGCGCAGGGAACAGCGGCGCGCAGGCGGCGCCGACGATGGCGGCGCCCGGTACGCGCGCCTAGGGGCCGGCTTCCGCCTGCCCGGAGGCTGAGGCAGCTCAGTGTCCCGGCGAGGCGTGCCGCTTGGTGCTGCGGACGACGTAGTAGATGAAGTCCAGAAGTCCCCCTCGGCCGAACTCGGTCTGAATCACGGAAGGACCGACCCGTTCGAGGAGCTGCATATATTGTTCGCGCGTCCGCACGAACCGTCCGCGATCCATCTTTCTCAGAACGAAGCCGGGCGGGTTGACCCAGAAGCGCCTGGGAAGAACCGCGTCGAAAACATGGAAGTCGCAGTCCTCCTTCAGGTGGGAGAGGACGCGCTCGATCGACTTCACTGTCATGTCGTCCGACAGGTGATGATAGAGCCCGATGGAGACGGCCACGTCGAAAGATCTCGACGTCAGTTCGAACGTGGTCGCGTCTGCGACCACAAACGTCCGATCGGGCATCTTCTGGGACGCTTCGTGAATGTATTCTTTCGACAGATCGAGACCTGTGTAACGCCCGGCATACCAGGCCGAGTAGTCGCCCGGTCCACAACCGACATCGAGGACGTTCAAGCTGACGTCCTGGGTGACGCCTTTGGACGCCAGGATCTGATTGAATCGTCGAACCATCGGGGTGGCCAGGACCGCCTGCGTGGTTCGATAGACCCAGGGGGCACGCAGCAGGGAGTTCCTGACGAACGCAAACGGGCTCTCTTTCATTCTCAAGCGCCTTTCGCAACACAGAAAGCGTTGAAGGAGGGAGGTCCCGCCTTCAGGCGGCCACCGTGACCGAGGCCTTTCGCCTCCTCCAGAAGGTCGCGCAGGCAATCCACCCCACGCCGAGGAGCCACGATAACACGGTCACCGCGAAACCTACCACGAAGGTCCAGGGCAGGAACCGCGTGGCGATCTCGTGGGTGCCAGCATCGACAGTCAGCGCCCTGAATCCCCCGGCCACTTCCACCATGGGCACGGTCGCGCCCCCGTCGATGCGGGCGCGCCAGCCGGGGAAGTACATCTCGTTGAACACCAGCGTCGTTCGCGTCGGCAGATTGACCACGTAGTCGACACGGTCCGGCAAGTACCGCTGAATCCTGAAATCGATCGCCAGGGCCTTCTGCTCGAAGAGGTTGCCCTGACGGGGCGGGGCCTCGGTCGTGAAACCGACGACGCGCTTTCCATTGACTAAGAAGTTGCGAAACTCGCCGGACGCGAGCGGTCCGATGCTCTTCAACTGAAAGGGCGTGTACGAGGAGAGATAGAAGCTCTTGTTCAGGTAGGCGTCGTTCGATCGGGGATCGATCAGCGAGGGGAAGTCGACTCTGGGTACCAGCGCCTTCGCTGGATCGAAAGCCCGCGTGTGGATCGCGCGGTACTGTTCGCCTCGCGCGCCCGAAGGGACGGACCACAGGTCCGACACGGCGCTGGCGTGCATCCCCGAATCCAGGGCACTGGCGATGAGAATGGTGACGACCATGGCGCGCGTTGTCGAGAAGCGAGCGAGCCCCAGCCACGTGACCGAGACGATCAGCATCTCGACGATCACGACCTTGTCGAAGAAGTCGGCCAGCTGGGCGGGGGTGGCGGTCGGGTAAATGAAGCCCTTGAGCCAGATGAGCCCGGCGGCCAGGATCCCGAGGGTCGCGACCAACAGACGCGAGAACCGCCGGGTGTCATGCGGAGCATCGAGCAAGGCGGCCAGTCCGCCCCCCGCCAGCAGGCAGCCCGCCAGGGCCGCCACGGCCCGGCTGTCCGCGGCCGGAAATCGCGAGAAGTTGAAGAGAGGAAGGAGGTCGTGCAACGCCACGCGCGCGAAGAACGCTCGCCCCATGCTCATCAGGAGGGCCACCAGAAAGCCAATTCCCAGAAACGTGACGACGGGCTTTCGGTTGGCCAGCACGGCGTAGAACGCCAGAACCAGTGCCACGATCCCGAAGTAAAGCCCGCGCATCGAGATATCGGCCGCCGCTCCGGCCGCCGGAAGCACGGTGGATGCTCCGAAGATCAGGTGCCAAAGATCGGCTGGCACCAGTCCCTGTATGAGTGACGCTTCAGTCGATAAGGGCTCGCCGCGCGAAAAGGTGTTGATGCTGCCGGCGATGGACAGGCAATAGCCGGCGGAGATTCCCACGCCCAGCGCCAGGCTGAGGCCCATTCGAGCGAGGAACGCCATGCGCGAGGCCCGGTCGGCGCAAGAGGTCGACAGAAGCCACCCGGCCCATCCTCCGAACCACAAGGGACTGAGCAGCACCACTCCCGGATAGCCGCTGACGACCAGCAGGCCCAACGCCATGCCGAGCAGGGGTGCGGCCCACCGGTCTCCGTCGGCTAGCCGGCGCATGCCCCAGAAGATCCAGGGGAAGAGCGAGAACGCGGTGACGATGTCCATATGCTCTGCGTTGCAGAGTCGGGCGCTGGTGAAGTTGAAGGCGATCGCCGACAGGAGGGCCGCCGCCCTCTTCCTCCAGAGCGTGTGAGCCAGAAAGTAAACGCCGAAAGACCCACCCAGGATCGTGAGGAACACCTGCCGCTGAACCGTCAAGAGGTCGTATTTGAAGAGCCCCGCCATGATCCAGGTGACCGGGCTCCACATCTGCGATTGGGGATTGGCAAAGAAGGGGATCCCGGCGTGTCCGTACGGGTACCAGAGCGGAAGCGCGCCCGCGCTCAGGCTGTCACTGATGAAGACGACGAACCGAGAATACGTATCCATGAAATCGTAGGGGATGGTGTTGACCGGGATGCCCCCCGACCCACGCAACGCACGCTCCGTCACGGCGACGTGCAGGAGGGAGAGCGCCACCAGCGGCGGCCAGTGCCCTGCGAGAAGCCGTCGTGCGATCCAGTGCCGCAGCCGTTCCAGGCGCGCGTTCAACCCGCTTCCCCGCTCTGCTGCGACCACGCCCTGAGAGCGGCAATGACCTCTTGCAATTGGGGCTCGGCCAGATCGGGATGGCAAGGCAGCGAGACGACCCGTGAGCTGATGCTGCGTGCCTGAGGAAAGTCTCGGCCGCCGCCCCAGTCCGGATCGCTCGCCTTCTGATCGGGCATGGGGATCGGATAGTGAATCAAGGTCTCGATCCCCCGTTCGGCCAGAAACGCCTGGAAAGCGTCACGCCCGGCGGACGAAGGCAGTAAAACGGGATACAGATGACGATTGGAGACGCCCCCCGCGGGAACTGGCAGGGGGACGATGCGGTCCGGAACCAGCGCGAGCTGCTCGTCATAGCGCCTGGCGATCTCGCGCCGACGAGCGTTTTCGGACTCGAGGAAACCAAGCTTGGCCGTCAGGATGGCCGCCTGCAGGGGATCCAGACGGGAGTTCACGCCGGCCTCGACGTGTTCATACCGATTCCGCTGACCGTAGTTGCGCAGTCTGGCCAAGCGAGCGGCCGTCGCCTCGTCACCACACGTTACCGCGCCGGCGTCCCCGAGCGCCCCCAGGTTCTTGGTCGGATAGAAGCTCCACGACGCGACCTGACCGCGGGCCCCCGCGCGAACCCCGTCGCGGCTCGCTCCGTGCGCCTGGGCGCAATCTTCCATCAGGGCCAGCCCGTGCCGAACCGCCAGCTCGCCGAGCCTCATGGTGTCGGCACAATTTCCGTACAGGTGAACGCAGAGAATCGCGCGCACCCGCGACGGTAGCACCGCTTCGACCGCCGCGACGTCCATCAGACCATGCTCGTCCACGTCCACGAACACGGGGGTGGCCTCGGCTTGCAGGACGCCCACCGCCGTCGGATAGGCCGACAGGGCCGGAACGATGACGGCATCTCCGCGCCCGATGCCGAGCGCCCTCAACCCGAGCGCGATGGCGTCGGTGCCATTGGCTACGCCCACCGCGAAGGGTAGCGCCATGGCCTGGGCGAACGCGGCTTCGAAGGCGGCGACCTCGGGACCACCGACGTACCACCCGCTGGCCAGCACGCGGCTGACGGCCGCGTCGATCTGCGGGCGGAGCCGCCGGTAACCTGCGCCCAGATCCGTGAACGGGACCTTCATGGCCATGCGCGTTCACCCCGCATGAGCTTTGCCCCGCTTCTTCTCCGCGATGAAGGCGTCGTAGTCGCGAATGTAGTCGTTGGGATCATAGAGCATGGACGCGAGCACCATCAAAACCGCGTCCTGGGAATAGCGGTACTGCGTCCCCCAGACCATGGGGCCGATGTGAAGCGCGAACTCCGGCGAGTCCAGGGTGAACTCCTCTCGATGGGTCCCATCGTCGCACAGGACGTTCACGCTTCCCCCCACGCAGACGAGGAGCTGCTCACATTGTCTGTGCGCGTGCTCCCCGCGCACCTCCTTGGTGGGAACGTCGCTGATCAGAAAGCACCGCTGCGGTTGAAACGGCAGGCCGGCGCCCATCTGACGAGCCACCAGATTGCCTCGCAGGTCCTCGATGATTGGCGCGTGCAACAGTCGAACGCCCTCCACCGAGGACGCTTCGGCGCTCCCATCGGCTCGGCGCGCCACGGGCCCTGGTTTCAGGCTGCTCGCAGCCTCGACGGTGTACCGGACGATGCGGGCGGGGTTGCCCACCACGACCGCGTTGGGTGGTACGTTCCGCGTGACCACCGCGCCTGCCCCGACCATCGCTCCGGCGCCGATGATGACGCCGGGCAGGATCGTCGCGTTGGCGCCGATGGACGCGCCTCGCTTGACGACGGTCTCGGGATAGCGCTCCAGATGTTGTTTGCTACGGGGATAGCGGTCGTTGGTGAAGGTGACATTTGGCCCCAGAAAGACGTCGTCCTCGACGCGCAATCCGTCCCAGAGCTGAATGCCGCATTTCATCGTGACACGATCGCCAACCACCACGTCGTTCTCGACGAAGACGTGATCGCAAACGTTGCAATCGCGACCAATGACCGCCCCGGGCAGGACGTGCGCGAACGCCCAGACGCGAGTGCCCGGCCCTACCCGTGTACTCTCGAGAAGGGCGTTCGGATGAACGAATACGCCGTCAGGATTCTTGTTTTCCATTTTTGAAGTCTTCACGCGAGAGCACCACGTAGTTGGGCCTTCCCTTCGAGTTCTCGAAGGTCCTCCACAGATACCCCCCCAGCACGCCAATACCAAAGCAGTTCAACCCACCGAAGAACAGTATCAAGGTCGCCATGGCCGCGTAGCCCGGCACCGCCAGCGAGTAGAACAGCTTGGAGACGAGGACGGTCACACCGAGCAAGACGCTGGCCACCAGTCCCAGCACCCCCGCCCCGAGCAGGAGCCGAATCGGGAGATCGGTGAACGCGAAGAAGCTGTCCGAGAGATAACGAAACTTCTTGGCCAACGACCAGGAGGACTTCCCGTGTTCGCGCGCCCGACGCTGGTACGGAATGAAGGCCCGCCGGAAGCCGATCCAGAACAGCAGGCCAACGAGGGAGCTGTTGGTTTCGCGCAACGCGAGGAGCTGCCGGCGCACCTTACTGTTGCCGCCGAACACGTCCACCCCGCCCGATGGAATTCCCTTCTGGATGAAGCGCCGGTACACGCCCCAGAACAACAGCGACGCCATGCGCGAGAACAAGGGATCGGCGCGCGCGGTGCGCTGCCCGATGACGACGTCCGCCTCGTCGGCGTAAAGGACACGATCGAAGTCAGCCACCAGCTCGATGGGCTCTTGCAGATCGGCGGCCATCACCGCGAACCGCTCGCCCTGGGCCGCCGCGATGCCCGCCCGAATGGCGGAGAAGGCGCCGAAGTTGCGGGAGAGGTTGACCAGCCGCGAACAAAAGGGCTGTCGCGGAAGCTGGTCGCGTAGCTGCAAGTAGCTGTCGTCGGGGCTCCCGTCGACCACGAAGACCACCTGGAGTTCCTTGTCCGCCAGCAGCGCCGGCAGCGTCCGCAAGGCCTCCAGCAGGGGGCCTATGTTCGACGCGCTTTTGTAGATTGGAACGATCAGAGAGAGCATAGAGACCGCGTTCTGAAGGCTCCCGAAGATACCCGAGATCGCCAGCGGTTCCGTCGAACAAAACGCTCGCGGGCCATTTTTTCGGGCGTCGAATAGCCGGCGGGAGCGCGGGACGTCAACCCTGCCCAGAAAGCGTGAAGCATGGGTCAAGCGAGGGTGATGCGAGCGACAACCGACGCGCCGGCGCGTCTGTTCTGACACCGGTGCAACTACCGGCCTGTCCGCTGCGCTCGAGGTGTCGCATCGCCGTGATAGCCTACGCCCCATGAGTGCTGAGGCCGCCCCCGCGGGGATGTCTCGGGCGCGGGCTCCACGCATCGACGCCCTCACGGGTCTCCGCATCCTACCGGGCGTTGGCCGTGCTGCTCTCTCACGTGGGAGCGCCGCCTTGGGCTGGACCTCACCTGTCGGCGTTCTTTGACTCGGGCTATGCGGGCGTGACGGTGTTCTTCGTGCTGTCGGGCTTCGTGCTCACGCACAACTACTTCGACCGCTTCGTGGGGCAATTCAGCGCCCGGTTGGTTGTCTCGTACTTCGCGGCGCGGCTGGTCCGGGTGTACCCGCTTTATCTGTTGGTGCTGGTCTGGGTCACGTTCCCCGCACTGTGGCAGGGTCCCTTGAACCATGAGCTGTGGCTGAAACACGCGCTCGGGTTGCAGGCCTGGCTGGGTACGCTCGAAGATGTCTATGCGTTCAACGGTCCGGGATGGTCGATCAGCGTAGAATTTTTCCTGTACGTATCCTTTCCGCTGCTCGTCTCCCTGTTGTTACCGGTGCTGAGCACGCCGCGCCGGATCGGCGTCGCGCTGGTGTTTGTGGTCGGCTTGATGGCCGGGGTCACGCTGTATTTCTACCTCGCTGGCTACGCGCAGCTGCCCTGGACCGATCCCCGCTCCGCGCACCGGTGGCTGTACCGAAACCCCGCTTGCAGGCTAGGCGACTTCCTGCTCGGGATGCTGGCGGCACGGCTGGTGGCGTGCAAGCTCGCGCTCCCGCCGCGCTGGATTGGCAGGGGCATGGTGCTGGCCAGCGCGGCCATAGTCGCGCTGATGTGCTGGCCGGCGCACGTGTGGAGCGCGGCGAGCTGGGACATCTCGTTCGCACTGCCCGGTGCGGCGCTGATCTTCTTCCTGGCCTCCGCTCCGCCCTCTTCGAGGAGCCGCTGGCTCGCTTCGAGGCCGCTGGTGCTGCTGGGAGAGGCGTCGTACGCGCTGTATCTTTGCCATGTCACGGCGCTGGGCCGCCTAGGCGTGGGCGAGTTCGGCGGGACCGGGTGGCTGGCGGCGAACGCCCTGACCGTGCTGCTGGTCCTGGCGCTCGCGATCGGGCTGCACATGGGCTTCGAGCGGCCGGCGCGCGAGCTGCTGCGGGCCGTCCTCGACCCGCTGTCGCGCGGACAGGTGGCAGCCGGCGCCCCCAACGCCGAAAGCGGGGCTGGCAGTGCGAAGTGTCCGCGGTCGCAAGGGGAGGCGACCGAAAGCCCGTCCCGCGGTCCGGCGCCACCCCAGCCGACCAGGGGGCACGCCTGACTGCCCTCGCCGGGTGCGGCGCCTGTGGTATCGTGACGGCCGTCGGTGCGCGCGTCCGAGCGTCGTCCCCGGTTGGGCCGAGGAGGGGCCGGATCGCAGGCCGGCTCCCCATCGATCGTGAAACTGGCCTTTATCGTCGTCACTTATTTCGCCGAGCGTTACGTCCTACCGCTGCTGGACACGCTACGCGCGAACACGGACCTCCGTGACTGCGCCGTGATCGTGGTCGAGAACGCCTCCACTGACGGCACCGGGGACCTGTTGCGCGCCGAGGCCGAGACGTGGTCCTCTCGCGTCGGCGGACCACTGGTGGTTCTGTGGCAGGATCGAAACACTGGCTTCGCCGAGGGTTGCAACATCGGCCTCGCCGAGGCGCGGCGCCTGGGTGCCTCGTACGCGATGCTCGTGAACCAGGACATTGAGCTGACGCCGGGCTGGCTGCCGCCCCTGCTCGCCGTCCTGGACGAGCGGCCCTCGATCGCGGCGGCGCAGCCGCTGATCCTGTTGCACGACGAGCCTGAGCTGGTGAACACGGGTGGCAACGCCCTGCATTTCTGCGGGTTCGGGTTCTGCGATCGCTATCGTGAGCCGGCTGCCACCGTTTTCCCCGATCCAGGCGAGGTGCGCTCGGTGCCCTACGCTTCGGGCGCAGCGCTGTTGCTGCGGCTGAGCGCGCTCGCCGAGGTGGGTGGATTCGACGAGCGGATGTTTCTGTATCACGAGGACTGCGACCTGCAGATCAGGCTGCGCCAGCTCGGCTATGACTGTGTGACGGTCGCCGCGTCACGAGTGCGGCACAAATACAATGCCGTCTTTTCCAGCCGCAAGATGGCCTACCTGGAACGCAATCGTTGGTTCCTGTTGCTGAAAGACTGGCCGCTGGCGCGCCTGCTGGCATCGGCGCCCGCGCTGGCCGGCACCGAACTGGCCGTCTTGGTCATGGCGGCAAAGGGGGGGTGGCTGGGCACCAAGCTGAGAACGTACGGCGAGATCGTTCGGGCGTTGCCAGCGGTGCTTGCCGATCGAAAAGCCGTGCAGGCCCGACGGTCGCCGTCCGCCAACGACGGTGACTATCTGACGGGCGCCTTGACCTTCGAAGGGTTCGATCATCCGCTGGTCACCAAGGTCGCGAACCCGGTGCTGTCACGCTACTGGTCGTTCGTGCACCGTGTGTTGGGCATCGCGTAGATGCTACAGCACGACGCGGTCGAGCCGCAGCAACTCGCCGAGCGACCAGGCCTGAAAGGGGCAGCCGCCCGCGGTGAACGGCGGCTCGGCGTCCGCGACCTCGGACACGTGCCCTAGGCCCACCTCGCCCAGGTGCGCTTGCAGCGGGGCCAGGAAGCGCGCCCGCGCTTCGGCGCGCGCCTGGGGGGTGGTCCCGCGCACGCGCAGCCACGCCTCGACGAACGGGCCCATCAGCCAGGGCCACACCGTCCCCTGGTGATAGGCGCCGTCGCGCGCGGCGACGCCCCCGCCGTAGCGAGGCGCGTAGCCGGGCTCGCCGGGCGCCAGCGAGCGCAGGCCGAGCGGCGTCAACAGCGTCGCCTCGATCGCGTCCACGACGGCCCGCGCCTGCGCGCCCGAGAGCAGGGCCAGCGGTAGCCCGCCCACGGCGAAGATCTGGTTGGGGCGGAAGGACGCATCGACGCGGCCCGCCTGGTGGCCCGCGTCGACGACGTCGAACAGGCGTCCGTGCGCCGGGTCCCAGAATCGCGCCACGAAGGAGGACTGTCCGCGCGCGAAGCCGGCTGCCCAGCGCGCGGACCGGGGCGTGCCCCAGCGCGCCGCCAGCGCCTGCGCGTTCAACCACAGCGCCTGCACCTCGACCGGCTTGCCCGCGCGCGGGGTGATCTCGCGACCGTCCACGCGCGCGTCCATCCACGTCAGCTGCTGTCCCGGCGCGCCCGCCGCCAGCAGGCCGTCGTCGGTGGCCGCGATGCCGAAGCGCGTCCCGCGCGTGTACCCGTCCAGGATCGTCTCGGCCGCGTCGATCAGGCGGCGTCGCGTGCCCGCGTCGACGGTCGCGCCGGCGGCGCCCAGCGCCTCGGCCACGTCGATCACGAACCACAGCGACGCGTCGACGGCGTTGTAGGCGGGGGTGGCCGCGCCATCGGGAAAATAGTTCGGCAGCATGCCCTCGGAAAGCAGGCCCGCCCAGGTGGACAGCACCTCGAGCGCCTGCTGGGTGCGCCCGCGCGCCAGGCACAGCCCGCGCAGCGAGACGAACGTGTCACGGCCCCAGTCGCCGAACCACGGGTAGCCGGCGATGATGGTGCGGCCGGCCCCACGCGCCACCAGATACTGGTCCGCGGCACGATCGAGAGGACCGCCCAGGGCCGCCCGCCGCGCCCGCTCGTGCTGGCGGGCCACCTCCAGCGCCTGGCGTGGCGGCGTCGTGGGTCCGTCGGTGGCCGAGAAGATCAGCGCCGCCTCGCCGTCACCCAGGTCGAACGTCCATTCCCCGGGCGCCCCGAGATCTTCCTGGTCGTCGAGGCCGCGGGCCCGCTCCTCGTCGTACTGGAAGCGGCGGTACCAGTGGGGGTCGTGCCGGTAGGTGCCGCTCGCCGCGACGGCCAGCGGCGGCGCGCCGGCGAAGGGGCGGAAGCGCACCTCGCCGTCGGGATGAGCCAGGGTGCCCGTCCGCTCGGCGGCGAACGAGAAGGCGGGCGTCTCGCGCAGCAGCGTATGAAGGTCGCGGCAGGCGAGAAAAGGACGCACCCGCAGGCGGATCGTCCCCACGTGCGGCGGCGATTGCAGCAGGCGCCAGCACAGAAAGGCGCGCCCCTCGCCGGCGCGCAGGAACAGCTCGTGCGCGATGCGGGTGCCGTCGGGCAGGCGAAAGGTCCAGGTGGGCCAGGGCTCGATCGAGAACCGCTCGAGGAAGCGCGCTCCGTCGCCGGCCGTCACGTCGGGCTGATACCGCTGCGTCGACAGTGACCACGTCACGCCACCCACGTCGGCGGCGACGTCCATGCCCGCCACCAGCACCATGCGCCCGGCGGGGGGCACCGTCGCCGTCACCAGCAGGCCGTGGTAACGCCGCGTGCGCGCGCCCCCCGCGGTCCCCATCGCGAAGCCGCCCAGGCCGTCGGTCTCCAGCCACTCGGCGCGCTGGGGATCGGTCACGACGGGCCCGTGCCCTCCCAGCGGCCGACGGCCTCCGGCACGCCCGCGCCGCCTGCCTCGGCGCGCGCCCGCGCCATCTTCTCGATGAAGCGGATGGCCAGCGCGGTCCAGCCCGTCTGGTGGCTGGCGCCCACCCCCCGGCCAGTCTCACCATGAAAGTATTCGTGGAACAGCACCAGGTCCTTCCAGGCAGGATCGCGGGCGAAGCGCACGTTCTCGCCGTGACAGGGCCGCCGTCCGTCGGGCCCGGCCAGGAACAGCCGCCCCAGCCGCGCCGAGATCTCGCGGGACACCTCGCGCAGGTTCAGGAATCGGCCCGAGCCGACCGGACACTCGACGCGCAGCCCGTCACCGTAGAAGTGGTGATAGCGCTCCAGCGCCTCGACCAGCAGGTAGTTGACGGGCATCCAGATGGGGCCGCGCCAGTTGGAGTTGCCGCCGAACAGCCCCGTCGTCCCCTCGCCCGGCACGTAGTCGACCCGGAATTCTTCCCCGCCGTGAAAGAACCGGTAGGGCGCCTGCTCGTGCACCTTCGACAGCGAGCGGATGCCGTAGGGCGACAGGAACTCGTTCTCGTCCAGCATGTAGCGCAGCACCTTGATCAGCCGCTCGCGCGAGGGAATGCTGAGCAGCATCCGGTCCTGCGCGGCGTCCGGTCCCGGGGTCAGGCTGACCAGCCCGGCCAGGTCGGGACGGTTCTCCAGGAACCAGCGCATGCGGCGGCGGAAGGCCGGCAGCGCCGACATCGCCTCGTCCTCCAGCACCTCGACGGCGATGATGGGCAGCAGGCCCACCAGCGAGCGCACGCGCAGCGGATGCGACTGTCCGCCCGCGTGCAGCTTGTCGTAGAAGAAGCCGTCCTGCTCGTCCCACAGGCCGTTGCCGCCCAGCGCGTTCATGGCGTCGGTGATGTGGACGAAGTGCTCGAAGAACTTCGACGCCATGTCGTCGTACGAGGGATCGGACTTGGCCAGCTCGATGGCCATGGACAGCATGGTGGCGCAGAAGAACGCCATCCAGGCCGTGCCGTCCGCCTGTTCCAGGTAACCGCCCGTCGGCAGCGGCCGCGAGCGATCGAACACGCCGATGTTGTCCAGCCCCAGGAACCCCCCCGAGAACAGGTTGCGCCCCTCGGCGTCCTTGCGATTGACCCACCAGGTGAAGTTCAGCAGCAGCTTGCGGAACATGCGGCCCAGGAACTCGCGGTCGCGCTTGCCGTCGGCGTCGACGCCCAGCTTGTAGACGCGCCAGGCGGCCCAGGCGTGCACGGGCGGGTTCACGTCGCCGAACGCGAACTCGTAGGCGGGCAGCTGCCCGTTCGGGTGCATGTACCACTCGCGTGTCATCAGCAGCAGCTGGCTCTTGGCGAACGCGGGATCGATGCGCGCGAACGGCAGCATGTGGAAGGCCAGGTCCCAGGCCGCGAACCAGGGGTACTCCCACTTGTCCGGCATCGACAGCACGTCGCGGTTGTACAGGTGCCCCCACTCGGCGTTGCGGCCGGCCCGGCGGCTGGCGGGTGGTGGCGGATGCGCGGGGTCACCCTCCAGCCAGGCGCGGACGTCGTAGTGGAAGAACTGCTTCGACCACAGCAGGCCGGCGTAAGCCTGGCGCACCACGGGGGTCTCCTCCGCCGACAGCGGACCGGTCTTCGCGTCGTAGAAGGCGTCCGCCTCGGCCCGACGCTGCGCGACCGTGGCGTCGAAGCCGGCGAAGGGATCGTGCAGCGGCGCTCTCTCGCTGCTTGCGCCGCTGGCGCTGAGACGCAGTCGCACCCGCACCTCACCGCCGGCGGGGACGATCAGCGTGTACAGCGCCGCCGCCTTGGTGCCGGCGTGGGCCGGGTTCACCCGATCGACGCGGCCGTTCACGACGTATTCATGAAAGGCGTCCTTCACGTACGGCGTCGGGTTCGGCGTGCCGAACAGCCGCTCGTAGTTCGTCTCGTTCTCGGTGAACAGCAGCGGGGGCGCGCGGCCCGTCCCCGGTTCCGCCTCGACGGCCAGGTGGTAGTGGCCCATGGCGGGGTGGACCAGCGCGAAGCCGCCGTCACCGGCCGCCACGATCGAGGGGCGAGCGCTGTAGCCCTCGCCCTGGCGGCCCCATGACCAGGTGTTGCGAAACCACACCGTCGGCAGCAGCGCCAGCGGCGCGGCGTCCGGTCCGCGGTTCGCCACCGTCAGCGTGATCAGCAGATCCTCGGGCGCCGCCTTGGCGTACTCGGCGAACACGTCGAAGTAGCGGCCCTCCGCGAAGAGGCCGGTGTCGGCGAGCTCGAACTCGGGCTGGGCCCGGCTCCGCCGGCCGTTCTCTTCGATCAACAGGGCGTAGGGGTACGCCTGCTGCGGGTACTTGTACAGCGCCCGCATGTACGAATGCGTGGGGGTCGAGTCGAGATAGAAGTACTCCTCCTTCACGTCCTCGCCGTGGTTGCCCTGCGGTCCGGTCAGCCCGAACAGGCGTTCCTTCAGGATGGGATCGGCGCCGTTCCACAGCGCCAGCGCGAAGCACAGGCGGCCCTGGCGATCGGTGATGCCCAGCAGGCCGTCCTCGCCCCAGCGATAGGCGCGGCTGCGGGCGTGATCGTGCGGGAAGTAGTCCCAGCAGGCGCCGTCGGCCGAGTAGTCCTCCCGTACCGTGCCCCACTGCCGTTCGGCCAGATAGGGACCGAAGCGCTTCCAGTTTTCGTCCCGGCGTTCGTCGGCCTGCAGGCGCCGTTCTTCCGCCCCGGCGCCGCTCAAGCCGTCCTCGGCCGGCGCGGGCGTGGTCGCGGGCAAGGCTGGGGGACAGAATACCGAGCGGACGTCACGGCCCCCGATTTTCCCGTAACCGTCGGCGGACGGCAACGTAAGGCCTGCACGGAGGAACGAACATGCTGAGGGCGACTTTGAACGAGGCGGCCCATCGGGTCGCGACCATTCGCGACAAGGTGGAATTTCTGGGACCGACGCTGGCGCGGCTCACGCTGGCGTCGGTGTTCATCGGCACGGGGTGGGGAAAGCTGAACAACATCGGCTCGACCATCGAGTACTTCACCAGCCTGCACATCCCCGCCGCGGGGTTCAACGCGCGCCTCGCGGCCGGCACCGAATTCGTGGGCGGGGTGTTGTTGCTGCTGGGCCTGTTCACCCGGGTGGCCGCGCTGCCCATGGCGTTCACGATGGTGATCGCCATCCTGACCGCGAAGCGCGACGAGCTGGAGGGCGTGCGGGCGCTGCTGGGCTTCGAGGAGTGGACGTACATCGTCCTGTTCGTCTGGCTGGCGCTGGCGGGGCCCGGGCCCCTGTCGCTCGATGCGCTGTGGGCGCGGCTGCGGGATCGCCATCGCTCGCCGGCGCCCAGCCTGCCCGAGCCGGCGTTGCGCCCTCAAACCTGAGCCGGTGAACCTGGCGGGTCCTCGGGAGGCGGAGCGTGGAAGTGGCGGACGTGGTACCCGGGCTGGGTGTCCGCCCACGCCGGGCCGGTGTCGGCGGCGAAGGCGAGCGGCGGGCCGACGGCGCGGCGTCGCGCCGTCGTTGCCGCCGAGCTGGCGGCAGGCGGTGCCGCGGAGCTCATGAACCTGGTGGCGCGAACAGGGTCGGCGACGGCGGGACAGACGGGGGACAGAGCGAACGGCTTCATGGCGAGAGCTCCAGCGAAGTTCCCCGCCGTATCGGCCCCGCTCCCCGCCGGTTGTCATGCGATCGAACGGACGCGCTGTCGTTCGTCGGCCGCCGACCGTCCTACAGATCGGTGATGGCTCGGCGATCGGGGCCCAGGCCCTGGCGGGGACGCGCCCCGGGCCTGGGCGCTCCGGACGCGGCAGGCGGGTTGGCGCGTGGGGGGCGGGGCGCGGGCGAATGGCCGGCCTTCGCTTCGGGGGCCATCACCAGCTCCACGACCCGATCGCGGGTCCCGTCGATCTCGATCGTCCTCTCGGCGCCGTGCGCCGGCCGCAGCGTGAAGCGGTGAAGCTCAGGACCGCGCGGCACCCGCGTGGGCAGCGTGACGACCTGATCGTCGACCAGCACCTGCGTGTCCGATGACAGCCCCTGGATGTCTATCGAGACGGTGGCCGGCCGCGCGGGCGCCGGGGGCTCGGCGGCAGGCGGGGGCACGGGCAACGCGGGGGTCACGTCCACGGCGACGGGCGGCGCCACGGGGACGGGCTTTCGTCCCGCGCTGGACGGCGTGCCCCCCGCCAGCAGGCGCACCATGACGATCACCAGGGCCACCAGCGCGGCGGCGCCCAAAGCCACCAGCCCGGCGCGGCCCGTCAACAGCGGGACGACGCGCGCCATCCAGCCGCCCTCCACCGCCACGCGCATGGTGTGTTCGCCGCCGGGACGGGCGTGCGGCGCGACCATCGCTGGGGCGGCCGCGTCCTCTTCTTCATCCGGCTGGACAGGCTGCTCGTCGTCCTCCGGTGCGGTCGCCTGGTCCATGATCCGCGTGCCGCCGATCTGCGCGCGGATCGGCCCTGCCGCGGCGGGTGCGGCGCGCACCGGCCGCTCGGGCTCCAGCACCATCGTCCCGCCGACCAGGGCCTCGATGCGCGCCTCCCCGCGGGCGTCGCCGCCCGCCGCTTTCCGCGGCTCGCTGTCCTTCGGACCAGGGGTCGCGGGCAATCGCCCCTCGGCGACGGCCTGGCGCTCGGCGACACCCGCGATCAGCGTGCGGGGAAAGGCCCGCCCGGCCGGGACGGCGGCCTGCGGGCCCGTGACGGGCCCCGCCGGCTGACCGCCTCGCTCGGAAGCGACCTGCGTCGGCGCCACCGCCCGCGCCGGACGTTCGGCGGATACCGCCGGCGCGACCGACGCCTGCGCCGAGAACAGGGGGCCAGCCACGGGCGGCGGGGACGGCGTCGGCGCCACGGGCGGCGGGGACGGCGTCGGCGCCACGGGCAGCTGCGCCGACGCCTGGGGCAGCGGGGAATCGCGCAAGGCGGACTCGCGTAGTGGCGCCACCGGCAGCGGCGCCACCGGCAGGGGCGCCTGCGCGGACGGCTTCGGCGCCACGCCGGCCAGCGCCGCGCCCAGCAGCGCCGTCGGTCGTTCGACGGGCGTCAGCGGCAGAAGCTGCCCCTCGACGTCGATGCCCAGCGCGCGCGCACACTCGCGCAGCGTCGTCGCGACCTGCTCCATCGACTGCGGCCGCTCCTCCGGCTTCTTCGCCAGCATGCGCAGGATCAGCGCGTTCACCTTGGGGGGCAGGTCCGGCAGCTGCTTGATGGGCGGCTTCGGCGGCAGGGTCAGGTGGGCCAGGATCAGATCGGCGATGGACGACGACTGGAACGGCGGCTTCCCGCACAGCGCCTGATAGAAGACGCACCCCAGCGCATAGACGTCCGAGGGCGCGTCGGGACGGCCCACGCCCCGGCACTGCTCGGGGGACATGTACGTGGGCGTGGCCAGCCACAGCCCCGTCTTCGTCTGCGACGGTCCCCCGTCCTCTCGCGACAGCTTCGCGATCCCGAAGTCCAGCACCTTCACCGTCACGGCGGGCTCCCCGGGGTGCGGCAGGTGCAGGTAGATGTTCTCGGGCTTCAGGTCGCGGTGCATGATGCCGGCGCGATGCGCGGCCTCGACCGCGCCCGCGACGGCGGCCATCACGCCCAGCAGGAACGCCAGGTCGGTCTCCAGCGTCCCCACCCGGGCCAGATACGCGCCCAGGCTCTCCCCCTCCAGGAACTCGGTGATGACGAAGGGCTGACCGTCGATCAGATCACAGTCCAGGATCTCGACGATGCCGGGATGCCGGATCAGCGAGGTGTTGCGCGCCTCCTTGAAGAACTGCTCCAGCACCGACGCCTTCTGCGCCAGCTCGGGCAGCAGCACCTTCACGGCCGCGCGTCGATTCACCCGCCGGTGCTGCGCCAGGAAGACCTCGCCGAGACCGCCCCCGCCGATCCGTTTGATGATCGTGTAGCCGCCCAGCTCGTGACCAGCGCCAATCATCGGAGTGCCGCCTTCAGTATCCCGGGAAGGGATCCGCGCCGTCAAGGTAGCGATCCCTGGACCTTCGGAAGATGCCGGCGCTGGACCGGCGGCCGCACTTCCCCGACGGGCGACGGCGCGGTGATAAACTGACGCCCGCGATGGGCCATCCCGAGGTCGACAACAGGACGCCGTTCGCGTTCGAGGCCCTGTTCCTGGCCGACGAGGAGCTCCGGCCGCTGCTGGTGCCGCTGGTGAAGGCCACGTTCACCATCGGCGAAGACGGCCGCTGCCGCCGGGCGGACGAGCAGCTTGCCCCCAGCCTGGAAGGCGAATGCTGGGGGAAGGATCCCGAGACGTCGTCGTACCGGTACGAGCCCGAGGTGGCCTTCATGAAGCCCGCCACCGACGTGGTGCTGATCGGACACGCCCATGCGCCCGACAGCCAGACCACCGAGATGCGCGTGGGCCTGCGGGTGGGCGCGCTGTCGAAGCAGCTCCTGGTCACGGGCGATCGGGTGTGGTTTCGCACCGCCGGCATCGTGTCGGCCACCAGGCCGTTGCCGTTCCAGAAGGTGCCGCTGGTGTACGAGCGGGCCTTCGGCGGCTGGGATCGCGGCCACCCGGACCCGGCCAAGCACAGCTGCGAGCCGCGCAATCCCGTGGGCACCGGCTACCGCGCCAGTGGCGGGTTCCAGGAGGGGCTGCACCTGCCGAACATCGAGGATCCGCGCGCCCCCATCGGCAGCTTCGGCGATCGGCCGCCGCCGGCGGGATTCGGGTTCGTCTCGCCGCACTGGAAGCCGCGCGCGCTGCTGGCTGGCACCTACGACGAGGCCTGGCAGACCGCCCGCGCGCCGCTGCTGCCCAGGGACTTCGATCGCCGGCATCTGAACGCCGCCTCGGCCGGCCTGGTGGCCGACGGCTACCTGCGCGGCGACGAGACCGTGGCGGGCCTGGGCGTCACCCCCGACGGCCGCCTGCACTTCTCGCTGCCGGGTGTGCCGCCCCCCTCCGTCGAGATCGCGCTGGTCGGGGGAGCGCCGCGACCGGTGGCGCTGAACCTGGATACGGTCATCATCGAGCCAGACGAGCGCCGGGTGATCCTGCTGTGGCGCGGCCACCTGGCGCTACGGGAGGGCCCGCACGACGTGCAGGCGATCAGGATCGGCAGCGCGCCCGCGGCGGCGGCGGCGTAGCACGACCGCCCGCGGGCGACACGCCGGCGGTGAATCAGAGCGAGCAGACGGCGGGATAGTAGCCGTCCACGTCCTCGACGATCTGGCAGGTGTAGCCGCTGCCGAAGACGGCGCAGTCGCCGTCGTTGGTGCAGCCGGGGAAGCACGAATACGTGTTCGCCTGCGTGAAGACGCACGAGTTCGCTTGCCCCTGCGAGTTGAACAGCCGCGAAGGGGTCGAGCTGCAGAGCGAGTTGCCGGACCCGCAAGACGCCTGGCACCAGTCGTTGCAGCTTCCGCTGGCGCACTCGGAGTCGGCCGCGCAGGGATCGCCCACGCCCTTCAGCGTCGGGCAGTAAGTCGCCGCGTCGGCGCACACGCCGTAGGTCTCGCCCGTCACCGGCACGCAGCACCCGCTGACGCACTGGGAGCCGGTCATGCACTTGGCATGGCAGACGCCGTCGTCGACGATGCAGACGGCGCCCATGGGGGTGGCGCTGGACGTCTGGCAGCAATCGGTCGAGGCCGCGCACGTCGCCCCCGGCGCGACGCACATTCCGCCCGCCCCGCCCGTTCCCGCCCCGCCCGTTCCCGCCCCCCCTGTTCCCACACCGCCGGTCGCCGCGCCTCCCGTCCCGACCACGCCGCCGCTCCCGTGC
>Ga0070658_10000452_pt1 | contig 35594 bp, 25 predicted proteins | sample KBSC13metaG_FD_64664 | JGI IMG/M metagenome (GOLD analysis project Ga0070658, IMG submission 64664) | Corn rhizosphere microbial communities from Kellogg Biological Station, Michigan, USA - KBS C1-3 metaG | ecosystem: Host-associated > Plants > Roots > Rhizosphere > Soil ... | reverse complement strand
TCTATCGACGGGTGAACTCGAACTACGCGACATGGGCACAGGGCAACGCACGCTGGGCGCCATCGGAACGGGTCTTTCGGGCAATCAGATGTGGCGCGCTTCTCCAGACGGCCAACAAATCCTGACCTTCGACAGGACCGGTGATTTCTCTGTCCTGGAACAGAGGAAGCTGATCCAGTATCGGTCGGAATTCGTACGTTGGACAGGCCGTTCCATGGCGGCTCCTGGCCCAGTCGGCGCCGTCTGGCTGCCGGATAGTCGGCGCTGGTTGTCCTGGACGCCAGGGCCAGACAAATATCTCCTTCACCTCTACAGCATCGATTCGCCTCACGGCGCGCCGGTATCCGTCTCCACTTCCGAGACCATGTCGTACCTCGTAGGAGTGACACCGGACTATCTAGTCGTCCAGACAGACACGCCGTCTCCGCCTTCAACGGCAAAGAGAGTCACCCTGACGACATTCGGCGTCTATCCCAACAGCGCCACGGCGCGGATCGTCTCGTTTCCTCTCCCGGTGACCGCGCAGATCTCCGGTCTGGAACTCGCGCCGCAGGGCGATCGTTTGGCCTGGCTGCTTGTAGATGCCCGTCGCACGCCCTTCATCACGATGCTCATCCGGCTGATTCCCTCGATGTCCGGACGGTTTCCTCCCACCGAGGGGATCAGCGTCTGGGTCAGTCGGTTGGATGGAACAGAGATGCATGAGATCGGATTTCAACAGACCCATTCGACAGGTAAAGATACCAATGTGACGACCGACCTGCGCTGGATGCCCGATGGCAAACACCTGAGTTTTCTGATGAACAACTCTCTCTACTCGGTTCCGGCCCCGTGATCCGCTTTTTGCGAAACTCCGGGGTCGGAACCGTGTCTTATCGGGTACGAGCAGGCTCCGGTGTGGTACGATAAAGTTAAGAGCGTACTGGAATTATTTTGTATCCCCTGCAAGGAAAGACCGACTGATGGCACAAGAGTTCGAGAAGATCATTCGCGGTGAAGGGCACTTTCGGCCCGCCCTCTCCCGGCGCGAGTTTCTAACCCGCGCAGGAACCGGTTTCGGCAGCCTTGCGCTCAGCTTCATGCTGGCGCAGGAGGCGATGGCCGATACCAGGACGGCCGGCAAAGGCCATTACAATCCGCTGGCTCCGAAAGCTCCGATGTTTCCCACCAAAGCGAAATCGGTCATCTTTCTGTTTATGTACGGCGGGCCGAGTCAGGTGGACACGTTCGACCCGAAACCCGACCTGGACAGATACCACGGCAAATCCATGAGCACCGCGCTTCAGGGCGTTGGGGAGGTCAAGACCTTTGGCGGCGGCGGTAACGCCCCGCTGATGCGCAGCCCGTACAAGTTCCAGAAGTATGGCAAATCCGGCCTCGAAGTCTCCGAGCTGTTTCCGAATGTAGCCCAGTGCGTGGATGATATGTGTTTTATCCGCTCGATCTATGGTGACAGCAACAACCATGCCCCCGCGCTTTTTGAGATGAACACCGGCTCGATTTTACAGGGACATCCTTCGGTCGGCTCCTGGGTGACGTATGGCCTCGGCACACAGAACCAGGATCTGCCCGGCTTTGTCGTCATGACCGACCATCGCGGCGGCCCCATCGGCGGCGCGCCGAACTGGTCCTCTGGATTTATGCCCGCGACCTTCCAGGGCACGCTCTTCCGTGCCTCCGGCACGCCGATCCTGGACCTCAGCCCCGGCGACGGCGTCTCCGCCGCCGAACAGCGCAGTAGCCTCGACCTCCTGGCTAAAATGAACGAAGAGCATCTGCACAACAATCCCGGCGACAGCGAACTGGAAGCCCGGATCGGCGCGTATGAGCTCGCGTACCGGATGCAGGCCCACGCTCCCGAGGTGGTGGACATCTCGAAGGAGACCGAAGAGACGAAAGCGCTCTACGGACTGGACAACGCCCGTACCGAGAAGTTCGGCCGCAAATGCCTGATGGCGCGCCGACTGGTGGAGCGCGGCGTCCGCTTCATCCAGATCTACTCCGGCGGCGGGCATGGAGACGACACCTGGGATGCCCATGGCGACATCGTCGGCAACCATGGCAAACATGCCGGGGACACGGACAAACCGATCGCCGGTCTGCTGAAGGATCTCAAACGTCGCGGACTGCTGGACAGCACCCTCGTGGTGTGGGGCGGTGAGTTCGGCAGAATGCCGATTACGCAGGGCGGCAGCGGGCGCGATCACAATCCCGGCGTCCAGACCGTCTGGATGGCGGGCGGCGGCGTCAAAGGCGGAACCGTGGTAGGCTCCTCCGATGATGTCGGCTATAAAGCCGGAGACGATCCCTACCATATCCGCGACCTTCATGCCACGATCCTGCACGCGATGGGCCTCAACGATATGGCGTTGACCTACCTCTACAACGGGCGATTCCAGCGCCTCACGGAGAACGGCGGCAAGGTCATCAAGTCGGTATTCGCCTAACATGCCGTAGTTAGTGTATAATAGAGGCAACAGGCAGCCGGAACGCAGGCAGGCAGACGTGAAAATCGTTTTGTCTGCCTGCGTTCTAGTCTGTCGCGAAAACTTTTGGGAGGGGTAAAAGTGAGTCGTCTGGAGGAGCGGTTTGCGATGCTGCGAGCGCGAGGCGAGAAGGCGTTCATCGGTTTTGTGACGGCGGGAGACCCGGATGCGGCGACCACGGTGACGGTCGTCCGAGCGCTGGCGGATGCGGGCGTCGATGCCGTCGAGATCGGTCTGCCGTTCAGCGACCCGCTCGCCGATGGTCCGAGCATTCAAGCCTCCTCCCAACGCGCCCTCGACGGCGGCATGACGACCGCGAAAGCCCTCGACGTCGTCGCCGAAATCCGCGCCGCGTGCCCTACCCTTCCGCTCATCCTGATGACCTACTTCAATCCGATCCGCTACTACGGCCTGGAGCGGTATGCGCGGGACGCCAAAGCGAAAGGCGCCGACGCCCATATCGTGACCGACTTGACCCCGGAAGAGGCAGCCGACTGGAAACGCATCTCCGTCGCCAACGGCCTCGATACCGTCTTCCTCCTCGCCCCAACCAGCACTCCCATCCGAATCGAAGTCGTCTCCGCCCTCTCCACCGGCTTTGTCTACTGCGTCTCCCGCACCGGTGTCACCGGCGCGCGGCAGGACATTCCCGCGGAACTCACCGCGGTCGTTGGGCGTATAAAAGCACAAACGTCTACTCCGGTATGCGTCGGCTTTGGCGTCTCCTCCCCCGAACATGTACGCCATATCTGCACCTTCGCGGACGGCGCTGTCGTCGGCAGCGCGCTCGTCAACCTGATTCATGAGCAGCGCGACGCCGAGGATCTCGCGCAACAGGTCTACGATTTCGCGTCCTCCCTGAAATCGGGAACCCGACCGCAATCATAAGAGTTTCGTCCTGATCTCCCCTCCCATGAGCGCCGTGATCCTGTTGAATGGATGCATTTTAGACAGGATTAACAAGATTTACAGGATTCCATTCCATCGGTATCGTTTTGTTCTTCCCTGGAACAAACTTCCGGGTGCGGTGTCGAAGAGGAAGGAATTCTGCGGTGGCGACGGGAAATTAAGGTCTACTTCCTGGGACATACTTCGGCAATCTAACCATCCGACCGCCGTTCCGCCTCGGAGCGCGACAGAGTTTTTCAAAGAGGAGAAGAGTGATGAGTTCACAAGGCAATCGTCGTGAGTTTTTAAAGACCGCTGCCGGGACAGCCTTCGGCGTCTGGGTCGGCACCTCCGCAAAGGCGCAGGACAAACCCAAATCCGCCAACGATCAGTTGAGTTTCGCCTGTATCGGCGTGGGCGGCAAAGGCGACAGCGACTCCAACGATGCAGGCCGATTCAGCAATATTGTTGCCATCTGCGACGTCGATGAGAACACCCTCAATAAAAAAGCGCAGCGCTTCCCCAACGCCAAGAAGTACCGCGACTACCGCAAGATGTATGACGAGATGGGCAAGCAGATCGACGGCGTCACCGTCAGTATCCCGGATCATTCCCACGGTCCGGCGACCGCGCTGGCCCTGCACATGGGCAAAGCCGCCTATACCCAGAAGCCGATGGCGCACAGCATCTATGAGTGCCGTATGCTCGGCAACCTGGCGAAGAAGATGAACGTCGCGACCCAGATGGGGAACCAGGGCACTGCCGACAACAGTATGCGCAAAAACGCCTACAAAGTCCGCGCCGGCGCGATCGGCGTCGCAAAAGAGGTGCATGTTTGGACCAATCGCCCGATCTGGCCACAGGGCATCGATCGTCCGGCGACCAAACCGGTTCCTGCCAACCTGGATTGGGACCTGTGGCTTGGCCCGGCGAAGAAGCGCCCCTATGGTGACGGTTACCACACCTTCGCATGGCGCGGGTTCTGGGACTTCGGCACCGGTGCGCTCGGTGACATGGCCTGCCATACCGTCAACCTGCCCTTCATGGCCCTCGACCTGCTCAACCCGACGTCGGTCGTCGCGACCTCGTCGGGCACCAACCATGACAGCTACCCGAAGGCGTCGAAGATCATCTATCAGTTCCCTGCAAATGACAAGCGTCCCGAAGTGACCATGTACTGGTACGATGGCGGCAATATGCCCCCGATGGAACTGTTCCCAAAGGACCTGCTCCCTGAGAACGGCAAAGTGCCGGACAGCGGTTCGCTGATCGTCGGCGACAAGGGCACGCTCTACACGCCCGGCGACTACGGCGGCGGTGGTCACATCGTCGGCGGCGAGCAGATGGACGACGTCGATTTCCCGCGCTCTCCCGGCCATTGGGAAGAGTTCATCGCGGCGATCCGCGGCGGCAAACCGGCCATGTCCAACTTCCCGGACTACGCGTCGCATCTCGCGGAGACCATCCTGCTAGGCAACCTGGCGGTCTGGGCCGAAGGCGACAAAGTCGAGTGGGACGCCGTCAACATGAAGGTCAAGAACGGTAAATCCGTCTCGGAGAAGGTCGCGCATATCATCAAGCCGCACTACCGCTCCGGCTACACACTGGGCTAAACGTGCCTGATCCGGTAGCCTATGAAGGTCAAGCGACTTGCGAGTGGTAGTTTCGCCCTTCGCACCTCACCACCTCCCCCAACCCCCTCTTTACAAGGAAGCCCTTCGGGCATCCCAAATCCTTCCCTTTCGCGTGAAGGATTTCGTAAGGAGGGGGCGTTTCTCTGCGCCAGGCAGTTGCAACATTTCTGACGCGATGCGCTCTAATGGAGTGGTGCATCGGTTCTCTCACCGACGCTCGCCACATTACGCGCTGAGAAAGCACTTTATATGTCCATCTCTCTCCTGCGAACCGTCATGATTGCTTTGATCTGCGGCGTTGTCGTACCGCCGGCGAACGCCCAGAAGGCGAAGCCGGCGCTTCCGCCTGTTGCGACGCCTGTCGCCGCTAAGTCCGCGCTCCCTCCCATTGCAGGTGCAAACGACAAAGAGAACGTCGATTCCGCAGGTGTCGAGTTTTTCGAGAAGAAGATTCGTCCGGCGCTATCTCAGTATTGCTATTCGTGCCATTCCCAGGGAGCGAAACGATCGCTTGGAAATTTCACGCTGGATACGAGGCAGGGGATGATGCATGGGGGATCGGGCGGGGTGGACCTGATGCCAGGCGACCCGGATCACAGCCGCCTTATCGAGGCGATCCGATATACGCAGCCCGGACTCCAGATGCCTCCCAAGGGCAAGATGCCCGACGCGACCATCGCAGATCTGACGGCCTGGGTGAAGATGGGCGCTCCGTGGCCAAACGAGCGTGCCGTTGCGGCGGCTCCCAGTCCCGCGAGTGTGCTGGCGGAAAAGCGTAAGCGAGAGCACTGGGCGTGGAAGCCGGTGCGGACAGTGGCTCTCCCGATCGTCAAACGCGCGGCGTGGGCGCGCAACCCGATCGACCGTTTTATACTGGCGGGTCTCGAAGCCAGAAGCCTCAAACCCAACACCTACGCCGACCGCCGTACTTTGATTCGCCGCGCCACCTTCGATCTGATCGGCCTGCCGCCGACGCCGGAAGAGGTGAACGCCTTTATCGCCGACAAATCGCCCAACGCGTGGGAGAAGGTCGTCGATAGACTGCTGGCGAGTCCGCACTATGGCGAACGCTGGGGTCGGTACTGGCTCGACATCGCCCGTTATGGGGAGGATCAGGCGCACAGTTTCGAGCCGCGCCTCTATCCGCAGGGCTTCCGCTATCGCGACTGGGTGGCGAACGCGCTCAACACCGATATGCCCTACGATCACTTCGTCCGTGCTCAGATCGCCGCCGACCTGATCGACACTCCGAACGCGAAACAGGATCTGCCCGCACTCGGCTTCTTCGCCACCGGCCCGGTCTACTACGGCGACAATAAAATGTTCGACCAGTACGACGATCGCATCGATACCCTTTCGCGTGGCTTTCTCGGCCTGACGGTCGCCTGCGCCCGCTGCCACGATCACAAGTTCGATCCCATCTCCCAGAAAGACTACTACGGTCTCGCGGGCATCTTCGCCAGCACCGCGTATATCGAAGTTCCCTACACGGCTCCAACGGCGGGCGTTCAGACCGCTGCCAATGCGCCGGTGGCCAATCGGCAGGAGATGATCAACACCAAGGAGGCGGAGGTCAACAAGTTCATCGACGAGCAGCTTACCGACCTCCGCAATCGCTACCTGCCACAGACCGCCCGCTATGTCGTGGCGGCGTGGAAGCTGCAAAACCATCGCAAAACCAATCCCAAGTTGACGGTAGAGCAGTTCGCCACGACAGAGAAGCTGGACACGCTGGTTCTGGAACGCTGGGTGAAGTATCTCAACAGTGCGAAGGATCATCCCTTCCTGTCCGATTGGCACAAGTTTGTCGAGACGCAAGACGCGCATGCCGATCTGGCAGCTTCCGAAGCTGCACTGGCACAGGTCAGCAAAGCTGCGGACGCGTTGCAGAGCAGTCTTCAGGGGATTGCAGGACGATACAAGGACAAAAAGGCGCAACCTGCGTTGACGCAGGCCGAGGCCGCCGCTGCCGAAGAGCTTGTGGGCGGCGAAGGCGTATTGACGTTTCCGCGCGATCAGTTCGACAAGCTGCTCGTCGGGGACCCGAAAGTCCACTACGCGACCATCAAGGGCCAACTGGATCGTATGAAGATGGGGCCGTTCATTCACGCCCTGACGGAGGGCCAGAAGGTCGGGAATATCCCGGTCCTGTTGCGCGGCAACCCGGAGGCTCCGGGTGAGGAAGCGCCGCGCAAGTTCCTCTCTATTCTGGCGGGCGACAATGCACCGGTCGTTACGAAGGGAAGCGGGCGTCTCGAACTCGCAAATGCGATTGCGGACAAGAACAATCCTCTGACCGCACGTGTGATGATCAATCGCATCTGGCAGCACCACTTCGGCGCCGGTCTCGTCCGCACGGCGAGCAACTTCGGTCTGCTCGGCGAGCCGCCTACCCATCCGGAACTGCTGGACTATCTGGCGAAACAGTTCATGGATCAGGGCTGGTCGATGAAAGCGATGCACCGGCAGATCATGCTCTCCGCTACCTACCAGATGAGCAGCGGCCGCAATGCCCACAACGATGAGATCGACCCCGACAACCGCTATGTCTGGCGTGCCAGTCGGCGTCGTTTGGAGATCGAAGCCTGGCGCGACTCGATGTTGGCCGTTACCGACAAACTGGATCTAACCGTCGGCGGTCCCTCAGTCTCGCTCTCTGCGCCCGAAAATCGTCGCCGTACCTTCTATGCCGCCATCAGCCGCCACGACCTCGACCCGATGCTGCGCCTGTTCGACTTCCCGGACCCCAACGCCACGACCGATGCGCGCATGGCGACGACGGTTCCGTTGCAGCAGTTGTTCGTGCTCAACAGCGAGTTTATGATCCAGGAGGCGAAAGCGCTCTCGGCGCGCCTGCATAGCAATCCCGCGGAGACCGATGTCGATCGCATCAAAGAAGCCTATATGCTGGTCAACAGCAGACCGCCCTCCGACGCGGAGATCGCGATGGGATTGGCATTTCTCCAGGGGCCACGATCCGCGGTCTCGCCCGATACCGGCGGCGGCATCTCTCCCGGCACTGCGACGAACACACCTGTTCCCACTGTTGCAAAACCCGCGACACCTGCTGCTACTGCGCGTCTGACGCGTTGGGAAGAGTACTCCCAGGCTCTGTTGAGCGCCAACGAATTTCTCTATGTAGACTGAATCGAACCTGTACCTGAACGAAATCGGATCGGCCCCCGAACGACCGGAAATGAGATGGAACCCGATGACCAACGCTCCCGACGATAAGCTGATTGTTACCCCGGAGGTGGCGCTTCCCACCCGCCGCGATATGCTCTGCCGCATCGGCGGCGGCTTTGGTGCGCTCGCGCTCAGCAGTATGCTCACCTCGGTCGCCGGCGCTACCGGGACAACCACGCAGGCCGCCCCAGGCAACGCCCGCAAGAGCTACACGCTCGACAATCGCCCTCCCATGTTTCCGGCCAAAGCGAAGCGCGTCATCTTCCTCTTTATGAACGGTGGACCGTCGCACGTCGATACCTTCGACCCGAAACCGTCGCTCGCGAAATATGCGGGGCAGAGTCCGGACCCGATCAAGATCGGCGGCAAGAAGAACAACGGTCTGTTGATGGCCTCGCCCTTCAAGACCACGCGGTATGGCAAGAGCGGCATCGAAGTCTCGGAACTCTATCCTGAAGTCGGCGGATGCATCGACGATATCTGCGTTCTGCGCTCGATGTATACCGACAACCCCAACCATGAGCCTGCCCTCATGATGATGAACTCCGGCAATATGCAGCCTATTCGCCCCTCGCTCGGCTCCTGGATCACCTATGGACTCGGCACCGTCAACCAGAACCTGCCGGGCTTCGTCGCGCTCTGTCCCGGCAAGCCGGTCGTCGGCCCACAGCTCTGGAGCAACAGCTTCCTGCCGGGAATCTACCAGGGCACCCACATCAATAACCGCGAAACCGATCCCAAGAAGATCCTGCGCAACGTCGAAAACCGCTATCTCAACCCGACCGATCAGCGCGAACAACTCGACCTGCTCCAGCAGATGAATCGCCTGAACCTCAATCAGCACGACCACGATCCGCAGTTGGACGCCCGTATCTCCGCCCTCGAACTGGCCTTCCGGATGCAGTTCGAGGCGCAGGATGCGTTCGACATCGGCAAGGAGTCGAAAGCGACCCGCGAGATGTACGGCGAGGGTGAGTTCGCCAACGCCTGCCTGATGGCGCGCCGTCTGGCGGAGCGTGGGGTCCGTATCACGCAGATCTACTACGGTGACGGGCAGCCCTGGGACGACCATTCCGACATCCTGAACCACCGCGACCACGCGAAGAAGAGCGACAAACCGATCGCAGCACTGCTCAAAGACCTGAAGCAACGCGGAATGCTCGACGACACACTCGTCATCTGGGGCGGTGAGTTCGGGCGCACGCCGACCTCGCAGGGCGCAAAAGGCCGGGATCATCACAGCACCGGCTTCTCGATGTGGATGGCGGGCGGCGGTGTCAAGGGTGGCATGGCCTACGGCGCTACGGACGAGTTCGGCTTCAATGCGGTCGAGAACCCGATGCATGTGCATGACCTCCATGCCACCATCCTTCACCTGATGGGCATGGACCATACCAAACTCACCTATCGCTACAGTGGCCGCGACTTCCGCCTGACCGATGTCCACGGCGTCGTCCAGAAGGATATTATCGCCTGACCGCCGAATTCTGCGCGGAATACAGAGTTTCACAGGACAAAGGTGTCGAGGTGCAGAGTTTCCGGCTCGTGTGTGTAGTGATAGGGGCAATGACGATGATGCTTGGCGCCCAGGCTCAGAACCGGAGTGTGCCGCCGAAATTGAACCGGGTCGCTTCGACCCGGTTCGAACTGCACGGCGTGGTCAAGGAGTACCTCGATTCGATCACGCGCAACTGGCTCCTGACGATGCCGGATGCCAACCCGGCGGTATTGGAGATGTTTGCGGATCGAGACAAGGTGCCTCATCGCGATCTGCTGCCCTGGTCCGGCGAGTTCGCCGGAAAGTACCTCACCGGCGCGGTTCAGGTCCTCCGACTCACCCGCGATCCTAAACTCAAAGCCTATCTCACCGCCTATGTCCCGAAACTGATCCGCCTGCAGGCCGCAGATGGCTACATGGGTCCGTTCCCTTCCGACAATCGTCTGGAGGGCAAGGGCGGCACCTGGGACGTCTGGGGCCACTATCATGTGATGCTGGGACTGCTGCTCTGGCACGAGGATACCGGCGACAAGGAAGCGCTGCAGTGCGCGGTAAGAATTGGCGACCTGATGTGTCGCAAATTTCTGCACACCAGCAAACGTGTGGTGGATACTGGCAGCGCCGAGATGAACCTGGCCGCGATCCATTCGCTCTGTCTGCTCTATGACGTGACGCACATGCAGACCTATCTGGATCTGGCGCGTCAGATCCTGGACGAGTTTCAGGATAAGCACGCGGGCGACTATCTGCGGATAGCGCTGGCGGGAAAAGAGTACTTTGAGGGTCCGAAGCCGCGATGGGAGAGTCTGCACGCTATCCAGGGCATGGCGGAACTCTACTTTATCACAGGCGATGAGGACTGCGGCAAAGCCTATGAGCAGATCTGGTGGAGTATCGCCAAACTCGATCGCCATAACAACGGCGGCTTCTCTTCCGGCGAGCAGGCGCAGGGAAACCCGTACCATCCCGGCGCAATCGAGACCTGCTGCACCGTGGCCTGGATGGCCCTGAGCGTCGATATGCTGCGCATGACCGGCAACTCCGTGGTTGCAGACGAGCTGGAACTCTCCACGCTCAATCAGGCGATGGGCTACCAACATCGCTCCGGCGCGACCTGCTCCTATGACACCCCCATGAACGGCGTTCGGCGCAACAGCACGGACGAGATCGGCTTCCAGATTCGCCCCGGCAGCGAACAGGTCAACTGCTGCAGCGCGAACTCCCCGCGTGGCCTCGGCATGATCAGCGACTGGGCCTTGATGACCGAAGGCTCCGAAAGCCTGACACTGAACTGGTACGGCCCTTCCACGCTCACCTCTGCCATCAAAGGAACCTCCGTCTCCCTCAAGCAGCAGACTGACTATCCGCGCACCGGCGACATCACACTGCATGTCTCCCCCGAACGCGAACAACAGTTCACGCTCAAACTGCGGATTCCTCACTGGTCGGCCCGCAGTACGGTTCGGGTCAATGGTAAATCAATTCCAAATGTGCAGGCAGGCTCCTACTGTACACTGTTCCGTTCCTGGAAACCGGGGGATACCGTTCAGATAAGCCTCGATATGTCACCCCACTTCTGGGTCGGCGAGCGGGAGTCTGCGGGAAAGACATCGATCTATCGTGGCCCGCTGCTCCTGGTCCTTGAAACATCGAAATCACCTATCACCTATAGTCCCCGATGGCAGAGTACCGGCGAACTCATGGTGATTAAAGAACCGGGATCCACAGTGGAAACAACCTTCGATGGCCCCTCTCTCGTCTGGAAAGGCCGCCTCTTCGACGATGCCGCTCAGACCCAGGTTACAATCGACGGACAGGATGTGGCTGTCGTCGATCAGTATGGCCCCGAGCGTGGAGTCCCCTTTATCTGGGAAAAGCACGATCTCTCTCCCGGTCATCACACCGTCCGTCTCACCGTGCTCGAAACCAAAAATCCAGCATCCAAAGACCGCTGGATCAATGTCGGCAGTCTCGGCGCGCCCCAACAACCGGAGAAAGCGCTCGATGCCGCCAATCTTCACGGTCGTCTGTTGCCCCTGAGCCGCACCAATCCCCCCCAGGTAAGCATGGAGTTCACCACCACCGACGGCACCAAGATGCGCCTCCGCGATTACGGCACCGCCGGCGATGGCGGCATTCCCTATCTCTCGTGGATCAACATTCGCAACGTGTCCCCGACAACGTTCTCGCCTTCCAATCCCCTGCGTTCGGGGAGAGTACTGACCCAGGTCCGCTCGGAACATCCATAACTTCTTGCGGAGGACTTTTATCGCTGTCGGCATGCCGCCAGAATCCATCGGGATCGCAATGCAATATTGGGATCCCAGGACGCCAACAACGCTTCGACCTCTAGCAGCCAGGAGTCTGACTGCACATAACGAGCCAGTTGACAATAGGATCGAAATTCCCTACGGAAACCCTTCTTCACCACATTCAGGATGAGATCCTGAAGCCTGCGTTGCTGCGACGTTGTAAAAGGCAATTGCTTCATATAGCGAATGAGATACGCCTTCGCATATCCGGATTGGAAAAAGTAGGGATCAAGCTCCAGAAACCGAATATAGATCTCCACGTTCTCTGTCTTCCCGGCCATCAGTCCCACGAGACCCTCCGAAAAGCCGGGCGGAAAGGCGCGAACCATCGTATAGAGCTTGAGAGCTTGCGCGTGTTCGTGCTCCTCTCTCTTTTCATCCGATCGATGCGCATAGTACGCTTCCCAGGCCATGCAAGACTCCTGATAGGCTCTTTCCGCAGCCGTCATCCAGGCAGTATAATCTGCGTTCGCCGACGGCAGCCATTGGACGTTGGCAGGACTCCAGGCAGGGATGCCAGGGGGCGAGCTGTGTCTCTCTTGTTTCGGATGCCGCTTCTCCGGTCTACCCGGCACTTTGCGGCGGTGCTTGTCAGGCATCGTGTTCCCTCTTCAAATCGGCGAGGCTTTGGATCTGCTCCATGGTCTGAGCCCATACGGATTCAGATCTCTTCCAACTGACAGGACCCGCGAGGCGAAAGTTGCTCGGCCTTGAATAGCGCGAGGCCGGACGACGCTGTGGGAGCGGTCCGGCCTTGCAAGGTGAAACGAAGGTTGGTTGACGTGTCCCTACTCCACGGGACGGTTGGAGCCGGGAATGACGGAGGCCGTGGCGTAGGAGCGGCGGACGTCGGTGATGCGGACTTTCGCGCGCTGGCCGACCATCTTGTAGCCGTCGTCGAGGTCGAGGAGATAGCCGTCGGCCCAGCCGATGCACTTGTTCGGCTCTTTGAGCAGTGAGCGCACGACCCGACATTCGACGATCTGCGCCCGGCGGAAGCCGAGGCGCGATTTGTCGTAGTCGTTGATCTCGCCGCCTTCGATGCTGTACTTCTCGATGTGGGCGTTCAGGTCACAACGCACATAGAGGGCGCGCTGCACCTGCTGCTCCAGCCAGGTGATGTTGGTGCCTTCCGGACCGATCACGAGTTCCGCGACTTCCGGATGACAGGTGATCAGGAACGCCTCTCTGCGGGCGTTCTTCGGATCGCCGATCTGTCGGCGCAGATCGCGCTCGATGACCAGACTGACGCTCTCCGCCGAAGGCAGATGTCCGCGGCCCTTGCAGTATGGGCACTCATCGGTCATAAAGCCGGTCAGAGTCTCGCCGGTGCGCTTGCGGGTCATCTCCACCAGGCCGAGCGGGCTGATGTTGGAGATCTTGGTGCGCGAGCGATCTTTTTTGAGAACCGCTTCCAGCGTCTTCAGCACGGCCTGCTTGTCGCGGGCGTTGTTCATGTCGATAAAGTCGATGACGATGATGCCGCCGATGTCGCGCAGGCGCAGTTGCCGCGCGATCTCCCCGGCCGCATCCAGGTTCGTCTTGACGATCGTCTCCTGCAGGCTGCCGCCACCGGTAAACTTGCTGGTATTGACGTCGATAACGGTCAGCGCTTCGGTCTCGTCGATGACCAGGGAGCCGCCCGTCTTCAGGAACACCTTGCGGCGCAGCAGACGGTCCATCTCCTGCTCGATCTTATAGTGATCGAAGATCGGGACGTTGCCATCGTAGAGGTGAATGCGCCCGCGCAGGTTGGGCGAGATCCGCTCCAGCAGTTCGTTCGCCTTCTCATACTCGCCCGGCTCGTCGATGACCAGTTTGCTGACATCGGAGCCAAACACGTCGCGGATCGTCTTGTAGAGCAGCGTCAGGTCCTGCTGAATCAGGGCAGGCGCGGACATCTTCTTGGATTTTTCCACGACCTGACGCCAGTTCGACATCAGGAAGTCCCAGTCTGCGCGCAGCTCCTGCTCCGTCTTCTCCTCGGCTTCGGTGCGAATGATCAAGCCGAATCCCGGTTCGCGCAGGCGGTCGCCGATCTTCTTCAGGCGATCACGCTCTTTGGGATCTTCGATCTTGCGGGAGACACCGAGGTTGTCGCCTTCCGGCATCAACACCAGATAGCGGCCCGGCATGGAGATACGAGTGGATACACGCGCGCCTTTGGTGCTGCGCGGGCCTTTGATAACCTGCACCAGCAGCTCCTGGCCAACCTTAAGCACGTCCTTGATGCGCTGCTGACGCAGAGCGGAGCGTCGGAAATTCCGCCGTGGCGCGGTCGATCTGCCGCCCTCGGTGTCCGAATCCCCGGCTGCCTCCGGCTCCTCATCCTCCTCCGTATCCAGCAGGCGGAGTTCCGCCTCCGCGGCGGCTTGCAGCGCGTCGGTCGCGTCTCCAAGCGGCTCTTCCGCGGTATCGGCTTCGCCCTCCTCGGCATACGGATCGTCCGAAATCACGGGCGTGACGCTCGCCGTAATCGGTACGTCCCCATTCGCGCGTCGGTCGTTCCCGACGCGTGGGCGGCGGTCGGCGCTTTTACGGCTGGTTTCCGAATCGCTTGTGCTGGACGCATCGTCTCCGGTGGGAAGCACATCTCCGACATAGAGAAACGCGTTGCGCTCCAGGCCGACATCGACAAACGAGGCGTCCATACCCGGCAAAACGTTGGCGACACGGCACTTGTAGAGGCTGCCCACGACGCGTTCGGCGCGTTCTACGTGCATCTCAACCAGTTTGCCATCTTCCGTCACGGCGATACGCGTTTCGCGCTCGCCGACGTTCACGATAATCTCTTTAGACACGGGAGGAAACCTCCTTTCTATAAATTTAAGTCATTCCAGGTTTGTTCGAAGCGAAGCTTCGTGGATCTAAACGGGTGGTTCGGTGACACTACTACGCCAGACCTCAGACCGTCTCGGGGACGGAACTGATCAGGCGGACGCGATGCGCACGCCGGAGTGTAAGGCCGGCGATCGTCTCCGCGAGGAGCGCCACGACTTCAGGAGGTTTGGCATTCCCTCCCTCGCCGATGGCGACGGTCATCGCGAGCGTAAGCCGGTTGGTGGTCAGCGTGGCGGGCGCAAGACTCAGCGCGAACAGATAGGGTCGAATATCGAGGGTCTTCGAGCGGCCCTCGCGCGCCCTGACCACCTCCCACTGCGGGCGGGCGAGGAGCGCCTGGATGGCATTCTCTACTTCGGCCGAATCGGTGTCGGGCGCACAGGCGCACACAACTTCGTAATCGGCCCGATCGTAACTGTTGAGTAGATCACGTGACTTCAAGTCCGGGATCTCCTGACACTCTGCAATGCGGATCCCCGGCGGCAGTGTTTCATTCAGCCCTGCGAGCAGGGAGGCCGGATCGACGGGATCGGTAAGTTCCAGCACGGCCGGTTCGGCTCCAGCGGTGACACCGGTACTGAGTGCGGAAGCGAAAGCGATACGTTCACGAGGATTGAAGCCGGTGGAAAAGGCGACGGGAAGCCCGGCGCGGCGAATCGCGCGTTCGAAGGTACGAAGTATGTCGAGGTGGCCGAGCCAGCGAACGGACTCGCTCTTCTCAAAGATGAGGAGGTATTTCGGCATCGAGCGGTGCGAGGATTCCCAGAAAAAGTTGGCAAAAGCCCGTGGACAGTCCGGCAACCAGGCGGGACAAAATCACAACGTGCGTAACCCTACATTTTGAATACCGGAATCAGAGGCGGCGCGGGAAGCTTGTGTTCCCCGCGCCGTCTCAGTTCAGGAGCGAGTCAGGGAACTAGCCCTTCTTGGCGGGGGTGTCTTTCTTGACAGCCGCAGCGACTTTGGCCGCTTTCTCTTTGGCGGAGAGTTTGGCGAACGTCGTATCGCAGCCGCCGCAGCAGAAGTGCACGGTGTACTTGCCGACGACTTCCGGCTTCCCGGCGCCCTTGTGATCCGCAATCTTTTCGCCGGTGACCGGGCAGGTCCACACATCGGTGGTCTTCGCTTTGGCGGGCGGGCCGGCGAAGGCAGCGATGCTGGTGAGCGTGGCGGCGATGGTAAAGAGGGCGACAAGCTTCTTCATGCGATGATCTCCAGGCCTCGATGGGAGGCGATGAGTGGATGCGCGTGCCGGTGGAAAAATGGGTCGTACAAACAGGAACCACAGCACGCAAAAGTGACGATGATATCAGACGGTGCGCCTACCTTCGCGCCGTTCTGAAGTCTCAGCGGCGAGCGAAAAGCGGTAAACGAACGCTTCCTTACATTGTACCGTACATCCGTCCGTTCTTGCAAGTTCCCCATGCACGGAAATAAACATTTCTATGCATGGGGAAGCATCGGAATCAGGTATCGAGCGCGACATGCACACCGGACGGAAAATCCTCTAGGGGTTACTGGGACTGTCCGGTGCTGGAGCGGGTGTGTCGGCGGGTGCGTCCGTGTTGGACTTTTTCGTGGTGTGAGTCCGTTTGCGCTTCTTGCGTCGATGATGCGTCGTTGCCGGAGCTGGCCCGGTCTCGGAGCCGGGCGCGCCGGGCGGAATGATCATGCCGTCGGCCTTATCGAAGGCGGCCAGAACTTCGGCATCGGTCGGCGGCTCCAATGTGCCGGTGAGCACGATGGCGTGTGGCACGGCGCGGGACGCGAGACCTGCCGAGGTGTGCCCGGAGACCATGACTTTGCCGTTATAGCAGAGGGAGGTCGAAAAGCCGGAATCGAGCAGAACCGCCTCTTTCACACCCGCGGCTGCCGCTGCGGTCGCCAGTTTCGCGGTATCGACGACATCCAGCGAGGCTCCGAGGACGATCTCTCCGCTCTCCGTGATCCCGAAGAAGGCGCGGCGGCGCGGATCGCTGAAGTCCCCCGCCGAAAACGGCTCCATCTCCTCCGTCGTGCGCGGCACCCCTGCATGAACGATCCACGCCCCCGCCAGAAACAGTTCCGTATAGTCCGGCATAAAGGCTTTGAAGGGGTCCGGGGAGTTCATCGTTCCCGGCTGGAACGGCACAATGGCGATCTTCTTTGGCCCCCAGAGTACGATGGGGCGGTTGATCAGCCGCGGGAGCCGGTCTTCCGCAAGATCCGGCACCAGGGTGGTATCGGTCGGGTTCTGACTGGGGCCGATCAGCGTCGTATCCGCTCCATTGATGCGCGCGTCCGCGAAGAAGGTGCCGTTGATCCCCGCTACCCCGCCCGGCACGTCGGTGATAAACTGACCGACGCTCTGCCGCACCAGAGAGTGATGTGTGGTCGGACTGCCGCCCCGCACGATGCCCAGTCTCACTCCCCCAAACTCGGCGATCTCCAGTTTCACAGGTGTCGGGTTCAGATCGAACTGCGCGACCGCTGCCGGTGCGTACATTTTAGCGTCGTGGCACTCTTTCCAGACTTTTTCCAGGCGCGTCTGAATGGTACGGTTGACCAGCAGAATATCCGGAGAGGCTTCTGCCGGACCGTTGTCGATGGTGAACGCCATCTTATAGCCGGTCTTACGAGCCAGATCCCGGGTAGTGTTGTCCTGCCGACCGTTCGGATAGGCGAGGTACGGGACCGGATGTCCCATGTGCCGCTCCAGAATCTCCTTCGCGCCGGAAAGCTCTTTCTCCTGTTCATCGAGCGGCAGCTTGCGCATATCGTCCGGATGGGACTGTGTATGCGATCCGATGGTGACCAGTTTCTCGACATCCAGCTTCTTGAGCGTGTCCCAGTCCATCTTCGGATGGTCGCTCTTCTTGTCCCCTACAAAGTTGGTATGGACAAACATCGCGGAGGGATAGTTCAATCTCTTGAGGATCGGATAGGCGTTGTCGTAGAAGCCCTGATAGTTGTCATCGAAGGTCAGCACCACGGCATTGTCCGGAAGGGGATCCCCGGAAGTTAGATGCTTATACAGGTCGTCCAGCGAGACGACATGCGCGCCCTGCGTCACGAGCCAGTTCATCTGCTGTGCGAACTCCTCCGTAGTGCAGTCGAACCAGACGGAACCCTTGCCACGCTTTGCGATCACATCATGGTACATGATGACGGGAACACGGTCGGTTTGAGACTGAATACAGATGTTATCGTAGGCGGGAGGCGCCACCGGGATCGGCGGATTCGCAATCGAGACTGCCGGAGGCGTCGGGGCGGGCGGTGTCGGAGGAGGCGTCTCACTGCACGCCAGCGTGCTGACCGCGAACCCGAGCAGAATGCCTGCCAACTTTCCTACCCGCCGAACATTCGTAAGACTCACCTGTTTCTCCTCACCTGATTGGCATGTCATTTCCCGACACAGAAATCCTGAAAGATACGATGCACGATCTCTTCGGTCACGGTTTCACCGGTGATCTCGCCCAGTGCATCGAGGGCGCCTCGAACGTCGATGGCGATAAAGTCTCCCGGCAGGCAGGCACGCGTCGTCTCCAGCGCGTGATCGAGGGCCATATTCGCGGCCTCCAGCGCGCCGGCATGACGCGCCGCCGTAACGATCACTGATTCCGACGCATCCGATTCCGGCACGAGATAAGGATGCACCAAGGACGCTTCAAGCGCTTCCAGTCCTTCTCCCGTCTGCGCTGAGACCGCCACGACCTGTTGTGTTCCGAAAGCAAACGCGGCCACGACTTGCGCACGCAACTCCACAACCTTCTCACCTGCGAGCAGGTCGCACTTATTGAGCGCCACGAGCAGAGGCGGCGCGTCCGGAGCCATGAGAGGTGCTACCACCGCTTGATCCGCTTCCGTAATCCCCTCGACCGCATCCAGTACGAGCAACGCGACATCGGCGCGGGCGGCCGCGTTCTGAGCGCGCTGCACTCCGAGTCGTTCTACGACATCTCTGGTGTCGCGAATTCCCGCCGTATCGGTCAAGACGACCGCCAGTCCGCCCAGGGTCGCGGTCTCCTCCAGTGTATCCCGCGTGGTCCCTGCAATCGGGGTCACAATGGCGCGGTCGGCGCGCAGCAGTGCATTCAACAGCGAGGACTTCCCGACATTGGGTCGCCCGACCAGCGCGACGGCCAGACCTTCGCGCAGCACCCTTCCCCGCCCGACGGTCGCGAGCAGCTTCCGCACTTGACGATGCACTCCCTCGATACGCGCTTCCAGAGGTCCGTACTCCAACTCACCGACCTCCTCACTGAAGTCGATCGTCACCTCGATCGCCGCCAGGATGCCGATCAGTTCGTCCCGCATCTGCCCGATCACACTGGAGAGAGCGCCCTCCAGTTGCCGCCGCGCCTGCCGCCGCGCCGTCTCCGTCCGCGCCCTGATCACATCGGCGACCGCCTCCGCCTGCGCAAGATCGAGCTTGCCGTTGAGAAACGCGCGCTGCGTGAACTCGCCCGGACCCGCCAGGCGCGCTCCCGCCTCCAGCGTCAGCCGCAAGACTCGTTCCGTGGTTGCCCGCCCGCCATGACACGAAAGCTCCGCGCTGTTCTCACCGGTATAGGAGTGCGGCGCTCGAAAGATCGTCAACAGACCGTCGTCCGCCACCTCTCCATGTACATCGACGAATCGGCCATAGTGCACGGTATATCCCCGGCTTTCGCCGGTTGAATTACCCCGGAACAGTCTGGCGGCGATGGACAGCGCCTCCGGACCGGAAACTCGAATGACGGCTATCCCACCCTCGCCTGTTGGCGTCGCGACCGCTGCTATTGTATCGATCGTAGGAACCATCGTCATCGCGGATCGCCATCTCCGTCGGTCTCCGCCAGCAGGCCGGACAGCAGTCGGGTCACCTGGCCCTGGAGGTCGTTGCGATTGTCGTCGTAGCGCTGGAGGGTTTCGAGTCGGGCGTGTCGAGAGAGCTGCTGCACACGTCGAACATCGCCGCCGGAAGCATCGAGCGCCAGAGTGATGGCGGTATGCCGGAGGCGGTGCGGACTCAGTCTGTCCTTGAGACCGGCGCTCTCCGCGATCTCCTTGATAATCCGATACAGGCCATCCGTCGTCAATCCCCTTCCGTAGGCTGCGGGGCTGAAATTGATGAAGAGCGGGGAGGTTCCCTCTCCGGAGAGTTTCGCGGCTTCGAGATAAGTGTCGATCGCGACGACACTGTTGGGAGAGAGCGTCACCCGTTCACGTTGGGTGCCGCGGCCTTTGCCATGAATCCAGATCGCCTTCTGGTCGGGTTGATAGTCTGCGAAAGTCAGACCGCAGATCTCGGCACGGCGCAAGGCGTTTTCCAGCAGGAGCAGAAGGAGGGCGAAGTCGCGTTTGCCTTTCAGCGTGGTTCGGTCCGGTTGGCGGAGCAGTTTGCGCGCTTCCTCCGCTCCAACACCACGGGTATCGCGATAGGTGACGACCTTTTCAGAATCCAGCGAGTCCGAGGGATCCGCTTCGGTCGCGCCGACGCGTCGGGCAAGACGGACCAGGCTCATCACCGCGGACATACGGCGGTTGACGGTCGCCTCCGACTTGCCTGTTGCCAGCAGCCTGGCTTTGAAGCGCAGCAGAAGGCTGACCATCTGCGGGGTGTTGAGCGCCAGGAAGTGGCGCACGCGCTCCGGACTCGCCGGGGACTCGTAGACGCTCACGAAGAACGATTCGATATCGTGACGATAGGCGCGACGGGTGTTTTCACTGCGGCGGTCGGCCAGGAGCATCGTCAGAACATCCGGAGGCAAGGCAGGACTTGCGACAACGATCGGACTATCCACAACGAGCGGAATCGAGAGTCTCTCTTCTGCCATGTTTACGAACCTTTGCGTTCTGTCGCTTTCACTTTTCGGCCTCGTAGTAGACCCAACGGGGCGCCATCTTGAGCTGGAAGACGGTCAGGGCCAGAATGATGGCGAAGAGAATCCAGGCCAATGCCGAGGCGTATCCCATCTTGAAATACATGAAGGCGTTTTTGAACAGGTACATGACCGGCATCAGCAGACTGTCCACCGGCCCGACCGGTCGGCTCGGGTCGCCGCCGCCCAGGACGTAGACGCGGTCGAACTCCTGAATGGCGGCGATGGTGCCCATGATCAGGTTGAAGAAGATATAGGGCGAGAGCATCGGCAGGGTAACATGGCGGAACTTGGCCCACCATCCGGCGCCGTCCAGGTTCGCCGCCTCATAGAGGTGCACGGGAACGCCCTGAAGTCCGGCCAGCCAGAGGATCATACCGGAACCGGCGCCCCACAGCCCCTGGAGGATCAGGCCGGGTTTGGCCCACTCCGCCGCGCCGAACCAGCCGGGCGCAGCCCAGCCGAACCAGTGCCCGAGCGTCTCTTTCCAGACCGCATTGAGCAGACCGCGATTCGGGTCGCCGTTCAGCACCCAGGCCCACAGCAGCGCGCTCGCCACGACCGGCACGATCGAAGGCAGATAGAAGAAGGTGCGGTAGAAGGTCATGCCCTTGACCTTGGCGTTCAGCAGCATCGCGATGGCGAGGCTGGTCGTGATCCCCAGGGGAATGCCGAAGAAGGCGGTGTAGGCGACATTCGCGAGCGAGGTGCGCAGGTAGAAGCTGTCTTCGCCCAGCAGTTGCGTGTAGTTCCGCGCCCCCACCCAACTGGCGGGATGCAGCACATCGTAGTCGCAGAAGCTGAGGAACAGACTCACGATGATCGGACCGGCGGTGAGCGCCAGAAACCCGAACAGCCAGGGCGCGATAAAGAAGTACCCCGCAGCCGCTTCCGCGCGCGCCATGCGACGCAGACGCAGCAACCCGTAGAGCCGCACTGCGAAGGCGATCAGGGCCGATGCCACCAGCACCCCGACGATCGCGACCGGCATCCGGGCATCCAGCGGAACCGCATTGTCTTTCTTGAAGACCTTGTCCAGTTCGCGCTGCACGATCCGCGCGCCGTCGTCGAGCGCCTGCTGCGAGGTGACATGGGTGTTGACATGATGGGTGGCGTTTTCAAAGGCGCGCACATGCTCGTCCCAGAGCCGCTGCCCGACGAAGGTGACCGGGCGGAACCGCGCATGATCCATCATCGTGACGAACAGATGGACAGAGTCGCTGAACTTCGGGGCGGTCGGAGAGAACTTCGCGAACACCGCGTCGTTGACCTTGCGGTTCGCGGAGAGCGTGGGGACGAAGGGTCGCTGCTTGGACTCGTTGTAGGCTTTCTGCGCGGTGGCGTCGATCATCATCGCGTCCGGACTGGCCATCCACTTGATGAACTCCCACGCCTCTTGCGGATGCTTCGCGCCGCGCGGAATGGCGTATGAGAAGCCGCCTGCCCAGGTGATAAACGTGTCCTTCTCGTTGGCGAATCGCCCGGTGTGGTGCAGTCGGTCGGCAGGCACGGGAGCGGGCGCGACGCCGAAATCGAGATCCGGGCCGAAGCGGGCGATGTTGTTGAGAACCCAACTGCCGTCGATCTTCATCGCCAGTTTGTTGGTCAGGAACGGGTCCAGCTCGTTGGTCTCGAAGCCGGACTGATAGGCGTCGGTCTTGGTCACGCCGCCGAGCGCATCGTAGACCTTCACCATGTAGTCCAGCGCTTCCACGTTAAGGGGTGCGCCGAGCGTACAGGTTCGGCCGTCCGGCGACATGAACTCGCCGTTGTTCTGCCAGGCGTAGATGTAGAGCCAGGCGTTTCCGTAGTTGGGGATGAAGCCGATCTGCTTGAAGGTGTTGTCGGGGTTGTTGGTCGTCAGCTTCTTCGTGTCGGCGAGCAGTTCGTCCCAGGTCTCCGGCGGCTTGGCCTCGCCCTTCGCATCAACGATTCCGGCGGCTTTGAAGAGGGTCTTGTTGTAGAAGAGCGCGCGGTCGTCGGTACCGGAAGGTACGGCGAAGATGCCGTGGCGGCCTGTGATCGGATCGGTGTAGTTCGCCTCTTTCCAGCAGGCGGGATAGTAGTCCTCTTCGCGCACGCCGTACGGCTTGTCGCGGTCGGCCTGGATATAGCTGTCCAGCGGCAGGAAGGTGTCACGCGCGGCCCAGTCACCGATGGTAAAGCGGTCCTGATGGATCACGTCCGGGGGCACATTGCCGACGATCGCGGTCATCAGTTTCTGCGGATTCATGCTGCCCGCGCCCATCGAGAGCACGCTGACCTCGATCCCCGGATTGCGCTTCTCGAACTCCGCGACTCGCGCCTTCAGCCCCTGGTTCTCCTCCCCATACTGAAGTCCCCAGACGACCAGTTTTACCTTGTCCTTAGATGTGGATCCACCACTGCAGCCGCCCAACAGCGCCAGCGCCATCAGCGCCAAGATCCCTCTACTCACAGCAGAACCAACACGTCGAAACACAGGCGTCATCAAAAGACTTCTTTCCCAGGCGATTTCCCCTAGTCTAACAAGTACAAGCCCTGTTTGTCAAGGTGACATCTCTCAAACACTATTGTCGTTCGGTTTCGCCTGCAAAGGCGGACCGTACATGGTATAATCGAGTATGGTTTCTGAGAACGGTGCAGGCGGAAAACAAGCGTAACATCTACGCTTCCGCTCTGTCGCATGAGGTAGAAATGCACGCCTCCGAGTTGGAAACTACCGAATATGGCGGAGCATCTGACAATCGTATGAATTCGTCTGCGCAACCCGATTTGAGCATCCGCCTGGAGCAGGTGGGACACCGTTTTGGAACGCGCAAGGTCTTCAGCGGGATCGATTTAGAGGTGGCCGCAGGGCAGGTGTGCACAGTGACCGGGCCGAACGGTTCTGGGAAGAGCACCCTACTGCGGATTGTGGCCGGATTGCTCGCCCCTTCCGAAGGAACCGTCTCGGTGAAAGCGAACGGTCAGGTGCGGTCGGCGGATGCCAGAAGAGACTTTCTGGGGTATGTATCGCCCGACCTGACGCTCTATAAAGAGTTGTCGGCGGCGGAGAATCTACAGTTTTTTGGACGTCTGCGCGGCATTACGCTGACACGCGACGACCTGATCGAGCGACTGACGCAGGTCGGACTGCGAGGCCGGGGCCGCGATCTGGTCGGGACCTATTCGTCGGGGATGCGGCAGCGATTGAAATATGCGTTCGCACTGCTCGCCAATCCGCCGATCCTGCTGCTGGATGAGCCGACGGCAAATCTGGACGTGAGCGGCATTGCCATTGTTGAAACTATCGTCGCCGCGCAGAAGAGCCGTGCCGGCGGCGGGCTGACGATCATCGCGACGAACGAGCCACGAGAACTGGAGTGGGGCGACATGACGGTGCGGGTAGACGCAGAGGCATGACGACTTTCGAAAACGCAGCGTCGGAGACCCGCGTCTCGTGGTGGCAACAGACTTTCGCGCTCCTCGCCAAAGATTTGAAAGCCGAACTTCGAACGAAAGTCGCCATCAGCGCCGTAGGAGTATTTACGTTCGCATCGCTTCTGCTCCTGGGTCTGGCGACCGCCGTACTCAAAGAGGTGCCGACGATCAAATTACTCGGCCTATCCTATCCGGCGACGCTCGATCAACTTCTCGGCAAGCAGCAGCCTGCGTGGGACTCACCGTCGAAGTTGGGCATGTTATGGGTGCTGTTCTGCTTCGCGGCGTTTGCCGGACTGGCGCACTCCTTCGTACATGAAGAAGAGACGAATACGGTGACTGCCCTGCGTCTGTCGATGTCCGCAGGAGCCGTGTATACCGGCAAGCTCCTGTTTAATTTGATTGTACTGCTCGTCATCATGCTTGTGGTCACTCCGGTCTACATCGCGATGACGGGGATGAAGATCGGTTCGCCATTCGTATTTCTGGCAGTGATGCTCAGCGGCGGTGTCTGCCTGGCCGCGACGGCGACAATCATCGCGGCGCTTGCAGCCAAGGCGCAAGGGACAGGGGCGCTCTACGGCGCGCTGGGCCTGCCGCTGCTGCTCGTGTTTCTGCTGCTGTTGATGAACGCTGCGGGGACCGTCTATGTCGAGAACGCGCCGACCTTACGAATCGTCAAAGACGTAGGCGGGCTGTTCAGTTTCGGAGTGCTGATTATCAGCATGTCCGCGATGCTGTTTCATTTCGTATGGGAAGAGTGAGGCTTTATGGCAACTTCGGAGCGAAGAACGGGAACTGCGACGGCGCAGACAACCGCCGAGTCCGCCCTTCAAGGCGCCTGGTGGAAGTGGGGAATGGGCCTGCTCATGGGTCTTATGATCTACGGCGCGTTCTTCTATGCGGGCGGCGCATTAGGCTTCAATGCGTCCGGTGACATCGCCCGTATCGTCTTTTTTCATGTGCCCTGCGCGATCCTCTCCTCCGTGTGCTACGCCGTTGGAGCCTGGTTCGCCGTCGTCTACCTGTTCAAAAAGTATCCGCGCCGCAAGGCGTTGGAGATCGACGCCAAGTCCGGCATTGCCATGGAACTCGGTTTCCTCTTCTGTACGCTAGGCACGATTACGGGCAGTATTTTCGCCGGAATGCAGTGGAACAGTTACTGGAACTGGGATCCGCGTGAAATCTCGATCGTGATCATGCTGCTGCTCTACGCATCCTATCTGGTATTGAGAGCGGCGCTGGCAGGCAAGCCGGAACAGCGTGCGAAACTCGCGGCGGTCTACGCTCTGGTCGCCCTGGTACCGGCGCAGTATCTGATCTGGGCGATCACCCGTATCGTGCCCAGCACGATGCACCCAAAGAATCCGTTGTTCGAGAAGGAGAGCCTGTCGCTCTCGTATAAGATCGTGCTCTACTCGTCGTTTCTGGCGTTTACTCTGCTCTATATGTGGCTGTCGCAACTGCGGTTTCGCGCTTACAAGGTTCGAACTCGCCTGGAAGGGAAACGAGGATGACACTCGGATTCGTAATGGCGGTAACGATGGTTACCTGGGTGGGCGTCTTCGCCTACCTGCTGATGATAGACCGTTCCCTGCGTCGCCTGGAGCGCGATAACCGGGAGGAGGACGACCTGTGAATAAAGCTTACATTATCGGGATACTGGTGATCAGCGTCGCGATGGGCTTCACCCTTTGGAGTTTCAAAGACACGATGACCCCCTACACCGACATCGCCGGTGCGCGCAAGAGTGAATCCACGGTACAGGTGCGCGGCAAGATCCTGCACGAGACCACTCGCTACGACGATCAGATCCACGCCCTGCGTTTCCAGATTCAGGATGACCATGGCGCAAAGATCGAGATCGTCTATCGTGGCCCAAAACCCGATTCCTTCGATACCGCTCCCGAGACGGCAGCGCACGGTATGATCGGCAAAGACGCAGCGGGACAGGAAGTTTTCAATTCCGATGCCCTGGTCGTGAAATGCCCGACGAAATACGACGATAACAAGACGCCGTACAAGAAGACGGCCTCCACAAAGGGAAACATCTAAATGGAGAAGTACCACTCTCTCCTGCGCCAGGCGGAGATGATCGCCAACTTCGGGAAGGCGACGGTGTGGATGGGACTGATCTTCGCGATCCTCTCGATGGTCGCCTATGGTCTTTCTCTAAAACGCGCGGGCGACAAATCGATGCTCCTTATCGCCCGGTTCCTCTATCTCGCCACATCCCTGAGTGTGCTGGCAACCTTCAGCATCCTCGCCAGTCGCGTCTACGGGATGGACTTCCGTTTTGACTATGTCTTCAAGGAGACCGGTCGCGACCTGATCCAGCCCGGTTTTCTGCATCACTGGCTGCGCCTGGCCGCGACATGGGCCGGCCAGGAAGGCAGTTTCCTACTCTGGACCCTCTGGGCCTGTCTGATCGGCTTCCTGGTCTTCTGGAAAGCGGGGAGATACGAAGCCCGCGTGATGCCGTTCTACATCTCGGTCATCGGCTTCCTCTGCGCCATTCTCCTCAAGCAGACGCCCTTTCATCTCGTTCCTCTTCCAACCGCCGATTTTTTCGCGAATAATCCGCTCGCGCAGTATCCTCCGCTGGATGGCGCCGGTCTAAACTCTTCGCTTCAAAACTACTGGATGACGATCCACCCACCGACGATATTCTTCGGTTTTGCCTCGCTTGCGGTTCCCTTCGCCTACGCCGTCGCCGCGTTGATCTGGAAAGACTACGATGGCTGGACGCCACGCGTCATGCCCTATGCGCTGCTCACCTGCGCCACCCTCGGCATCGGACTGTTCATGGGCGGCTACTGGGCATATGAGACGCTGGGCTGGCACGGCTTCTGGGCCTGGGATCCGGTCGAGAACGCTTCGTTCTTCCCCTGGCTGGCAATAACCGCCCTGGTGCATGGACTGGTCGTACAGAAGAGTCGTGGCGGCATGGGCCGCTCCAACACCTTCCTCGCGATTTTCGCCTTCTGGCTGTTCCTGCTCGGCACCTTCCTCACGCGTTCCGGCGTTCTGGCCGATATTTCGGTCCACTCGTTCGGCAGCATCGCGCTGGCGAGCAAGTACCTGATGATCGCCATGATGGTCGTGTATGGCATCGCGGGACTGGCCCTCTGGGGATGGCGCTTCGGAACTATTCCGGGCCGCAAGACGATCGGCGACAGCCTGGTCTCTCGTGATTTCGCCTTCTTCATGGCGGTCGTATTGATGGTCGTCGCCTGTCTGATCGTTACCCTGGGGACCACGGCGCCGGTCACGCTGCCCTGGATTCATCGCACAGCCGTCGCACCGGATGCGGTCTTCTACAACAAGCCCCTGCTTCCGCTCTCGATCCTGTGCGCGTTCTTTATGGGTGTTGTGCCCTGGCTGGCCTGGCGCAAAACGGATACCGAGAAGTTCCTGAGTAAGCTGGTCGTTCCCTGGTTCCTGATGCTCGGCTTCGGCTTCTTCATGATCTTCTGGACCCTCTCTGCAGAGCGGGAGTGGGCGGCTGTCTCGGATATGACCGATCCTGGCGTCATGGGAACCTGGGCCGCGTGGGGTAAGAACGTGATCGTGCAGCGCATGGCCGTCGTCACGCTCTGTTCGCTCGGCTTCCTCACGGCGCTTTCCAATTCGATGCTCGTCTATAAGGTCTTCCGATCCAAGCCGCTGGCCGCAGGCGGTTGGCTGGCGCACGTCGGCATCGGAATCATGATGATCGGTATCATCGTCTCGAACACCTACGAGCGCAGCGCGATCGTTACACTCACGGAGGGCGGGGATGCAAAAGAGTTGTTCGGATATACGTTCGACTTTGAACGTATGACGGGAACGCCTCTGAGCGGCCGGCCGAACAACCCGGAATATGATCGCGATAACAAGGTCGCCGTGCGGGTGACGCCTCCGGCTGCGGAGACGCCGACCGACGGCTCCGCCAAAACGTTCCTGATCTATCCACGCTGGTTTGCCAACGATCTGCGTGTTGCGTCGGAGAAAGAGATCAAGTACATGCGTTGGCCCGCGATCCAGAAGTACTTCGGTCACGACCTCTACGTCTCGCTGGCCAGCGACGCAATCTACCGATGGCCGACCGACGATCCTGAAAAGCAGCGTCCTGGAATCGTGCTTCAAAAGGGCGAGCGCCGGCAGCTGGGCGAATATCTCGTCGGATATTTCGAGCCGTTCGGCACTCCCGGTAAGGTGATGGGGGCGCATCTCGTCATACTCACTCCGGACAAGAAGATCGTCGAGGCCAAACCGGCGATGAATATCGAGATGGGCATGACGGCCATGAACGAGGAGATCCCAGAGATCAAGGACGCGCACGGAAACTCTGCGGTCGCCATTCTGGACAGACTGGATGCCGGCACAAAAGCGGCGACAATTCGCATCAGTCTCCCTGGCTACAACGGCGGATGGGCGGTACCTCTGGCGGTCACCTACAAGCCGTGGGTCAATCTGGTCTGGATCGGCGTTCTAATCGCCGTCGCGGGCACTCTCCTGGCGATGGTTCGTCGTGCTCTGGAAGCCCGACGCCTGACGGATACGCCTACGGAGCCACGCATCGAACCCAATACCTGGGAGATGCCCTCCGCTCCCTAGGCGAGTGCAAGCGATAGCCACCGAAAAACAGGAGCTTCAACGGGGATAAATGGGGTATAACCTTCATTATCTCTTTTGGACCTCCTGTTTCTCGCACTTTGTAAGGAGTTTTATGCCTCTACATGCGGAACTGCATCGGCACCTGGGAGGCGCGGTGGTGCCGCGTATCTTCTGGCGATTCCTGAAACGACAGGGCCATCCTCTCGCGGAGAAGTATCCGGACTACGAATCGTTCGAAGCGTTCGTGACCTATCCGCGTGCCAGCTTGACCGAATTTCTCGAACTGCACACCCTCGTGGAAGGCGTCCAGCGGCTCGATACCCTGCCCTATTTCGTCACGAAACTCGTGCGCGGCGCCTTCATATTCGAGGGCATCCTCTACCTCGAACTCCGCTATACGCCCTACTACCGCACCGATGCAACACTTCCGGAAGCCGAACGGATCCACCAGATGCGGGAGGTCGTGCGGATCATCCGCGACGCGAGTCACCAGGACGAGTATCCGCTTCGCCTTCGGCAGATCCTCTGTATGCACAGCCGCCTGCCGATCCATGTCAACAAGGCGATCATCGATCTCGCGGCCTCGGAATCCGACAGCGTCTGCGGCGTCGATCTCAGCGGGCCGGACCCGCTCTACCGGGATCAGATGGACGATCTGATCGGCCTGTTTCAGTACGCGCGCGCTTCCGGCCTGAAGACGACCTGCCATCTGTTCGAGACGCAGAATGGCATCTATCCCGAACTGCTTCCGTATCTGGATCGGATCGGACACGGCATCCAGATCCCGCTGCAGCGCCCCGACCTGCTGCCCTTCGTCGCCGAGCGCGGTCAGTGCCTGGAAGTCTGCCCGACCTCCTATCTCAAAACCGGAACTCTGGGGGATCTCTCCACCCTGCGCACGGTCTTCGAGCGCTGCGAGAAGGCGGGCGTGGACATCGCCATCTGTACCGATAACCCCGGCCTGCACAACGTCCGCCTGCCGTTTGAATACGAGAACCTGCTCTCCCAGGACATCATCGATTTCTCGACTCTGCGCCGCTGTCAGGATGCGGCGTTTCGTCACGCCTTCGCCTGGCCGCACAAAGAGCCGCCCGACTATCTGCTCCACGCCATCGCCGAACCGGACGCTTTCGCACCCACAACCCCCTGAATACCAGGAATTAAGAAGCAAACGGGGTAAACTTTCGGCACGGTCAGCCTATTGCAGTATATCGGCAACACATCATCGTAAAGCAATATATGCTCGATGCTCATCATAGGAGAGAGTACATGCGCCCTTATCGTCACTCGTTTAGATCTCTGCTTGCCCTCGGCGTCTTCGCCGGCGCAGCCTTTGCCGGTTGCGGTCGCCCCGAAGAGACTCCGGCCCCCTCCACCTCTTCGATACCGAGAACGGAGACCATTGCTCCTACGGTCGCCAAAACCCCCTTCAAACCTCCGACAGGACCCTTCAAGGTCGCGCTCGTGATGTCCGGTTCGACCTCCGACGGCGGCTGGAATGCAGGCGCGCTCAAAGCGTTCCAGGCGATCAAGTCGGAGCTGAAACTCAGCGATGCGGATGCCGCCTATATCGACAAGCAGTCCGCGCCGGGGGACCAGGAGAAGAGCCTGCGCAACTTTGCGACCAAAAAATACGCGCTGGTCATCGGTCACGGTTCGGAATATGAGGCGATGGCCCTCAAGATGGAAGCGGACTTTCCGGGGACCCTGTTCGTCATCTCCTCCGGGCGACAGGTTGGCAAGAACACCATGCCGATCGTGTTCCAGTTGGAAGACGGCGCCTATCTGGAAGGCATGGTGGCCGGTGCGACCAGTAAGACGGGCACCGTCGCGTCGGTCGGAGCGGAAGAGAGCGTGCCGCTCAAGAGTATTTTCAAGGCCTTCGAGGCCGGCGCAAAGGCGATCAACCACGACATCGTCGTGCTTCCTCCCGTCTATACCGGCAGTTGGGACGATGTCAATAAGGCGAAACAGGCGACTCTGGCGCTGCTCGACAAAGGCGCGGACGTGATCATGCAGGATGTGGATTCCGCTGCGCAGGGCGTGTTCAGCGCCGTTCAGGAGCGCTCCAGGGCGGGCAAAGAGGTCTATGCGCTCGGCACGAACAGCGATCAGAATGAAGCAGCGCCCGACGTGGTTCTGGCGAGCGCGCCGATCTATTCCGAGAAGGCCTTTGTCGCGATTGCGAAGGCGGCCAAAGCGGGTACCCTCGTTCCGAGCGATACTCCCTACGGTATGCGAGAGGGCGTCGTCGACTTCGTATTGAATCCGAAACTTGAGGACAAGCTCCGGGGTCCCGTGCCGTCGGCGCTCAAAGAGGCCAAAGGGCGCATCGAACGCGGTGACTTTCACGTACCGAAGGGATAGATCATATGCAGTCTGGCGGCGATGCCGGAGCGAAAAGAGATCTCCCGTTGCCAACTGACGGCGTGTCTCCATCACGCCTCACGATGCGTGGCATTCGGAAGCGGTATGGCGCGACCGTCGCGCTGAATCAGGTCGATTTCGAGGCGCAGCCAGGCGAAGTGCATGCCCTCCTGGGTGAGAACGGAGCCGGGAAATCGACATTGATGCAGATCCTGGCGGGCCTCACGCACCTGGATGCCGGCGAGATCGAACTCGACGGAGTTCGAGTCGCCATCCGCTCGCCGCGTGAGGCCCGGCGCCACGGCATCGCCATGGTCCACCAGCACTTCACCCTGGTTCCCGCCTTTACCGTCGCCGAAAACCTGGCGCTCGATACGCCCTCCACAGGGTGGCAAGGTCTCAAGCCGTATCGCGCTCCGAGCGCAGCGGCACAGGCGCTCGACTATGCCCGATCTTTAGGCTGGGAGCTTCCGGCGGAGACGAGGGTCTCCGAACTCTCAGTAGGCACCCAGCAGAGAGTCGAGATCGTAAAAGCGCTTGCCACGGAGGCACGCCTGCTGATCTTCGACGAGCCGACCGCCGTACTGTCGCGGAATGAGATCGAAGAGCTCTTCCACGTCCTGCGCCAACTGCGGGATTCGGGAAAGACCGTCCTGCTGATCGCGCATAAATTGGCCGAGATCCTGGCGGTCGCAGATCGCGTCACGGTGCTTCGGCGCGGGGTACGCGTCGCGTCGGCTCCCGTGGCCGAAACGGATGCAGAACAGCTCGCCGCCTGGATGATCGGTCCGGCCCTGAGCGCTGCTCCCAAGGCTATCAATTCCCCGGCATCGATGGCGGTCGCCCAGAGGCGTCTCTCCCCTGCATTGGAGGGAAAGGGCATTCGCGTGCGGGGTGATCGGGGCGAATGGGCGCTCCACGATCTTAGCTTCACACTCGCGCGCGGAGAGATCCTGGGGATCGGAGGGGTCGATGGCAATGGGCAGACCGAACTCGCAGAGGCCCTGACCGGACTGCGCTCGATGGAGTCGGAGACGCTCACGTGGGAGGCTCGGCCGTTCCAACCGGGAATCGCGCCTCGTATCGGCTATATCCCACAGGACCGGCGGCGCATCGGCCTCGCGACGACAATGAGCGTTTCGGACAACCTTCTCTTCGATGCCGTACGCGAGTCGGAGTTTCGCAGAGGGCCATTCTTACGCAGTAAAGCGCTTGGCGCGCTGGCCGCGACAATGATACAGGATTTCGATATTCGAACTGCCGGTCCGGATCTGCCGGCATCCGCGCTCTCAGGCGGCAATCAGCAGAAGATCGTCGTCGCGCGGGCGCTGCGCGGGCAGCCGGACCTGATCGTCGCCATGAATCCGACACGTGGCCTCGACATCGGTGCGACCCGATTTGTCCACTCCCAACTGCGTCAGGCACGCGACCAGAGGGCCGCCATCGTGTTGATCTCCACAGACCTGGATGAGTTGGCAGCGCTCGCCGACCGCACCGCGATTCTCTCCGATGGGCAGCTCACAGAGATTGACCTGCATGCAGCCGATGAGACGCAACTGGGGCTTCTGCTCGGCGGCGTGCCGCAGGCGACAATCTCCGAGGTGGAACCGAACGCTTGAACACGCTTCCTCTCCCCACAACCGACGTGACGCCCCCCTCCCTTCCCATGCGTACCCTGCGCTTCCTGCTGCAGATCGCCGGCTACACGCTGGGCTTCTTGCTGCTGCTTGGTCTGACCTTTCTGGCGCTGCGTATTCCTGCTGCGGAAGCCTTACGCTCTCTCTGGACGGGCGCGTTTGGAGACGCGCAGAACGGACACCTGGCAGCGCTCTCCAACACGCTGATCGAGACGACGCCGCTCGTGCTCACCGGCCTCGGCGTGGTGGTCGCGTGGCGAGCGGGACTGTTCAGCATCGGCGGTGAGGGCCAACTGCTCATGGGCGCGCTGGCGGCGACGGCCCTCGCGAAGGTTGGAGGACATCTGCCCGCTCCGCTCCTGACCGTGCTGATGGTCCTGGTGGCGACTCTGTCCGGAGCCGTCTGGGGCGCGCTTGCCGGCTGGCTGCGGGTGCGCCGCAATGTGCAGGAAGTGATCAGCACGATCATGCTGAACTACGTGGCGAAGTTTGTGGTGAGCTGGCTCGTTCTGGGCGTTTTGCAGGAGCATACGCATCATAATCCGCAGTCGGAATCTCTGCCGAACACGGTGTTATTCGCCCGCCTCCTTCCCCGGCAGTGGTCGGACAATATGCAGACGAGCCTGCATGGGGGAGTTTTCCTGGCTCTCCTGGCAGTCTTAGTGATCGCGGTGGCGCTCTACCGAACGCCGATGGGTTTTGGCTTACGGGTAATGGGCCAGAATGCCGAAGCCGCCCGCGCCGCCCACTTTCCGGTGGATGCGCTGCGCATGCGAGCCATGGCGATCTCCGGCGGACTGTGCGGCCTGGCGGGCGTGATCGAACTCCTCGGCAGTTCGACCGGCAGTCTGCCGGCAAACGACTTCTCCTCTGGATGGGGCTACACGGCCGTACCGGTCGCACTGCTTGGAGGGCTTCACCCCGGTGGAACGCTCCTCTCGGCTCTCTTCTTCGGGGCGTTGACGGCGGGCTGCCGCAACCTCTCCCAATTTCAGGGCGTTCCGACCGTACTGATCTATCTGATCCAGGGGATGGCGGTGCTGGCCGTGGTGGGTGGACGCGCATCGCGTGCGCGGCGCACCGGAAGCGAAACCGAATGAGAGGAGCACAGCCATGACGGTCGTAGGAGGCGCGCTGCTCGGAACCCTCTCTTTAGCCACTCCGCTGCTCCTGGCCGCGCTGGGGGAGACCGTCGTACAGCGATCCGGTGTGGTCAATGTCGGCCTGGAAGGCATGATGCTCACGGGCGCGTTCGCGGCGTTTGTCGGGACGGTGTTGAGCGTTCACCTACCATACCATCTGCTGGGAGCCGATCCCAATCCTTACTTCGGCCTGGTGGTGGCCGTCCTCGCGGGAATGCTGATCGCGCTGGTGTTCGCGCTCTTCGTGGTACGATTGGCGGCCAATCAGGTGGTCGTCGGAGTCGTCGTCAACCTGTTGGCGCTTGGCCTCACCGGCACTCTCCTCCGCACCCTGCCGCGCACAGGCGGAGGCTTTCTCCAGACCCAGGCGCTGCCGCAGATCTTCTTTAACCAGACGATCCTGACCCCGTTGGCGTTTATCGCCGTTCCCTGTGTCTGGTGGTGGCTGTTCCGCACCCGACGCGGCCTGGAGCTGCGCGCCTGCGGCGAGCAGCCGGTCGCCGCCGAAGCCGCCGGAATACCGGTCATGCGCCGCCGCACCGCCGCCATTCTCTTCGGCGGGGCGATGGCGGGCCTCGCGGGCGCGTTTCTCTCCGTGGGCGACGTTCCGACATTTCAAGAGGGCATGTCGGCGGGCAGAGGGTTTATCGCGCTGGCCATCGTGACCTCCGGACGCTGGAATCCCTGGGGTTGCCTGATCGCCGCCCTGGTCTTCGGTTTTACCGACCGGTTGCAGATCCAGGGGCAGGCCATCGGCCTCCATATCCCACACGATCTGCTGCTCGCGCTGCCCTACATCGCGACCCTGCTCATCCTGGCCTTCGGTTCCGGCTGGAGCGTCTCCCCCGCCGCCCTGGGCCGTCCGTACCGTCGCACATAATGAAGGAGACCTTCTTGTCCATTATTCGTATAGTAGAGTAAGCGCCCTGAAAGGACACGGAAAAATGCTTGCTATGACGCGGCGGGTGCTGTTCTCCGCAGCGCACGCCGACTGGTTGCCGGAAAAGTCTGCCGCCGAGAACGCAGCGTTGTTCGGGCCGAACGCGACGCCGGAACCCTATGGAAATACCTATCATCTCGATGTGACGGTCACCGGTGAGATCGACCCGATGACGGGCATCATCGTGAATATCAAAGACATCGATCAGGTCGTTCGAGCGCTGGTGGTCGAGAAACTCGACAGGAAGTTCGTGAACCGCTCGGTCGCCTATTTTAGTGACCGTCCGGTCACTCCAGGGACGCTGCTGGGTTATATTCGAGAGCAGCTGCAGGATGCGTTGCCGCCTGCGGTCAGGCTGACGGCGCTTCGCCTGGAAGAGACGCCGCTGCACTTCGCGGAGTGGCAGGAGTCCGAACGACGTGAGGAGAGGGAACGAGGCAGCATGCTGTTGACACGCGTTTACGAATTTGCGGCTTCCCATCGGCTGCACAGCCCGCATCTCTCCGACGAGGCGAACCGCGAACTGTTCGGGAAGTGCAACTACCCGCATGGGCACGGGCACAACTACATTCTGGAGGTGACTGTCGCCGGCACGGTCGATCCCGGCACCGGGCGCGTCTGTGATGAGACGGCGCTGGACGAATGCGTCAATCGCGAGGTCGTCGATCGTTACGACCATCGCCATTTCAACTACGACATACCGGAATTTGCAGACCTCATTCCATCGACGGAAGTGGTCACGAAGATGATCTGGGACCGCCTGAAAACCCATATCCCCGCCCCCGCCCGCCTCTACCGTGTGGTAGTACGCGAGACCGC
>Ga0070658_10000447_pt1 | contig 35694 bp, 34 predicted proteins | sample KBSC13metaG_FD_64664 | JGI IMG/M metagenome (GOLD analysis project Ga0070658, IMG submission 64664) | Corn rhizosphere microbial communities from Kellogg Biological Station, Michigan, USA - KBS C1-3 metaG | ecosystem: Host-associated > Plants > Roots > Rhizosphere > Soil ... | reverse complement strand
CTGAATTTAAGCTCGACGTTGGACTTTATCGGTTAGGTTGGCAGGTCGCTTGTCAGCGTTATAGGCAAAACTCAGTAATTGCAAAATTCACTGATCGCCTTGCTACAGCATTGAATAGCGTTAAGCTAGCCTTTGCTGTCAAGGCACCAGCTTTCGCTTAAATATCGAGAGCAACGCCTAGCGTGACTTCAGATAGCGCAAACGCGTTTTATATTTTCTGGATGCATAAACACTCTTGTCCATAGTGTTTGTTAAGACTTTGGACTGCTGCAGTTAGCTTTTCGTCCGTTTATCGGCTAGCTGCCTAAGACATTCAAGCGGACTAAACCTGTAGACGCCTTACCAAGATAAACCGACGGACGTGGGGGCAGTACCCACCAGCTCCACCATATAAGCATCAGAAGCAAATTCTGGTGCTTTTTTGGTGGCACTGCGTGTTACGTGCAATCATGCTATGATTAAAACAACAGTATTGGAGGGTGTATGGTCCGGCGCGAAGTGCATAAGAATTTAATCCTTGTAATCGCAGCGGTGGCTCAGTTCATGGTGGTGCTGGATGTATCTATTGTGAATGTGGCGCTGCCATCCATGTTCAAGGCTTTGCATTTTACAAGTGAAGCGAACCTGCAATGGGTTGTCACGGCGTATACTCTGGCATTCGGAGGTTTCCTACTGCTAGGTGGCCGAGCGGCAGACCTATATGGCCGTAAACGCGTGTTTATGACGGCTGTTTTGTTCTTTTCACTCTTTTCTCTCATAACTGGGCTTAGCCAGAACAGCACCATGGTCGAGATTGCCCGCGCTGTGCAAGGTTTAGCCGCAGCGTTCATGTCGCCCGCGGCCTTGTCTATAGTCCTTACGACGTTTAGGCAAGGTAAAGAAAGGGCATTTGCCCTAAGTATTTGGGGTGCGGTTGCCGCCGGTGGTGCGGCCGTGGGAGTGCTAATGGGCGGGGTGCTCACCACGTATCTGGACTGGCGCTGGAACTTTTTTGTCAACGTGCCAGTAGGGCTCTTCATAGCGCTTATGACGCTGTGGTACGTGCCGGAAAGCAAGGCCGACCTTGAACATAAGAAGCTAGATGTACCAGGTGCAGTACTTGTAACCGCAGGTCTTATGCTTTTGGTGTATACCCTGACGAAGGCTCCGAGTTATGGTTGGGGAAGTGCTAAAACGCTCGAGCTATTAGCTGGCTGTGCTGTGCTGCTTGGTCTATTTGTCTGGAATGAATCTCGAAGTAAACATGCGCTTATGCCTCTTGGCTTCTTCCGTGTGGGTAATGTAGCCGCAGCCAATGTGACTATATTGCCTATTGCGGCTAGCTTATTCAGTATGTTCTTCTTCGTGACGCTATATATGCAATTAGTACTGCAGTTCACTGCACTGAGAGCTGGTCTTAGTTTCTTGCCGGTCAGTATCATCATTGCCGCCGTAGCAATTTCCATGCAGAAAATAATAGGCAAAGTCGGTTATAAAAAGCCCTTGGTGGTGGCGCCATTATTTATGGCGGCAGGTATCTTTTTCTTAGCACATGTACCAGTTGCTGGCCACTACTGGTCTAACGTCTTTCCGGGGCTTGCACTTATGGCATTCGGTATGGGCATGAGCTTCATAAGCTCCACGATAGCTGCAACGAACAATGTGCCTCACCGCCAGTCGGGTCTGGCTTCCGGCCTTCTGAATACATCGCAGCAGATAGGTGGTTCGTTGGGTCTTGCAGTCCTGTCGGGTGTGTCGGCCTCAACTATCACCCGCTACATCAGCCAACATGCAGCTGCTGCTAAGAGTCCTTTTGTACAGGCTACGGCCCAAGTACAGGGCTTGCATCATGCACTGTATGTGGGCACTGGCTTTGCTGTAGCTGCATCGGTCTTCGCACTGCTTTTCATCCGTCAAAGACCTGGCGAAGAAGTGGATGCCGAAGCTGCTATGGCAGCTGGTTAAAGAAATACTTGACCGCTTACGACTGAAACCTCTAGGCTTTATGTAATGGACAAATTCAAGCTCGAAAAAGCAAAGGGACTTTTAGCGAAGCCACTAAGTTTTTCGTTTCGCCCAGACAAGGACCTTGTCGTCGAGGATGTAACTACGGCTCGCAAATACATTGCTGATTTCTGGCCGACCATAACTCGTTTCCATCCTAAAGACGACGAAAGCTTACTGGGTCTACCCAAGCCTTATCTGGTGCCAAGCTACACCGAAAAGACCGGCTTTGACTACAACGAGCTCTACTATTGGGACAGTTATTTTATGGTGCAAGGTTTGCTTGATGCTGAACATAAAGACCTGGTAATGGGTATACTCGAAAACTTGGTATCACTTTTCGAGCGATTCAAGGTTATACCAAATGCCTCACGCACGTATCTTATGGGTCGCAGCCAGCCACCGTTTCTAACCTCATTTATTTTTGACGTCTACAACGCTTACAATCCGGGGAAGCCTTGGCTTAAAAAAATGATGGGTGTTGCGCAAGAAGAATACGAGACTGTATGGATGGGTGTAAAAAAGCCCAACGAACGACAAGTATATAAAGGCTTGAGTCGGTACTATGACATTAACTATTTGCACGACCTTGCTGAGGCTGAAAGCGGCTGGGATATGACACCACGTTTTGGTCGCCGAGCATTGAATTACCTACCTGTAGACTTGAACTCACTCCTATACAAGTATGAAAAGGATTTTGCTGCTGCCGCGCGAATACTTGAAGACAAGCGGGAAGCTGCGCACTGGGATGCGGCTGCTCGGGAGCGCAAACAGTCCATGGATGAACTCATGTGGGACAAGCTTCGCGGTATGTACTTCGACTACAATTTTGTAAAGGAAAAGCGGGGGAGCGTAGCCAGCCTCGCTACCTTTTATCCGTTGTTTGCCGGTATGTGTGACGACAAGCAGGCCGAAACACTTGTAAAAGCCATAAGACGCTTCGAGAACAAGGGTGGATTGGCCACAACCGATAGCTTACCTGTGGGCCAGTTTGTATTTGGCACCATGCCTACCCAGTGGGCATACCCAAACGGTTGGGCGCCATTACACTATTTGGTGGTAAAAGGTCTGGAGCGCTACGGCTACCATAAAGATGCTCGACGGATTGCTATGAAATGGCTCAAAACAAACTTGAGCTGGTTTGAAAAAGAAGGTGTATTCTTGGAAAAATATAATGTGGTCAACCCCGAAAAACCACCGGTAAAAGGTGTGTACCCGAGCCAAACAGGCTTTGGCTGGACCAATGCTGTATTCGAGCGCTTCTGCCAAGACTACATCGACCACGAGTAAACCAGGCTGCTATAATCAAGCTGCAAAGAGGGTAATTAGCTCAGTTGGCTAGAGCGCAGCATTCACATTGCTGAGGTCGGGGGTTCGAGCCCCTCATTACCCACCAAAAAACCGAGCACTCCGCTCGGCATTTTTTATAAATAGAAGTTTATTTGCCGGCATTCGTGAGCATCCTTGTGGGATGAACACAGGCTGCCGGCAGGCCTTACTAGTTGGGACGAGAGTTGTTAGCTCAGAGGTCTCTGAACCCGGGTTTTGCATTGGGTTCGTCTTGTTCGAGTTTCCAGCCATGGCCGGGTCTCCGAACTATTGGTTCATCTCGTGAGCATGGCCCGCTAGCTTCGCACTGGTCACGCGTAAGGACTACAAAGCCCTGCACTTCAGCAAGCACGCGGAGTTCAGGGACTCCACATTGTTCGGCCCCAACATCGGGGGAGCGACGAACGACGACGCCTGCACCGACAACGATGCCGCCGTGCTCGACAATGAGCTCTGCTACCAGCTTGATTGAACCACCGCTGGTAAGCAAATCATCGACGATGACGAAGCGCTTGCCCTTGACGAGCCTGCCCAAGTCCAGCTTTGGACTGAACCTTGCGACCTTCGAGCCGTCTTCGAGCTCGACAATGTCACAATGGATGGCATCGATTCCTAGGTAGCTACCTACCTTGTCGGCTAGCGTGCGGCCGAGGGTTTCCGGACCGATAACCATGTCGGGCCGAAGGCTGCGAACAGCTTCACCTAAGTCTGCGGCCACTGCGTCGAGGAACACGGTCTTGTGTGCCACTCTGCGCATGTTGATGTACGCAGGGCCGTGGTTGCCCCCGCGTTCCCCTGAGGTGTAAACGAAGTGTAACCCCGTCAACACCGCCTCGGCCTCAGCAAGTTCGCTGAGTATCTCCTGTGCGTCCACATTGTCCCTTTCAGGTCAAGCTGCCACGTATGGCCGCATGTTTTCGGCGATGGCCTCGACGGCTACGGCAGGGTCGTCTGCCCCCGTTATGTCGCTGCCGCTGACTATGCGAGTTGCACCGTTCGCAAGGGCTTGCCCGGGCGTGGTGACTCGCGCTTGATCGCGTGCATCACTTCCCGGCAGGCGAACACCCGGACAGTCAAGGTCGATAGCCTCTGGTCCAAAGTGCTCGCGGATGACTGTGGCCTCTTGTGGAGAGCAAACCACATCGGTGAAGCCGAACTCCACTAGATATTCCACATAGAAGAGCACCTGCTCGAATGCGGCGCGCCCGTTGAACTCGAGTTTGACGATGTGCGGCTTCTTGCTAGTGAGGACGGTGACAGCACAGGGCCGAACATCGTGCTCGAGGCAGACTTCTGCGAACCGCTTCAGCCCGTCAAGATCGTTGCGCTTTGGCGCTTCCGCGAGACCGCTGGACAGGTCACCTGCCATGCAGTTGAGCATCCAGGGCTTCGACTTGGCTATCTCCAGTCGCGCCAGCTCCTCGAGCTTGCTGGGGATCTCGGCGAGCTTGGCGTCGTTGAAAACGTCATAGTCGAGATCACGCAGCATGTCGTAAACCTCGTAGCCGTGCGTCCCTTGGAAGAGCCTGTCGATCTTTACTTTGATTCGACGACCGGTCCGCTGCCTTACGCGCTCCACGCGGTCGACTACGGGCTTGGGACCATCGACATCTGCACTCCAAATCTGGCGCGCGAATACATCTTCCGTCACTTGCATTTCCCCCTTCGGGATAGGCGTGGAATTGCTTGCTAGGTTTTTAAAGACCTCCTTGGTAGGTTTGAACTCTCCAGTCCTGGCGCTAATGATACGTAAAATTAACTGTTATTGAAACGTTAAGCGTTTTAGGTTTGTTAGAATGGTAAGACATGGCGAAAATTACTGATTGTCCCTTTTGTAATTTGAACGAACGCGTGCTTAAAGAAAACAAGACTGCGCAAGCATTTTTGAGCAACCCACGAAAAGTGCCCGGGCATTTTTTGGTTACGCCCAAACGGCATGTTGAGAAGCCTTGGGAGCTCACCAAAAACGAAGTACAAGACATATTTGAACTGATTGCTTTCTTGGAGCAGAAGCTTGTGGGCAAGCTAGGCGATGGCGTAGATATACGTGTTAACTATCGACCGTATCGCCCCCAGGGCAATTTAAAGGTAAATCACCTTAAATTTCACATAATTCCACGTTACGAAAACGATTATCTTTTCCAAGTGTCTGAGCAGTACGAAAAAGACTTGTTTACCGAACTTGACCGCGGCGAACTGGCAGAGTTTGCAAAACTATTGAAAGACAATTAATGGTCAAAGAGAGCGCCGGCATACTCGTTTATAAACGCGAAGGCAGCGAGTTGGAAGTACTACTCGTACACCCGGGCGGCCCGCTGTACTCTAAAAAAGATGATGGCGTTTGGTCTTTACCAAAAGGCGAGCTGGATGGCGATGAAGACCATTTGCAGGCAGCTTACCGCGAGTTTGAAGAAGAACTGGGCATGCCGGCACCGGCTGCAGAACCGAGAGAGTTAGGAAGTATTAAACAGAAGAGCGGCAAGACGGTGTACGCCTGGGCGGTGGAGGGTGACCTAGACCTTAGCGGCTTTACGTGCAATACCTTTACCATGGAATGGCCACCAAAGTCAGGCAAAATGCAGGAATTCCCAGAATGCGACCGAGCCGAATGGTTCAGCGCGCAAACTGCCCGGCAAAAACTGAACGAAGCACAAGTTGAGTTCCTAGACCGTTTAGAACAGTCAATCTAATCTGTTAATCTGCTATACTTAATACCTATGAGCAACTATTACGTCTGTACCGCTATTCCCTATGTTAATGCCGAACCACACATCGGCACTGCTATGGATTTGCTTACGGCCGACGTGCTAGCTCGGGCTGCTGCGCAGCGGGGCGATAACGTCATCTTTAGTACTGGCACCGACGAGCATGGCGGCAAAATAGCCGAAAAGGCAGCCGAAAACAAGCAGAAACCCCAGGAGTTTGTGGATGATATTAGCAAGCGCTTCGTGGAGCTTGGCAAGCTGTTGAATGTAAGCAACAACCGCTTTGTACGCACTACCGACAAAGCCCACGAACAGCGTGCCCAAATCATCTGGAAAGCACTTGCCAAAGATATATATAAAGCCAAATACACTGGCTGGTACTGCACTGGCGACGAAGCTTTCTTTACTGAGACTGAAGTAAAAGCCAATAACGGCATTTGCCCGAATCATAATCGCCCGTATGAGAAGATTGAGGAAGAGAACTACTTCTTCAAACTTAGCAACTACACTGAAGCTATACACAAAGCTATCCAGTCGGGCCAATACAGGATAGTGCCCGAAACTCGACGTAACGAAATATTGAGCTTGCTCAAAGAAGGTTTGGAAGATATAAGTATCTCCCGCCCAAAGGACAAAATAAGTTGGGGCATACCAGTTCCAGGTGACACGCATCAGGTCATGTATGTCTGGTTCGAGGCGCTCATGAACTACATCACCGTGCTCGGTTACCCAGAACATGATGATTTCAAGCACTTCTGGCCTGCCAACGTGCAAGTAATAGGCAAAGATATTATCCGCTTCCATGCAGCTATATGGCCGGCTATATTGCTAGGCCTTGGTATTGCCTTGCCAAAACAGCTGTACGTGCATGGTTTTATAACTGTGGAAGGCAAAAAAATGAGCAAAACGCTAGGCAATGTTGTCCACCCGAAAGATATTATCGATAAGTACGGCGTGGATGCTTTCCGTTACTACTTCTTGCGCCATATACCCAGTTACGAAGATGGTGACTTTAGCTGGGAACGGTTTGAAAATGCTTACAACAATGAGCTAGCTAATGAACTTGGTAATGCCGTGCAACGCACTACCGCAATGATAGTGAAGTATCAAAACGGCCTAATCGGCGATATACCTGAAGCCGAGCACGATATAGCAAAGTATGAAGCCGCTCTGGCTGACTGCCGCTTTGACCGAGCATTGGATGAAGTGTGGGAACAGGTGCGCGGGCTGAACCAATACATTGACGAAGAAAAGCCATGGGAAATTGCTAAGCAGGGTGACGATGAACATCTGCGTGAAGTACTGGCTTACCAGGCGAGCAACCTTATCGAAATTGCCGACCTGCTGGCACCATTCCTGCCGGATACAGCGGCGCAGATAAAATCGGTATTCGCCGAAGGCATTGCCCGGCCTATTGAAGGTACCCTTTTCCCAAAGCACGATACAACTGAAAAATAACCATGAAAATAGCGATTGTAACCTGCTATGACCAGAACGATTATGTCCGGGCTCGTACGCTCCGTACGGCCTTTGCGGCTGCACCAAGCGTCGAGACGCTTATAATCCGTAACGAAAACAAGGGCCTTAAACGTTACTTGGAAGTGCCTGTTAAAATCTTGAAGGCTAGATTCAAAGATAAACCAGATGCCTATGTAATTACCTTTCGCGGTTATGAAATGCTGCTGTACATGGTGCTGACGCTGGTGCGCAAACCGATTATTTTTGATGAAATGGTCAACTTTACAGAATGGATGGTGGAGCACAAGATGTTTAAGGAGGGCAGCCTGCCCTATAAGCTTTTCCGCTGGTGGTACGGTCGGCTAGCTCGGCACGCCCATGTTATTCTGGCCGATACTGAAGCGCATGCTACATACTCCGCCTCGCTGAATAAATTGGCGTTCGATCGGTACATTACTGTGCCAGTAGCTACAGAAGAAAGTGTCTTTTACCCAAAGCCCGCTCAAAAGACTGAACCGTTCACTGTTTTTTACTACGGCCATATGTTGCCGTTACATGGTCTACAGTACGTGCTCGATGCGGCCGTTATGTTAAAAGATAACCCAGATATTCAGTTTCACTTCGTGGGCGGTAAAGATAAAGTTGCGGTTGCTTGCGAGGAAGCCGTAAAGTCTGGTGCGCATGTTATGTACGAAAAATGGCGACAGTTTGAAGAGTTGCCTGAACTTGCTCGTTCAGCAGGGCTGACACTCGGCGGCCCATTTGGTAATACACTGCAGTCGCAATACGTTGTGACCGGCAAAACATACCAATTTTTAGCCGTTGGAGCACCAGTGCTTGTAGGTAAAAACCAGGTGAACGAAGGTTTCGTAGACAAACAAAACTGCTTAATGGTGCCGCAGGCTGATGCGAAAGCACTTGCGGAGGCAATTACTTGGGCCTACGAGCATCCAAAAGAGCTTGAACAACTCGGTGCCGCCGGACGTAAGTTTTATGAAGAGCACCTGTCGCAACAAGTAGTGAACAGCATTGTCGCAAAGCTAGTAGAGAGCCTGCGTACGTGACTGGCCTAATCGATACGCATTGCCATATCCAGTCCGTTGGTGCCGACAGCGGAGAACGGACAACGCTGGAGTTGTGGGCTAAGACCGAGGGGCTCACAGCTGAGAAAGTCTTACAAAATGCCGCCGAATCGGGCGTTAATCAAATGGTATGCGTGGGTTGTGACCTGGAAGATAGCAAATTGGCTGTCAACTTCGTACAAGCCTATGAAAACTGCTATGCGAGTATTGGCATTCATCCGCATGAAGCACAACACTATACTGGCAGGCAGGAATTACTTGATGAATTCGCGGCCTTAGCAGCCAAAACAAAAGTCGTGGCTATAGGAGAGTGTGGCTTTGACTTCTACTACAATCACTCTCCTAAAGAAGCGCAGATAGAGCTACTAAAATTCCAACTAAGTTTGGCTAAAGAGCACAATTTGCCGGTTGTGTTCCATGTGCGCGAGGCCTTTGATGACTTTTGGCCAGTGTTCGACGAATTTACAAGCATACGCGGCGTGCTCCATAGCTTTACGGATAGCGCAGAGAATTTGCATAAGGCAATTGAGCGTGGCCTGCACATTGGGGTGAATGGCATCGCTACCTTTGCAAAAAACCCAGTACAAATAGAAGTTTATCGTTCGATTCCGCTAGAGCATCTGCTGCTAGAAACAGATGCGCCGTTCTTGACTCCTACCCCTTATCGTGGTAGTATTAACGAGCCAAAAAACGTGAGGGTTGTTGCTGAGTTTGTGGCAAAAATGCGAGGCATAAGCCTCGACGAACTAGCTGCCGCAACGACTCATAACGCCCAAACACTTTTCGGCATTTAAGGAAACAACAATGCACTTAAATCCTACTAATCATTCTCGTTCACATGAACGTCGAGTATCCCCGGAACTTGCGGGGAGGATTCAGCGTCGTTTGAATCTTGTGTATCGTGCTACCGAAATAGAACATGCTGCTGAACTCGAGAATTACCCTGACTTATTTACTGTGCAACCAGTATCACAGCCTGTTGCAGAGGAGCGCACCAAAGTAGTGCCAATAGTAGGTAACACCGCGGTGGAGCGATTCGATAGTGACCAAATTAGGCAGTATTCTGAAGAAGCCGAACGGCTCGCCCAAATCCGTAGAGAAATTGACGAACTGGCAGCATAACAATGAAGATTCTTCCTAAGATTTTTGGTCAAAATGCTGAAGCGCGAGCACTTGAGATGGAACGCTCACTCATCCGCCTAGAATCACAAATAGGTTCTGAGCTTTTTGGCCCTGTACCTGCTGGCCACCGCAGGGAGTTCTTTTGCCTAGATGAACATACTTGGGTATGGCATGAGGAGTGGGTAGCCCAAAACGGCCAACGACAAGTAGTAACAACTCGTTACAATGTTCGCCCCGGTGGCGTCTTAAAAATACAAGGCAGTAACGGCTACCAGCCACTAAACCGCGATGAAGCTCGCAACTTATACCGTGCTACTGAGCTATACCGCCAGCGTGTCGGTGCTGCATACCAGCAAATGCTGGCCGCCTAAGATTTAAAATTACATTATGGCCCGGAATAATATCATATACCTGGACTATGCAGCTGCAACGCCGCTGGATAGTGATGTATTGGCTGCGATGCAACCGTATTTTAGCGAGCAGTTCTATAACCCATCTGCGACGTATCGGGCTGCCAATAATGTGCAAAAAGACTTAGAAAAAGCTAGAGCAAACATAGCAAGTGTGCTTGGTGCACGTGCTTCCGAAATAATCTTTACGGCCGGCGGTACGGAGGCGAATAACCTCGCCATCCATGGGATTATGCAAAAGTACCCGAAGGCCAATGTAATAGTCAGTACCATAGAACATGAATCAGTGCTTGCACCAGCCAGTAAACATGATTGTAAGCTAGCACCAGTAACTCAAGATGGCGTTGTAGATGTGGCGCGGCTAGCCCAGCTTATCGACGAAAATACGGTGCTTGTGAGTGTCATGTATGCCAACAATGAAGTCGGTAGTATCCAGCCCATAAAAGAAATAGCGCAAAAGCTTGCTGATATCCGAGCGCAGCGTCGGCAACAAGGGAATAAACTGCCGTTGTACTTGCATACCGATGCTTGCCAGGCAACTGGGTATCTGGACCTACACGTCGCGAGGCTAGGCGTTGACCTTATGAGCGTCAATGGCGGCAAGATATATGGCCCTAAGCAGAGTGGTGCGCTGTATGTGAAGGCGGGTGTAGTACTCGAACCTCTTGTATTGGGCGGCGGTCAAGAGTCAGGACTGCGTTCTGGTACCGAAAATATTGCTGGCTGTGTTGGTCTGGCAACAGCTCTTTTAAAAGTGCAGGAAGGCCGGCATGAAGAGGTAGGGAGATTACAAAAACTGCAAAAACTATTTACTGACAGGCTCGAGCAGGCTATACCAAATGTTGTTGTGAATGGTTCTCGCAAACATAGGCTACCTAATAACGTACACATAACGCTGGCCGGTCAGGACAACGAGCGTCTGCTATTTGGATTGGATGAAGCCGGTATATTGGCCGCTGCCGGCTCAGCCTGTAGTGCAAGTAGTGAAGAGCCATCGCACGTTCTGAAGGCCATGAGAGTTAGTGAACGCGATGCCCAAGCGAGCTTACGATTTACCATGGGAAAAGGCACCACAGAGGATGAAGTTAGGCATACTGTCGAAACACTTACAGCCCTCCTTGCATAAGCGGTATAAAGGGTTATAATTTAGTCATAAACCATGGCTAAAAACAAAAATTATAGAAAAAGACTGTCTCTCGCGCTTTTGAGCGTACTCTGCGCATTCGGTATGGGTACGGTAGTTGCGGACTCATCCTTACAATCTGTAGTGCAGAGCTACACGGCCAGCAGTAGCTTGCAGACCGGGATGCTCGTGCAGCTTACCGGCAGTAACAGTACCCGTGTAGAAGCCGTAACGGCGGACACCGCTAAAAAAATGCATGGCGTTATAGTGCCGCCCGGTGATGCCGCGGTTACTTTAGCGCCAGTGAGTAGTACTGACCAGCAGGTATACGTAGCAACAAGTGGCCGCTACGATGTGCTAGTTAGTAATCAAAATGGTGCTATCGCAGCCGGAGATTACATAACCGTATCGTCCATAGATGGTGTGGGTATGCGCGCTGCCACTAAAGACATAGAGATAATCGGCAAAGCCGCCAGCGGCTTTGATGGCGTGCACAGTGTGCAAAGTACTGCAACTGTCCATCAGAACAATGGCAAGACATTCAATGTAGGCATCGGGCGCATACCTGTAGATATCGCAATTGGTCCGAACCCCGACGCACTTAAACTTGGTAATGTGCCTGGTGTATTGCAACGAGCCGGTGTCTTAATAGCCGGAAAGCCTATAACTCCATGGCGCTTGTACTTGTGCCTTCTTCTCCTTGGCGGAGTCATAATCATCGCTGGTAGCCTACTTTATAGCGGTGTCCGAAGCAGCATGGTGGCAATAGGCCGCAACCCGCTCGCCAAATCATCAATTACACGCAACCTTATACAGGTGGTCTTCACGAGTATTACTATTTTTATTATCGGTGTTTTTGGGGTATATTTACTACTAAAGTTATAAGCGTAAGCACGGTGGGAATTAAATAATGACAATCTGGTGGCTCATCCTCGTACTGGCAACGATAGGCGCGGCAGGTATTGCTTTCATATGGCTTGCTGTCCGCGTAGGGCGCGGTGGTGCTAGTCAGAAAAGTGAGCTTCCATATGCCGATGCAGCAGAAAAGGATGTAGAACACATCTTTAATGACCAGTTCCGTGAAGAACTGCGTAACCGAGGCCGCTTGCACTTCGAAAAAATTATTGGCGAGAACGCTATGTTTTTGCAGCAAGACCTCCGGCTCACTACTTCGCAGCTTAATGAGTATATGAAAGATGAGATTACTCGTAAATTAAAGGAAGAGTTCGCCAAGTATGAGGAATCTATTATGGACGCTAAGCAGCTAGCCATAGATTCTATTCAAAAAACTAATACTGCTATTGACGAACAGCGCCAAATGCTTAGCCAGCAACTTACGACCCAGCTACAAGAAGAAAAAACACGGCTGCTTGGTAATTTTGAAAATAATATGGCAGATGTTGTAAACCACTACGTGCTGGCGGCTATAGGTAACCAAATAGACTTAAGTGACCAGCTTGAATACATTCTGACTGAACTAGAAGAAAACAAAACCGCGATACTGGAGGATATCCAGAGTGGCGGGTGAGTCAAATAGCCTAGCTTTACCGTTGCTGGTTATTAGCCCCAGCGATGTATCTCGTTTGTCTCGTGAACTCGAGGCGTTAGATGATTACGTGCATCAAGCAAGTCTTCGTAAAGGTGGTGAGGCGGTAAAACTGCCTCGCACCTCGCGTATGCTCGATGAATTGGCAACCGCTAACAACTTCAATTTCCTGCAAGCTCACGACCGCAAAGCCGCCAAGGCTTTTTTAGAGCACATCCGCAAAGAGTCACCGGTGGTGACGATGAGCTTTGCTGCTGAGCCATCATCGGCTTTTTTAGCCAAAGTTATTACTTGGCTACGGCAAAATATTCACCCGGCACTGCTGCTTCGGGTCGGGCTGCAGCCAACTATTGCAGCTGGTTTCACGCTTCGCACAACCAACAAGCATTTTGACTTTAGCTTACGCAAGCATTTTGACGAACAGCGTCCGCTACTTCTAGAAAAACTGCAAAAGGCAGGCGCGAAATGAGCGATAATCGGCATTTCAATAGCTTAGTCGAAGCTGGTCAGCCAGTTGGCGAAGTGATAGGCGTAAGTAGTTTTTTGGTTAAAGTGAGCGGCTTGCAACCAGTAAGCGTTCACTCGCTTGTAATGTTTGAAGATGGCTCGAAGGGCATTGTGCATTACGTGTTAGAAGATTGCGTGCTCATATTACACCTTGGTATCGAAGCGCTCACCGTAGGCATGATGGCGGTCGTGCAGCACCATGAATTAGTCAGTAAAGTTGGCAAAGATTTTGTAGGTCGAGTAGTATCGGTAACCGGCGAACCGCTTGATGGCAAAGGACCAATCGCTGCTGATGCAGTCTGGCCAGTTTTTAACGATGCCCCAGGGCTCAGTGAACGCCAGCAACTTGATACGCAGTTGCCAACAGGTGTTACTGTTTTAGATGCACTCATACCATTAGTGCGTGGCCAGCGCTTGGCGCTTCTGGGTGACAGCAAAACCGGCAAGAGTGCGCTTGCAATGCAACTAGCGCTTAATCAACGTGACACCGACGTTATTGTTATATATGTTCTAATCGCCAAGCGACGCAGCGATGTCGACCAACTACTGACACGCCTGGAAGAAACAGGTGCAATGAAGAATGCAATCGTGGTTGTTTCGACGGTCTTTGAATCGCTTATAATGAGCTACCTCGCGCCATACATTGGTTGTGCCCTTGCAGAATATTTATGGCAAAAGTGCGACACGGATGTGCTCGTGGTGTACGACGACCTTACAAACCATGCCCAGACGTACCGTGAAATTTCACTGATTGCAGGGGTGAGTCCTGGCCGTGATAGTTACCCGGGCGATATGTTCTTTGCGCACTCCAGTTTGCTTGAACGGGCCGGCAGGCTGAAAGCTAATGGCAAAACGCTCACGGCACTACCAATTGTGCTAACACCTGGCGGTGACATTACGACCTACTTGCCGACCAATATTATGTCTATTACGGATGGCCAATGGGTGCTCGACATGAAAATATTCCGCGATACTATGCGCCCCGGGGTAAATATAGGACTCAGCGTCACTCGTGTGGGTGGCCGCGGCCAAAACGAGCGCCAAAAGCAGCTTTCTGCTCAGGCTATTGCCATCCTCAACAGCTACCACGAGTCACAAGAATACTCACACTTCGGGTCTGAACTGGCATTAAAGGCTCAGCAAGATTTGCAGTTAGGCAAACGCTTATACGAAATACTTAGCCAAGGCCCGAGCGAAACGTTCACTATACCGGCACAGGTGCTAATGCTCGATTTAGCGCTCAATGCTGGGGAGGGTAACGTGCTTGATGTAAATAAACTCAAGGCAGAAGCCAATACTAGTGCGGCGGAACTAAAGGAAGATAAAGATTACGACAAAGTACGGGCAAGTTTGCTCGATAAAGTTGCTGTGGAGTTGAAGAAATGAGACGTCCACAAGAAATAGCAGCCGAAGAAACTACTACCAATATGATAGTGACGCTCACGAGTGCGTTTGAAGGCCTTGCTAGCATGCGTATTGCCCAGATTAAGTCGCAGGTGTTGGAATCACAGAAATTCTTTGAAGAGCTTTGGAAAATTTACATCCAGCTTCGGGTCGACCCTACCTTCCACTACGGTCGCGAGAATCCGGAAGCTGAAATCCAAAAGGATCTGATGATTGCTATCACGGCCGAAGGTGGTTTTAGCGGTGACATCGACCAAAAGCTTATCAATTGGCTGATAACGCAGCACGACCCTGACAAGCAGGACATTATAATAGTGGGTCAACACGGTGCGGTGCAGCTAACTGAGCGTGGCGTGAACTTTAAGAAGTACTACAAGCTGCCAGTACACGACGAAAATATCAATGTCACACCGCTATTGAAGCAAGTGCAGCGTTACCGCAATACAACTGTCTACTACCAAACGTATGTGTCCTTGATGGTCCAAGATATTAAGAAAATTGAACTCCAAAAAGCCGTACAAGAAGCCGGTAAAAAGGTAGTAAAAGACGAAGACGTTATAAGCGAAGCCACCTACATTTTTGAACCTAGTTCTTTTGCCGTCATAGCTCACTTGGAGCGCTCAATGGTTCAGATTGCGCTCAGCCAAACTATTTTGGATTCTAAGCTTGCCCAGTATGCTAGCCGATTTAGGGCAATGAGCGCCGCCCGTGAAAAGGCAACTGATAGTAAAAACGATCTACACCTTATGTATAACCGAACCAAACGAGCAATGGCCGACGAGCGCATAAAAGAAGTCCTAAAGGGCCTCAGACTGGTAGGCGCACAATGAAAGAAGGCGTCATACGTTCCATACGTCAGTTAGTGGTTCGCGTTGAGTTCGACGAAGCCCTACCCTCTATTAATGAGGTGGTGACCGTTAAAAACCCGAACAATACGCCGCTACTGGTATACGGCCTTACTGACGGAAAGTTCGCGCTGTGCCTTAATTTGTATAACGACCGCAGCCTAGAAAAGGGCATGACAGTAGTGCCGACCGGGCAAAGTATAGATATTCCTGTCGGTGAAGCGTTGATTGGGCGCGTCGTAAATGCTTTAGGCCAGCCTATTGACGGCCTAGAGCCGCTCGATGGCCGGCTTGCAAAACGCAACATATTCAAGGTGCCACCGCGCACCTCCAACTTCAGTGCGACAAAGCCGGAAATACTTGAAACGGGCATAAAAGTTATAGATTTCTTTACACCCTTCGTGAAGGGCCGCAAGATTGGCATTATCGGGGGTGCTGGTGTTGGTAAAACGGTGCTGACCATGGAGCTCATTCATAACATTGCTAAAAGTGGTGGCGGCCTGTCTTTCTTTGCCGGTATTGGTGAACGCATCCGTGAAGGTCATGAACTCTATGAAACGCTTGCCGAGCGTGACCTGCTCAAAAACACCTGTATGTTCTTTGGCCAGATGGACCAAAACCCAGTTCAGCGCTCGCTTATTGGTCTTAGTGCCGTGACATTGGCCGAGTATTTCCGCGATGAGCACAACAAGGACATCCTGTTCTTTGCTGACAATATGTATCGTTATGTGCAGGCTAAGAATGAACTATCTTCACTGCTTGACCAAATTCCATCGGAAGGTGGCTATGAGCCCACCATATTTAGTGACATTAAAACGCTGCAGGACCGCTTGAGTTCTACCGAAAAAGGCTCTATTACTGCCGTACAGACCATATATGTACCAGCTGATGACCTTAGTGACCCGGCGGTGCAGATGATTCAGCACGAGCTTGACTCAACCATTGTGCTTTCGCGTAGCGTGGCAGAGCAGGGAATACGCCCTGCCGTTGATCTTACCCGCACCAGTTCCGGTTTGCTGAGTCCAGACATTGTTGGTGACCGCCATTATGTATTGAGCGTACAAGTCCAGGCTCTACTGCAGAAGTATGAATCGCTTAAGGGCATTATTGCCATTATTGGTGAAAACGAACTTTCGGCCGCTGACCGTGCCGACTATGCCAAAGCCAAGAAACTCATTAACTTCTTCAGCCAACATTTGCACGTTGTTGAAGACCAGAGCGCCTTTAAGGGTGAAAGCTTCACTCGCGAAGAAACTCTAAAAGGCGTCGAAGAAATAATCGTATAACGCTATGGCAGTACATCAACAAGCCAGTACCGGAGAATTCGTAGATGACGGACAACAACAGGCCGCAAAAAAAGACGATAAGCCCACGATGCTGGTCAAAGTGTATTCACCATTTCAGGTGTATTTTGACGAGCCGGCTTATAGTATATCTGGTGAAAATGCAACGGGGCCGTTCGATATTTTGCCTCAGCACCATAACTTCATAACATTACTTAGCAGTGGTGAACTCGTGGTGCGTATACCATTAGGCGAGCGCAAAATCCGAATTTCCGGTGGAGTTATGCACGTTAAAGCCGACCGCGTTACCGTGTTTCTGGATGTGTAGTAATGGGACACCCTTTCAGGGTTTCCCATCGCTTCGCTGCTCTTCCCGAAATCGGATAAATAATCCTGAATTCATTTCAGGATTATTTGAAATATTTACACGCTATCTTTACCTACGTTTACAATCTACTTCCTGAAGCTACTGGGTTTTAGTCGAGGATGAAGTAGTCGTAGCCGAAGCTAGAATTGGCGGCTGGCGCATTAGCGGTACAGACGCTAAAGTTACTGGTCGAACGGTTAACGTAGTATTCCACCGTAGCCGCCGCTGAACCAACCGGTGTTATAAGTACATGCGGAGTAGCGTTGAACTTATTAGCAAAGTTGACGGTTATAAAGCATCCAGCACCAGGACCATTGCCGGTATTTATACTTATAGAACCACTCGTGTCGCTGCCGTTTACTGTTGAGGTGCCCCCGCTACCCAGCGCCGAGCCATTAGTCCGTGAAGGGTTTGGGCCGCCGGCCGAAATATGGTGAGTAAGCGTAAGATCACCATTAAGCTGCAAAGCAGAGGTTGTTATTTGTGCTGCGGAGAGGCTGCCGTTAATGACGCCGTTACCGTTGACGCTCAAGCCCTTTTGCACGGTAAGTTGACCCTGTAAGGCACTATCGCCCAGTACTGCCAAGTTTTTTGTTACTTGTACTTGCCCAAAGCTGCTACTGCCAGAAACTGTTACGCCCGCCAAAGATAGGTTGCCTCCAATTTGCAGACCTCCCGCCACTTCTAGCGTGTCGCGTACTAAAACTTTACCGGCAAAGATGGCATTGGACTGTACTTTTAGTACTTGGCTTGAGCTACCAACATTAGTGTCGGTGTTAGCCAGTTGCTCTAGGGCTTTTTGGTCGAGCGTCTGTGTGGATACATTCGTGGTCGGGCTCTTATTGCTATTAAGGTAGGCAACTACTGCAATACCAGCGGCCAGCACAATTACGAAAATAAAAATGATGAGATAAAGGTTGAACCGTTCAGCAAAACGACGCCATTTTTCTTTGAATGGTAACCTCGGTGGCTGTGGAGGAGTCGTGCCTGGAGCGGCATGTACAGTCGGTTCACTGGCAGGCGCTGGCGCAGCAGAGCTATTTGCCGCATTTTCCACCTGTGTAGGGTTCTCTTCTAGGGTTTCCAGCCCATTGCTGTCATCGCCCACCGCCTGATTCGATTTGTTGTCCATATAGCTTAAGCTTTATTACCTATGATTCTACTATAAATAGTGTAAAAAGCGTAAACGGATTGCGTTTTGGGGAAGTTTTTAGGAAAATAGCTAAGACAACTTATTATGTCGTGGAAAAAAACATTACAAAGTTTGCTGCTTAGTTTGATTGTAGCCATTGGCTTGCCAACGGTAGCATTAGCATGTAGTACCGGCCAACAGTCGTGCACATCTAATTATGCTGTCGGTGAAACATTCTTTGGCAGCGGTGGTAACCTGAACGCCTGTTCAGGTAGTTATTGTGCTAAACAGTCAGCTGGTGAGACAGCGGTAGGTAACACTAAAAGTACGAACTACCAGGCGCAAGCCGGCTTTAACACCGATCGCACACCGTCGTTGCAGTTCGTGGTAAACAGCACAAACATAAATCTAGGTATTTTGGCTCCTGGTGTTACCGCTACGGCGACAGCCACATTTAACGTTAAGACATATCTAGCCAGCGGTTATGTAGTCACCACCGTATCGCCCGGGCCGCAAAATAACGCGGGTCATATTATGAACCCACTCAGTAGTCCTGCAGCCTCTAATACTTCGGCAGAACAATTCGGCATAAACCTGGTTGCAAATAGTAGCTGTGGCGGCGGCATGCCAGGTAGCCTGGGTGCTAACCCGGTTGAGGTGCCAAGCAGCACGTATAGCTTTGGTGCGGCAGCTAGTGGCTACAACACCGCGTGTCAGTTCAAATACGTTAATGGCGACACTATTGCCTCTTCTACTAAGAGCTCGGGAGAGACCGACTACACCATCTCCTACATCTTTAATACCACTAGTTTGACCCCGGCTGGCCAGTACACCATGAGCCATGTGCTTGTAGCTACGTCGACTTTTTAGCACTAGGCGATACGGAGGGTGTGGATAACTCTGTCTACTAATCTTAGGATAACTATTGCATGGCTATAGTGCTCATGCTAAAATTCGGGCATTAGTACTAAAACCAAAAAATAAAAGAGGATAGTATGATACAAAAATTAATATCAAAATTAAGCAGGCCTGTAACCGGCATTACTGCCGCATTACTTGGCCTAGCGACGGCTACCCCACTGCTTTTGAGCGGTGCTGCTTTTGCTTCAGGTGGCCAGGTACAAAGCCGCTTCATTCAGCTTAGTAACTCAAACCCCAGCGCAACTGGGGTAACATACAACGTGTCATTTAAAGCTACATCCGCTACGGCAGTCGGCGGTATTATTGTAGACTTTTGTGCGGACTCACCAATTACCCTGAGTGGTACGTGTACATTCCCAACTGGTTTTACTATGGGAAGCACACCTAGTATTAGTGGTTTAACTGGTTTTACAACAAACACGGGTTGGACGGCTAGCGGCTACCAGTGTGGTGCCGCTGCAAGTAACACGCAGGTTGCTGTTTACACTGCAGCTTCTACCACTGCACCAACTGCTTTTAGTACCACGCCAATTAATTTCCAAATCACAGGGGTAACAAACACGAGTACGACTGGTACTTTCTATGCTCGTATTTACACCTTTAGCTCAACGAGCTTGCCAAATGCTGCTACTTACTGTCCGACCGGTACTACTCGTGCTACAACCCTTGCTAACTTGCAAGATTACGGTGGCATAGCTCTATCGACAGCAAACCTGGTTAACATTACTGCAACTGTTCAGGAACAACTTACCTTCTGCGTAACTAAGACTTCACCTGCTTCTGGCTGTTCAGGTGGTGGTGCTCCTACCCTAACGTTGGGTTCAGGTAGCCCTGCCATACTTGGTACTGCAGTTTCATCCGACACTGCCCACACCCAGATTACGACCAACGCAACTAGCGGTGTAGCTGTGAACATGAAGGCCTTCAAGTCTGATGGTTTAACCGCAGCCGGTTGTAACGGTATGAGCCGCGACAACTTTGCCACCTGTGGCATAACCGGTATTGGTGCCTTCGCCAACCTTGCAGCCTCCTCTGGTAACTTCGGCCTTAACGTCGCTGACGGTACTGGCGGTACAGGAACTGTTACGCACAACGCCAACTACGGCACAACTGTTGGTAGCTATGGTATGCAGGCCGCTGTCGCCTCTGGCGCCTACGGTGACCCTATCGAAAGCTCAAGTGGTGCTACTAAGGACGTTGACAGCACACTGACTTTTGCAGCTGCTGCCGCTCCAACCACGCCTGCAGGTGTCTACGTTGCCTACGAAAGCTTGATTGCCACTGGCACATTCTAAATAGGTGTAAAGGCCAATGCGCGTGTTTAAGCAAAGGCCAATTGCCTCAACCGTAAAACTTCACAAAGTTTTAGGAATCTCAGCAACCCTGCTCCTTATAGGAGTGGGGTTGTCTGTAATTTTCCCGGCGTACGGTGACCAAATATTATTACAGCGCTCCTTACGGCTCGACAACGCTTTACCTGGTAAAACCGCCAGCTACCAAATTTCGTTTACTATTCAAGACCCAGACGCCGTGGGTTCACTTAAGCTGCTATTGTGTGGTAATAGCCCCTTAGAATCGGATCCGTGTAGTGCTCCAGCGGGGTTGGATATATCCAGCGCCACACTCGTGCAGAGTAATGGTTTTATTGACATGTCTATTTCTAGCTCTACGCCCAACACTATGGTTTTGTCCAGGCCGCTCGCGTTACCAGTTGCTGCACCTCTAACGGTTATTTTTAAACTTACAGGCGTTACTAACCCCTCGGCAGCTGGTTCATACTATTTACGCATTGCTACCTATGGCAGTACTGATGCTTCAGGAGCGCGGATTGACTTCGGTGGTATTGCCTATGCAATTGCTAACCCAATAAATGTTACAGCAGAAGTACCACCGTATTTACTGTTTTGTGCAGGTGTTACGGTGGCGGGGCTGGATTGTAATAACGTTGCCGGTAATTACGTAAACTTCGGTGATATCAACCCGCAGTCTAGTGCCAGCGGCCAAAGTCAGATGCTGGTTGCGACTAATGCCGCCAATGGTTATAACGTAGTGGTAAGCGGTAACACATTAACCTCAGGCAATAACATCATAAGTGCACTCCCCACCCCGGATGTTCCGCGTCCCGGCACTTCGCAGTTCGGCATGAATTTGCGGGCCAATACAGATCCTACGGTAGGGGCAGATGTAACAGGGCCAGGAAACGGGCAGCCAGCCTCTAATTACAATGTGCCAGATAAGTTTATGTTCCAGTCTGGTGACATTGTGGCGTTATACAATTTGCCCGAAAACTACCGTAAATACACAGTTAGCTACTTGGTAAATATGGCACAAAGCCAACCCATCGGTGTATACGTAAGCACCTTGGCATACGTAGCCACTGCTAATTTCTAAGCGCCTCTTATAACTAATTGCTTATTGTTGTAAATCACTTTCTTGTAATGCCACTAGCGCTTTGTTACCATGGTTGCAATAGCAAATAATGCATATATTAGAGGGAAAAATGTTTAAGCTCCGTTCGTTTATTAGTGTGTTCGTGGCAGTCTTAACGCTATCGTTTGTAAGTGTATCGAGCGCCTTTGCGGCCACGCAAAGTGGCACGGCTAATGGCTATAAAATATCACCAGTACGTACCGATCTAACTGTTAATCCTGGTACCAGCAAGACAGTCCAAGTCTACATAACAAATGTTACGCAAGGTACAGAGAACTTGCAGGTGTTAGTTAACGACTTTACTACTAATAACGAAAACGGCACTCCAGCCCTGTTCTTAAATAATCAACAAGCTCCAAGCCATAGCTTAAAGCAGTTTGTTACACTTTCTCCGCAAACTTTTAGCTTACAACCAGGTGAGCAAAAGATAATCACGGTAGTTATCAATATTCCTACGGGGGCCAAGGCAGGCGGCTACTTTGGTGCTGTCCGTGTAGCGCCAGCTTCTATACAAGGGCAGCAGTCAGTTAACCTGGCGGCTAGCGTAGCCTCACTGATACTTGTAACTGTTCCTGGCAATTACACCGAGCAAATGGCGCTCTCTAGCTTCGACGTACTGCAAAACGGCCACCAGCACTCCGTGTTTAAGAACGGCAAAGGTTTACAAGTACAGGCTCGCTTCCACAATACAGGTGATGTTCAGGAGCAGCCATTCGGTAAGGTGAATGTACTAAAAGGTGGCAAGACCGTATTTTCGGCCGAAATTAACAACACCGACCCACGTGGTAATGTGCTTCCGGACAGTACCCGTAAGTTTACTGTGAATATAAGCGAGCTAAAAGGCTTCGGTAAGTACACTGTAGAAGGTAACTTTGGCTATGGGAATAAAGGCCAGCTGCTTAGTGGCAAGACTACTTTTTACGTCATACCTTATGGTGCAATTATTGGCATAGTACTTCTCATAATCGTGCTTCTTCTTGCGCTCTTGGCTATTCCTCGCATTGTCCGCGGCCATGACCAACGCGTACTGCGCCGGGCTGGACGCCGCTAAGCGCGTAGTAATCTTAATCTAGCAAAACAGGTCCTAAGTAGTTGGGGCCTGTTTTTGTTATCGAGGTTATGTTTAAATATAACCAGTTTTAAACAAAATATGAGACGTTTGCTTCAGCTACTATCGATTGCAGCAGTACAACTTGGTATTGTAGTGTTTGCAATCGTGCCGGCAGCGGCAGTCACTAATCCTCAAACAGGTTCCTTGGGGCTAGAAGCTACAATCCCTTCGGCACCACCGCAAAAGGCGGCTACTATAGCTACACCAAGCAATGGAGCGGTATTTAGCAGCATACCTATAACAGTGAGCGGCTTGTGCCAAACGGGCTTACTTATAAAAGTATTTTCGAACAATGTGTTCGTTGGTTCCACTATGTGCACGAATAATAGTTATGAATTACAAGTCGACCTTTTTAGTGGCCGTAACGACATTGTTACGCGTGTATACGATGCGCTGGACCAAGCTGGCCCTGACTCCAACGTGGTGAGCGTAACCTTCAATGACGCCCAATTTATATCGTTTGCGGCCCGGGTAGGGCTTACGAGTGACTATGCCCGCCGGGGTGCTAATCCTGGCGAAGAACTAGATTGGCCCATAACTATAAATAGTGGTACGCCACCCTATGCGGTGAGTGTTGACTGGGGTGATGGGAAGCCAGCAGACCTGCAGAGCCTAGCCTTTGCCGATACGATTACGCTCAAGCATACCTACGATGTTGCTGGAACGTACCACATCATAGTCAAGGTAAGTGATTCGAAAGGCACGACTGCCTTCCTGCAGCTGGTAGGGGTAGCTAATGGGGCCATTCAGGGGGCGAATGCTAGTAGTAAAACACCGACACTCACTAAAACGGTTGTACTGTGGTGGCCACTGGTCATATTTATGCCACTCTTGCTTGCTGCCTTCTGGCTTGGCAGGCGTCACGAGTTGTATACACTGCGTAAGCATCTAGAAGATAGCACCAACTTCTAATAGCTACCAATATTTGCTAAAATAGTATAAGTATGTCAAAAAAAGTATATGTGGGTATGTCTGGTGGTGTAGATAGTTCAGTTACAGCCGCACTCCTAAAAGAGCATGGTTACGATGTAACTGGCGTGTACATGAAGAACTGGAGTCAGGATCTTCCTGGCTTTCATTGCCCCTGGAAAGAAGATTACCAAGATGCCAAGCGCGTCGCCGTGCAGTTGGGTATACCGTTCAAAATGTATGACTTCGAAAAGCAGTATCGTCAAAAGGTAGTGGACTATATGATAGAAGGCTACAAGGCCGGCATAACTCCTAACCCGGACATTATGTGTAACCAAGAAGTGAAGTTTAAGCTCTTCCTTGATGCCGCACTCGATGATGGTGCAGACATGATAGCTACTGGCCACTACGCCCGCACGCTTGATGGCCAGCTTTTTGCCGGAGTTGACGAGAATAAGGACCAGAGCTATTTCCTGTACCGCGTTACTAGCGATGCTTTACAAAAGTCGCTGATGCCAATTGGCGAGCTGGAAAAGCCGGAAGTGCGTAAGCTTGCTACAAAACTAGGCCTGGCAACGGCCGAAAAGAAAGACAGCCAGGGTATATGCTTTGTAGGCAAGGTCGGCATAAAGGAGTTTTTGCTGGCAGAACTCGGCGAGCAACCGCATGGCACAATTATGGACCAGAATGGTAAAAGAATAGGGGAGCACGACGGTGCGTTGTTCTACACTATAGGCCAGCGCCACGGTCTGAATGTAGGTGGCGGCTTGCCATATTACGTCGTCGGTAAAGATATGACTAAAAACGAGGTGTATGTAACAACGGACCTTCAAGACGAACGGCTTTGGAGCAAAGAATTACAACTTACTAGTTTGCACTGGATAAATGAACCGCCAGAAATAGGCAAGTCCTACCAGGTACGTACGCGCTACCGAGCCTCGCTCGTGGATTGTACCGTAGAATCAGCAGCCAATATTACGACTGTAAAGCTAAAAAGTGATGTCAGAGCCATTACTCCTGGCCAATCAGCCGTTATTTATGACAATGACCGAATTCTTGGCGGCGGAATCGTCCGATAAGAGTTTAGCCGTTTCCTGCGGCCAGGTGGGGTGCTATGCGTGGCCCAGGGATTGGGAATTCGTTTAGCCATTCGGCGAGAGGGGACAAACTTGTAATTGCCTCGGCGATAGCTTTCTTGCCCTTATAATCTTTTTCTGCTGCTGTTTCTGTGGCTTCGCGTAAGACAATTTGGTTTAGTACAACGCCGTAGTTATCCAATAAGTGTTTGCCGCACTCTTCATTCAGGAAGCCAGTCATTTTACGGCAGTCCAAAAGTGTCTCGCGGGATTCACGCTGGGCAATTGTTTGTAAGCCGCCCACGCAGACCGCAATGACGCTCTGCTCAAGAGCTTCTCCGTCGGTCACATTATAGTGTGCCCTGTACAGGTGCTCTGGATCGGCCTTACTTACTTTCCAGGCGGCTGCAGAGTCAATTACTATTTGGTCGCCTTGGTTGACTGCTTGTATGGCACCGACATGACTACGACGCTCCCTGACGTCTATTATCGTTCTGCCGCCAAGGTAAGGAAACATCCAGGTTCCACCTGGTCCTACCACGCCATATAGCTTTCCTAATTCTCCTTCCTGGGTCGAACTGTGGCGAGCCTTGGTCTTCCAGGTTTTTAAGGCCATGTGGCCTTCAGGTACACGTGTATAGGCTTTGAAGGCAGTTCTGGCGCTCCCAGCAATAGCTGAGACCGCAACAACAGGGCCAAGCAAACCTTTGGCTACATTTCCGCCTTGGTGTACGATTTCGCCGGGAAACATATTTATACGTACGGTACTATGAGTAACTCGAGATTGCAACAGTTGTCATATTGTATACGGTAAAAATGTAAAAAGCCGCTGGGTGCAAGATGAGAGTGATTAGTCCGTAAGGACTATCGTCGTCATCCGCTCATGCGGCTTTGTCCAGTAGCGAGCTTTCTGCAAGAAAGTCTACTTCTGGACTTTGCCCTCTGGCAATCAGACAATCGTCGTTGTCGTCTGATTGTAGCCCAAAGGGCTATCGTTCGTCAGTTTTTCTCCCTTTCCATTCGGTCCGCTTGTTGGAAGCAGATTTGTGAGAGCCCAATCCCCACTGCACAAAACAGCGCAGCTACAAGGATTGCACCCCTGTGGTCTTCGTGGCTCCACTGCAGAACGGTCATAATTACTAGACCTGTACAGAGCAGGAGTAGTAACCAACCTAACGCGCGGCACAGAAAGATGTACATCACTCCTCCTGGGATTGTTCGGCGTACGGTTCTTTTTCACGGTGAATTCTTATGACTCCGTGCAAAAGCACGATAGCCATTGCCGTGAGCAGAAAAACATCAACGATGTTGCCCAGTGTTTGCTGCATATCTCACCTCTTCCTGACGCCGTTTCGCCATAGCTGCTAGTGCAGCCTCAGCTTCCTTGCGTTCCCGCTCAATGCGGAACTCAAGGTCGCGCCGGTCTTGGTCCTGGTTCCAGGTGCGGAGCCAGATGAACAGGTTGCGGAACATGTTTCCCCCCGAGGGTGTCGAGACGCCTGATGCGTCTTTGGTATGTTCTGACGAACTTGACAATAGTAGTATATTATAGCAGTTTTGTCAATGGTCGTAACCTCTGTTAAATCTGGTACAATATTCCAAATGACAGCGCAAGAAATACGCAAGGCTTATTTAGAGTTTTTTAGCGAGCGTAAGCACCGGGTTATTCCACGTGCGCTTTTAGTGCCGCAGAATGATCCGACTACCTTGTTTACCGGTAGTGGCATGCAGCCTTTAATCCCGTATTTGCTTGGCGAGGAGCACCCAGAGGGCGTACGGCTGGTGGACAGCCAAACGTGCTTGCGTGCGCAGGATATAGACGAAGTTGGCGACAACCGCCACACGACTTTCTTTGAAATGCTCGGTAACTGGAGCTTGGGTGATTACTTCAAGGCAGAGCAGTTGCCATGGTTCTTTGAGTTTTTGGTTGGCCAGGTAGGACTCGAACCTGACCGCTTGTACGTAAGCTGCTTTATTGGCGATGAAGCTAACGGTATTCCTAGGGACACAGAAAGTGCCGAGGTCTGGAAAAAGCTATTTGAAGAACAGGGAATTGACGCTAAGCAAGTCGAGATTGGTTCTGAAGCCGATGGTAGTGAGCTAGGCATGCAAAGTGGCCGGATATTCTTCTACGATGCTAGCAAAAACTGGTGGAGTAGGAGCGGTACACCCGACAAAATGCCGGCTGGTGAGCCAGGCGGTCCAGACAGTGAAGTGTTTTATGACTTCGGTTTGCCGCACGACGAACGCTACGGTAAAGAGTGTCATCCTAACTGTGACTGTGGCCGGTTTTTGGAAATTGGCAATAGCGTGTTCATGGAGTACCTCAAGACCGAAAACGGCTTTACGCACTTACCCAAACGCAATGTTGACTTCGGCGGTGGGTTGGAGCGCATAGCTGCAGCCAGCTTGCACGACCCCGATGTTTTCAAAATAAGCTTGCTGAAGCCCATAGTCGAAAAGCTGGAGGAAATTAGTGGTAAAAAGTATGAAAGCCACACCGAAAGCATGCGCGTGATTGCCGACCACTTGCGTGCTGCCACGTTCCTGGCGGTTGATGGCGTGGTGCCGAGCAACAAAGAGCAGGGTTATGTAATGCGCCGGCTTATGCGCCGCGCCATACGCTTTGCCTTTGAGTTGGGCGTGGAGCAGAACTTTATGGAGCAGATAGTTCCAGTAGTTGCTGATTTATACCATGATGATTTTCCGGAGCTTGCAAGCAAGCGCGATGAAGTAATTGCTGTGCTCGTTAAGGAGGAAAAAGCGTTCCGGCAGACACTGCGAAACGGTCTTAAGGAATTTGAAAAAATAGTACAAAGCTCATCCTTAGGTAATGCGCCAGGGTTAAATAACGACCTCGAACGAAGATTAACCGGTCAAATGATTTTTAAGCTGTATGACACGTTCGGATTTCCAGTCGAACTCTCTAAAGAAGAGGCATTTAAGCAGGGCATTATAGTTGCCGAAGATGCAGATACTCAGTTTGAGAAATCGATGCACGAACAGCGGGAGCGGTCACGAACGGCTACAAAGGGTGAATTCAAGGGTGGTCTAGCTGACCACAGTGAAATTACTACGAAGTATCACACAGCGACGCACCTGATGTACAAAGCCCTCCGAATGGTGCTTGGCGATCATGTAATCCAGCGTGGCAGTAACATCACTGCTGAACGTTTGCGATTTGACTTTAGTCATCCGGATAAAGTAACTCCTGAGCAGATAACTGAAGTTGAAAAGATAGTGAATGAGAATATAGAAAAGGACTGGCCAATGGGCTGGCGTGAAGAAAACACCAAAGAAGCGTTGGCGAAGGGTGTGCTCGGTGCTTTTGGCGACAAATACGGTGAAACAGTCAAGGTCTATACGGCTGGCGACCCAGATGGCGAATGGTTCAGTATGGAAATCTGTGGCGGACCGCATGTAGAACACACTGGCCAGCTAGCTGAAGATGGCAAAAAGTTCAAAATAACCAAAGAAGAGTCTAGCTCTGCTGGCGTTCGCCGTATAAAGGCCGTTTTACAGTAAAAACGCTTGCAATAAATATCACAAGCCGCTTCATTGACACTTAAAAACAACAGTACTACAGTGGTAGTACAAGCGTAAGCAATAACCCTAAAGGAAAATATGGAAACAAACATACAAAGCGCAGAAGGTTCTGCAGATGCGGAGCCTGACAGTACAGATATTGAAGCGTTAAGGCAAGCGCGTATCGACGCATTCGCTGCTGACCTGGGTAAAGCTGGGGCGAGCCTGTACCTTCCGGTGCCGCGTGCGCTCTTAGAGTACGACCAATCCCAGACTGCAGCTTAGTTTAGTTCAGCTTATTTTAAGGGCAGCAGACCAGACTACGGATGCTATACTAGATAGTGATTATGCTTGAAAAATTCAAATCTGTTGGCCAGAGCGTTGCTAAACAGGCAGGCGAGCGGGCTGTACGTGCTATAAGCACCGTTAAAGACAAAGGCAGCAAACAGGCCGGAGCAGATTACGTGGTGGCGCTAGACATTGGCACTGAGTACGTGAAAGCACTCATAGGCCATATTTTACCGGGCGGTAATATCGACATTGTTGGCGTGGGAAGGCAGCACCAAGCCTTAGCAGACATGCAAGCTGGCGCTATTGCTGATATTGCCAGCGTGGTGGAAAACTGCGATAAAGCATTGAATGAAGCCGAAACTGAGGCCGGCGTAAGCGTGCGCACGGCAGTTATAGGTATAGCTGGCGAACTAGTAAAAGGCACAACCACCACTATTCGCATTGCCCGTAAAAACTCTACTAAAGACATTGATTTAGCTGAAATGGAGCGGATAATCCGCCTCGTACAAGAGCGCGCCGAAACCAAAGCCAAGCAGCAACTAGCTTGGGAGCTTGGCGGTAAAGAAGTTGAAGTGCGGTTAGTGAACAGCGCCCTTGTCAGTATAGAAATAGACGGCTACCCAGTTACTAATCCGATAGGCTTCAAGGGTAAAGACGTGGTCGTACAGCTGTACACTGCCTTTGCACCGATGATTCACATTGGAGCGCTTGAAAAGACGGCACAAGAGCTTGACTTGGACTTGCTGGCGGTAGCTGCCGAGCCGTTTGCCGTTGCACGGGCTATGATTGGCAATAAACCAGATCAGAACTTGAGTGCCATTCTTATGGACGTGGGAGGTGGTACGACGGACATTGCAGTCATAAATGATGGCGGCGTGCAGGGTACCAAAATGTTTGGCATTGGCGGTCGGGCCTACACCAGGGCTATAGAACGCGACCTGAGCGTGAGCTTCGACCAGGCTGAAGAGTTAAAAATAGGTCTCAGTACCAACAAAATACCATCACAAAAACGCCCGGCTATAGAATCTGCACTGTCCAAAACGGTGGATGTATGGGTAAACGGCATACAGCTTGCATTGCAAGAGTTTCCGAAGCTCGACCATTTACCAAACCACATGTTCCTGTGTGGCGGAGGCTCCTCGCTCGATATGCTCATGGAACGGCTAGAGGACGCGCCGTGGTTTCGCGGTTTACCGTTCACTAAGCGTCCAACGGTGCACCATATACAGCCCGAACAAGTTGTGGGGATTGTTGACAAAACCGGCAAGGTGACCGACCATACATTCATAACCGCAATGGGCTTGCTACGCGTGGGCCTGGACACTCTACAATTCAGCGGTGGGAGTGGCGGCAGTATGCGTGAAAAGATAGATAAAATGTTGAGTGTATAAATATGGCCAACAATAGTAAAGACGTTATATACATAGATATCGATGACGAAATAACAAGCGTTATCGATAAAGTGCAGAGTAGCGATGCCAAAATACTAGCACTCGTGCTGCCTAAGCGTGCTGCTGTATTCCAGAGCATTGTTAATATGAAGCTACTTAAACGGGCTGCCGATGAAGCCAAAAAGCGCCTAGTGCTCATAACTACTGAAGCCGGGCTGCTCCCTCTAGCTGGCGCGGTTGGCTTGCACGTAGCAAAAACGCTGCAGTCTAAGCCAGAGGTACCCGCTGGACCAGATATAGCAGGAGTAGATGATGAATTACCGGCAGAAGAGCTGGACGAACCAACTGAAGTTACGGCCGAAAATGCCGGTGACCGACCTATAGGTGAACTTGCTGGCGCTGGAGCCGCTGCACCCTTAGCAACCGATGATGCTATGGAAACGGTGGAATTGCCCGATGAAGAAGCTGCCGACGATGCAGCGAGTTCTACAAGTAGCAGTGCACCACTGCCGTTGGCTGCCAAGAAAGACAAGAAGTTAGCTATACCAAACTTTGAGCGCTTCCGATTGTGGTTGGCCTTGGCAGGACTATTGCTCATAGCTTTTATAGTGTTCTTGTACTTTGCAGTTGCGGTGCTACCGAAGGCAACAATTACGATTAAAACGGATTCTAGTAACATCAACACCAGCGCTACGCTTATACTCGATACTACGGCTACCACTTTTGACCCTGCAGCTAATGTTGTTCCAGCCAAGCAAGTTAAAGAAGACAAGACTTCTACGCAGCAGGTAGCTACAACTGGTCAGGTAAATAAGGGCGACAAGGCAAAGGGCACCATCGATATGACAGCCCAAGCCTGTGCGCCAAATTTAGGTACGCCTGATTCTGTACCTGCAGGTACGGGAGTTAGTTCGAATGGGCTAACTTTTATAACGCAGGAAACGGCATCATTCTCATTCGACCATTTCAGTAGCGGTAGCTGTGCTCAATATAAAGCAAACGACATTGATATTACCGCCCAAAGTGGAGGGGTAAAGTACAATCTTGATAATGCAACTTTTAGTGTTGCAGGACGCTCGGATATAAATGCGACAGGTAGCACTAGTGATGGTACTGACAACATTGTTAAAGTTGTTGCCCAAGCGGATATCGACAGTGCTAAGCAAAAACTTACTACCCAAGATAGTGGCGTAAAGGCCGATTTACAGAAGCAACTTCAGCAGGCAGGTTACTATGCGGTTGTGCCAAGTTACGCCGCAGGTACTCCTACAGTTACCAGCGATGTGCAGGTGGGAGACACAGCGGACAATGTCACGGTAACTGGCACTGTTACATATACCATGTATGGTGCGCACAAGAGTGACTTACAAAAAGTTGTCGACACCCAAATAACCGATCAGATTGACCCCACAAAGCAGAGCATACTTAGTGATGGGTTAGAGAACCCGGACATTAAGGTTACTGCCACAGGCGATACTACGGTAACCATTTCGCTGCAAACGGTGGGCGTTATTGGCCCTGAACTGAACACTAATGAAATCAAGAAAACTGCTGCAGGCAAGAAGTCCGGCCAGATTAAAGATGCACTAACAAGTGAACCGGGCGTAACGGACGTAACAGTCAAAATGAGCCCATTCTGGGTAACAACAGCACCAAAAAAGACGAGTAAAATAACTGTAACTATCGCTAAGCCTACAAAGACCGTTAATACGAATGCTAACCCCTAATTCAATATTAGCTTTAGACGTGGGTGAGGCGCGCATAGGTATAGCTATTGCTAGTACCATTGCTCGCATTGCCTCTCCGCTGGTTACACTGCCCAATGACGATAATTTTACTGCCGAACTGCGCAAGATAATTGAGACTAATACCGTGGGCACGTTAGTGGTTGGCCTGCCACGTAGCCTAGATGGTACAGCTACGGCGCAAACAGCCTATGCTGAAGCTTTTGCTAATAGATTGCAAGAAGAACTTAGCCTACCAATTGAGCTGCAAGACGAGGCAGTTACATCAGCTAAAGCCGAAGCAGAACTAACGGCACGCAAAAAGCCTTTTACCCGTGAGGACATAGATATGCTAAGTGCGGTATATATTCTGGAAGATTATTTGCAAAGGGGTGCTGAGTAGGTATGGCGCTGTATTCTCTAAAGAATAGAAAGCGCAAAAGTTTAGCCAAAGTAATCGTGGCTATACTAGCTATAGCTTTAGTCGTACTCGTTGCACTCGGTCTTATGGGCTATAGTCATTATCGCAGTAATCTCAAACCACGGGACAATGACCAGACGACCTACAACATCGTTATTCCTACTGGTTCGACACCGAGGCAAATAGGCAATCAGCTTAAAACTGCTGGACTTATCCGCGATGGTCATACCTTTGAGCTCTACGTTCGTGCTCACGGCTTAACGAGCGAACTGCAGGCAGGCACCTATGCCATAAGTTCTAGCATGAGCGTCCAACAGATTGTGGCAAAGATAGCCAAGGGCGACATAGTAAAGAACTTAGTAATAATTTTGCCGGCGCAGCGGCTGGACCAAATCGAAGATGTATTCGTGAATGCTAAGTTCGACAAGGCAGCTGTTGATAAGGCCTTTAATGCCGACCAATATCGCGATATCCCAGTGCTTGCTGACCTGCCAGCAGGCGCTAGCCTAGAGGGTTACTTATACCCAGACACCTTCCAGAAAGACGTTACGACTGACCCTTCCGTAATTGTTCGCCAGTCGCTTGAAGAAATGGACCAGCACGTAACGCCCGACATAAAGGCTGCATTTGCTGCCCAAGGGCTGAATGTGTACCAGGGCATAACACTTGCTTCGGTAGTTGAAAAGGAAGTATCGGCTGCTACCGACCGACCACAGGTTGCCCAGGTCTTCCTAAGCCGCCTCAAGCAAGGCATGCCACTTGGTTCGGATGTAACATACTTTTACGCTCAACATGCTAATGACTCGCGCTATGACACCACTTCTAACAAAGGTCTGCCATTTGGCCCAATTAGCAATGTCACCGACAGTTCTTTGCAGGCGGTAGCTCATCCTGCAAGCACGAACTGGCTCTACTTTGTAACAGGCGATAATGGCATCACGTACTTCTCGACGACCTTAGATGAGCACAATGCACAGGTACAAAAGTACTGCCATAAGCTTTGTGGCCGTTAACAACAGGGGTGCAACAGAGGTGAAAAAGCTTAAAAAGCCTTGAACCTAGGGCTGATTTTGGTAAAATATGGAGGTACTACTTGAGAGGCCAACCCTAGCGGTGGCTTTTTAAAGTACTACAACCCTAAGTAATATCAATATCATTTAGGGATGCCCGAAAAGGGGCAACGGAGATAGCATTAGTACCACTAGTACACGCACCATTCAGGACCGCCTCGCTGTTATGCAGCCTGGGCAGTCTAACAAACTCTACCGCCGATATCAGTCACTAATGAACCGCAAGGGAATGCGTAAGCGCCTTGTCCGGTTTAGTTTGGCTGGCGGTAATCTGCTTATTATTGCTGTTGTTTTAGCTTTTATAGTTGGTAGCCCGCACTCTGGCGGTGCTGCTCCAGCTATTCTGAGCAGTAATGCTAATGAAACTGCAGCCAGCAACCCACTTGACCAGCTTTCTTCTGCCGACATTGCAGTAACCGTTTCTCGTGTAACGAATGTGCCGGAAGCTACTTCGGTAACCAACCAAGCAGACAGTGAACATGCGCAGCTGGCTATGTCTTCTGCCAGCGAAAGTGTTGCTTCTAAGCCAGAAGTTGTTGCAACGGCGCTTAAGTCCAAGGCTGATATCCAGAATTACGTCACAGTTACTGGCGACACGGTCAGCGGCTTAGCTACTAAATTTGGCATTAGTGCTGACAGTATTCGCTGGTCCAACCAGCTTAATGGCGACAGCGTTGCTGCTGGCAAGAAGCTCGTCATTCCACCAGTAAATGGTATTGTATACACTGTTAAATCGGGCGATACGGTCGATAGTCTAGCCCAGAAGTACAAGGCCGACAAACAGAAGATTATAGATGCTAACGACGCCGAAATAAGTGGCTTGAAGCCTGGTGAACAGATTCTTATACCGAACGGTTCTGTAGCAGCTCCGGCTGTTGCACGCGTTGCGGCTACGCCTTCATTCCCATGGGGTGGCTACTCACCAGTCTATGGTTACAACGGGTACGATTACGGTTATTGTACATGGTATGTAGCTAATCGCGTGGCAGTGCCAAGTAACTGGGGTAACGCAAGCAGCTGGGCGTACTATGCCGGTATGAGTGGCTGGACTGTGAGCAGTAAGCCTATTCCTGGTGCCATAGCCCAAACTCCATACGCTGCTGGTGGTCTTGGCCACGTAGCCTATGTAGAAGCTGTATCTGCTGACGGCACGATGATGAAGTACTCCGATATGAATGGCCTCGCTGGCTGGGGCCGCGTAGGTTACAGCGACTGGGTTCCTATCTCTAAATTCCCGCACTACATCTACCACTAAGTCGATTTCGAATAATTTTCTTTTAAGTCTAGAAAGTTCAAATCCAGTCCCCGGGGGGATTACCTCTAGAACCTATCTGCTAACACCTGTAAACTAGAAGTATGCATTTTATAGATAAGGTTAACGTCGAGGTGAAGGCCGGCGATGGTGGTAATGGTAAGGTTAGTTTTCGGCGTGAGAAGTTTATAAGTAAAGGCGGCCCAGACGGTGGAGACGGTGGAGACGGTGGAGACGTCATACTTGTGGCCAGCCGGAACGAAAACACCCTAGCACAATTTCGCTACCAAAAGGAGTTAAAGGCTAAGCCTGGACAGCCGGGGGGCACTAGTCGCAAGCATGGCAGGAGCGGTGAAGATTTTTTGGTTGCAGTGCCTGTAGGTACGGTGGCTACTACAGAGGATGGCGTGACAATTGCTGACCTTACCGAAGATGGACAGCAAGCGGTGGTGGCTATCGGCGGGCGAGGCGGCTTCGGCAATGCGCACTTTACTTCTAGCCGTCGGCAAGCGCCGAAGTTTGCTGAAAAAGGCGAACCAGGTGAAAACTTAACGCTAACGCTTGAGCTCAAAATGATAGCTGACGTTGGGCTCGTGGGCATGCCGAATGCTGGTAAGTCCACATTGCTCAGTAAGCTCAGTAATGCGCGCCCAGAAATTGCAGACTACCCATTCACTACGCTTACGCCTAACCTTGGCGTTGTGGATGTGGGCGACGCTAGCATACTTATGGCCGACATACCTGGGCTTATAGAAGGTGCGGCCGAAGGGAAGGGTCTGGGTCATGACTTTTTACGCCACGTGGAACGCACACCAGTAATCCTGCACATGATTGATGCATACCAAGAGGATGTGGCCAGCGCCTATAGTACTATTAAGGATGAATTAGCGGCTTACCAGCCAGCACTAGCTGGTCGACCAGAAGTAATTGCGCTTAACAAAACCGAAGGCTTAGACGAAGAGATTACCGAGGACTTGTTAAACCAGCTCAAAAAAGTCACACCAGCCAAGACACCGATATTTGCCGTATCAGCCCAATCGGGTAAAGGACTGGATGGTTTAGTGTATGAGCTCAAGAAGAAGGTACAGCAGGCTCGCACTAAGGCCGACAAGCAAGCTGAAAAAACCGACATACCCGTGCTTACGCTTACGAATACGGAAGGGCAGTGGAAGGTAGAAAAAAGTGATGACGGATTTGTTATAACTGGGCCAAAGATAGAGCAGTTTGCTCGCCGCACCGACTTTGCTAACGATGAAGCGGTGCAACGGTTGCGCGAC
>Ga0070658_10000445_pt1 | contig 35743 bp, 29 predicted proteins | sample KBSC13metaG_FD_64664 | JGI IMG/M metagenome (GOLD analysis project Ga0070658, IMG submission 64664) | Corn rhizosphere microbial communities from Kellogg Biological Station, Michigan, USA - KBS C1-3 metaG | ecosystem: Host-associated > Plants > Roots > Rhizosphere > Soil ... | reverse complement strand
GTTCGAGCGCCGTGTGCGACCCGCCGGCCGCAACGATGTTAGTGTTGGGTACACAGGCAAGTGCGTAGGCGGACTCATCTCCGGTAGGCAAGTCGTCTTTGAGCGTCCACCGGTTAGTTTCCCACTGTGTGATGCGATTGTCCTCGCCGCTCGCCAGCAAGACATCTCCGTTTTGGCTGAACGACAGGGCTCGAATCGGCGCGGTATGTGCACGAAGAGTCGCCATGAGTTTCCCGGCCGCGGCGGACCATATCCTCACAGCGCCGTCTGATCCGCCGGTGGCAACCTCGTCCGACGTCGGTGAAAGCTTGAGACACAAACCTGTGGCGCCGGCGGTGATACTTGTGATTGGTTTCCAATTCGAGCTGTCGACGACTAGCACGCGGTCCTTGCACGCAATCGCTAACTTACTCCCGTCGTGGCTGTAGTCGATATCGGTCACAAAATCCGACGCTGGGATCTGATGCGCGACTGACCAGTTGCTCGTGTCCCAGATAGTTACCGACTTGTCCGTTATTCCGGCAAGGTGTTTGCCATCGCGATCGAAGACCACCGTCGAGTAAGGCGTCCACTTCGTGTTTCTTAGTCTACGTACCTCTTTCTTGGAAGATACGTCGAATATGATGACGTTGCCGTCGACCGATGCGCAGGCGACGTATCGGCTGTCCGGCGAAAAATCGACCCCGCACATGAATTGGCGCGAACTTCTTACGGACGCCCAGTTCCGATTGCATTGCAGCCAGAGATACCCATATTCGAACCCGGCCATGGGATCACCACGGTGGGCCTTGAGGAGATCGCGGACCTGGTCGACATTGTGCGAGTCGAGGGCCTGGTCGGCGATCTTCATGTCCGCGACGTAGAGCAAAGCGCTCGTTCGATGCTGCTCCTGTCGAGCGTTACGATACTGGACGCCGGCGATGATCGCGGCGACGATGGCCACTGCCGTGATGGAGCCGAAGACAGAGGCGTTGAGTGCGAAGGCCCGCCAGAAAGCCGCCCGTTGACGTCGAAGCTCGGCGTCGGGCATATTTGTTTTGACCCACCGCTTGTCGAACACCCGAGCGTAAATTCGGTTCCGGGGACGCAGGTAGCCGCGTTCCGCTCGCGTAAAGCCTGCCAGCTGAAGGATCCCGACATTGACATCCGCTGCGTCGCTAACGACACGCTTACCGGTCAGCACTTTGAAGTAGGTATCGAGGAGTGCAGCGCGGTCCGGGGCGCTTCGAAGCACGTACTCGCGCAGAGGAACAAGGTTCGGTTCATCTTCCCGGGCCCGCTCGCTGAGGAACAACTGGTTGCAGAGCTGGTCGACGCCGAGTTCGCCGGTGACCGTCGCGTCGAGGGCAACGGCTTGACAGAGTCGTTGTGTAAGATAGGGCTGGCCGTGCGTCCAATACAGAACCCGCGTCAGGAGGCGGTTTCCGTCGCGCCCACCGTCACACATGCCGGCGGCCAGGGGAAGCGCCTCGGAGAAGGTAAAGTCCGTCAAATCGATGCGGTGACCGATGTTGAACGGCGTGATGCGTGGATCCTGTACGAGGTCCTGCGGCGTCGCCATGCCAAGAAGACAGAACGTAAGGCGTCGCATCTCCGGGTCGCTCGCGCGTCGATTGTAGCATTCGCGAATGGCGGCGAAGAACTCGTCGGTGCTGAACGACAATCCGCTGACGACCTCGATCTCGTCGACGAAGATCACCACGGGCTGAAAGAAAGTCGTCAGAAGCGCATCTCGCATCGTCGCAATGAAACGCTGGAGCGGGCCGAGCTCGGCGTTCGCCTGCCACGCCGCGCGCAGTTGCGGCTTGACGTTAAGACTCCGGCCTATCTCATAAATGAGCCCGTCATACCATTGTTCGACGGTGAGGTTCTGCCCGATAGTCGTCAGGTCGATGTCGGCGACCGCGACTCCCTCGCGGTGCAGCCGGGTCGACACCTTGTTCATCAGCGACGACTTGCCCATCTGCCGCGATGTCAAGACGTAACAAAACTGCCCCTCCACGAGACGGCGATGCAGTTCCGCGTCCGCATGCCGTGCCACGTACGAGGGCTCGTCGGGTGAGAGCGTGCCGCCGGTCTTATAAAATGAGGACCCAGTGTTCGTCAAAGAGATGCCTGACTGCAATGGATTGGTAAACTGTATCGGTCGCCGTCGACATCCGCAGCTTCCAACATTAGGATACTCTGTAAGCTGTCAAAAGTTGCCGCCAAATTGAATTCTGGCAAGCAGACAGCATGTGGTCCTCATGGATTATTCCCGATGGTGGTGGTTTTTGGGACAAGACGACAGGCCGCCAGCCAACGCTATCTCATGGGAGTACCGCAAATTGAACCGACCCACCAGTATTACCCCGTGCGGGTCGCATATTATTGAAGATGGCGGGAGAGGTAGAGGCGATAGAGGTTGCAGCGAATTGTGGCATGCTGTGCAGTGTCGCCGAGGAGAACGCCCGCGCTGCGAAGATGGAAAAATGCCTCATAGTTGGGGCAGGGTCGACCTTCGAGGATGTCACGGACCGCGAGAACGTGGTTTTCGTTGCGGGCAAGGAGGGCCACAAGCCGGCGTAGATGGTCACTGAGTGGTCCGTTGTCGCCGGAGGCGAGCTCTGTCAGCTGGCCGACGTTGATCGACTCGGTGACCATCGAATACAGGCTGCGACGGACCAGATATGGATGCCCCCCCACGAGGTTGTAGAACTCGCCGAGGTCCGCGCCCGACGCTATCGGGCTTCCATATCGTCGATTGAGCTCCGCCACCTGGTCGGGTGTAAAATCCTTCATCTCGAACCGGGTGCCGACATTGAACGGCGATTGGTTGGCGTCGGTGATGAACAGATGCGCCTCCGTGGCGTACGCGATCACCATCGACACCTTTGCCCACGGGCTGGTGACTCGGCCCTGACCCTCGTTCGCCCACGAGCGCAGGAGCCCGAAGACGTCGCTGCTGAAATCGGTGGTGAAGAACAGTTTGTCTACTTCGTCCATTGCCCAAACAATCTGACCACCCGCCGCCGGCAAGATGTGGTCCTCGAAGTACTCCTCGAAGTTGAGATTGGGGCTCCTGTGCTCCACCCACACTTCGTCGAGCCCGGTTTCAAGCTTCAACTGCCTGGCGAGCATTCGAGCCACGGCAAGATAGAAACCCTTCAGCGACTGGAGGTCCGCCACGCTCAGCTTCTGGATATCCGTCAGGACCACGCGTACACCGCTCTGTTCGGCCCGAGCCAATCCACGGGCAAGCAGGGACGACTTGCCCATCTGCCTGGCGCCCTTGACCAGGATGACGCTGTGACGCTGGTCGACCGCCCGCAGAAATGGTGTATCGGCATCGCGCTCGATGTAAAACCGCGAACTCAACGGAACAAGGCCGGCAAACGGCTCGAGATCCCCCACGTCGATCGCCTGCGGACGTTCGGCGCCTGGATTTGGGTAGGGCGCCGGCGTCTCCGCAACTCGGCTTGCCCTTCGGTTGAATGCGTCGGCCGTCGAACCCGGGCTGGTCCCGCTGATAGTTGCGTCGATGGTCTGTAGGAAGAGGTTGTCATCTTCCAGCTCGCTCCTCCACATAACTGGAGCCAGAGCTTCGGTGACGTATGCAATATTGTCCGGCATGGGCCCGGAGTAGTTGATCCGCACGGGGATCAGTCTCGGCTTTTGGCCATTCTTTTGCCGGGCCTCGTCTGCAGTCAGGACTTCACTCGCGAGGGTCTCACTGACGATCGACGCCACCGACAGCAACGGGATAACGACGTCCGCGTTGCGGATGTGCTCGTCGATCTCGCGCGCCCAAGTGATGCCAACATCGACGTACCTATCGACAAACACGTTGTGCCCCAGGTCCTTAAGATGATCTTCCAGCAACTTCGAGATGCGACGGTCGCGTTCCGCCCGGCGGTAGTGGAGAATAACGATCTTCTGGGGTGTGGGAGGAGCAGAAGTCAATGCCGGGGCGCTGCCAGGCTCTGTCGACAGCGCGGCGACACGGGGCATCCCGCCGGAACGGGAGACGCTGGCTGCCATGTCAGCCGCGTCCGCGATCGTCGTCGCGCCCATGATCTGGACGTTATGCTTGTGTCCAAAGATGGCGAGTTTTTGCTGTTGACTTCGCGCCACCAGCAGATAGGCGATATGTTGCTTTGCGCAGCCGCGCACCTTATCGTCCGTACCACCAACATCGTGGCATCGACCGTCGACCGGATTGGCTCCAGCGCTTAAAGCAAACGAAATCGCCAGGTGTCCGTTCGTCTGACCTCGACCCGTGTAGATCTGACGCAACGCCACGGCAAGCGCTCCGCCGCCGGAATCGCCCCGAAGGATTGTCCCGCACAGAAACCGCTCATGTCCCGGCTGCATCGTTTGGATGCGAACGCTCACGGCAGGAAGCTCGTCCGCGATTCCCTCAAGGTTTGTTTTTGCTGCCGTTGCAGCGGAGCGGAAAATCTGTGCGAACCGCTCGTCCAGTCCACGCAGTACGGTTTGCTCCGGCGCGAGGTAGACCTCGCCGGTTCGCAGGCTGGATTCTTCAAGGATGAACTGTGCAATGATGACGTTCGTTTCCGTCCCCGCGTCGACCACGGGCTCGGACAGCACCAAGGGAAATGCAACGACATGGGCGTTTGCCGCTGGGACACGGCCAGAGGATGAGCACAGATAGTCGATGAGATGGAGCCAGAACGAACGGGGAAAACAGGCCAGACGGTTGGACGCCTCACGCCATGCCTCTTCAGCAATGGCGGTGCGGGTCTCAGCATGCTTGCAGTCGACGGCGAACTGCAGGCGACTGGTCACCGTCAGCAGTGTCTTGAGCCATCGAACCCGCCAGTCGAAGATCTCTCCCTTGCCGGCCTCCTCGATGACGAACACGTCGTCGCCATCCAGCCAGTCTCGCCATTGGTCAATGGCAGAGGAGGGATAGGACTCTTCACCCACTCTCCTTTCCGAGGAGCGGGATGTGGAGAGGTTTGCGGACTCCGAAGTCGATTGCATTCGACCGACTTCGGTGCGACATGCCGCGGCGAACAGGGGTAAGACCGTGTCGACCCAGTCGAGTGCCCGGGTGATATGGTCTTCGTCGCTCAGGATATCAGTGGTGAGTTGGTAGAGCTGTTCGAGGTTTGGCGATTCGCCGGTCGCGGGATCATCATGCATATGCGTGAGCAAAGCCAAAGGTAAAGTTAGTACGCCTCTTCGCGACCGTCGCGCGCGCCGCCGTGCAGTAGATGCGAAATCGTGCACCTACCATCGTATTATTCCACCTTGCGGCGAAACCATCAAATGCGTAAGCGTTTTAGCATGTCACGGAGCCGTGATTTGTCGGCGGCGTTGTCATGCTCGTGCATTTGCAGCGTCCGCTTCTCCTCGACATTGGCGCGGTCGACCACGGCCTTTAAGAAGTCGAGATAGGCCTGCAGATCGCTCGCATATCGCGGCAGGAACGAAACCCACAGGCGATCCTTGATCACGTCAAAGGGCGGCTTGATGGGATGATGCAACATCCCGTAGGCTGTTCCAAACTCCTGTACCCAAATTGACGAAGGTTCATCACTTAAGACAACACCAAATCTGACTGCCTCGGGTATCTCCTCGACGTCCTGGAGGTCGTCGGCGTCAACGTGCAGCAATTTGATCGTTTTAACCGCTTCGAGAGTCATCCCATCCCTCTATCAGAATTACACGGCAGGGGCTGCCTTCCACCCCGCTCATCTTGGGCGGGAGCGCCGCCAGGAAATATCGACCGGGCTCGACGTTAGTCAGCAACAGCCCTTCGACAGCCACCACGCCCGCGCCCAGCAGCGTTCGATGTGTTTCGACGTTCACGCCGCCGTAGGGGCCAATCGACAGGTAGTCGATGCCCACGAGCCTGACGCCGTGGTCAACGAGCCAGCGTGCCGCGTCCGGCGCGACGCCTACGTAGTCACGCTGAAAGGTCGGCTTGTCGAGTAGTCCACGGAGCGTGTTCTGAGTCTTAAAGATAACACGTTCCATATCGTGAGGCAAATCCGCGGCGTCGAGTTCGGAGGCGGTCACCGAATTGCCCTGAATCGCGACAACCTCGACCGGACCGACCAGGCTCTCCAGGTCGAGTTCATCCACCGATCCGCCGCCGGCAATAAAGTGCTTTGGCGCATCCAGGTGCGTGCCGGTGTGCGATCCGAACGATTGGACGGAGACGGCGGCGACGCTCTCCTCCGTCACATGCGACTTCCAAACCGCGCTGTATCCTTGCTCGCCGTCGTCCCACGTCACCGTCTCTGGAGTCGTGGTCATGGTAATATCATGAATTTTCAATGGGAAGTACTCGCTTCTTTAAGAAGTTCAAATCGGCTGCAGTCCAACACCGGTTATCAACCCCAAAGGGGCGACATAATCCGAGCCAACCCACCAGGACCGCTGGTTGGTTAGCTCCCGTCGACCTGGTGCCGGGCCATGTCAACGCGGTCGTCGGTCCTGAATGTCACGCCCTCTTCGCGCAGCAGACGCTGCTGCAGTTCCTTGAGCGCGACCGACCGACGTCCAATGCGCAGGTAGCCGTCCGAGCCGACAACTCTGTGCCATGGGACGTCGTCCTCGGACACGTTGGCCATCGCCCAGCCCGCGACCCTCGCCGTGCAGCCGGCAAGATTGGCGACCTGACCGTAGGACATTACGCTTCCCGCCGGGATCTGCCTGACTACCGAGTTAATGGTATCGAAATACAGGCGATCGTCCATATAACCTTCCGGTGTGCTGGCCCGAAGGGCGGTAGGCCAAAGGCGCGCCAGCCGGGACGTTTACCGTCCGACTGCACATAGTCCGTACGAGAGCACCTACAAAAGCCCCTTGAGGGACTCCGCGGTCCGCCTGGCGGCTTCGTCGTGCCCGAGCGCGCTGATTTCCTTGCTGAACGTCTCTACGCCGACGTATCCATTATATCCCGCGGATTGTAGCGAGCGAACGAATCCGTGTAAATCGATCACGCCATCCCGTGGAAGCAATCGCTCATTGTCGATCTGTTCGTCGCGCGGCTTATCGGGAGCGTCGTTGATGTGGACGTAGACGATCTTATTGCCCAGGGCCACGATATCATCCTCCGTCGCCCCGGTCGTGAACCAGTGAAAGGAGTCGACAAGGAGCCCGACATTGTCCGCAGGCGCGTTGACGTCTTCAATCAGCTCCAACGTCGCGGGTATGTTCCAAACGAATTCCTGATTGCCTCGTTCGAGGCCCGCCTTCCGCATCGTGTAAGGACCCACCCATTCGAGGGCGAAGCGGATGTCGAAGTCACCGAGGATCGACGCAATGTCGTGAAACCGCTTGATCGTCTGGTTTCGAAAATAGCGAGCGTCCTGGTCAACTGTCGGCGGCAGCCATGTCCCGGTAGCCTTGCAACCCATCTCCTGCGCTAGACGCGCCAGCACCGGGAGCGCCTTCAGGTCGTCCTGGAACTTCGGCGTATCCTTCCGCCACTCCACCGGGATGCCAAAACAGGCCGGAGCCACACCGGCGTCGGTAAAGAGCTTGATCATCGCCGGTTGCGTGATCTCTTTCGCGAGTGCCTGCGCGCCATCGATGCCGAACTCGACGCCGCCAAAGCCATACTTCGACGCAAGTTTGATATATTCGGGAAGCGGCGGCGCTCCGCCAATCGTAACGCCATTCAGACAAGAGATCATCTAGAACACCTTTCCAACCGACGCATTGTCTCGCACGGGGCGTCCACCCGACCGCCACGGGCCTCTGCAATCCTACGGCAAATACGTTTCGTACAATTCCACTTCCGCTTCGCGCGTCCAAAACTTGCCGTCCTGCAGCTTGTTCCACACATTGGGCAGCCGCTCCTTCATCTCCTCTATCGAAGTGAGGGGAAGCTGACGAATTGTCGGAAATATTACCGTCTTTCCGGGGAATCGGCCTTCCTTGACGGCCTGCAGACCATCGCGAAGCCCGTCGAGGCCCGCGATGGCGGCGACGCTGGCGTTAGTCGACAGCTTGCCCGACTCGACGAGTGCGAGCGTCTTCCGCATATCCTCGATCGTCGATCCCGTCGTGCCGATCAAGCGCTGTCTTCGACGGATGATCGTACCCAGGTCAAGCTCGGCTGTCACACCTTTGTTGATTCCCGCGAAAATATTGTAGACGCCGTTGTCCGCAAGGTATGGGATCGTCTGTGCGACAAGCTCCGCGTTTGGGACGAGAGAGACGATGTCGTCGAACGGGCCATGCGTCGACGGATCGATACCTTCGCCAAGCACCACGAATTCTATGTTGAGCGCCTTTGCTATATCTTCGAACCGGACCCGCAACCGCTCCAGTCGCTCCGGATTGAGGTCGCTGACGACGATTTTACTCGGCGCATTGCCGATCATCACCGCGCGCTGCACATGCATCTGACCCATCGGTCCGCCCGCGCCCACAAACCACGCCACACCCCGCGCCTTCAGATCGCTACGCGTGTTGGCCGCATATTCGAAGTCCGCCGTGCCGATCGTCGGAGCGCCAATGTAGAGTTGCTGCTCATAGTGCACCCGTCCGACATCAACCGGTACCGTGGCCGCCCAGGGCTTGTCCGTCACAATGTTGAGAATCCCGCGTTTGCCGAGCGTGCCCGCGATCGATACAAACTCCTCGCGAGTCGGAGCGCCAATGATGACGATGTCGTCGAACCCTTCATCGCGTGTCACCTCCCGCCGGAGCTCGGCCCAATCCGTATCGGCGACATCGGCGATCGTCGTGATCAGCAACGCCCGATGGCAGTGGCGCTCGATAAAGAGTTGGTCGACCCCAAAGCCGTCGATATCGACAAGGAGCAGGTGGCCGTCATTCTTGATTCCTGTTCGGTAGTTGGGATACTCGTACGCGGCCACGACGCACGCCCACGGCTCGACCAGGGCGGCCTCGACGTAGCCGGTTGACTCCGCAACCGGCACGAGGTACGTGCCTTCGTCGCCCTCGATGATTTCCTTCGTAATGATGCCGTACGAGGCCATGCCGCCGTCGAGAGCGTACCCATACGACTTATTGACACCCTGGTAGTACACGTCGGGCTGCACGATCAGGCGCCGACCGACTTCATACTGGCCCGTCAGTTCATCGCCCACCGCCAGTACCGTCACGATGCACTCATGCCCAAGAACCACCGGGTTCGTCTCTAAATCCCTGCCTTGCAGCCTCGGGTGCCCACCGCCCAGATTGATGATCTTGATATCGGAAAAACAAATGCTGCAGGCGTCGTGACGGACCAGAAGCTCGCCAGACTTCAGACGCGGCAAGTCGACAGTGACCTGCTTCAGGTTCTCGAATCCCGCCCCGTAGAGTTCCCATCGATCCGTCCGTGCCGGCGCCGGCCCACGGGCCGCGCGATATTCCTCAAGCTTTGACGCCATTCATTCACCTCACCGTCGATATCGTTACCCGAGAGTCTTACCCAACACTGGGCCGGATGCGTCGATGAGTGAGGGCTTGATGGGTACAATGACGTCACTGTTGAGCCGTCCCCGAATGACTTAAGGTATCTTCGATGAGCACTGCCATATCCCAACCCAAACAAGAGCGTCCCGCGGCCAGTCCTGGTCCGCTGTCGACTGATGCGGCCGCCGCGTGCAATACGCGATGGCGCTGGATCATTCTCATCGGCTTGATCACCGCCGCGATCATGGAAGTCCTCGACACGACGATTGTCACGGTGGCGATCCCGCAGATGGCCGGAAATCTCAACGCGAGTACCGACGAGATCGCGTGGGTGTCGACGGGCTACATCCTCTCCAACGTCGTCGTGCTCCCGATGACAGCCTGGCTAGGGCAGCGCTTCGGCAGGAAGAACTATCTCTGCTTCTCCATAGTCCTGTTCATCGTGGCATCGTTCTTTTGCGGGACGTCGCGCGGTCTCCTGGAGGTCGTTCTCTGGCGGATCGCGCAAGGCGGGGGCGGCGCGGCCCTGTTGTCGACGGCACAGTCGACGTTGCGTCAGATCTTCCCCAAGGAAGAGCAGACGATCGTGCAGACGATCTTCACGCTCGGCATTATCGTTGCGCCGACTCTAGGGCCGACCCTCGGGGGAATCATCACCGACCAGTATTATTGGCCGTGGTGCTTCTTCATTAATGTACCGATCGGACTTGTGTCCCTCGCCATCGTGTTCTTCTTCCTTCGCGACACCGAAGCCAAGAACCCGCACGGCGCCGTCGACTTCGCGGGCATATTGCTTCTGGCGTCGGGCCTGGGGGCGATGCAGTACGTGCTCGAGGAGGGACAGAGGAACGACTGGTTCGACAGTGTGGTGATTGTGCGGCTGGCCGTGATTTCGGCGATTTGCCTCATCTCACTGGTCGTATGGGAGCTATCTCCGCGCAACACACATCCGATCATTAACTTCCGTATTTTGAAGAACCGTAGCTTCTCTGCGGGATTGGTTCTGTTCCTGGCGCTCGGATTCGGACTCTACGGCGCGGTCTTTATCTTCCCACTCTTCACTCAGCAGATACTCGGATTTTCGCCCACAGCCACGGGTCTAACGCTCATGCCCGGCGGATTGGCGTCGGCGGTGTCTGCCATGGCCTGCGGAGCCCTGATGGCCAACAGAAAGGCAGACCCGCGAGTCCTGATCATCATTGGGTTTACGTTGTTCGCCTGGTCGATGTGGGATCTGGGTCACTTGAGCATCGCCAGCGGAGAGCCGGATACTCGATTGGCGTTGATCATCCGCGGATTTGGGCTGGGCTGTCTGTTCGTGCCCATCAACAACGTGCTCTTCGCGGCCTTGAAAGGCCCGGAGGTACCGCAGGGATCGGCCTTCATCAACCTTTGTCGACAGCTCGGCGGCTCATTTGGAATTGCCGTACTGAACACCTATGTGACGAACCAGATGCAGTTTCACCGCTTCAACCTGGTGTCCTACGTGACAAGCGCCGACCCCACTGTCGACGCGCGTCGACACGGCATCGCCAGCATGCTCACCGCCCACGGCTACAGCGCGCCCGTCGCGCAGGCTGCGTCGCTCGGCATGCTGGACCATACCGTGCAGGCGCAAGCCGCCGTGATGGCGTACAACGACGGATTTCTGATGCTCGGGATCTTCTTCGTAATCGCCTCGCCGGCGATCTTCCTGCTGAAGCCCGCGAAGGCTCCGGTTCAGATGGGGGCGGGGGAGTAGGTCAAGACTCCCTCTCCTTTCCAAGGAGAGGGCCGGGGTGAGGTTTCAGTCCCTTTTCGAAGAAAACGCTGATTCCGTTCTCGACATACTCGCCGAACGAGCCGCACAGTCGATAGCCTGCGCGCTCGTACAAACCGTTCGCTTCCGGTTGATGGATACCGGTCTCCAGTCGAATGAGCGACAACCCCCTGTCGCGCGCCACCTCCTCAAGACCCGAGATGATCGACTTCGCGATCCCACGCCCTCGATAGCCCGGATGCACGAACATCCGCTTAATCTCCGCGTAAGGAATATCGACATCCGCCATAAACCGAACCGCCCCGCACCCCACCGCGACCCCGTCGACGCGGGCGATCAGTAGGACGATACTGGGGGCGGCGAGTTGGTCCAGGTCGAGGATATGTCTGGCCTCAGCGGGATAGCGGGCGAAGAGGTAGTCGTCGAGGAGTTGGATGAGGGACGAAACGCCGTCGGCCCAGGGCGATTCTTGCCCAATAGTGACCGACGGCGTTTCATTAAGCTCCACGATTATTCTCCGACTAATGTCCACCGCCGTGCAAGTAACGCTCGGCTTCGATGGCGGCCATGCACCCGGAGCCGGCGGCGGTGACGGCCTGTTTGTACATGGTGTCCTGGACGTCGCCTGCGGCGAAGACGCCGGGGATGTTGGTGAGCGGCCGTCCGGGCAGAGTCAGGATGTAACCGGACGGGTCCATTTCGATTTGGCCCTCGAAGAGCTTGGTGTTGGGCGTGTGGCCGATGGCGATGAATACGGCGTCGGTCGCCATGAATCGCTTCTCATCCGTGTGGATATTGCGCAAGGTAATGCCCGTGACTTTGCCCGCGCTGGGGTCGTGGATCTCTTCAATGATGGAGTTCCACGCAAACTCGATCTTTGGGTTATCCATGGCGCGCTGCTGCATGATCTGGGAGCCGCGCAGACTGTCGCGTCGATGGACCAGGGTCACCTTCGAGCACAGTCGCGCCAAGTAATTCGCTTCCTCAAGCGCCGTGTCGCCGCCGCCGACCACCACCACTTCCTTGCCGCGGAAGAAGAAGCCGTCGCAGGTAGCGCAGGCCGACACGCCGTGGCCGTTCAGCGCCGTCTCCGACGGAATGCCCAGCCACTTGGCGGACGCGCCGGTGGTGATGATGATGGTCTTGCCGCGGAATTCCTTCTCGCCATCTGTCCGCACATAGAACGGTTCCGACGTAAAGTCGACGCGGTCGACATTCTCCGTCACGAACTCCGCGCCCACGCGTTCGGCCTGAGCACGCATCGCCAGCATCAGGTCCGGCCCCATGATTCCTTCGGCGAACCCGGGATAGTTCTCAACCTCGGTGGTGATCATGAGCTGACCGCCCGGAAGGTTCGGAAAACCGCCTTCGATAATCAGCGGGTTCAGATTGGCCCGCGCCGCATAGATGGCGGCGGTAAGGCCTGCCGGTCCGGAACCAACAATGATGACGTTGCGCACGTCGGTGGCGCTACTACTCACAGATATCTCCTCATTCGAACTCGAAGGCCGAGTTCCGCTCCTTGCGGAGCCGTTCCTTAGTGATATTCAAACAGTCGGGCGCGCCGGGCGGTTCCTCGATTACGACGCGGGGGCAGCGTTCGACGCGATCGCTTCCAATGCCTCGGTAAGGACGACTTTCAAGCGACCGTCGACAGCGTCTTCGCTGTCTGCAATTTCGGTCAGAAGTTCTTGCAGCCTTGTCGACGCCTCGAACACCTTCAACACCCCACATGTCTTGGCGCCGACTATCTGTAGCCAACGGTCCTCAGTCGCGAGCATGCGGATAAGAACCGTCCGAAGCGTAACCTTCGCCTTCTTCGGTAACTCGGCGTCGAGGCGCACGATCTGATCGCTGACATTCCAGAACTCTTCGGCATAGGCCTGACGGTTCAGGTGCGCGAGCGTGTCCCGAACCTCGGCAAGCAGGTTGGCGTCGTCACCGGCTTTCGGCGCGAAGGTCGTCTCCAGCAGGACAGGGTCGACGAGCGGCGTCTTCATCGACGCCATCTTCCGCCGGTCCACACGCCAACCGGCGATGACCCGTATCGCAAAGAAGCCGCCGATAACGGCGGCCGTTTTAGCAAAGCTCTCCCAGTTCATTTATTCCGATTCGTCGACGCCATAACGCTCGTCGAACTCCGCGAGCCTGTGCTTTGTCATAAAGCCGATAGACGAGCGGTGGACGAACGGTTTGGAAGAGTTGTACTTCCGTACCAACTCGTTCGTGGACTGCATAAGCCTCTCGTATCCACACCTCGCCTCGCTCCGGCGTCGCGCGAAGTCGACTTTCTGGCGCACGCCTTCCGCACTCGCCTCCCATCGCTCCAGCACCGCAAGTGTCTCCGCCCGCGAAGCCTCGATCTCGTTTTCGAGCACCAGCCACGGCGGCAGCACGCGGTTGTTACTGAGCACCCGGTTGACGGCCCGCATGCCGGGCGGCTCGAAAGGATTGATCGACAAATACAGCGGTTTGCCGGCGCCGGGGAGGTTCTTGAACAGCCCCTCTTCCATCGCCTCAACGATCTTTCTATCGGCGATCAGCCCCATCCAATCGAAGGCGTCGCCATCCGCTTCGGACATAGCATTCGCACCCCGAATCATTATACCGCCGCCGTCAATCGGCCCAACGCCGTTACGAATGGTATCAACAGGTGAACTTTGCGGTGGCAAACGGGGTATATAAAACAAACTCTGCGTTGTAGGATAGTGAAACCATGACCAGATCTGATGACCATTTGTCAATCGAGCTATCGAGACGGCGATTCCTCCGGAACGCACTTGTCGGCGCCGCGAGCGTCGCGGCAACGAGCCTGTTTCTGCCCGCACCGGCCGAAGCCGGGGGGCTTTTCGCCGCGCCCAGCGCCGCCGACCAGAAAAAGGTGGGTCAGCAAGCGGCCAAGGACATCTTGAAAAAGTACAAAGAGGTCCACGACAGGCGCGCCACCCATTTTCAGGAGATCGGCCAGCGCCTGGTGTCGGCTCTGTCTGCATCAGATCGGGAGAATTGGGATTTCAAGTTTCACGTTCTGGACAGCAAGGAGATCAACGCCTTCGCGCTGCCCGGCGGGCCAATGTTCCTCTTTACCGGTCTCTACAGTCAGGTGAGCTCCGACGACGCCCTCGCCGCCGTCACCGGCCACGAGATGACCCACGTCCGCAGTCAACACTGGGCCAAGGCATATGCGAAGGAGCAGGAGCGCGAGCTCGGCATCGCAGCGTTGTTGACGATCCTTCGCGCCGGACATACGGTGCAAACCCTTGCGGGGCTTGCAAACAGCGCCATCTCATTGAGGTTTTCTCGTGGAGAGGAGCAGCAGGCCGACGAAGGCGGCCTCCAGAACATGATCGACGCCGGATACAATCCGCAGGGAATGATCGAACTCTTCCAGGTCCTTCAGAGAATATCCGGCAACGGAGGTGGTTTGGGCGGCGCGTTCCTCTCGGACCACCCGCTGACCTCCGAACGCATCAAGCACGCGCAGCAAAAGATCGCTGCACTGCAATCCCAGTACCGCTTCCCGGCGCTGACACCCCTGAGCTACAATTCGCTCGTGGGTTGAGTTCATTCCAAGCGTATCTTCCGGCCGCTATTGTCCCGCAGCCAGATTAGTGATCGCGTTATTTGCCGGAGAATGTTCGAGAGCAACGTCTTCAACACTTCGAAAATTCTACGACGCATTCGCCAGAAAACCGCGAGAATAATCAGGGAGATCACCGCCAAGGGACCCCAAATCGGGGCGTAGATCATGGTATATGCCCCGCCGGTCGCCACTCTGGCGGCCGAGCGCTGGAACTCATGCCGCGCCCGAAGAAGTCCAAAGCGATACCATTGCCCCAGGTCGATCTTCGCCGTCGATTCGGGCGCCGGCATCGTATTAGGCTCAAAGATCTCAAGTTTCAACGTCCCGGACTGCGCCCCGGCCATTAAGTCCTCACGCTGCTGCAGCAGCATCTCCCGGTCGACGTCGGCGCGGAAGAGACGCTCTTGGAGGAACAGGACGTCGCCGCCACGCATTCGGCGCGGACTTGCTAGAATTCCGGCCAATCTGTCTTCATGCCGCTGCAAGCTCTCCGCTCGGCGGGCCAGACTCTCGTAGTCCGATTGGTTTGGCACGGCATCGAACTTCTGCCCATAGAGCTTCCCCGCTGTCGCCGCCGCCGTGTACATCGATGGGATCTGGCTGACCGGGAGCCGAAACACCATCCAGCCGTACTTCCTGCCCTTCTGGTCCGTGCGCGTTGCCGAATTCACCAATTCGCCGCCTCTCGACTGCGCGGCCGACGCCATCTGAGTCCAGGCCGCGTCGAACGACGGCACCTTCAACACAATCGTTCCACTGCGAGAAAAGATTCCGCCCGCCGGACCCTGCGATGGCGTCTGTGCGAAGGCAATGGAACTCATCGACACTACGAAAAACGACAATATTATCCGCAGAATTGACATTGATGACCTCTGTAACTACAGTTGTAGTCAGTTTAGACTACGGAAGTAGTCAAGGCAAGGTTCCCATATCGGCCTTTTTTCAAGTACGTGGAGGAATTGCGTCGAGGACTAAGCCGCGACGTACGTGCGCGCCGCGATGACGTCGTCGTAGATCTGACCGAGTCGACGCACGATGCGCGACCAGTCGTGGTGCTCTTCGACATAGGTGCGCGCGTTCTTGCCGAGGCGCGCGGCTTCTTCGGGATGGTTGAAAAGGTGGATGATCTGCGTGGCAAAGGAGAGCGGCATGTCGGCCATGCACAGACATTCGCGCGCGAGATCCAGATCGAGGGCACGACACGCGGGCGGGCCGGCCACCAGCGCCTTACCCATTGCCATAATCTGAAGGATGCGGTTTCGACTGCCGTTAACTCGCATCGGGCAGATGGCGACCGCCGCGCGAGCCAGATACGGTCGGGCGTCGACTACCCTCCCCGTCACTTCCACGCCAGAGTTGCGGTCCGCGGCCAACGCCTGCAGTGCGGGCGTCGGTTCCCCACCGACGAATGTCACTGTGGCGAGCGGATAGGCATTGCGAATCCCGGGAAAGATCTCTTTGCAGAAGTAGTTGACGGCGTCTCGGTCCGCAAAATTATTCATCTGTCCGGGGAAGACGATGTTGCCGGGAAGCACGGGAACACCCAGTTGCGGCCGGAAATAGTCCAGGTCGACACCATTCGGCACCACGTCGATCGACAGCGTCGCCCCCTCCGATTCCGCCAGCTCCATCAACCGTGACGCCCCCTGTTCCGTCGAGATCAGCACCTTGTCAAACTGCGCGGCCGTCGACGGTTCGTATTTACGAAGTTTGTCAAAGTCCTTCTGCGAGAGCATACGGTCCAGCGTACCGCGCTCGGCATCTTCGAGACGCGTCTGATGCTGATCGGTCACGCAGTCTACTGCGTCGAAGACGACCGGCATGTGTTTGCGCAGGATGGGGGCGACGTAGGCGATCCGCAAATGCTCGACATGCCCTATGTCGAATTGCCGCTCGGAGAGAAGGCGAGTGAGGGTTGAATTGAGCGAAGGAGAGATGTGGGAGGCGGCCCAAAGTGGCGTGTTCGTCGCGAGGTGCAAGGCCGACTGCATTATCGCGCCGCCGCGCGAAAGCGGCACAAGGTGCACCGCTTCGCAAGACTCGGTGAGCGTTTGGTACGCGGCATGATCGCTAGCACGATTATTGCACAGCGCGACAACGGTGACTCGGTGGCCAAGATTAGCCAAACCCTGAATAATACGCAGGGACCGAAACCGTACAGGCGAAGGCAAATATGGCGCAACAAATAGAATACGCATCTGACCAACCAACTGGCGTTGGGGTGACCAGCGCAAATCGCCGACCACCACCGGACCGGCGAGCGCCGCGCTTGCTGGCCTTGAGGCGCTTCGCTCCTGAAAAGCGCCTGGTTGTTACATCGACTTCAGGCAGACAAACACTAAACTGCGTGCAGACACAGTTATCCCTGTATTTATTTTACCCTGTTACTGAAAATATGCAAGGTTGAGTTAAGCGATTACGCAAAATAGCCCATTTATGGCCCTCATTTCGGGCCATTCGAACCTTCAACCGCCGCCCGACGGACTATCCGTCGACAATTGGTTCAACCCAGTATTATTCCGTACTTCCGCGTGAACCATTTACAAGTTCCCGGAATCGTGGCGAAATCGACAAAAAGTAGCCCTCCGCCATAGAGGCGGAGGGCCAATCAGATTTACTGAGAGAAGGTCCACTAGAGTGTGCGATTCCAGTTGTTATCGGTCAGGCTCTTCCAGGTGTCCTGAACGTGCTTCCATTTGACGTGACCGTCGGCGAAGCCAATGTTCGCACCGTTCTGATGTCGAGCGATCAGCGCCGCCTGGCTATTGCTGGGAACCCAGGCGCTGCCGGGGAAGGCGAGCGTATTGCCGCTCACGGGGTCGATGTACTGCGGAGTGAGACTGCCGCGGCTAAGTGTGCGGTCGGCGCGCTGTGTGTCGGCGATGAGGAGCAGGTTAGACGGGCTATTGATCGCGGCAAGGGTTGTGTCGCCGTTAACGCCGATGTTCGTCCCCTCGGTGCCGTTGAAGTACGTGACGGCTGCGGCGGAGGCGCCAGGCGTCAAGTTAGGATCGCCTTCGTTAATGTTGAAACCGTAGTCAGACGGCCAGTAAATGTTGGACGTAGTCGGGCCCGTCTGCGGCTGAGGATTCGGCCAAGATAGTGGGGACGACGGATCTTTGTAGACGCCGTCAGCCTTCACGTAGGGATTGAGGCGGCCGCGGATGCTGAACTGAGCCGCGGTGGCAACGTCGTTGATATAGCCGGCAGGCGCTTCGCGCTCCGTGACGGTCGGGAAGAAGCGCTCGTCGTTGTCCTGCAGATATTGCAGGATCGCCAGATTGATCTGCTTGAGGTTGTTGACGCCGGTGATGGCGCGGGCCTTCTCACGAGCCTGAGCAAAAACCGGGAAAAGTATAGCCGCAAGAATCGCTATAATGGCTATAACTACGAGCAATTCAATAAGTGTAAATCCAGTCTTAGTCGAAGAATTAGCAGTTCGATGAGTGGTCATTTTCGTTTGTCTCCTTAATCGTAAAAAACCAGGTTGAACGTATTATATATCATTTGACAGTAAATTTATAGTAAATAACGCAAATTCGCAAAAAAATATTTTTTGGGTCGTGAGATTTGAAAAATGGGAGATTTCCGATAAGCTCTGTTAGCTGCCGAGCGCGCTTTGATCGCACACATACCGTAACGTCGTGGTTGGGCGGAGCGCGTGTTTTCAGGCGGAGTTAAGAGATGAACGCCGGCGCCATGTCGGTGATCCAGCGGATATAGCGGTCAAGGGGCGTTGCCCTCAACATTTCGTAGAGCGACCGGTCGGCGGTGATAAGAACCGCACTCTCGCGTAGGGCGAGAGCAATGTGGATGCAATCGTAGACGCCGCAGTCGAGCGAGCGCTGCAATTCGAGGGCGATTGGTCCGAGGGGCCACGTGCGGTGTACTTGCAACGGCATCTTGGCCAGCACCTGCAGTATTGACAGCGCCTCCGGATCCGACATCTCGGCCGACGTCACGCGGCGTTGCAGGATCGAGCCTAGTTCGCTGAAGACCAGGTCGGGGACAACGACATCGCAATGGCCGTCGACAATCCGTCGGGCGGCCTCCGAATAAGGCTCGCTGACGAACCACTTCGCGACCACCGCGGCATCTACCACGAAACGCCCCGGCGTAATCGACGCCGGCGTGCGCACCGGGTAGATCCCACTCCGCGGCCTTAAGTCGAGGCCGCCGTCACCGTCGCCGGTGGCAGGAATCCGGCGGAGTGACCGCTTCACTTGGAACGCTCCTCGGCCAATATGTCGACGCTGTCTCCGAAGGTTCTGGCTTCGAACACGGCCTGGATTCGGGCTAGTTCGGGGACAATCGCCGGCCATTCCGATACCCTACCGGAGCCGGCGGCAATCTCAAGGATTGACTTCAACTCTGCCTGCAGAGGACGGCCACTCAGTGATGCGCGAAGTTTAAGACCCTCTAACACTGCCGGCTCGACCTCATTGATAACTACTTGTTCCAACGGCATCCCCCGATCTGGGCGAACATATTAAATGATTGCAAGTCCGGCTTGGCCGCGGCGGAAAGCGCGTGCCATTGTCTCGCCGGAAATAACTCTCCCGGAAGGGAGTTATTTACATAGTAGGTGTCGACGTCAGGAAAGGTTACAGCAGGTCCGCCGAAATGTTTCTAATTAATATATTTTTTAACGTAACCTTGCCGCTGTCCACGTACTATAAGTAAATGGTAAGCTAGCTATCACCCCATCTCAGGAGTGTTGTCAAAGGTTCGACACCGCCCCGACAATGGTCTCAAAAAGGCTCTTTGCAACTAGCTCGCCAGTTCAGTCCGTGACGCCGTTCACAACTAAAATCGGCAGGCGATTTGACTTCAAGAGGCGAACTTCCTCGTTGTTAGACAGCCTTTGAGGGCGGGCTCGGATATGCCGCCAGGTGACTTGAGAGGAACTGCCGGTCTACATGGATATTCCGCGGAGGATACAGCGGCTCAGTGAAACACCTGGCGCCGAGTGGTCTCCTACCGACGTACAAGCGCTGAAGAAATGGCTTTCGCTGCCGCAGCCAATGAAGACCGTGTGGTTCTGCGCAGCGCGCTACTTGGGCAAGGGAGCAACGAATCAGGACATTGAAGACGCATCGATCGACATTTTCACCATCGTCGATCAGGCGAGAATCTCATACCGTCCGGGCGGGCCGAGTTTTCTAAACTATCTCCTGCACGTCTGCTTTCGAAATAATTGCATTCGTGAAGGTAAGAAGATCAGGAAACGGCTTGGCCTGGAAATACCGATCGAGTTTGATTACGAAGACCAGGTTTTGGCGCTGAACGTTGTGGATACAAGCGCTGATAGCGATCCGGAGCGCCAGGCACGAAACGCCGCGTTCTCAGACGAAATCGTCAACTTCCTCAACGCAAAACGAATTCCCGACAAGCAGCGGGAGGCGTTTATACTGAGGTACTTGGAAGGCATGTCTCACGAAGCCATAGCGCAGGCACTCGACGCGCCACTCGGATCGGTAAAAGGGTGGCTTAACCGAGCGACGACCGCGCTACGGAAATATTTGGAAGAAAGGGGCTGGTCGTAATGTCAGATCCGCGAATTAGAACAGTGCAGGTCTTGGACAGCCGGCTTGAGGAATTGGTTCAGATCGTACGCGACGAACCAACAGGCGGCGACGGCATCGAGGCTGAACATATCAACGACGAACAGATCGTCGCCTACTGCGCGGGAACCATCGACACCAGGGGCCGCCGCAGTGTCGAGCGGCACCTGTCCGTCTGCGCGGCTTGTTCCGCCGAGGTGGCGCACCTGAGCGACCGTGCGACAATGTGGAGCGACGACACTGCGGTCGCCGCCTTTGAAGCCCGCGTCCGCTCCGTCACTTCAGCAGCCCGCGCGACGGCAACGGCCGCCATCGAGAAGATCTGGGAAGAGATCACCGCACCATTGGCCGTGTCGCTCAAGTCGATGATGATGCCGCAAGGCGCGTACGGACAGTCCGTGGAAGAGGAGACCGCTACCGTCGAGTTCTTTGTCACACAGGAGGGCAAGGTCGTCGATGGATTACGTGGGCTGCTCAAGCGCGTCAACCGGGAATACTATGTACGTATCTTCGCCATCGATCCGGGAGCCCGCACAAGGTACGGAGATCGAAAAGCGACGATCAGCATTTCGGACACCTACCAGGATCGTCCGATCTTGCATCGCAAAATCGACATCGGCGTTACCGTGCTTCTTGGTACGGACTTTCGCCTGACAGACAACAGCAGCCTCGCCGTTGAAATGCTGCCGAGCCGCAACTAACAATGGCGGAACTCTCCATGGCCACAATCCACCAGAGCGACATCGGCGACGCCCAAGCCGATGTCGTCCCGACGTCCACGGCCGAAATACCAATGCACGTAGCACGCGTCGTCGAGCAGATCACCGACGGGTTCGTCATGCTTGACATCGACGACCGCTATGTCTACGTCAACGGCCACGGCGAGCGAATCCTGAACAAGTCCCGCAAGGAACTCCTGGGACAGGTGATGTGGCAGGTGTTTCCCGATTCCATCGGCTCCGGGTTCTACAACAAGTTCCAGGCGGCGCGTGAGGCCGGAGAACAGATCGTATCCCGCGATTTCGTCCGCAGTCACGGCATCTGGCTCGAGACCAACATCTTTCCCACCACCGAAGGTGCCACACTGTTCTTTCGCGATATCACCGCCGAGCACCAAGCAACCGACCGTACCTCACGACTGCTACGGTTGACCACCGCCCTCGCGTCGGCGATCTCCGTCGACGACGTCACCAAGGTCATCATCGGCGAGGCCTTGCCGGCACTCGACGCCGCGTCCGGAAACGTCTACGTCGTTTCCGACGATCGCAAGACAATGTGTATGCTCGGGGCGATAGGCTATGACGACGCTGAGATTGACGGTTGGCGTGAGTTCCCTGTCGACATGCCTGTGCCCCTCTCCGATGCCGTGCGGCGGCAGTCCCCCGTTTTGCTGTCGACATATGCAGAAGTTGAAGAGCAGTATCCCCATCTGACCTCCTACGGTCAGCCGGGCGGCATCGCGTTGGCCGCCGTACCGATGATGCTTAGCGATCGCGCCATCGGAACGATCGGCCTCACCTTCGCAGCCGATCACGAGTTCACTCCCGACGATTGTGACTATATGCTCACGCTCGCGGGCCAATGCGCCCTCGCCCTGGAGCGCGCGCGACTTTACGACAGCGAGCGCCGTCTTCGGGACGAGGAGCATCTCCAATATCTTCGCAGCACCCGCATCGAGCAGGCCTTGCTCCTCAGCGAAGAGCGTTTCCGCTTTGCGATCGAGGCCGCCGACATCGGTATATGGCATCGGAACTTCGTCACCGGCGAGCATGCCTGGTCGGGCCGATGCCGCGAGCTCTGCGGGATATCCCGCAGTATGGAAACCTCCTACGACCTGTTCATCTCCATCGTCCACGACGACGATCGCGACCGTGTCGACGTCGCCTTCCGTCACGCCATCGAGAGCCAGGACGCTTTCGAATCCGAGTTCCGAGTTGTCTGGCCCGATGGTTCCATCCACTGGCTCTATTCAAAAGGCCGCGGCTATTACGACGCAAGCGGCGAACCGCTACGTTATGAAGGCATCGTCCTCGGCATCGACGAGCGAAAGCGGATTGAGGCCGCACTGCGCGAGAGCGAACTCCATCTCAGACTCGCCCTCAAGAGCGGCAAGCTAGGCGCGTGGAGCCTCGACCTCGTCAATGAGACCTTCACACACGTTTCCGAGACGTGCAAATCTAACTTCGGATTGTCGTCCGACGCGCCATTCGATTTCGCCTATCTTGTCTCCAGCATCCATCCCGAGGATCGCACCAGAGCGCGCGCTGCCTTCGACAATGCTCTGCGAATGGGTGTCGACTACGACGCCGAATACCGTTGCATCTGGCCCGACTCATCCGTTCACTGGATCTATTCGCACGCCCGCCCGTCCTTCAACCGCGACGGTGTGCCTGAGCGGATGATCGGAGTCAGCCTCGACATCACGGATCGAAAGCGAACGGAAGCCGAGCTCGCGAGTCTGTACGCCCGTGAGCATAAGATTGCCGCGACCCTGCAGCGCTCCCTCGTGATGACGCCGACACCGCCCGAGTTCCCAATCGACGTCACCGGTTTGTACGAGCCTGCATTCGACGAGGCGGACGTCGGCGGCGATTTCATGGACTCATTCGAGCTCGCCGATGGTCGCGTCGCGCTCGTCGTTGGCGATGTCGTCGGCAAGGGCCTGAAAGCCGCCAGCCGTACGGCCGAGATCAAGTACACGCTGCGGGCGTTCATGCATCTCAACCCGGACCCGGCCGGCGCGGTGGGAATGCTGAACCAATTCCTCTGCCATGCCCATCGGGACGAAGACGGGGACGGCGATATGCTCGCCGCACTCGCGCTTGTCGTCGTCGATGCCCATAGCGGCGACGTCACCGGCACACTCGCCGGCCTCGAGCCCCCGCTCATCGTCCGCGCCACCGGTTCCCATGTCGAGCTTGAAGCTCGTGGTCTGCCCCTCGGCGTCGACGACGGGGCGGTCTACGAAACGTCGACGGAGACACTTGGGCGCGAGGACCTCCTGATCATTGCCAGCGACGGAATTACCGAAGCGCGCAGCGGCCGAACGTTCCTCGGCTACGAAGGTCTCGTCCGTCTCGCGACCACCGCGGACCGCACCGCCGACCTCACGCGCGTGACGTTCACCATCCTCGAAGGCGCCAAAGCCTTCTCCGGCGGCTCATTCACCGACGATGCCTGTCTCCTCCTCGCCCGCCACTGGCCAAGTGAGTAGGGCCAGATCGCCGAGATGTACCGTATCCTGCTCCTTGCCGAGGGGAGTAGTGTGAGGTTTCCTTGCTTCGTCCTCCGGGAAATTTGACGCTTCGGACCTTGCCGGGGTATAACAGAACTAGAGATTGTGAATGTGTTCACAAATGAGTGAAAGGTACTCAGCGATGGCAGTGATGGAACGAGAACTGGTCGATATCCGAAGCACTTACGAGCCGATCGACGATATCGCGGACAAGGTCTACGCCGGCGAGCGGATCACCGACGACGATGCCCTCCGCCTGCTCAAGCACCCGAACCTCGTCGACCTCGCCGAGCTAGCCGACCACGTCCGCCAGGTTAAGAACCCGAACAACACCGTCACCTACATCATCGGGCGGAACATCAACTACACCAATGTCTGCTGGGTCCGCTGTGGCTTCTGCAACTTCTACCGGATCCCTGGCCATGCCGAGGGCTACGTCCTCTCAAAAGACGAGATTTTCCAGAAGATCCAGGAAATGGTCGACGTCGGCGGTATCGAAATCCTGATGCAGGGCGGCCTCAATCCCAAGCTCAAAATCGAGTGGTACGAGGACCTGTTCCGGTCGATCATGGCGAAGTTCCCCAGCGTCATCCTGCACGCGCTCTCACCCGCGGAGCTGATCTACATCAAGAATATCTCCAAGCTGTCGATGGAAGAGACGTTCATTCGTCTCAAGGCGGCGGGACTCCACTCCGTCCCCGGCGGCGGTGCGGAGATCCTGACTGACCGCGTCCGCAGCTTCATCTCGCCTTACAAAGACACCGCCGAAGAGTGGCTCGACTGCATGCGTGTCGCCCACAAAGTCGGCCTGCGCTCAAGCGCGACGATGATGTACGGCAGCATCGACACCCTTGAAGACCGCGTCGAGCACCTGCAAAAGCTGCGCGACCTTCAGGACGAAACCGGCGGATTCACCGCCTTCATTGCCTGGAACTATCAGCCCGACGGCACCGAACTCGGTGGCACCCGCGCCTCCGCCTTCGACTACATGCGCACCATCGCTGTCAGCCGCGTCTACCTCGACAACTTCCCGCATCTGCAAGCGAGCTGGGTGACGCAAGGTCCCAAAATCGGCCAGGTCTCCCTCCGCTACGGTGTCGACGATTTCGGCAGCACCATGATGGAAGAGAACGTCGTCTCCCAAGCCGGCTGCGTCTTCACCGTCCCCATCGAAGAAATCGAGCGCCTCATCACCGACGCTGGCTACGTCCCCCGTCGACGCAACACGCGCTACGAATTCGTGGTCTAGCGAATAGGTTGAGGGAAGTAGATGGCGGTTGGTACACTGACACTCCACAGATTCAACGGCGATGAGGTATTCGCCATATCCAACGCGACGATCAAGTATTTCGCCGGTGATGAAGGCGTTACGCTTGAATTCGACGTGAGGACCGATCCCAAACCGTTGAAGACTCTTCCTGATACAAGCACTCTACGGGCTTGCCCCAATGGAGTTTGGCAAACGCTGGTTCCATCATTCGATGTCGATGACGTCAGCGGTGTGGTTTACACGATATCGCACGGATATGATGAGGATCTAGAGGTATACGTAACGAACTTCTACTATGTTGAACATGACACTATTGACGATAACGAGATAACCATCTTCGGCCGTGAAGGATCTGGCGTTAGGGCGGGTATCGTCGGCAAAATCACCGACGTCAACTTCTTCGATGGATCGATGCCCAAGACAAAGGTCGTCGTCGATGCAGTGTTCAATGTGTCGAAGAGTGCGGAGCCGATCGAACCCGTCGGTTAACGACCTTCGCCAGTTACCTCGACTCAACAGTTTCCAACCCTTATCTTCCGGCCATCTGTTTGTCGCCGTCTCACCTCCCACCAACTCGTAGGACAAATAACGAACCACGCTTTGTGGTCGACTGCTATCAACTTGTAAACCTCATCTTGAGTCCGCTTGCTACAAATTTATTCGAATGTGCATCACGTATGTGCTCTGACTAATCGATTAATATGTGCTATACTCTCCACCGTGAGCGCAACCTCGATACCTCGCTAGCTCACATCTTTTCTGTGAAAGGTCAAAACAATGAAGATCAACACGAAGATGTTCGGCGTCAAGCCGTTCCTGATCGGCGCCTGTGCTGTCGCACTATTGGCTGCGCAGCCGGCATTTGCTGGTCACTGGAAGTTGACCGGTACACCCACCGGCGGGTACACCGCCGGTGCCTGGGGTAGCGGCATGCAGATCACGAGCGGGGAGAGCTCGATCTCCTTCAGCGATTTCGGCGGTCTGAGCAACAGCCCGAGCATCACGGGCAACTTCTCGTACAATGGCACCGCTACCTGGGTCTCCACCGGCGACGCGGCCCCGACATCGATCACCCTGTCCGAAACCGGCGACACGTACGGCACGGTCCTCTACGCCAGCCCCGCGTCGACGGCCGCCGCTAACGACGGCCTTGGCGACGCACCTGTCACCACCTACACAACGGGCTACCCTGGCAATACCCTCAAAGTCGAGGCCAAGGGCACTCACTCGACAACCCTGCCGGTATCCGGCGGCGTTCTCCACTTCAGCCGCTCATTCTCCAACTACGCGGCTACCGGCACGCTCGTCGAGGGCTCAGTCTCGTATAGCGTCTCTGTCAGCTAATCTCAATTGGTACGACACGATAAGGGCAGCATCATAGCTGCCCTTATCGCGTGCCTACTTCAACTGCGCCACATCGTCTTCCGCCTCATAGAGTGCGGTAATAACAGTCGCCGCCTGACTGCGAGTCCCCAGAGCCACGCGCTTTTGCATTAGCCCGGTCACAGGCCCGGACCCGCTGGGTGTGACGTCGCCGCCGCCCGTCGTCACATGGCCAAACAGGACGCGGAACGGAAACGGTTTATTGTCCCGATCTCGCACAAAGACGCCGGTGAACTCGACGTAGGCGCCGTTCGGGTCGATATCCGACGCCGTAAAGTGGATGTTCGTCCCTGGACCGCTCGGCTGTGAGAACCGAGCGACATCCACCGCCACCTCGGTCTTCATCGACGTTATCTTGCCCGACCCGATGCCGCTGAATGTCGCCGGCACCTCATGGGTAGGGAACGAGTTGAACTCGTAGTGCATCCCTGACCCGTGCAGCTTCACCGTGCCGCCGTCGATCGGCTTCATCGGGGCGTCGAAGTTAAAGCCCTGTCCACCCACCGTTGTCATCACCTGTCGACCCGGCTGCGTCGACGAAATCGAGCAGTCGAGAGTCGCCGTGCTCGAAAACACAAGCGGCGGATATTGCCGGGTCGATTTCCAGGGATCATGAGAACCGGCGGCGTGACCCTCCGGGAGTCGCACTCCGAGAAAGGCCAATGCTGAGAATGTCAACGCAAGCATCGACGCGATCATGGTCAACTTTTGCATGGTCGTTTCCTCTCATCTTCCGGTGAGCTGCAGCAAGTATGCGACTTCGGGATCGTTCCCATAGGGATGACCGCTTTTTACCATATCGGCCTTGATGGCGTCGAGCACGGCCGAGCCATTCTTGTAGGCCGCGCTCTCTCGTGGCGCGAATAGTCCACCAACTCCGGCGAGTGCGACCTGACGCCGAACGGTCGAAACGCTCGCCGACGCCTGCGCTGCAAGCAACCCTGGAAGACGACCCGCCGCGTCGACGCCGCCGCTTCCCAGCACGAGAAGCAGGATGGCCGCTCCGCGTACACCCTGCGAATCGCTCCAGTGATACCTCACATAATTCCAATCCTGGGCGCCGGTCCCGCAGAGAGTTCGCGCGGCAAACACCGCGAGGACCGGATTCGCGCCGCTCAGCAGATGTCGCAGCTCAGCGCGATTCTTAGACGTTGCTTTGGGATTGAAGTCGGCCGGGTGGGCGTGGACGTACGCGTATGCCGGAGCGACATAAGCCTTCCACTCGTCCGGAACAAGGTAGGTTGCGTCGAATTGCCGGGCGCCCGCCTCGGCGTCGTTATAGCCGAGCAGCGCCAGACCGCCAGATCGGAAGGGAGAATAGAACGCGGAGTCCTCGGAGTCAGGCCGCGCCTCCCGCACTTTCCAATGGTAGGGCATGTGCCGAAACGGCGGCGGACCGAAAGCCGGCGCGACGACTTTGAGCTCACCGCGGACAATGATCTCGTACTTACTGCCCGGCGGCTCCACGTACTCCCCCGTTTTCGCGTTGATGTAAGGACCCTCCGCGATTTCATGACCGCTATCCCAAGCGGCATTAATCGACGCCAGAAACAGGCCGTGCGGCGCGTCGGATGCCGTCGACGGAATCTGACTTGCGTCATAAACTAGTCGCGTGTCCCGCACCACATAGTCGGGGATCGACACAGTGTCCACAGTCTTACTGGTGAGCGCCAGAAGTGCTAAGATCGCCGGCATGGAATGCTCCTGTCGAAAAGCCGGCCGTCCCATGTAGCGACGGCCGAACTCGATTAGTGCGTTGCTGTCTTCGTCGGCCAGGTGGTTACTTGGTGACCGTCAGACGGGCCGACGCAACCTCTTCATGGCAGCTCGCGGAGATGCGTACGTGCTCTTCCGCGCCGACCGCCACTGTGTCGATATCGACGTCGACTGTCTTGGCCCCGGCGGGCACAACCACAATCGCCACTTTCGTTTTCGCGATCGCCGGACGGTTGCTTCCCAGGTTTACGGGTGTTCCGCCGAAACCGGCGGGCTGCGTCAACTTGATGGTTGCCTTGCCCGGGGTACCGCCCTTGAGGCTCGCCGGCGTAAGCGTGACACTCTCGACACCTGGCTGCACCACCACGACGTTCGCGCCCTTAACAATCGTCGTCTTCGCCGTATCCCGGGTAAACGGCGTCCCACGTATCGGGGCGTTTGCCGCCGCGGCGACAGCACCGGCTTTGGCTACCTGGTCTGCGGCTGCGTCCTTGGTGCTGAACTTGAGATCCCACGTTCCCTCGCTGACCGGAAACTCAGCTTTGGAATCTTTCTTGTACGCGACACACCAGGTGCGCCAGTGATCGTCGAACGAAATGCTGTTGAGCGAGTAGATCGCCGTTCCGACGATTTCATTCGTATCCGGATCCTTGACCGATACGTTGAACTGGCTCGACAGTTGGGACACGAACGCATAGGCTTGCGCGGAGGCCGCGTTCGGGCGTGCGAGCCTATTAGAAAACAGCGGGTCGTTCGTGGGCGAAGTATCATTCGACGCAGTCGCCAGGACCTTCTCGCGCGACAGCTTCGACGGTACATTGGCCTTGGTGCCCGCCTTGATACCCGGACCCCAGCGGACGAGAGGCTTGTCCTCCAGGTAGCTTCGTTTGATTGACAGCGTGTTTTGCGCGATGCCGATGTCGATATCGGCGAGGACTCCGGCGTTGATGTCGACCGTGTCCGGCTTCGCTCGGGCACTTGAGCTGAGCTTGATGGTCCCGTGACCGGCCTGCGGTTGGTATTCCTTTTTCAACGTGGCATAGTGACCGTCGGGCGACAGGACGAGTTTTGGATCAAAGTAGAACACGGTGACTTTTTGGTCGCCGAGGAGCTTGTCCGACTTATCGTCGAGGTGGGCCTCCACCTTGGCATCGCCGATCGCCGCGCTCTGTGTCTCGCCATAGAGTAGAAAATTGACCTTGTCGCCGTTGGCCGGCAGCGTCAACTTCGTCGTGGCGGTTAACTGCTTGGTCATCAAGAGCTTTGTGTCCGGGTTCTTGAGCACCACCTTGACGTCCGCATCGGGTGTGCCCTCGACCCAAACGTGGCAAGGTGTGCGCAGTCGCAGCGGCTTAACCGGCGCTCCGTCCTCGATCACGCCAACCGTATTCTTGACGAACACGAGCGACTTGTTTGGTTTGGTCTGACCATCAATGTCGAACAGGACTTTGATCACGTTGACCGTCACCGATTTTGGCGCGTCATCGTCCTCAAGACCGGAGATGGCGATAGTCTTCTTCCCGACAGACTTGTATTTCGTTTTGAATGTCCAGCCGACACCCTCCTTGGGATCGCCGCCCGGAGCCTTCCAGTGCACCTTGTCTCCGTCGGGCTTGCCCGATTCCTTGGCCGTCACGGTGATCTCTTCGCCAATGACTGCTATCTTTGGAGTGACGGTCACGGTCACCTTGTCGTCATCGGCATTGGCTGAGAGGCTGGCGGTGACGACCGTGCCCTGTCCTGGGGCGAGCACCAAGGCGGACGAGTTACTCGAACCGAAGTACGTCAGAACCGCGCTGTCCTTCCCGCCCGCGATCGTCGACGAGTTGACAGCGTACTCGAACGGCTTGTCGAAGGCAGTCTGCCACAATACGTAGCGAATGCTGTCTGGCTGCGGTAGGGTGGGGCCGCCGCCCAGCGCTGGGCTCAGAACCGCCGACGATGACGCCGTCACGCCGCCTGCCGAAGTCACCGTCGCCCCTGTCGACGACAACAACGTCTCCGCGGTCACCTTGGTCGAAGGTCCCATCGTCAGGACGGGGCCGTCGTCGCCGTCTACATCGTAGTCCCAGAGGTAGCGCACGCCGATCTTTTCGGGCGTGTCGCCCGTATCTTCGACATACGTGGTGACGTCGACCTGTGAATCTGCCGCGCTGTCGGCCGTCACCAGGATGTCCTGGACGATGGTCAGTTTGTCAGGGGTGGCTGCCCCTCCGGGCAATTGATAGGTCACCCGGAAACCGGTCCCATCAATCGGCTGGACCGATCCGTAGGCATCAAGGGAAATGCCGGACTTCCCCTTCCCCTGAACATAGTCAGCACCGCTCGTATACGAGTGGATTGTCGTGTATGACGTTCCAGGCCGGCCGTTTCCATAGAGAACGCTGCCCGACGCCGACGTGACCGTAAAGAGGCCGACTCCGCTTCCGGGGCGCGCCTGGATGTGCACTTGTAACGAGTCGTTTCCCGCCGTCAGGATCGTTCCGCCTTCGGACACGGCTTTCTGGGCGGCGTCGACAGGCGAAGCCACGAGCGCGGAAAACGCGATCGCCGTCAGTAGGCCGCCGGCGCAAGTTCTGTAGTTCATTACCTGATGCTCCTCTCGAACCTACTTGGTGACCGTAAGGCGCGTTCCGGCCGCCTTATCGTTGCAACTCGCGGAGATCCGCACATGTTCTTCGGCCGTGACCGCGACCGTGTTGATATTCACGTCGAGGGTCGTAGCTCCCGCCGGGATGAGCACCTTGAGTGCCGCCGGCGTGGCGATGGTCGGGCGATCACTTGCAACGCTGACATGCGTTCCGCCGAGGCCCGCCTTGGCGGTCAACTTGATCGTCGCTTTGACGGCCGTGCCGCCCTTAATGCTCGCCGGCGCAAGCGTGACGCTTTCGACGCCCGGCTGCTCGACAGTATCGTTCGGCCCTTTGGTAGTCGTCGGGAAGATATTGTAGTTCGAGAACGGTGACCCACGTAGCGGAGGAGTAGCCGCGGCTACCGACGCTCCGCCGGTTTTCGCTTTCTGATCCGCCGCGGGATCGGTGCTCTTGAAGTTGAGTTCCCACGTGTTCTCCTGCAGCGGGAACTCAGCCTTTGTGGATTTCTGATAGGCTACTGTCCACGTTCGCCAGTGATCGTCGAACGTGACGCTGTCGAGTGTGTAGACAGCCGTGCCGACGATCTCACCTGTGTCGACGTCCTTGACGGAAATGTCGAACCGGCCGGCCGAGTCACGCGGCGAGTCGTTCGTGCTCATCGCGGCGGCGTTCGGTCTGGCGAATGTCTGCGTATACAGCGGGTCATCGACCTCGTCCGTATCGTTGCTCGCATTCGGATTATTGACCCCACGAGTAATCGTTCGCGGGACCTTAACCTTGGTGCCGGCCTCCACGTTCTTACCCCACTTCACCATGGGGTTGTTTTCGAGGAGCGTGACCTTGTCCGTCTCGAGGTTCTGGGCGATACTGATGTCGAGGCCCGCGAGAACCCCCGCGTTGACGTCGACGGTATCGGGCTTGGCTTTCGCGCTTCCACCCATCCGGATAGCGACCTTGCCGGCCTCCACCTTATACGCGCCGGCAACAATGCTGTATCTCCCCTCGGGTGTGAGCGTGAGTGTGGGATCGAAGTAGAACACGGTCACCTTCTGGTCGCCCAGGAGCTTGTCCGTTTTGTCGTCGAGGTGGGCCTCGACTTTGGCGTCGCCGATCGCGGCGCTTTTAGTTTCGCCGTACAGCAGGAAGTTGATCTTGTTCCCGTTGGCGGGCAAGGTCAGCTTGGTGGTGGCCGTAAGAGCCTTTGTGAAGAGGAGCTTGGTGTCCGGGTTCTTAAGAACGACTTTAACGTCAGCGTCCGGCGTCCCCTCGACCCAGACGTGGCATGGTGTACGCAGACGGAGTGGGCTTTGCAGGACGCCGTCCTCTTTCACCCCAACCGTATTCTTGACGAAGACCAGTGACTTGTTCGCCGCGGTCTGTCCGTCGATGTCGAACGCCACCTTGATGACATTCACCGTCACTGACGGCGGAGCCCCGTCGTCAGCCAATCCGCCGATCTCGATCGTCTTCTTTCCGACCGACTTGTAGGAAGTCTTGAAGGTCCAGCCCTTGCCGCTGGACGGTGTTCCCCCCGCGGCCTTCCAACTGACTTTGTCTCCATCCGGCTTGCCGGATTCCTTCGCGGTGATGGTGATCTCCTCGCCGACAATCGCCACCTTGGGCGTGACGGTGATCGTGACCTTGTCGTCGTCATCCGCGGCCGCCGTGAACGAAGCCGTAACCGCCGTCGACGCACCTGGGCCGATCGCAATGGCCTTGGCGGGTGTCGATCCGAAGTACGTCAATACGGCGCTGTCCTTGCCGCCGGCCGCCTGAGATGGGCTAACTGTATAATCGAATGGAGTTCCAAACGCTGGTTTCCAGGCGACATATTGAACGCTGTCCGGCGCGCCTCCCGCGTTGGGAGCGACATCTGTAACCGACGAGGCATGCGCACCGGTCGAGCCGGTCACGCTCGCACCCGGAGACGCGAGCATCGTTTCCGTTGACACCTTGGCGCCGGCCGCCAGGTTCAGAACGGGTCCGTCGTCGCCGCCTAGATCATAGTCCCATAGATAGCGGACGCCGATCTGCTCAGCAGTATCGCCCTTATCGACGACGGTCGTTGTGACGCTCACCCGGGAGTCATCCGCCGCGTCGCCAGTAACGACGATATCCTGAACGATGGTCATCTTGTCAGCGGTAACCGGTGCGCCCGGAAGTGGATAGGTGACCTCGAAGCCGGTCGACCCGAGTGGCTCGACGGTCCCGAAAGCGTCGATCGAGTATCCGTGTTTGCCCGTCCCCTGGACGTAGTCCATGCCGGTGGTGTAGGAATGAATCGTAGTGTAAGAAGTGCCAGGACGACCGCCGCCAAACAGCACGTTCGCGCCGTTTGCATCGGTGACCGTAAACTCCCCGATACCCCCGCCGGCTGCGGATTGGATGTGAACCTGAAGGTAACCGTTGCCGGCGGTCAGTATCGTCCCTCCCTCGGCAACGGGCTTGGATTCGGAATAGGCGGCTGGCGCCGCGAGCGTAAAAATGGCGCAAGCAGCCATGAATCCGCCGAACCTGCATTTCATGAGCTGATCTCCTCCTTGTCGAGCCTGGCGTATGAGCGCCCTGGCGACGCCGTACGTAATTGTCGCGCGCACGCGCGGACTAACGGACTTATGTTGTAGATGGGATAACTTAGGGGGACCCGCATCCTACGGCGATCATTGAGGCAAACCGCTCGTGGAAGCGCGCGAGGTCAACGGACTAGCTGCAAGATTGATGCCAATGTGGGCAATTGAGGCTTTGCGCGCGTAGCCCTTTATTGTGGCTCAAATATCGGACGGCGACGCAAGCGGAGCGGAGCCGGGTGCCTTTGGAGGCGTGATGTCCCGCACCGCTTGCGTCGATCGGTTTGCTATCCGCGTAGAAGGCCGCCGAGGACATCGCCGACCACGTTGCCGGAACTGCCGCGGCTCTCTCCGCCGGGCATGTGCTTGAGAATCTCCTCCGCCAAATTGACGATCGGCATGCTCTGAAGCCAAATCCGGCCGGGTCCGGAGAGCGAGGCGAGGAAGATGCCGTCGCCGCCGAACATCATGTTCTTAAGGCCGGGCACCCGAGAAATCGAAAACTGGACGGACGCGTCCTGCGCGCCGACATGGCCCGCGTGTACCTTTAACGTTTCGCCCGGCTGCAAGATCTTCTCAACGACCTCGCCGGAGAGATCGAGGAATACCCAGCCCGGTCCTGTCACCTTCTGCAGGATAAAGCCCTCGCCGCCGAAGAAGCCGCTGCCCAGCTGCTGCCGTACGAAGATGTCCACCTGCACGCTCGACTCCGCGCAAAGGAACGTTTCCTTTCGACAGATCAACGTCTCACCCGGCGCAAGCTGCCTGGGGATGATCGTTCCTGGGAATCGCGGACAGAATGCAACGAGCCCCGCCTGACCGCCACCGGGCGTAAAATGGGTGACGAACAACGATCCACCGGACAACGATCGAAGGAAGCCCTTCAGAACGCCTCCGCCCGTATTGGTGTCCATCTGCATCGCGGCGGACATCCACGCCATCTGGTGGGTCTGGCTAAAAATCGTCTCACCTGGCTGCAGAATGATTTCCAGCGATTGCAGAGTGGTGCCGTGAACTTGATACTGCATGGTCTACGCTCCTGATACTTCGCCAAAATTGTATACAGTTGAAATTACGATAGGTCAGGGCCGTGCCTTGACCCATGATATTCTTATACCGTGTTATCTGTCTTTGATGGAGGCTTCGGGTGTCCTGCTCATCGCTTTGGACGAATGGCGTGTGGGAAGGTTGGCAAATGGAAAATGCCGCCTTCGGACGCTTCCCTGCCGAGCGTCGGCAATCGACGAACGTCAGGAGGCATGATGCGTCCGGGGCGGCGGGATCTATAGTCAGTAGGGCGAACTTACTTCTTCTTCTTGAGGATCGGCAAGCCAGTCGCCGAATTCTCTGAAACTTCATAGCCTTCGGGCAGGTCGTTCAAAGCGCCGTCCTTAACTTCCTTGGCGAAGAAAAAGAGCTTTGTCGTGCCATTTGCTGCGGGCCTGGCATGAAGGTAGTACTCGGTTCCGTTCTTTTTGCTCTTAACGCTGTAGGCCATGATCATGTCCCCTTGTTGGTGTATACACTTACCTGTGAAATCCGCTCCGATTAGTGCATCGCGCGGCCGCGCAGCATAAAGCTAGCGCGCACCCTCCGCAGCTCGTAGCATGATCCGTCGGCGTCGAAGGCGTGCTGAGACTGTCGGAAGGACGGCGATTAGCGGCGATGCGCGTATGAGCGCTCATTACCATCGACGGCCGGCCTCGGATCGATTCGCGGACTATTCGTCCGCACCGCGCACTAACTTGGGCGCGGTTGGTCGGCTCCGCTCGGAAAGCGCGTTCGGCATGCCGAACCGCCCTCCTCAGAGACCGATTTCTCTCGGGCAACCTTCTCAGCGCCCATTCAACGAGGCGGGCGGTAATTCCTTCTCATTTTAGAGAGAATTTTGCCAATTTACTCTAAGCCGCCTTTGAGTGACGGCGTTACCAGTCTTTGACCTTATTTTCCGCCATCATTTGCTTCCACGGGAGGCGTTCCAGGATCGCATTGAAATTCAGATCACCACTGATAAGGCGGGCGGCAACACGGGTGCCGTTAGGCCGCTTCACGCCCATCTTATAACATAGCGACGGGAACTGATAGAAGAATTTCGCGATCTTCAGAGCGGCATCGTGACTGGGCGCGAACTCCGCAGCCAGTATCGACGTCCAGTCCGCAGATCGACCAGCCACGGCTGTCCGACCCGCCAGCACGCCGCTCTTGCAGGCATACGAGATGCCGTCGCCAAACAACGGGTTGACCATGCCGGCGGCGTCTCCGGCCAGCATCACCCGCCCGCCCCATGCGTCGACAGGTTCGCTGCCGTTCCAAATCGGCAGGGGATGACCATGGAACTCGATGTCCTCGACTCTGCGCGGCACGCCGAGTGCGTCGAGGTAGCCCGTCACCCAGCGAACCAACTCATCCTTCTTAGCCTCTCCTCGGCCCTCAGCGGTCCGTCGACCAAACATACCCGCCCCCACCGACAGATGCGTCGCCTTAGGAAAGACCCACGCGTAACCCTGACGGACCCCGTATTCGAGATGGGCGACCTCCGGTCGCAGCGACTCATGCCCTTGTCCCCAGGCGTGGGGGATCTCAGCTTCCAGAGCGATCGCCAGCAATCGAGACTTCCGCAGCCCAGCCTTGCGCCCGACCACCCCGTTGACGCCGTCACCGCCGATGACGCAACGCGCGGTCACA
>Ga0070658_10000444_pt1 | contig 35760 bp, 25 predicted proteins | sample KBSC13metaG_FD_64664 | JGI IMG/M metagenome (GOLD analysis project Ga0070658, IMG submission 64664) | Corn rhizosphere microbial communities from Kellogg Biological Station, Michigan, USA - KBS C1-3 metaG | ecosystem: Host-associated > Plants > Roots > Rhizosphere > Soil ... | reverse complement strand
ACGTCCAGCAGCGTGTCCAGCAACGCCGGCAGCTCGTACTTCTCCATCAGCTTCTGGGAGAACTCGAACAGCTTCTTGTACGAGTTCAGCTCGGCCAGCGTCTTGGCGGCCGTCTCGTCGGTCACCGGCTGGTCGTAGAGCGAGAACTCCAGCTCGGTGATGCCCAGGCGGATGCGATCCTCGTGCGCCAGCCGGTGCTTGTTGCGCTTGCGGCCGTTCACCCACAGCTCGGCGTCACGCTCGGTCGTATTGATGTTGAAGTCGCGGCCGTCGAAGTGGATGTAGGCGTGGCTCTCGGCGAGGCCCGGGTCGGGCAGCATGATGTCCGACTCCTCGCTGCGGCCCAGCGACGTGATCTTCTTGAAGATGTGATAGACCTTGACGCCCCGTCCGGGGAGCTGCATTCGCAAGGTAGCCATCTGGGGGCGGTTCCTCCGGTTGGGTGTGGGGCGTGACTAGAACGACGTGATCAGCGCGGCGCCGGCCGTCTGTCGCGACACCGAGGGGACCAGGTGCCAGGCACCCGTGGCGCGGGCCGGTTCGTAGGTGTCGCCGAGCGGCACCTCGGCCTGGAAGTTGGCGATGGCGTCCACCATGCCCGCGATGGCCACCCCGAAGAACAGCGCGCCGCTGACCACCTGGACGTCCATCAGTTTCCGGGACCCGTTCTCCTGGGAATGGTCCATCTCCGACGGCGGACAACCGCCCATGGGGGCCAGGGGCTGGCCGTTGCACAGCCGCACCGGATGCCACCCGTAGGTGGCAACGTTGGCCATGAACGCCCCCAGCGACGTCGCGGCCAGGGCGGCCTCGACCCCCAGGAACGCCCACCCCTTGCGCCGCTGCTGGTTCTGGAACTGGCCGGCCCCGAACGGCACGAAGTTGATCAGGTACGAATGGCGCTCGGTCCTGCGCACCAGCACCTGCCCCACGTGGCGGTTCAGCTCCTCCTCGCGCTTCTTCAGCCGGATGTCGATGTCGCCCAGCTGCGCCTGCTGCTCCCGCACGATGCCGTTGAAGAACTCGACGACCTTCGGGGGGTCCAGCAGGGGGTCGAAGCGGTAATCGGGCGCCAGTTCCAGCAGCTTCCGGAACTCGTCCCGCGCCTCGGTCTGCTTGTTCTCGAACAGATACGACACCCCCAGCATGCGGTGCGCCTGCACCACGTCCGACTCGGACTCCAGCCGCAGATCCGGATACAGCAGCGGATAGATGACGGTCACCGCGCGCTCGTACTCGCCGCGCAGGAACGCCGTGCGGCCGCGGTCGAACTCCTGACTGGGCGTGGTCAGGTTCAACGTCGCCAGCAGCACGGCCGCGGACAGGAACGTCATGGGGTGGACGGACCGCCCGCGCCGTGCAGCGCGATCGCCGCGGTCTTGCGTTCACCGGCGCGCACGGTCAGCTTCCGCACGGTCAGGCCGGCGCCCGAGGCGATGGACAGCTCGACCTCTTTTTGGCCCTCGTCGTCGTCCATGAACGGGATGTTCGCCTCCTCGCCCGGGCGCAGGACGGTGCCGCGGTCGGGCCGGGCCGGGTCCCGCACCATGATCCGCTCGGTCGGGTCGGCGGGGGTGGTGGTCACGGTCAGGCGCGCCGGCTTCCACTTCAACTTCCTGGCGATCACGTTCTCCGGCAGGACGCGCTTGTCCGGGCCGATCTCGACGCGCTCGACGAAGCAGCAGCCCGAGGGGCTGCGGAATTCGATGACGTGCGAGCTGTTCCACGCCACCGTCAGCGTGCGGTGGTCGGTGTCGTAGGCGAACTGCCGCTCCCCGTCGAGGTAGACGTCGACGTTCTGGGGCGTCGGCCCCAGCGTGAAGGTCCGCGTCTCCACGGCCGCGGGGGGAGTGGCGGTCGGAGCAACGGCCGCGGGCCCCTCGCCCGGAGACGGCCCGGCCGGCTCGCTCGACCCGGCCGGCCGGCGCGACGGCAAGGCACCCGCACCGCGCTCCGGCGGACGCATGTGAACCAGGCGCGGGCCGTGGGCGTCGTCCTGCGCGCCCGGATGTCCGCTCTTGGGGGCGATTGTCGGGTCGTTCTTCGGTTCGGCGCTGGCCAGCGTTCCGGCGGGTGGCGCGGACGGCGCCGGCGGCCCGGCGGCGGTGTTGTGGTTGGCGCCGGTCGGGCCGGAGGCCTCCGAAGCGGGCTGGCGCTTCACGGGGGCGGGCGGCGACTGATGAATCATCAGCTCGATGGCTGCGACAGCCATGCCGGCCAGCGCCGCCGCCCCCACCCCCATGCGCGCCAGGCGCCGCCGCCTGCCGCGGTCTTCCCAGCGCCGCAGCGCCGCCGTCACCACGGGATCGCTGGGAGCGTACGCCAGCACGCGGTTCCAGCACTCCATGGCATGGGCCGCGTTGTGCTCGGCCATGTGCTTCTCCGCGGTGGCCGTCAGCGCCGGCGTCATGCGCGCCGGCAGGCTCTTCTCGTACCGCTCGGGATCTGCGAAGTAAGACGCCAGCTCCTCGCGCGACGGGCCCAGCCCGGCGTCGGCCAGCTCGGCGTGCAGGTCGGCCTCCATCGCCGCCATCGTGTCGTAGCGGTCGCTCTGCAGCCGGGCCAGCGCGCGGGCGATGATGCGGGCCAGGCCAGCGCTGACCAGGGGGTTCAACCCTCGCGGATCGGCGAAGCGCCCCTCGGTGATCCGCTTCAACACCTCGTGCGGGTTCTTGCCCGAGAAGGGCAACGAGCCCGTCGCCATCTGGTACAGCAGGATCCCCACCGAGAACACGTCGGTGCGGACGTCGAGCGGCTTGCCCTCGACCAGCTCGGGCGCCATGTACGCCGGCGAGCCGAGCAGCTGCCCCGTCACCGTCATGCGTTCCAGATCGATGACCTGGGCGATGCCGAAGTCCATCAGCTTCAGCAGCCCGTCCTTCCGGATCATCACGTTCTCGGGCTTGATGTCGCGGTGGATGATGCCCACGCCGTGCGCGTGTTGCAGCGCGCCCGCCAGCTCCGACGCGATCAGCGCCGCGATCTCCGGGTGCTGGATCGCATGATCGGTAAGGAACTGCTTCAGCGTCTGGCCGTCGATGAACTCGGTGACGATGTACGCCGCTTCGGCGTCGCCGCCCGAGTAGTCGTAGATCTCCAGGATGTTGTCGTGGCGCAGCTTGGCCACGGCCTGCGCCTCTCGCTCCAGCCGGACCTTCGACTCCCGCTCGCTCGACAGGTGGCGGTGCAGCACCTTGATCGCCACGTCGCGCTTCAGCGTGTCGTCCTTGGCCCGATAGACGACCGCCATACCGCCTTGACCGACCTCTTCGATCAGGCGGTAGCGCGGTGGAACGGGGACTGTGGGTTCGGATATCACCATGACGCCGACGTCATAGGGGACGAAACGGACGAGATATTACGCGGGGTTGCGTAGCGGGTTCAAGTTGCACCCGGAACGATGGTCCGGAAAGAAAAGTCGTATGGGTTTTTCCGTCGCCGCGGTTGCGAATCAGGTGGCTTGCGCGTCGGCCACGATGGGGTGCGACAGAAAATAGGGAAGGGCCTCGGCCATCAAATCGAGCGAAGGGTCAAGCTGTTTTCCGATGCCCTCGGTGACCGCGATCGCGATGTTCACCGTGGTGAAGCTGGCGTTGGCGCGGATGCGGTGGCGCCGCAGGATGCCGCACAGGTCGAACAGGACGGTGCCCAGCTGCACGTCGCCCAGCCGCTGGCCCCAGTAGCGGCCCACGAAATCGATGATGGCGGCGCGGTAACGCTCGAAGGCCTCGGGATCGCGGGGCGTGGTCGCGTTCGACGACATGGCGTACATCAGGTGGGCCATCTCGTCGCCGTCCCGCTTGGCCCAGGCCGCGAAGAAGCGAGCGAACGCCTTGCGGTGCGGGTCGTCCAGGATGCCCACCAGGCCCAGGTCCAGCAGCGCGATGCGCTCCTCCGGGGTGATGAAGATGTTGCCCGGGTGCAGGTCGGCGTGCACGAAGCCGTCCTCGAACACCATCTTCAGCAGCATCTGCAGGCCCAGCCGGGCGATTCGCTTCGCGTCCAGGCGCGTGCCCCGGATGGACAGGATCTTGGTCCCCTCGATGAAGCTCATCGTCAGCACGCGGGCGCTGCACAGCTCCTCGATCAGCGTCGGGAAGACGAAGTCGGCATGGCCGGCGAAGTTCGACCTGAAGCGGCGGTTGTTGCGGGCCTCGATGGTGAAGTCCAGCTGGGCCGCGATCGCGCCGCCGAACTCGTCGACGGCCTCGACGGGAGAGAAGTTTCGCAGCGCGGGAATGATCTCCAGGAAACGCGCCCCCGCGCGCATGACGGCCAGATCGAACTTGCACAGCTCGGTCACCTTGGGCCGGCGGACCTTGATGGCGACCAGCCGCCCGTCGGGCAAGCGCGCCTTGTGCACCTGCGCCACCGACGCCGAGGCGATCGGGACCGGGCTCAGCTCGGCGAACAGCTCGCCCACCGGCCGCCCGAAGTCCTCCTCGATGGTGCGGACCGCCGCCTGGAACGGGAACGGCCCCACGTCGTCCTGCAGGTGCTCGAGCGCGTGGGTGATGTGCTCGGGCAGGAGATCAGGGCGGGTGCTCATGATCTGCCCCACCTTGACGAAGGTGGCGCCCAGCTCGCGGAACGAGTCGAGCACCACCTCGCCGAACCAGGCCTTGCGGCGCGCCCGCCCTGCGAAGCCGAGGAGCAGCCCCAGCCAGCCCACCCACCAGCGCACACCGTGCTTCAGCAGCACGCCGGCGATCACGGCCGTCCGGCGCCACAGATCGCGGCGGGAAATGGGCGCCGCGGGTGCGCGTCGGATACCGGGCTCCATCGCGGCAAAGTCTAACACCGCGCTCGCGATGTTGACGGCCGCGCGGGCGCACCTGACTATGGAAAGATGAGCACCGAGACGGATCGGACCGAGACGACCGCCGTCGAGGAGTGGTCCCGCAGGGTGGCCGCCACGCCGGGCGCGATCGCTTTCCGCTTCAAGGAGAACGGCGCCTGGCGGTCGATGACCTGGGCCGAGGCCGACGTGATCGCCCGCGAGATCGCGTCGGGTCTGGCCGGCGCCGGCATCGCGGTCGGGGATCGCGTCTGCCTGCTGTCGCAGAGCCGCGTCGAGTGGATGGTGTGCGACGTGGCCATCCTGCTGCTGGGGGCCATCACGGTGCCCATCTATGCCTCGAACACCCCCGACCAGTGCGCGTTCATCGTGAAGGATTGCGGCGCGCGCATGGTCATCGTCGAGGACGCCGCCCAGCTGGAGAAGATGCTGGCGCTGCGCGGCGAGCTGCCGGCCGACCTCGCGATCGTCTACATGTCGGGAGACGTCACGCTCGAGCGTCCGGACCCGAACGGCCGCACGGTGGTGCGCATCGCGGACGTCCGGCCCGCGGCAGACGCCCGCGTGCGTTCGCTGGAGGAGGTGCGTCAGGCGGGCAGGGCGCAGCCGCTGGGGCCGGACGAGCTGGAGAGGCGGGCCGCCGCCACCCGGCTCGACGCCATGTTCACCATCATCTACACCTCGGGCACGACGGGAACGCCCAAGGGCGTGGTGCTGACGCACGGGAACATGACCTCGGGCGTGGCCAGCTCATGCCGCGCCGTCGCGCTGACCCCGGCCGACGCGCAGCTGATGTTCCTGCCCATGGCGCACGTGCTGGGGCGGCAGCTGGTGTGGGTGTGCGTCCACGCGGGCATCGTCACCTGGTTCGCCGAGTCCATCGCCAAGGTGAAGGACAACCTGCTGGAGGCGCGTCCGACCTACATGGCGGGGGTGCCGCGGGTCTTCGAGAAGTTCTACTCGGGCGTGCAGCGGGTGATGGGCGAGGCCCACGGCCTGAAGGGCGCCATCATGAAGTGGGCGCTGGGGGTGGGAAAGCGGGTCACGCAGGCCGCGGCCGCGGGCCAGCCGCTGGGGATGGGCCTGTCCCTGTCTCGCTGGCTGGCCGATCGACTGGTGTTCGCGAAGCTGCGCGGGCGCCTGGGCCTGGACCGCTGTCGCTTCCTCGTGTCCGGCGCGGCGCCGCTGACCGCCGAGATCGCCGAGTTCTTCTTCGGCGCGGGCATCCAGATCATCGAGGGTTACGGGCTGACCGAGACCTCGTCGGCCGTGTTCCTGAACCGGCTGGACCGCTTCCGCTTCGGCACGGTCGGGCCGCCGCTGGACATCGTCGACCTGAAGATCGCCGACGACGGCGAGATCTTGCTGCGCGGTCCTTCGATCTTCTCGAAGTACTACAACAACCCCGAGGCGACGGCCGAGGCCATCGATCCCGAGGGCTGGTTCCACACCGGCGACATCGGGCAGCTGGAGGACGGCTTTCTGCGCATCACCGATCGCAAGAAGGACCTGATCGTGACCGCCGGCGGCAAGAAGGTGGCGCCGCAGCCGATCGAGAACGCCATCAAGGCGCGTTCGCCGTGGGTCGGGCAGGCGGTCGTCTTCGGGGACAAGCGACCGTACTGCGTGGCGCTGCTGACGCCGTCCGAGGACGCGGTTCGCAAGTTCGGCCAGGACGGCAAGGTGACGGACCAGGGCGCCGTGCGCGCCGAGATCGAGAAGGCGCTGCAGGGCCTGAACCGGGGGCTGGCCCCCTACGAGACGATCAAGGCCTTCGTGTTGCTGCCCGCCGACTTCACCGAGGCAGGCGGCGAGCTGACGCCCAGCATGAAGGTGAAGCGCAAGGTGGTCATCGAGAAGTATCGCGGGGCCATCGAGGACCTGTACAAGAACGCCAGGCACGCTGACTGAGGACGGCGCCAGCAGTCGCGCGCCTCAGCGCGGCGGTAGCTTCAGCAGGTCCTGCAGCGTCTGAGGACGGGCGGGGTCCACATCCTCGACCGGCCGGCGCGGCGTCTTCGGCGTCCGGGTGCGCTCCGCGGGCTTGCCGGATTTCGTCTTGGCGGGCGCTTCGTCCTCGCCGCTGTCGGTGGGGGGCGGCTCGGCGACCTTGCGGGGCAACCTGGGCCGCTCGCCTGCGCCCGCACGCGTGGCCGGTCGCGGTGCCGCCTCGTCGGTGGGCTTGGCGCCCAGCGCGGGCGCCCTGGGTTCGCCGGCTGCGGAGGGCTTCGTGGAGCCGGCCGCCGAGGAGCCGGTGGTCGTGGGCCCGGTCGTCGTGGGCCCGGGCTTGGCGGCGCCGGTCGTCGGGGAGCCGGTCTTGGCGGCGCCGTCGTTCGGACGCTCCTCGCCGGCGCCGTCTTTCGGGGCAGCCTTGGCTGGCGTGGGCTTCGCGTCCTCCTTGGGCCCTTGCTTAGCGGGCGGGGCGGACGGAGCAGCAGGCGGCGGCGGTGCGGGGGGCGGCACGGGCTTCTTCGGCTCGCTCGCGGGCGGGGCGACCTTCTTGTCCGACCCGGTCGTCTCGGCGGCTTGGGCCGCCTCGCGCTTGCGGCGGATGCGAACGCGGCGCTCCTCGCGCTCCTCCGCCTTCTTCTCGTCGGCGCTGTCCACCCCCTCGATGTGGAACACCACGCGGCGGTTGCGCGCCCGTCCCCACGGCGTCTCGTTCGAGGCCCAGGGCAGCTTTTCGCCGTGACCGATGGGCACCAGGCGCTTGGGATCGACGCCCTTGTTGGCCAGGAACTCGATCACCGACTCGGCACGCAGGATCGACAGCTTCTGGTTCCAGACCTCGGGGCCGGTGTCGTCGGTGTGGCCCTCGACGGCACAGCGGCCGATCTCCGGGTGCGCCTTCAGCATCAGCGCGACCTGACCCAGGACGTTGTAGAAGGCGTGCCGCACGCGCGAGCGGTCGGTCTCGAAGAAGATCGGCTGCAGCGTCTCGATCTCGTTCTTGCCCAGGCGCACCTGGGTGGGGCCCGTGTCGGGGCAGCCGTCGTCGTCGGCGATGCCGTTGATGGTCTCGGGCTCGAGCGGGCACTTGTCCTGGGCGTCCGGGATGCCGTCCCGGTCGTTGTCCAGATCGGGGCAACCGTCGTCGTCCTCGAAGCCGTCCTTGTCCTCGGCCTCCTCGGGGCACTCGTCCTCGTCGTCCGGGATGCCGTCGCCGTCCGTGTCGGCGTTGGCCGGGGCGTCGTCAGGGCAGCCGTCGTCGTCCTGGAAGCCGTTCTTGGTCTCCGGCTCGAGCGGGCACTTGTCCTGGGCGTCCAGGATGCCGTCCTGGTCGTTGTCGGGATCGGGGCAGCCGTCGCCATCCTCGAAGTCGTCTTTATCCTCCGGGTCGTTCGGGCACCTGTCCTGGGCGTCCAGGATGCCGTCCTTGTCATTGTCGGGATCGGGGCAGCCGTCGCCATCCTCGAAGCCATCGCGATCCTCGGGCACCGTGGGGCAAAGATCGTTGTCGTCGTCCACGCCGTCGCCGTCGGCGTCGGGGACACGATTCGACCAGGTCAGCCCCGCCACCGCCCGGAACACCGGCGAGCCGTAGCCGCGCACCAGGCCGGGGCCACCCGCCAGCGTCAAGTAGACGTGTCCGATACGCTGCCGCAGGCCGCCCAGCGCCTCGACCGGTGACTGCTCGGCGGTCTTGAAGGGCGACTTCGCCGAGGTCTGGCCCGCCCCTTCGGCCATCAACGTGGTGCGCATTCCCAGGCGCAGACCGACGCCGGCGGCGTAGTCCAGCTGGTTGCCGAGCTCCACGTTGTAGAACGTCCGGTCGCCGTGCAGGTGGTAGCCGCCGCGTACGCCGAAGGTCAGCGGGCCGCGGCGGTAGTCGGCGAACAGCCGCGCGGTGCCGCCCAGGCCCGTGTCATGCGTGACGTCGCCGGTGCCCACGGGCAGGGACGCCGTGACCGTCGCCCCCGCGCCCAGGCCCCGCCAGGACCCGAGGTGAACCTTGATCCCGACCAGCGGGTTGGACAGCCCCGACGTGGCCGGCTTGGCGGCGCCGGGCACGTCCTCGCCGTGCTGGTAAAGCAGCACGGGAATGGCGAGGCCAAGCTCGAGGCGGTGACCGAGACCGAAGCTGGCCAGCACCGTTCCGCCCACGGCGTGCTCGATCAGGTTGTGATCCGGCCCGGGCGCGCCGGCCTGGAAGATGCCCGGGGTCTGGTCCACCAGCACCAGCGGCCGGAAGGCGTAGTCGACGTCCAGGCCGATGTGCAGCTCGCCGAACGGGGACACGCCGCTGCCGTCCAGGCGCAGCATCCGATCCGAGAAGGGCGTCGGCTGGTACTGCTGCACGGCCACGTTCGTGGTGGTGGTGGCCGACTGTGCGGCGGCCACCGCCGGGAGGGACCAGGCGATCAGCAGGGCGGCGGGGATGCGGAGCGAGCGGCGCACGAAGATGGTCCGCGTCGAAGGTAACAAGGTTTGGCCCGACACGAAAACAAACGCATCAACTTGCCTGGCCGGGGACTTCTACGGCCGGTTTCTGGCCGCTTCGGCGAAACCGACTCTTGACAGCGCGCGCGCCGAAAGTAGTGTACGCGCTCTGCGGATTCAGGCGCGTAGCTCAGTGGTAGAGCACTACCTTGACACGGTAGGAGTCGGCGGTTCAATCCCGCCCGCGCCTACAACCTTAATGGGGGGGCCTTCGCTGCCGCTCTCGGCCCCCCCAAACCCCCGGCGCTCCGTGTGGCGAAGCCACACTCCGCGCCCCCTCGAATTTGGGGGGCCTTCGCTGCCGCTCACGGCCCCCCAAACCCCCGCAACTCAGCGTGGCGAAGCCACGCTTCGAGCTTTGTGTAGGGGGGCTCGCGCGGCGGGCGTGGGCGGTAGGTCGTGCGGGGGTGGGGTCGCGCATCGCGGGCGGGGCGCGGGAATGGCGCGGGCGGGGCGCGGGAATGGCGGGGGCGGGGCGCGGGAATGGCGGGGGCGGTGCTAGGCTTGGACGGTTTCTATGAAAGATAAAGAACAGATTCGACCGCGGGATAAGGGGGATGTGCCGGACGATCCTTTGTCCCGGATGCGGCATTCGGCTTCGCATGTGATGGCGGACGCGGTCAGGCGACTGCGGCCGAACGCCAAGGTCGCCATCGGGCCGTCCATCGAGACGGGGTTCTATTACGACTTCGACACCGAGCCTTTCGAGCCGGGGGATGTGGAGCGCATCGAGGCGGAGATGCGCAAGATCATCGCCGAGAACTTGCCGTTCGAGCGGCGGGTGGTGTCGCGCGACGAGGCGTTGAAGCTGTTCCGGTCGCGGGGGGAGAAGTACAAGGTCGAGATCGTCGAGTCGATCCCGGAGGGGGACGAGGTCTCGTACTTCCAGCACGGCGACTTCATCGACCTGTGCCGGGGGCCGCACGTCGAGCGGACGGGGGACATCAAGGCCTTCAAGGTGCTGTCGTTCGCCGGCGCTTACTGGCGCGGCGACGAGCGCAACGCCCAGCTGCAGCGCATCTACGGGACCGCGTTCGGCAGCGAGCAGGAGCTGAAAGAGCACCTGGCGCGCATCGAGGAGGCGAAGCGGCGCGACCACCGGCTGCTGGGCAAGCAGCTGGACCTCTACTCGATGGACGACCTGGTGGGCCCGGGCTTCGTGCTGTGGCACCCCAAGGGCGCGTTCGTTCGCTTCCAGGTCGAGGACCTGATCCGGCGCGAGAACCTGCGCCGCGGTTACGAGCTGGTCTACACGCCGCACGTGGCGCGCGAGCAGCTGCTCGAGACCTCGGGCCACCTGGCCCACTACAAGGAAAATCTGTTCGGCGGCATGGAGCTGGACGGGCAGCGCTTTCTCGTCAAGCCGATGAACTGTCCGTTCCACATCGCGATCTACCGGTCGCAGATGCGGTCGTACCGGGATCTGCCCCTGCGCTACTCGGAGCTGGGAACCGTCTATCGCTACGAGCGGTCGGGCGCGTTGCACGGCCTGCTGCGGGTGCGCGGGTTCACCCAGGACGACGGACACCTTTTCATTCGCGAGGATCAGATCGGGGACGAGGTCGCGCGCTGCGTGCACTTCGCGCTCGACATGCTGAACCTTTTCGGTTTCAAGGACATCGAGCTATTTCTCTCGACCCGACCTGAGAGTTTCATGGGCGACGCGGCCGTGTGGGATCACGCCGAAGCGGCGCTCAAGGGCGTCATGGACCAGCTGGGCCGGCCCTACCAGATGGACGAGGGGGGCGGCGCGTTCTACGGGCCGAAGATCGACCTCAAGATCAAGGACGCCATCGGACGCGAGTGGCAGTGTTCGACCGTGCAGCTGGACTTCCAGCTGCCGCTGAACTTCGACCTCGAGTACGTGGCGCCGGACGGGTCGCGCCAGCGGCCGGTGATGGTGCACCGGGCGTTGCTGGGGTCCATCGAGCGGTTCATGGCGGTGCTGATCGAGCAGCACGCGGGCGCCTTCCCGCTGTGGCTGGCGCCGGTCCAGGCCCGGGTGCTGTCGGTCAGCGAGAAGGCGGCCGCCTACGCCACCGAGGTGGTGGAGCGGCTGCGCTTCGAGGGGCTGCGGGCAGAGGCCGACATCACGGCCGACAAGCTGGGGGCCAAGGTTCGCCGCGCCCAGGTGGAGAAGATCCCCTATATGGTGGTCGTGGGAGAGAAGGACATGGCCGCCCACGTGGTGTCTCCGCGCACCCGCGAGGGGCAGCAACAGCCGGCCGAGCCGCTCGATGATTTCGTGCGCCGGCTTGCGGAAGAGTCCGCCATGCCCCAGCTTCCTTCCTTGCAACTCGCGAAGCCGGTTTCGGCGTCGCCTCCGCCATCCCCATCTTCCTCGCCGATTTCGCAGCCTTCCGCCGGTCCGCCCGCCAAGGCTTGAACAGTTGACGTTTACGTCATAAATAAACTCACTCGAACCAGGAGAATCCGCCATCGCACGACCAGGCTTTCAACCCCCCAGTGCTGCCGACAACTATCGCGTGGGCCGACGCATCCGCGTCCCGGAGGTGCGCGTCATTGGCGCCGACGGCAGTCAGGTCGGGATCCTTCCCACCCACGAAGCGATGCGGCTCGCTGAGGAGCAGGGCCTGGAGCTGGTCGAGGTCAACCCTCGCGCGGCGCCGCCCGTCTGCAAGATCATGGACTTCGGGAAGTTCAAGTACGAGACTTCCAAGAAGGAAAAGGCTTCGAAGAAGCACCAGTCCACGATCCTGCTGAAGGAGATCAAGCTCCGCCCGAAGACTGACGACCACGACCTGGACTTCAAGGTCAAGCACATCCGCCGGTTCCTGTCCGAGGGGAACAAGTGCAAGCTGGTCACGGTGTTCCGCGGTCGCGAGATCGTCCACCCCGAGACCGGTCAGGCCATGCTCGACAGCGTCATGAAGATGGTCGCCGACATCGCCACGGTCGAGCAGCGGGCGATGATGGAAGGCCGCCGCATGGTGATGGTGATCGGCCCGAAGGCGGGGGTCGTTCGCCCGGGTACGACCGCTGCTCCGGCGGCGGGGGTCCCCGGCGCGCCCGCGCCTCTGGTGGCCCGTCCGCCGGGCACCGGTCCGGCTACCGCGGCTCCCGCGGCCGACGCTCCGGCGGGTGCTCCCGCGGCTGCCGCTCCCGCGGCGCCTCGTCCGGCGACTCCGGCCGCGACGGGACAGACCGCCGCCGCCCCCTCCGCGCCGGCGCGTCCCGCGGTTCCCGCGGGCGCCAAGGGCTGACGTTCGTGTTCGCGGGCGCGACCTGACCGTGCCCGCGAACGATTACCTGGCGCGCATCCTGAACGCGCGCGTCTACGACGTCGCGGTCGAGACGCCGCTGGAGGTCGCGCCGCGGTTGTCCGCCCGGCTGGGCGGCAAGCTGCTGTTGAAGCGAGAGGATCTGCAGCCGGTCTTCAGCTTCAAGCTGCGCGGCGCGTACAACAAGATGGTCAACCTGTCGCCCGCGGCGCGGGCGCGGGGGGTGATCGCCGCCAGCGCCGGCAACCACGCGCAGGGCGTCGCGCTGTCGGCGCAGCGGCTCGGTTGCCGCGCGGTCATCGTCGTGCCGGTCACCACGCCCGCGGTGAAGGTCGACGCCGTGCGGGCGCTGGGGGCCGAGGTGGTGATGTTCGGCGACTCGTACTCGGATGCCTACGCGCACGCGCTGGGTCTGCAGCGCGCGCGCAACCTGACGTTCGTGCACCCCTTCGACGATCCGGACGTGATCGCCGGGCAAGGGACGGTGGGGATGGAGCTGCTGCGCCAGCACCACCCGCGCGAGCACGGACCGCTGGCCGCGATCTTCTGCGCCATCGGTGGCGGCGGATTGATCGCGGGCGTGGGCGCGTACGTGAAGGCGCTGCGGCCCGAGATCAAGGTGATCGGTGTGCAGACCGAGGATTCGGACGCGATGAAGCGCTCGCTGGCGGCTGGCCGGCGCGTCGAGCTGGGCGAGGTGGGGTTGTTCTCCGACGGCACGGCGGTGCGGGTGGTGGGCAAGGAGACCTTCCGGCTGTGCCGGCAGTTCGTCGACGAGATCATCACCGTCGACACGGACGCGCTGTGCGCCGCCATCAAGGACGTCTTCCAGGAGACGCGTTCGATCCTGGAGCCAGCGGGCGCGCTGGCGGTGGCGGGCGCCAAGGCGTACGCGGCGCGCAGGCCGCTCGATGGCAAGGCGGTCGTCGCCGTCACCAGCGGGGCGAACATGAACTTCGATCGGCTGCGCTTCGTGGCCGAGCGCGCCGAGGTCGGCGAGAAGCGCGAGGCGGTCTTCGCCGTGACCATCCCCGAGGAGCGCGGCAGCTTCCAGCGCCTGTGCCGGCTGGTGGGCGAGCGCAACGTGACCGAGTTCAACTACCGCATCGCCGACGGCGCGGTGGCGCACGTGTTCGTGGGCGTCCAGTTGACGGGCGGCACCGGCGACGATGCGGCGTCGCTGGCGCGCGGCTTCCGCGCGGCCGGCTTCCCGACGCTGGACCTCACCGAGGACGAACTGGCGAAGCTGCACCTCCGGCACCTGGTGGGGGGCCACTCGCCGCTGGCCGCCGACGAGCACCTGTACCGCTTCGAGTTCCCCGAGCGCCCCGGGGCGCTGATGCGCTTCCTGACCAGCATGTCGCCGAACTGGAACATCTCGCTCTTTCACTACCGCAACCAGGGCGCCGACTTCGGCCGCGTGCTGGTGGGGCTGCAGGTGCCGCGCGCCGACCGGGCCGCCTTGCGCGCGTTCCTGACCACGCTCGGCTATCCGTACTGGGACGAGAGCCAGAACCCCGCCTACCGGCTGTTCCTGGGCACGAATCCCCGGCAGTGACCTCGTGCCGTCCGTGACCGGCGCCCGGCAGGGCGCATGTGCGCGCGGACGCTGACACGGCAGCGGTCAGCGGGGGCTGCTGGCCGGCGCGGGCCGATCGGCCCGGCGCTACGGCGCGCGGCCGCTCAACGGATCGCTCTGACCCTGGCCAGCTCGGTCAGGAACTCGTCCGGGGGCGTGAACTGGTTCAGGCGGCCGATGGTCGTTCCCGTGGCGGTGGCGATGCGCACCGCGGGCAACGTGTTCACGCCGTACTTCGCCTTGATCGCGCCGGCGTTGGGCTGATCGTCCTCGTTCGTCAGGTCGACCTTCAGCAGGACGAAGTTCTTCTGCAGCTCGGCGGCCACCGCCGGGTTCGAGAAGACCTTCAGCTCCATCTCCTTGCAGGGCAGGCACCACTCGGCGCGAAAGTCGACCAGCAGCTGGCGCGACGAGGCGCTGGCCTCGGCCAGGGCGGGCGGCTCCTGGTCGTGCCAGTGCAGCGGCGCCGTCACCTTCGGGGTCAGCAGCCAGTTCGTCAGCGCGAACAGCCCCACCGTCGTCAGCGCCACGCCGCCCACCTTGCGGGCCAGGCGGCCGCCGCGATCGTGGAACGTCAGATGCACGGCACCCACGGCGATTCCCGTCACGACGGCTCCGATCGCCACGCCCGCGAACCAGGTCTCGGGCACGGCCAGTCGCCCCAGCGCGGGCACCACCGGCCGCAGGAAGTAGAACGCGGTCGCCAGCATGACGATGCCGAACACGCTCTTCACGTTCTCCATCCAGGCGCCGGGCCGGGGCAGGGACATCGACAGACCAGCGATGGCCCAGAAGGGGATGCCGATGCCGGCCGCGTACGTCGCCAGCAGCGTGAAGCCGCGCGCGGCGTCGCGCGTGGTCGATACGAAGGCCAGGATGCCCGCCAGCGGCGGCCCGGTGCAGGGCGCCGCGATCAGGCCGGCCACCAGGCCCATGGCGAACGCGCCCGCGGGACCACTGCCGCCCACCGCGGACAGCCGCGCCTGCATCGCCGGCGGCAGGTTCAGCTCGAACGCGCCGAACATCGAGGCGGCCATGGCCACGAACAGCAGCACCAGCGGCACGATCACGCGCGGGTCGGCCAGGTGCTCGCCCGTCTGCTTGCCCGCCAGGCCCACGATGGTCCCCAGGGTGCCGTACAGCGTGGCGATCCCGGCCACGTAGCAGGTCGCCAGCACCATGGCCCGCCGCCGGCTGACCCCCTGCTTGGCGCCGAAGATGGCGATGGTGATGGGAATCATCGGATAGACGCACGGGGTGAGCGCGGTCAGGAACCCGGCGGTCAGGGCGAACAGCAGGGTCGCGGCGATGCCTCGTTGCGAGGCCTCGGCGAACGTGGTGGCGAGCGCGAGCATCGACGATGAGTATACGATGCGATAGGCTGCCGGTTTCGTGAGTCAGCCGCTGTGCGACGCGAAGAGGTCAGCGTGAAACCAGACAGCGAGACGGGCCGCCCCCCGGCGCCCGAGACGGGCCGTCCCTTTGGTCGCCTGGCGGTGCTCGGGCTGGGCCAGCTGGGCGGTTCGGTGGCGCTGGGCGGTCGAGCCGCCGGTCTGTTCGACGAGATCGTGGGCTTCGGCCGGCGCGAGGACAGCCTGGCCCAGGCGCTGGCCCTGGGGCTGGCCGATCGCACCACGACCGTGGCCGCCGAGGCCGTGGCCGGCGCGCGCACCGTGCTGATCGCGACGCCGCTACGGAGCATCCCCGCGCTGGTCGACGCCATCCGGCCGGCGCTGGTCCCGGGCGCGCTGGTGTTCGACGTGGGCAGCGTGAAGGGGGGAGCGGTCCGCGACATCGAGGAGCGTCTGCCCGCAGGCGTGCCGTTCGTGTCGTGCCATCCGCTGGCCGGCACGGAACGCTTCGGGCCCGAGGCGGCCTCGGCCGACCTGTTCCGCGGGCGGCGCTGCATCGTCTGCCCGGGCGAGCGCACCACCGCCGCGGCGCAAGCCCGCGCCACGGCGCTGTGGCAGGCGCTGGGCGCCGAGGTGCTGGCCATGCCCGCCGTCTTGCACGACGCGGTCATGGCCGCCGTCAGCCACCTGCCGCACGTGGCGGCCTACACGCTGGCCTCGGTGCTGGCAGGGCTGGCGCCCGAGGTGCTGAGCTCCGCGCGGCAGCTGCCGACCACCAGCTTGCGCGACACCAGCCGGGTCGCCGGCTCCAGCCCGGCCATGTGGCGCGACATCTTCCTGGAGAACCGGGATGCCTTGTTGCCGCTGGTGCAGTCCATGTCGGCGCGACTGACCGAGCTGGCGGACGCGATCCGGGCGGGCGACGGCCAGCGCGTCGAGGCGTTCCTCACCGCGGCCCGGACGGCGCGCGCTTCGGTCTTGTCCGAGTGATGCGGACGTCGGGACGCTGGGGGCGGGGCAGACGACGCCCCGAGAATCCCGCACGGCGCTCCCTGGTGCGGGCGCGCGTCCTCGTCCCCGGCTGTCTCCTCCTGCTGCTCGCGGCCGGCTGTGGCTGGCAGGAGCCGGGGCCCGAGAACGCGGCCTCCGCGAAGCAAGTCGCGCGCGACCGGCCAGACGACAGCGACCTGTCGGCGCTGGTGCCCGCCGGTCTGGAGACGGTCCTCGAGGTGGATCTCGAGGCGCTGCGCCGCTCGCCCTGGACCGCCGAGCTGTTGCCCGACCCCGACGCGCGCCTGCGCGAGCGCAAGACGGCGGCGCTGGGGTACGACGGCGCGACGGACGTCGACCGCATCGTGTACGCGGTCACCAGCGCGGGCATCGACGCGCCTACGATCGTGATCGCCCAGGGGCGTCTCCAGATGCCCACCATCGAGGCGGCCTTCCGCGAGCGCTGGTCGAACGCCAGCGTCGACAGGTGGCGGGGCGTGACCACGCTGTCGAGCGGCGAGAACGGCCTGGGTACGCTGACGGCGCGCACGTTCTGCTCGGGACCGCTGGGCCAGGTGCGGGCGGTCATCGATCGCGCCTTCGGCCTCGGGCCCACGTTCTGGGAGCAGTCGTCGGGTCCGGTCGCCCCGCCGGGCGCCCTGCGCCGGCAGTTGCTGGCGGCCGCTCGCTTCACGTCGCCCGCCGTCCTGGCGACCATCGTGCTGGATGCGCAGTTGCGCGCGCGCGTGGGCGACGCGTTTCCGCTGCCGCCCGAGCTGCGGCAGGTCGCGGCACGCCTGGATCTCGGTCAGACGATGGACCTGCAGGTGGTGGGGCGGCTCGACACCGCGCCCGCCGCCGTCGAGCTGGCGCGGCGCCTGAACGCCTTGCTGAACGACCGCATGACTCGCATGGCGCTGGCCATGGTCGGCATGTCGGCGCTGGTGCAGTCGGTCCAGATCTCGTCCGACGGCACCGAAGTGCGCGCGCGGACGTCGATCCCGGGGGAGCGCCGCGCCGAGGTGATGGCGGCGATGCGGGCCCTGGTGCAGGCGCTGCGGGGCCAGGCGGAGCCGCAGCCTGGGGGCGGTCGCTAGCGCAACGACGGCCGTCGAGCCGGCCCCGGCGCGCGGCTCGACGGGCAGGTGGTGTCTGATATCGTTCTGCGGTGTCGTCCGTCGAGCTGATTCCGCTGTCGTCGCCCGTTCACGCCGAGGTGGTGGTGCCGGGCTCGAAGAGCATCACGAACCGGGCGCTGGTCCTGGCCGCGCTGGGCGCCGGCGTCACCGAGCTGCGCGGCGCCCTGTGGAGCGACGACACCGAGATCATGGTCGCCGCGCTGCGAACCCTCGGCTTCGCGATCCAGGTCGAGGACGACCCTGACGAGCCCGCGAACCGCACCATCCGGGTGACCGGCGGCGGCGGCGTCATTCCGGCGGCGGGGACCGCGGAGGCGCCCTTGCCGGTGTACGTGGGGCTGGCCGGCACGGCGGCGCGCTTCCTGACCGCCATGCTGTGCCTGGGGCAGGGGAGCTACCGCGTCTGGGGGACCGCGCGCATGCACGAACGACCGCAGGCCGAGCTGTTCTCGGCGTTGCGGGGGCTGGGCTATCGCATCGACGACGATGGCGGCAAGCTGCCCGCCGTGGTTCATGGGACGGGACCCAGGCGGGGGCGGACCTCGGTCAGCGCCGATCACAGCTCGCAGTTCGCATCGGCGCTGCTGCTGTCGGCGGGGGCAGGGGGATGGGACGTGGACGTGCGGGGCGGTGACAGGGACGAGTTGCCCTACGTCGAGATGACACGCGCCCTGTTGCGGGCCTTCCCGCGGGGCGGGGGAACGTTCGTCGTCGAGCCCGACGCGTCCAGCGCCAGCTACTTCGTCGGCGCTGCCTGGCTGCTGAACCAGCGAACGTCGACCGCCGGCAGCACGGTGGCGGTGCGGCACTGGCCGCGGACCGGCTGGCAGATCGACGCCGAGCTGCCCCGCTACTTGCCGCCGCCCGCGGAGCTGTCGCGCGAACGCCACCTGGCCGACGCCATCATGACCACCATCGCGCTGGCGCCGTTCGCGGCCGCACCGACCCGCTTCACCGAGCTGGGCCGCCTGCGGGTGCAGGAGTGCGAACGGGTGGTGGCGATGCGGACCGAGCTGACGAAGTGCGGGGCGCGGGTCGAGGAGACGGGGGACACCTTGCTGGTCCACCCCGGTCCGCTGCACGGGGCGGCCATCGACACCTACGGTGACCATCGGGTGGCGATGTGCTTCGGGATGCTGGGGCTGGCGGTGCCGGGCCTGCGCATTCAGGACCCGGAGTGCGTGCGCAAGACCTTCCCGAACTTCTTCAGCAAGCTGTCGGCGCCGCCGCCGGGCGGGCTGGGCGCGGGCCTGCGCTGACTAACCCTTGGCCGCCGCGCACACGTTCGCCATCGTGCACTTGTTCAAGGTGACGTTCAGGAAGTCGGCCAGGCTGTCGCACGCGGCGATGTCGATGGCGGTCAGACAGTTGTCGAAGCCGGTCTGAGAGATCGACGCGGCGTTCGCCCGCCGAGAACTTCAGTTCGTCCGCACGGAGACGTAGCCGGTCAGCGCGGTCACGTCGATGCGAAAGTCGTAGTCGGGGCTGTTCGTGGGCAGGTTCGCGTTCTGGATGTAGAGCGTGGCGCCCGTGGGGACGGGCTGTCCGACGTACTGGGCGGCGCCCTGGGTCGAGAAGTCGAGATCGGCGTGGACGGTCGTGCTGAGCGTGCCCCCCGCCGGCGGCGCCGCACCGGGCACCGTGACGGCCGTGAACGAAACCCCTGCCGGCGCCTGGAGCACCCGCGCCACGGGATCCGTCAGCGCCGGCGCTGTGGGGGCGCCCACGGGCGTGGCCGGCGCGACGTAGGGGCGTAGCTCGATGCGGTTCGAGAACACGAACGCGCGCACGCCCAGACCGGTCGACAGCGCCTCCGAACGGGACTTCTGCAGCTCGCGCGCGACGTCGCTGGCCAGATCCCGGCCGTCACGGGCCCGGTTGTCCTTCGTGAAGCTGGGCGCCGCGGCCGCGGCCAGGATGCCGATGATGACGAGCACCATCATCAGCTCGACCAGCGTGAAGCCGGACGCGGCGGCGCGGCGGAGGAACGGGGCGCGCATCACCTTGTCCCACATCGGCGGATGGGGGGCAGGGGTTGAGGACCGACCAGCCAGGGAAACGGGTGGGGCGCCCCGATGTGGTGACGGACGACCGGCTAGAAGGCGACGTTCAAGGCGATGGTGGTGGTGGGCCCGGCCGCGGGGGGCCCGGAGTGGAAGCGGGAGACGGTGACCGATGTGCCCACCACGGTGGTGACCAGACCGGCGCCGATCAGGCTGCCCCCGATGGCGCTGCGCAGGCGGTTGTCGCTGCAGGTGCTGCCGGTGGCCGTCGCGGCGTGACAGTCGGGCAGCGTGACCAGCAGCGCCATGCCTGCCGCCATCGACACCAGGCCGCCCATGGCCGCCGCGAGCGGCGGCAGCAAAGAGGGCGGCGCCGGGGGCGGCAGCGGCTTGAGCGGCGCCGCCGGCGGGGCAGCGGGCTCTTCCAGGTCGGGCCGAACGGCCTCGGCCAGCCGCAACATGTACTCGCGCGCCTCGGCGACCGTGCAGACGTCGCAGGTCCGCGTCTTCGTCGAGACCGGCAGGGCAGCGGGGGCGTCACCCTCGGTGGAGAACAGGCGCGCCACCATCTTGTAGGTGTTTCCCGACACGTCGACCTTCACCCGCAGCACGTAGCGGACAACCAGCAGGCGGCCGATGTTCTTCAGGCAGGGGGATGACTCGCACCCCTTCAGCTCGGGCTTCTCTTCCAGCTTGCGTCCCACGTCGACCGGATCCAGGACCTGGACGCCGGACCGCACCAGCCCCAGCACGAAGCCGTCCTGTAGCTGCAGGCTCAGCGCAGGCGTCCCGTCGCCCTCGACCTTGAAGTCCGGCACGGCGACGCGAATCTTGGCGTGGGCGACCGCGGGCGCCACCAGCAGCGCGGTCGCAAGCAACAACGCCGCCGGGAATGGAGAGGTCAGTCTGCGCTTGGTCATGAGCACCCCGAAGGTAAGCACGTCGCGACAGCGGGCCGCGTTTGCGGCGGCAGTCCGAAGCACGAGTGGATGTCACCGGGCGAGTTCTGGCGCGCGCAGCGCGGGGTGGCCAGGCAGGCCGTGCGCGCCGCCGCCGGATCGCAGGTGAACAGCGCGCGCGCCGGGCTGGGCCCGTAGTTCAGCTCCAGCGAGGTCGTCGCCAGGATGTCCGTCCCCAGCAGGCCGTCGATCTGCGGCCCTTGCTGGCGAAGCTCGGCGCGCAGGCTCTCCAGGAAGCCGGTGCCGTCGGGGATGATGGCCACGGGCAGCGGGCCTCCCAGCTCGAGATAGCCGGCCGAGTTCTGCGCTTTGCTGGCATCTCCCAGGTCGGCGTCGCAGGGCTGAAAGCAGGCGGGCGTGCTGCCAGACTGGTGGCGTTCGATCCACTCCATGCGGCGGGCGCGACCAAGCTCGACGCAGGCGCCGGGATTGACGGAGGGGTCGACCTCCAGGTCGACCAGGGCCATCCGGGGCAGCGTCGACCAGGTGACGGACGTGAGGGGGGCCGACAGCCAGGGGATGGAGAGCGACGGGCCCGCGGCCGGCGGGGGCGGCGCCTCAGCCTGCGTCGCGACCACCCGGTTCCACGCCGACTGCGACAGGACCGTGGGGCCCACGCCGGTGGCGATCACCAGCGCCAGGTTGGCGCCCGTGGCCTGCCTGACCGCGTCCGCGCGCGCGCAGCAGGTCGGCTGCGGATCGTTGACCGGATCGGCCGCCGCTGGCGCCGCGCAGACCCGCAGCACCGCCCGGCTGGGACCGAACTCGACGGGCCCGGTCAGGCCCAGGAAGTCCGGCTCGGAGATGGCCGTCAGCTCGCCGCCGCCCTGCAGGTTGAAGTGCAGGACCGCGGTGCAGGTGGGGGCATCCGCCGTCCCGGTGCACTGCGGAGCGCCGAAGAAGCTGTCCGGGGCGTTCTGGGCGAACCAGAACGTGATGGACGGGGCGCCGAAGGCGATCTGCAGCGACAGGTTCTTCAACAGATCGGCCCCCAGCACGATGCCCGGGCCCGCCGGATCCAGGCCCAACGGCAGCACGCCGACGTCGGTGAACCGTGCCCGGATAGGAGAGTTCCCCTGGGTGTTGAGCTTGGCCCCGAGCAGGTCGAAGGAGCGCCGGGTCATGTGTGGCGTCACATCGGCTTGGCCCGCCACGAACGTGAGCGGCGCCGAGGTGTCGATGGCCATCACCGTGGGCTGGCCCTCGATGCTGGCCAGGCCTTGCAGGCCTCCGCCTTCCAGCACCGCGCCCGGTCCGAGCAGATCGACGGGGTATCCGTCGACGAAGCAGCACGCTTGCTCGCACGCGGAGGCACCCCCCAGCGTGGACAGGAGACCGACCCCCAGCAGGCCGGCGCGTCGACGCCAGCGGCGGCGACCGCTGGCGTCGCGCTGCCGCGCCGACCCTTGGTCGCCACCCGGGGCCAGGTCGGGACGTGGTGCTCGGCGCGCGCTGGTCAGGGCGTGAACCTCCCTCTCACAGGCCGACGTCAGTCTTCCTTCTCGTCACGCTTCTTCTTCATGCGCGTCAGCAGCGCGTCGAAGCCGTCCTTGTTGATGATCTTGTTGAACTCGGCCCGGTAGTTCTCCAGCATGCTCTGCTCGTCGGTGATGACGTCGTAGACCAGCCAGCGGTCCTTGTAGATCAGGTGGTACTCGAGGGCGATGCTCACCTTCTTGCCGCGCGTCACCGTCGTCAGCGTCGCCTCGACGGTCGCCTCGTTGCCGGTCTTCGTTTCCTTCTGGTACTTGATGTTGTAGTTGGGGTCGCCGCTGACCTGCTTCAGGTAGCTGCGCTCGACCAGGTCGCGCAGGGTGTTCACGAAGTCCTTGCGCTGGGCGGGCGTCAGGCCCTCCCAGTGCTTCGCCAGCGCCCGGTGGGCCAGCTCCCGGTAGTCGAGGAATCCCCCCACCAGCTTGCGCACGTCCGACTTCTGCGCCTCGCCCTCGGGCGAGTAGCTGGGGTACTTCTTCTTCAGCAGCTTGTCGAGCTGGTCGTTGGACTTCTTCAGATCGGCCATGGGGCTCGACGTGGCGGGCGGCGGAGAGCTGGGCACGTCCACGTCCGACACCGCGTCAGCGCCCTCCTTGGGCGCGTCCTTCGCCCCGGCCTTGGCCGCCTTCGCCTTGGCGGCGGGCTTGGCCTTTTCCGCGGGCTTCGCCTTGTCGGCGGGCGCGTCGCTCTGGGCGCGCGCCGGTGCGGCGGTCAGGAACAGGAACAACGCGGGCGCCGCCAGCATGTGAACCGGGCGGCGCCATCCTTCGTATCGCTTCCGCAGGCTGAGATATTCCATCGCGCCCCTTTCATACTTCGGACGCGGGCCGACGGAAAGATATGCGGCGGCGCGGTCGTTCTTCGCGCCTTTTGCGGTCGCGCGCTGGCCCCATGTGCTGGTCTCGGTCGTTCGGTCGCTCTTTTGCCGCGCTCACCGCCGCATGCTACCGTGAACCTTCATGACGCCCGGCGCTCCGCGGGGAGACTCACCTGGGGGCGCGCGGCCCCGGGACGAGGGGAGCGTGTCCGAGAAGGCCCAAGCGCCCGAGGGGAGCGCGCCGGCCGGGACGCCGACGCCAGCGCCCATCGACGATGGGTTCGATCCCAAGCAGTGGCTGGCCCACACCGCCTCCGACGTGCGCGAGAGCTTCGCGCGCAAGCGCCTGCTGATCTCCTTCGGCGAGTACTTCAACCTGTTCGCCGCGGCTCCTGGCCGCCACGTGCGTTCGGCGGCGCAGTACCTGCGCGACGTCTTCGATCACTTCGGCACCACGACCCTGTCCAGTCCGCGCGGGCCCCTGACGCGCTGGCGGCTGTTCGACGCCGCCTGGGACGGGGGCAAGGACGCGCTGATGGGCCAGGAAGAGGTGCAGGCCGCTGCCTACCGGCTCATCTCGAACTTCGCGCGCGAAGGGCGCACCAACCGCCTCATCCTGCTGCACGGCCCGAACGGCAGCGCCAAGTCGACCTTCGTGGCCGCCATCCAGCGGGCGATGGAGCACTACTCGACGCTGGAGGAGGGGGCGCTGTATCGCTTCAACTGGATCTTCCCCTCCCAGAAGCTGACCAAGGGGGGCATCGGCTTCTCGGGCGGCGCGTTCGACGCCGGCCCGGGGGCCAGCGACACGTACGCCTACCTCGAAGACGACATGATCGAGGCGAAGATCTCGGACGAGATGCGCGATCACCCCCTGCTGCTGTTGCCGCGCGAGCACCGGCGCGCCCTGATCGAGACGCGCCTGGCGGACGCCATCGCCAAGGGGTTCCGTCCGGCCGACTACCTGTTCCGCGGGGATCTCTCCCATCGCAACCGCCAGATCTTCGAGGCGCTGCTGGCCTCGTATCACGGCGATCTGGGCAAGGTGCTGCGCCACGTCCAGGTGGAACGCTTCTTCGTGTCCCGGCGCTACCGGCACGCCGCCTCGACGGTGGAGCCGCAGATGGCGGTCGACGCGCACGTGAAGCAGCTGACGATGGATCGTTCGCTGGCGTCGCTGCCGCCCGCCCTGCAGTCGCTGACCCTGTACGAGACGCAGGGCGAGCTGGTGGACGGCAACCGCGGCGTCATCGACTTCGCCGACCTGCTGAAGCGGCCCATCGAAGCGTACAAGTACCTGCTGACCACCATCGAGTCGGGCCGGGTGTCGCTGGACGTGGCCAGCATCGATCTCGACTGTGTGTTCATCGGGTCGTCGAACGAGGGGTACCTGGCCGCGTTCAAGGAGGCGGCCGAGTTCCAGTCGTTCAAGGGGCGCATGGAGCTGGTGCGCGTGCCGTACCTCCTCGACTACCGCGTCGAGCAGCGGATCTACGAGGCGCAGATCCACTCCACGCGGCTGGAGCTGGACAAGCACGTCGCGCCGCACGTGGCCTGGGTGACGGCGCTGTGGGCGGTGCTGACGCGCATGAAGAAGCCGCTGCCCGAGAAGTACAGCAAGGTCCTGGGTGACGTGGTGGCGAAGCTGTCCCCCATGGACAAGGCGTTGCTGTACGCCGAGGGCACCCTGCCCGAGGGCTTGACCCCCGACCAGGCGCGCGAGCTGACGGCCGCCATCGAGAAGATCGCCCGCGAGTCCGACAGCTATCCCAACTACGAGGGCCGCACGGGCGCGTCACCGCGCGAGATGAAGCAGCTGCTGCTGAACGCCTCGCAGAGCCCGAAGTTCCACTGCGTCTCGCCGTTCGCCGTGTTCGACGAGCTGGAGGAGCTGGTCCGCGGCGTCAGCATCTACGAGTTCCTGAAGCAGGAGCCGCTGGCGGGCGGCTACCACGAGAACCGGAAGTTCGTGTTCCAGGTGCGCGATCGCCTGCTGGACGTGATCGACGACGAGCTGCGCACGGCCATGGGCCTGGTCGAGGAGCGCCGTTACATCGATCAGTTCGAGCGCTACGTGTCCATGATCTCGCACTGGATCCGCAAGGAGAAGGTGCGCAACCCCATCACGGGCCGGGACGAAGAGGCGGACGAAGAGCTGATGGGCGAGGTCGAGCGGGTGCTGCAGGTGCAGTCGCGTCGCGAAGAGTTCCGCCGCGAGGTCATCGCCAAGATCGGCGCGTGGTCCGTCGACAACCCGCGCCGCCGGCCCGACATGGAGAAGATCTTCCCCAAGCAGATCGCCGATCTGCGCGAGGCCTTCTTCGGCGAGCGCAAGAAGCAGGTGCGCCGCATCCACGACGATCTGTTGATCCTGTTGACGGAGGGGGAGGCGAACCTGCCCCCCGATCAGGCGACGGCCGCGCGCGCCACCCTCGAGAGCCTGCGCACCCGCTACGGCTACTGCGAGCACTGCGCGAAGGACGCCGTGATGGCGGTCTCCCGGCGAAGGGCCTGAGGCCGGGGATCGCCCAGCCCGGCTACGGGGCCTTGGGCAGAGGGGCCGGGGGCGGGATGGGAGAGGGGGGCGGCGGCGGCGCCTCGGACACCGAGCCGCTGGGTGGGGCCGGCGTGTCGTGACCCACGCCCAGCCGATCGATCATGTCGACGAGCGCGGTGGACAGATCTTTCGTGGCGGCCGCGTCGCGGCCGATGGCCCGCGACAGATCGCGCCCCCGCTTGCGGTTGTCGGCCGAGGCCAGGTTGGCCAGCGTGGCCCGGTAATCGAGCGCCCGCAGGGTCTGGGTGTGAATGGCGTCGACGGCGCGCACCAGCAAGTCGTGCTCGTCCACGCCCAGCGCCGACAGCGGCCACGAGCGCCACTGCGCCGGCTCCGTGCTGGTGGTCGCCTCGGGCAGGTACATCTTCGTCACCTCGCCGAACGCGCCGTCCTTGGGTTGATCCTCGATCACCAGGGTACGCCGATCGTCGAGGGGGAACTGCCGCCCGTACAGGTGGTACAGCAGCGTCTTGTCCCGCGCCTCGACGCGATAGAAGGTCCCGCCGAAGTCGAAGAGCGGCAGTGAGGTCGAGCCGAGCGCCGTCAGCAGGCGCAGGCGGTCGGCCGGCCCCAGCGCGCCCGCCGCATCCAGCGCCAGCGCCCGCGGCATGCGCTTCTTGTGCTTCATCAGGTCGACCAGCTGGTCGATGCCGATGACCACGTTCAGGGCGCTGTGCCCCTTGTATCCGGCATGGTACAGGCCCACCAGCTCGAGATCTCTCGACGCGCAGGAAACCGCCAGCACCGGGCTGCCCGAGTTCCCCTCCGACAGCAACGCGTCCATCACGAAGTCGACGTGATCCCAGCCCTGCTCTTGGTCGCGGTCGTAGGCGTTCACGATCTTGCCGTCGCTGACCGCCTGCATGACGCCCAGCGGGAAGCCGCGCACCCGGATGGCGTCGCCCTGGCGCAGATCGGCGCTCTTGCCGATGTTGTAGGGGATGACGTTCAGGCGCTGGGGCGCCTTCAGGATCGCGGCGTCCAGCGCCGGCTCGGACACCACCCGGGTCAGCGGGATCTGGCCCGGCTCGAAGTCGTCGCGCTCGTCGCGCACGATGCGCAGCTTGTCGTCGACGCGCTTGCAGCCCTCGGGCACGCCGTCGACGTGGCGAAGGCCGTCCGTGACCTCGGGCCAGTTGGCGACGTGGTCGTTCGTCAGCAGGAACGTCTCCGTGCCCGACGCCTCGTAGGCGAACGCCGTGCCCACCTGGCTGGTCGCGATCCGGCGGCGGCGCAGCTTGCCGTCCGGCCCGAAGAACGGGCACTCGTAGCGCGCCGAGCTGCGCACCAGGTAGCTGTACTGTCCGCGCGGCCCCTGTTCCATCTGGCGGGCCCGCAGCGACAGCAACTGCAACGTGTCGCCGTAGGCGCCCTCGCACTGGACGGCGGTGGTCGCCGACAGGCGGGAGCGCGTCGCCACGTCGAACCCCACCACCAGGACGATCAGCGTGCCGGCCAGGAAGACGGTCCCCTGAAAAGAACGGAGCTTCACGCGGGGCGCCCTCCAGCAGCGTCGGCCCCGGCACCCGCGTGCACGCGCTCGCCTCGCCCTGTCATCCGCGCCTCCGCGGACCAAACGTTGCGCACGTGAATACGAGACGCCACTTTCACCATGATATCACGTCTCATTCTCACGCGCGGGCCGTGATCCTCCGCATGGGATTACGTCGGCGTCGCGTTCGGGTTACGCTGGCCCCGGACATGGCAAAGCGACCGAGCTCGATCACCGCGGAGACGATCCGCGCCGCCGTGGCGCTGGCCAGCCGGCCCGGCTTCGATCACTTGCTGTACGTGGGCGATCAGCAGATCCCCGAGGAGCTGTTCCGGGGCAAGCCCAGCGCGCGGAAGAAGCTGGCGCAGGCGGTGGCCAGCAGCACCCAGCGGGCGGTGATCGAATCGAGCGGCGTGCCGGTCCTGCCCGTGCCCGAGTTCGACCTGGGGCGGACGGAGAAGATGAAGCTGGCCATCGTGGCCGGGATCGCGCGGGGTATGTTCCGTGAGGGAGATGTGGTCGTTGGTCTGCTGGCGCGCACCCCGGCCGCCATGCCCGATTCCATTCTGGTGGTCACGGTAGGCGAGGAGGTTCAGGACGGTTCGTTCGGGTTCCTGCAGGCCCAGGGCGTGTCGGCCGCCGTGTTCGATGCCCTGTTCGACCTGGCGGTGCGGGTGGGCGTCGAAGGCTGGGAGGGGCGCCCGGTCGGCGCGCTGTTCGTGGTGGGCGACTCGGCCACGGTGATGGAGAAGTCCCGCCAGCTGACGCTGAATCCGTTCCAGGGCTACTCGGAGGACGAGCGCAACATCATGAACCCCGAGGTGCGGCACGCCCTGCACGCGTTCGCGGTGCTCGACGGCGCGTTCATCATGCGCGAGGACGGCGTGGTGGTGGCGGCGGGTCGTTACCTGAACTTCGATCGTGCCCGGGAGGTGGACGTGCCGCTGGGGCTGGGCGCGCGCCACATGGCCGCCGCAGGCATCTCGCGTGACTCCGACGCGATCGCCATCGTCGTCTCGCAGACCTCCGGCTCGGTGCGGGCGTTCCGCCAGGGCCGCGTCGCGCTCGAGCTGGCGCCACGCTTCCGTCGCTCGTGACGGGCCTGCGCCGTCAGAAGGCCGTCGCGAACAGCGGGAAGATGACCTGCCGGGGCGAGAAGACGTCGCTTCGCAAGCGTGGCGAGCGAGGGTCGCGGTCGCTCACCACCAGGACCTCTTCCCCGTCGGATCCGTCGCTACGGTTCGGGGCGGCGCTTCCGGTCGCCCCGGGGGCGGCAAGGTGTCCGCGCTGCTTCGAGATGTTCCAGCCCACCAGCGCGCCGGTCGCCGTGCCCACCAGGTAGCCGATCGAACCGGCGATGACGATGGGCGCCGCGCAGTCCCAGCCACCCGACGAGCCGCTGTCCGGGTTCGAGGAGCTGGACGTGCTGGAACCGGAGCAGACGGCGTAACCCAGCAGCAGGCCCGACAGGGTGCCCGCCACCGCCCCGACGTAGGCGCCGGCGACAGCAGCTGGGCAGCGGCCCGTGTAAAGGACGCTCCGCCGGCCCACCTGACAGACCACCAGCCCGGCCACAATGGGTGCGACCAGGAACGAGGTGCCAAAGGCGCGGTCCTCCTGGTCGTCGGTGAGCAGGGTCAGCGACAGGCCGACGCCCAGCGTGACCACCGTGCCGGCGGCGGCCAGGGCGAACTGCCCGAGGCCGAGACCTTCGTCGCCAGGCGTCGCCACCGCGGCCGGCGGTGAGGGTGGGGCCGTGGGCCGGGGCGCGAAAATCGACGAACCGGTCGATGAACCGGTGGAACGGGTCGCGGCCGATGGTCCCTCGGCCAGGGCCTGTTGCTGGCCGCCGAGCGCGACCAGCAGCACGCTGACCACGACCGCCGCGGCTTGCGTCCTCATAGGACGATGATGGCTGCAAATCGCGGCCGCCGGAAATTGCCGTTCAAGCGCCCAGATCGCGCCTCAACACTTCGAGCAGGGCGCGCGCGGCCACCGACAGCTCGCCGCCGCCAGCGCTGCGGCGATAGATGATCCCGATGGGCCGCTGCAACCGGGTCGGTCCCAGCGGTCGCGCCACCAGCGTCCCCGCCTTGATCTCGTTCTCCAGCGCGGGCCGCGGAAGGATCGAGACGCCCAGCCCCGCCTCGACGGACCGCTTGATGGTCTCGATGTTGTCCAGCTCCATGGCGATGACGACGGGGACGCGGCGCGCTCGCAGGAACCGATCGACCAGCCGGCGCGTGGGGATGTCGCGATCGAAGGCGATGAAGCGCGCGTCGCGCAGGCTGGCCGGCGTTACCCGCGCGGCGCGCGCCAGCGGATGAGCCGGAGGGCAGGCCAGGACCAGCTCGTCGGGCCGCAGCCGGACCAGCTCCAGCTGCGGGCGGCGCGCCGGAATGGCCACGATGCCCAGGTCCACCGTGCGGTCCAGGCAGGCCTGGTAGATCTCGTCGGTGCGCCGGTACAGCAGGCGCAGGTTCACCTGCGGGTAGGCGCGCAGGAAGGACTTCATGGGCTCGGGCAGCGTGTGCAGGCCGACGCTGGTGACCGAGGCGATGGTGACGGGCCCGGCGACGACGTCGGGCCGGTGGCGCAGGCGCTGTTCCACCAGCGTCAGGCGTTCCAGGGCGGCCTTGGCCTCGGTGTACAGCAGCTTGCCCGCGTCGGTCACGCGCAGATCGCGCCGGGGACCACGGTCGACCAGCCGGCAGCCGTAGCGTCGCTCCAGCGTGCGCAGCTGCTGGCTGACCGCCGACTGGGTGACGAAGTTCAGGCGGGCTGCCCGGGGGAAGCTGGCCGTATCGACCAGGTCACAGAACGTCTTCAGCGATTCGACAGTCATTAGAAAATCTAATCCATTCTATCATTCGATTAGGCGAGTTTCCGCAAAGACCGCGTGGTACCGCAGAGGGGTCGGGCAGGAGGGCCCTCCAGAACATGGCGCAGACAGTCCCGTTCATCCGTTCGTACGTCGGCAAGAAGGCGCTGATGGCGGCCACCGGCCTGATCCTGCTGGGCTTCGTCATCGTGCACCTGCTGGCGAACTTGCAGCTGTTCGCGGGGCCCGCCCGCATCGACGGCTACGCGCGCAGCCTGCGGCAGGTGCCCCTGGTGCTGTGGTCGGCGCGGGCCGTGCTGGCCGTGGCCTTCGTCCTGCATGTGGTGGTCGGCGCGCAGCTGGCGGCGGTGAAGCGCGCCGCGCGGCCGGTGCGCTATCGCCGGCGCTGGGCCCTGGGTTCGGCCACCGCCGCACGCAGCATGGTGTGGACGGGCGTCTGTCTGGGGGCGTTCGTGGTCGTGCATCTGGCCAACCTCACCTGGGGCGTGTGGCACCCGCGCTTTGCCGCCGGTGACGTCTACGGAAACGTCGTGCGGCTGCTCCGCCTCGCGCCGGCGGCGGCCTTCTACGCGGTCGCGATGGGGGCGCTGGGGCTGCACGTGTCCCACGGCAGCTTCAGCCTGTGGCAGTCGCTGGGGCTGAACGGTTCGCGGATGTCGCACGGCCTGCGTCGTGGTGCGCGCGTCCTGGCGGTCGCCCTGGCGGGCGGCTTGCTGTCGATCATCGGCGCCGTGGCGCTGGGATGGATCCGCTGAGGCCGGCCATGAAGCTGGACGCGCGCATTCCCGCGGGCCCGCTCGACGGCAAGTGGGACGTCTTCACCCGGCAGATGCGGCTGGTCAGCCCGGCCAACCGGCGCCGGCACGAGGTGATCGTCGTCGGCGCCGGCCTGGCGGGCGCCGCCGCCGCCGCCTCGCTGGCCGAGCTGGGCTATCGCGTCACCTGCCTGTGCTTCCAGGACAGCCCACGGCGGGCCCACAGCATCGCCGCCCAGGGAGGCATCAACGCGGCGAAGAACTACCAGAACGACGGCGACAGCGCGCACCGCTTGTTTCACGACACGATCAAGGGCGGCGACTTTCGCTCGCGCGAGGCGAACGTCTACCGGCTGGCCCAGCTGTCCGGGAGGATCATCGACCAGTGCGTGGCCCAAGGCGTGCCGTTCGCGCGCGAGTACGGGGGCGCGCTGGCCAACCGCTCGTTCGGGGGCGCGCAGCTGTCGCGCACGTTCTACGCGCGCGGGCAGACGGGCCAGCAGCTGTTGCTGGGCGCCTACCAGGCGCTGGAACGCCAGGTCGGCCTGGGCCACTGCCGGATGCTGGCCCGCCACGAGATGCTGGAGCTCGTCGTTCACGACGGCGCCGCGCGCGGCATCATCGCGCGCGACCTGCAGACCGGCGAAGTGACCCGTCACGCCGCGCACGCTGTGGTGCTGGCCACGGGCGGCTACGCGAACGTCTTCTACCTGTCGACGAACGCCAAGAACTGCAACGCCACGGCCATCTGGCGGGCGTACCAGCGCGGCGCCGCCTTCGCGAACCCGTGCTTCACGCAGATTCACCCGACCTGCATCCCGGTCACCGGCGAGCACCAGGCGAAGCTGACCCTGATGAGCGAGTCGCTGCGCAACGATGGCCGCGTCTGGGTCCCGGCCCGCGCCGGCGATCCGCGGGCGCCGGCCAGCATTCCCGACGGCGAGCGTGACTATTTCCTCGAGCGTCGCTATCCCGCGTTCGGGAACCTGGTGCCGCGCGACGTGGCCAGCCGCGCCGCGAAGGCGGTGTGCGACGCCGGCGCGGGCGTGGGTCCCGGCGGCTATGGCGTCTATCTGGACTTCGCCGACGCCATCCGACGGCTGGGGTTGCCCGCCATCCGCGAGCGCTACGGGAACCTGTTCGACATGTACCAGCGCATCACGGAGCAGGATCCCGCCGCCGGGCCGATGCGCATCTATCCGGCCGTGCACTACACGATGGGCGGCCTGTGGGTGGACTACGCGCTGATGAGCACCGTGCCCGGCCTGTTCGTGGCCGGCGAGGCGAACTTCTCCGATCACGGGGCGAACCGCCTGGGCGCCTCCGCCCTGATGCAGGGGCTGGCCGACGGATACTTCATCATCCCGCCCGCCGTCGGCGACTACCTGGCGAGCGCGGCGCCGCCCGCCGTCGACGTCCAGCACCCTGTGTTCGCGGCGGCCGAGGACGCGGCGCGGGCGCGTCTGGGGCGGCTGCTGTCCGTCCGCGGGCGGCGGCCCGTCGACGCCTTTCATCGCGAGCTGGGACGGCTGATGTGGGACGCCTGCGGCATGTCCCGCTCGGCGGAAGGCTTGCGCCAGGCGCTGGCGCGGCTGCCCGCGCTGCGCGACGAGTTCTGGCGCGACGCCTGCGTGACAGGGGGCGCGGGCGAGGTGAACCAGGCGCTGGAGCGGGCAGGGCGGGTGGCCGACTTCCTGGAGCTGGCCGAGCTGATGTGTCGGGACGCCCTGGCGCGGGACGAGTCCTGCGGCAGCCATTTCCGCGAGGAGCACCAGACGTCCGACGGGGAAGCGCGACGGGACGATACGCGGTTCGCGCACGTGGCGGTCTGGCAGCAGGGCGGCGGGGGCGCGCCGCCGCGCCGCCACGTCGAACCGCTGGTCTTCGAGGCGGTGACACCAGGCCAGAGGAGCTACAAATGAAGTTGATCTTGCACGTGTGGCGGCAGCGCTCGCCGTCGGAGGCGGGGGCGTTCCAGCGTCACGAGGTCGACGACCTTTCGCCCGAGCTGTCGTTCCTCGAGATGCTGGACCTGCTGAACGAGCGGCTGACCAGCCAGGGAGGCGAGCCCATCGCGTTCGACAGCGACTGCCGGGAGGGTATCTGTGGCGCTTGCGGCTTCATGATCGACGGCGTCGCGCACGGCCCGCGCCCCGGCACGACGGTGTGCCAGCTGCACTTGCGGTCGTTCCGCGACGGCGACGAGCTGTGGCTGGAACCCTGGCGCGCCCAAGCCTTCCCCCTGGTCCGGGACCTGATGGTCGACCGGGGGGCCCTGGATCGCATCATCGCGGCCGGCGGCTACATCACGGCGCCCACGGGCAGCGCGCCCGAGGCGAACGGCACGCCGGTTGCGAAGCGCGACGCCGAGGCGGCCATGGACGCTGCCGCCTGCATCGGGTGCGGCGCCTGCGTGGCCGCCTGCCCCAACGCCTCGGCGTCGCTGTTCACGGCCGCCAAGGTGGTCCACCTGGGCTGGCTGCCCCAGGGCCAGGCCGAGCGGCGCTCGCGCGTGCTGGGCATGGTGGACCGCGCTCAGCACGAGGGCTTCGGCGGCTGCACCAACGTGGGTGAATGCCAGGCCGTGTGCCCGAAGGGGATCCGCATGGAGTCGATCGCGCGGTTGAACCGCGACTACCTGCGCGCGGCGTTGACGTCGGGCCGCTGAGGCGGCCCGTTCAGAAGGTGTGCCGGCCCTCCAGCTCGGTCAGCTGGCTCCGGCAGCGTCCGTCACCGGGGAGCCGGCTGGCGCAGTCTTGCAGGATCTGGCGGGCCGCCAGCCAGTCGCCGGCGTTCTGCCGATCGATCGACCAGTTCGTGTAGACGATGCTGGCGTCGTTCGCGCAGGTGGCGTCCGACAGGCAGGTGTCGCGGTACTTCACGAAGGCCTGGGCAGCCGCCGGGTAGTCGTGGCGATCGATCAGATCGGCCAGCCGGCTCACCAGCAGGCCGATCAGGTTGCTGCGCAGGGCAGGGGCCTGGCTCCAGGCCGGATCCAGGTGCGCCAGGCCGGTGGACATCATGGCCAGCGACTGGTCGGTCCTTCCCTCGATCATCAGCGCGTAGGCCTCGTACCATCTCGTGAACCAGGCCACCTCCAGCGTCTTCGGATCCTTGCTGCTGGCCGCGATGTCGGCCACGGCGGGCCCGACGATGTCGAACAGCTTCAGCATGGTGCGCCACGCCTTGCGATCGAAAAGGGCGTTCGCCTCGTTCCCGTAGGCGTCGATGCGGGCCCGCCGCGCGTCCGCCGAGCCGGGGTCCACGACGTGCGCCAGCTCGTCCAGGCGGCTGCGGTCCTGTTCACCGGCGCCCGAGTGCGCGTCGAGCATCCCCAGCGACATCAGCTGGTACGGCTGCAGCAGCCGCCGGTGCTGGAACTCCTCCAGCGTGGTCGGCCGCAGGCCGCGTTGCCCCGACCACCCGGCTGCCTGCTCGCGGAAGAACCGCGCGTCGTGAACCAGGTCGAACCCCAGGGCGGAGGTGGTCTCGATCTCGATCGCCTCCCGGCCAGGCCGTGCTAGCTCGACGAACACGTGCGTCGGTACGGCGGCGGCCCGCACGGGAAGGTCGAAGCTGCGCGCCAGCACCAGGAACAGCATGGTGGAGCTGAGGCAGTTGTAGTGACCGCTGGTGAAGATGCCCGTCACCCGCGCCTGATTGACGGAATAGCCGCCCAGCTCGGCCGTGCCACCCGCGAAGAACACCCGGTGCATGGCCCGGTGCAGCTCGTACCCCCGGTGCCAGTCGTCCCGGGCGGCGGCGATGGTGGGGCGCACCTGGGCGACGAACTGGTCGACGCGGCGCTGGAAGGCGGCGTAGCTGGCGGCGTCCCGCCGGTCTCCCGAGGCGGCGACGGCCAGGGCCAGCAGGGCGCGCGCGTCCCCCCGGCGGGCGGCCTCGAGCCCGCGCAGCGCCGCTTCCTCGGGCGGTGTCAGCGGCCACCAGGTGTGGAAGGCCGGGTTGCCGAACCCGGGCCGCACGCTCGCGGGGACATCCGCCGCAGCCTGGGACGTGCGTGCCGGGGCACGCTGCGGCGAGGGCAGACGGAGCGCGCCGCCACGGCCGGCGCCCGCGCACGCGGTGGCGAGCAGCACCGACCCCAGCAGCCACGACGAGCGCCTCATGCCTGACGGGCGGGCCTTGCTGCGGCGAATGGGTTCGCCCCGCCCGCATCCCAGCGGGCCCCGGACCTGTTTCGGTCGAAGGGAACGAAATGGGTCGGAACCGGGATCGATTTCGCCGTCCCCGGGAATAGGCATGGAATCGTGGAAGACCGCGTCGACGGCGATACCCCCGGCCGACGCGTCGAACTGAAAGTTGAATCATGGCCGACGATTCGCCGGCTCGAGGGATCGCGGTTCAAGGAGCAAAGATGAGACATCTATTGGTCGTGTCAATCGGTCTGGCGGCGACGTTGTCGGTCGCCGGGGCAGGGGGCTGTTCGTCAGGGGGCGGGGGCGGCATGAGCGCCAGCGGGGGAAGCGGCACCACCCAGAGCGGGGGCGCGGTCGGGTCGGGCGGGTCGACCGGCAGCGGGGGCAAGGGGAGCGGCGGGACCACGCAGACGGGCGGCACCGTCGGCTCGGGCGGCGTCTCGGCCAGCGGCGGGAGCAAGGTGACCGGCTCCGGCGGCGCCCCGGGAAGCGGCGGTATGGCCGCTGGCTCCGGCGGCACCAGCCCCGGGAGCGGAGGTATGGCCGGCTCGACCAGCTCGGGCGGCTCGGGTCAAGGCGGCAGTTCGACCGGTGGGCGGGCCGGCGGCAGCGGCACCGGCAGCGGCGGCGCCGCCCCGGGCACGGGCGGCTCGTCGGCGGGTGGTGGAGCAGGCGGCGGCCCCAGCGCGGACTGTTCGTCGGCGGACGCCGTCATCACCTTCCCCCCCCAGAGCAGCGCCACGAAGAGCCCGCTTTACACCGTCACCGCGAACGGCACGTCGCAGTTCGTGGAGAAGATGACCCGGTTCAACAAGGAGATGCAGGTTCACTACGCCTACTTCGGGGTGAAGAGCGGCTGCACCGCCACCATCGCGGTCACCGTGGGCGAGAGCTTCTCGTCCTACACGGTCAGCCCGAAGAGCCGGAACCTCACGGCCACCAAGAGCGGAAATACCATCACCTTCAGCAGCGGCCCGAACTACCTGATCCTGCAGTTCGATTCGAAGGAGTTGCTCTTCGTCCTCATCGACGATCAAGAGATGAACCCGCCGCAGCTGACCGACGCCAACGTGAAGAACATCATGGACTACACCGTCGACAACACCGGCGCGACGGTGGTCACGTCGAAGGTCCAGTCGGCGAT
>Ga0070658_10000437_pt1 | contig 36279 bp, 25 predicted proteins | sample KBSC13metaG_FD_64664 | JGI IMG/M metagenome (GOLD analysis project Ga0070658, IMG submission 64664) | Corn rhizosphere microbial communities from Kellogg Biological Station, Michigan, USA - KBS C1-3 metaG | ecosystem: Host-associated > Plants > Roots > Rhizosphere > Soil ... | reverse complement strand
CACTTTCGGCGGCACCGGCACCACCACCGGGGCGGTCAATGTCGCCAGCGGCGGCACGGTCTTGCCGGGTTCCAGCACGGGCTCTGGTCTTTTGAAAACCGGCAACGCATCCTTTGTTTCCGGGTCGCATTTTTCCCTCGAACTGGGCGGGACCACCGGCACCAACACGGCGGGGACGACCTATAGCGAGTTGAACGTCACGGGCACGGTCTCCCTGGCGGGCGACGTGCAAATCTCGCTCTTCGGCGGATACACGCCCCACGTGAACGACACCTTCATCGTCATCCTGAACGATGGCTCCGATGCCATATCCGGGGGCTTTTCCAATGCTCCCACGCAAGGCAGCACTTTCTCGTCGAACGGCGCCACCTTCCAGGTCAGCTACACGGCCAATGGCGATGGCGGCGGCACGAACAACGACGTGTCGCTCACGGTCATCTCCGTCGTCCCCGAGCCGGGCACCGGCTTGCTGGCGCTCACTGGCCTGAGTGTCCTCGCCGGCTGGCGGCGTGGTCGACGGGCTGTGTAAGCAACTCACTGGGGAAGCCGCATGCGAGGTGGAAACGCGAATCCCGCCTGCGGTGCTGACATGGCGCAAAGCGGTCGAAAATTGGGTGCTGCCGACATCGGTGACTTTGTTGGATGTCGGTGGACGCTCAGCCGGTGAAATTCGGCCGATTTTGGTGATGAGATCCCACGATTTTGGAACGGCGGTCCCAGTCTGGGTGGATCGCTCATTGTTGCCGCCGAACGAACCTGGTTCGGGCGAAACGTCGGCAGGCATCACTGCACGACATCTATTCTGACCTTGATTCTCACTTTCAGACCTCGCTGCCCATCTTGCTCTGTAGAAACGCACAGCGGATGGGGGGGGATTCGAACCCCCGTTACCTTGCGGTAAACACGCTTTCCAGGCGTGCGCAATCGACCACTCTGCCACCCATCCTTTTCAAAGTGCGGGCCGGAATAGTGGGCCAAATCGGGCTTTCTGCAAGCGGGAATGGGGGAAGTAATCAGTAATCAGTGAAGAGGGAGTAATCAGTTCGGATTGGCGCTGGCGTGCGGGGAGGGCGACGTGCGCTTCTCCTCCGCGCTACGCACGGGACCACTGATTACTGGCTCCTCACCGATTTGATGGACGCCGCCGCGTCCACCCTTCGGGCTGCGTGCCGCAGTCCTCTCGCTCCGCTCGGGTCTGATTACTTCTTGCCCGCTGCCTTCAGCGTGGGCGAATCCAGGTCCAGCTTCGAGAGCGGAATGACCTCCAGCTTGGGAAACGCGGCGCGCAGGGGCTTTTCCACGATCTTCGCCTGGCCGGCGATGACGATGGTGAAGGTGTCGATGGCGAGGTGGGCTTTGGCGAAGGTTTGCAGGTCGGCGGGTTGGACGTGGTCCACGTCGTCGAAGTAGTGGTTCAGGCTGTCGAGCGGGAAGTCGTAGAGGGCGAGTTCGCCGAGGCGCTGGACGGTGTGGGCGTTGGTTTCCAGGTCGCGGGCGAGGGCGCCGGTAAGGAGGGATTTGCGGGTGGTGAGGTAGTCGAGCGGGACGGGCTCGGTGGCGAGGCGCGCGAATTCCGTCTGCATCAATTTCACGACTTCCACGGCGGATTCATTCTTCGTCTGGGCCGAGGAAAGAAAGATGCCGTTGGCGCGCCGGGTGGAGAGCATGCTGGAGGCGCCGTAGCTCAGGCCGCGTTTGACCCGGATTTCCTGGTTGAGCCGGGAGCTGTATCCGCCGCCGATCACGGCGGTGGCCACTTTGCCGGCGAACCAATCGTCGGCCTGCCGGGTGATCGATGGCGTGGCGAGCAGGACGGCGGCCTGGCCGGCATTCGGCATGTCGATGAGCACCACGCGCGGTTTGGCTTCGGGAGCCGGCTTGGGCGGGGAAGTCTTGTCGGGCGCGGCGGCGGTCCAGGAACCGAAGAGTTTCTCCACGAGAGGGAAGGTCTCGGCGGCGGTGATTTTTCCGGCGAGGACGAGGATACAGCGCTCGGGGCGGAAGAGCCGGGCGTGCTGCGCGACGATGTCCTTGCGGGTGATGCGGGAGACGGAGGGGAGGGTGCCGGCGGGGGGATGGGCGTCGGCGGAGAGGGTGGCGCGGATGACGGCGAGCTTGGCGACCTGGCCGGGCTCTTCGAGGGCGAGGCGGAGGTCGTCCAGTGTTTCGAGGCGGGCGCGCTCGATCTCTTCCTTGGCAAAGGCGGGTTCGCGCACCAACTCGGAGAGCAGGGCCAGTGAAGGCTCCGCATTGGCGGAAAGGGTGGTGAGAACGAGCGAAGTTTTGTCCCAGGTGGCTTCTTCCTCGACCTTCGCCCCGAGCGCCTCGATGTCCTCGGCAATCTTGGGGGCGTTGCGGGTCTTCGTGCCGCGCTTGAGGAGCGAGGCGGTGAAGCTGGTCAGGCCGGAGAGTTGGGGTGGATCGGTCTCGACGCCCGCCTTGACGAGCAGTTCGGCGCTGAGCAGGGGCTCGCCTTCGCGTTCCAGGACGATGACGCGGAGGCCATTGGGAAGCGTCTTGTCGGCGGGAGTGGCGACGACGACGCGGTGGGGCTCGGCCGGAGCGGGGAGGCCTTCGATCTCGATGGCGTGGGATGCGGTGGGCAGGAGCCCAGTGAAGCTCAAGAGCGCGAGGCCGGCAGCGCAAATGGAACCAATGGGACGGATGCGACTCATGGGACGGATGCGACTGATTACTGGCAACTGGTTACTGATTGCTGGCAAGACGGGGGCGCTCACTTCTTCCCCTTTCCCTTCGCCTTCATACTCTCGGGCAGATACTCGATGACGAGGCGGTTTTGTTCGGTGAGCCATTTCTTCGCCGAGGCCTGGACCTGTTCGGGCGTGACCGCGAGGATGGCGGGGAGTTCGGTGTTCACGTGGTTGGGGTCGCCGTAGACCGTGGCGGCTTCGCCGAGGGCGCTGGCTTTGCCTTCATCCGTCTCGCGGTTGAGCAGGTCGGCGGCGAGCAATTGGTTGCGGGCGATGGAGAGTTCCTTGTCGGTGATTGGCTGGGTGGCCAGTTTGTCGATCTCGGCGATGAGCGCGGCCTTCGCTTTCTCCACCGGAACGCCGCTGGCCAGCACCATGGTAACGGTGATGAGGCCGAGGTCTTCGCGCAGGTCCGAGGTGAATTCCACGCTTTGCGCGAGCTGCAATTTGTAGACGAGTTCGCGGTAGAGGCGGGACGATTCGCCGCCGCCCATCAGGCGCTGGATGATCTCCCAGACGGGCCCCTCTTCGCTGCGCGCGGCTGGCCCGAGATAGGTGACGGCCACGGCGGGCAGGGGCGGTTTCGGATCGTATTCGACGATCGTCTGCGGCGCGATGCGATCGGGTTCTTTCGTGGTGACGCGCGGAATGGGCGCCTCGGGTTTTGGGATGACGCCGAAATAATCGTCGACCCATTTCTGGAGCTTGGCCGGCTCGAAATCGCCCGCGACGACGAGCACGGCGTTGTCCGGCCGGTAGAACGTGGTGTGGAAGGCGCGAACGTCACCGATCGTCGAGGCATCGAGCTCCGCGATGTTGCCGATCGTGGGGCGATGATACGGGTGTGTGGTGAAGGATTTCTTTTGGACGAACTCGCCAAACTCGCCGTAGGGATCGGCGAGGACACGCTGGCGGTACTCCTCTTTCACCACATCGCGCTCGGTGTGAAAATTGGCGTCGTCCACGGTCAGGGCCGAGAGTCGCTCGGCTTCGGCCCAGAGCAGGCGCTCAAGGTGATTCGAAGGCACGGTCTCGTGGAAGACCGTCACGTCGTCGGCGGTGTAAGCGTTGTTTTCGCCGCCCACGTCTTCGGTCAGGCGGTCGAGTGTTTCGGCCGGCATGCGCTTGGTGCTCTTGAACATGATGTGCTCGAAGAGGTGCGCGAAGCCGCTGCGGCCCTGCGGGTCGTCCTTGGAGCCCACGTGATACCAAATCTGGATGGCTGCGGTGGGCGTGGTGTGGTCTTCGAGCCAGATGAACTGGAGGCCATTCGGCAAGGTGCGCTGCTCGAACTTGAGCGGCGGGATGCTCTCATCGGCCGCGGCGAAGGCCGGGCGGCAGCACAGGGACAGCGAGATCGAGAGCGTGAGGACGGCGGAGGCGAGTCGGGAGGAGCGCAAGATGCCGCGAAGGCTGGCGGGAGCGGGGGAGGTTGGCAAGAAGGATGATGATGACGGAAATTACAGAATTGGCGGTGGGGGAGAGGGGCGACGGGGTGACGGGGTGACGGGGTGACGGGGTGACAAGGTGCCTGTTGAAGTCAGCCGGCTCCAATGCCATGGGTGACGACGGGCCGCGAATCTATTCGCGGATCCCTGGGCCGTGGTTGATGTCGCGGATTTCGAGGTGAAGGTTGCCGAGGCTTCCAAGCGGTGGTTCGTAGCAACACTTGGGTTCGTCGAATAAATTCGACGCAACGTAAACGCGTCGTCCGGCTTGCGACGCCGTTTGCGGCGGACGCCGTGGCCGAATTTGTTGCCAATGTCGTATAATGATGCACCGACTGGATGTGGAGCCCCGCGTCGCTTCGCGACAAACCAAAGCGGCGATAAATCGCGCGCACTCCGTAACGCTGCCGCTATCGGCACTACGCCACCCAAACGGTGCGCTGAATCCCTCTCGTCCGGTTTACTGCCCGCGTTTCGGGCAGCAATTAGAACGACAGCCGCATGCCACCAGAGACGCTGTGCGACTCGTAGTTCGTGCGGGCGATGTCGCCGTCGTAATACACGTAGGTCGAGGTGCGCTCGTTCCAGAGTACCGCAACGCCAGCACCGAGGAGTAGGCTGTCGCGACCGATTTCCGGTCCGCGCACGGTGAAGCCCGTATCGGCCGCATTGCGGAAGCCCGACTCGAGATCGAAGCTGGAATCGCCGTATTCATGCTGCCAGGCGGCGCGGAGTTCTGGCTTCACGAGCACGCCGCCGACCTTCCAGTCGTAGGCTGCCTTGAAGCCGAGCGCCGTGCGCAGCGATTCGCCGCTCTGCGAACGAATACTCAGCGGAGCGAGCGAGCCGGTTTCGTCGAAGGCGCCGAGCCCGATGTAGCTGTATTGGAAGTTGAACGTTGGCCCAATGGCCAGCGCGCCAACATGGAAGTCGTAACCGACGCCGATGAGGGTGTTGAGTTCGCCGCCTTCCGTGCTGCCGCGGGCGGTGCCTTGCACGCTGGCGCGCTTGGTGTCGTAGCTGTTGCCGCCGCCGTTGACGGCTGCATCGACGTAGAGGCCACCGTCGAAGTAGGTGCCATAGAGACCCACCTTGCCACCGTTGACGTAGACGCGGCCGTTGTTCGTCAGATCCACGCCCGTTCCTGCGTAGCCCGCGCTAATACCGATCGCGAGATTCGGGGTAAACTTATAGTCGAGGCCCAGCGTGAAGCCGCCAGTCGTGATGTCGTAACCACGGGCATTGCCATCGTCGCCCACATCGACCCATTCACCCACGCCCGTGATGAAGGCGCCAAAGCGGTTCTCTTCCGGCGGAATGTAGCTCTTCTTGGAGTCCTTGCCGTCGTTGCCTGTCGGACCCGCAACGCCGAAGCTGCCGCTGTAGCTTGGCCCGGCACCAGCGGTGTGGAAGCCCGAGGCGCTGAAGCCCGTCGCCCCCGAGCGAAGATCGTCGGTGCGCCGCTGGGTATTCGTCAACTGCACCGTGGCCAGAGCCACGCCGACATTGAAGACTGAAGCCAATTCTTCCGGCGCGATGCGGTCGAGGAGGTTCGGCAGCTGCGGCAGCGGCTGGCTGTCGATGTAGCGGAGCAGCTTGGTGCCTTGGTTGCGGAATGCGAGCTTGTCCAAACCGGCGGCCGTGGCCCGCTGATTGAAGGTAAACCCTCCACGATCCGCGATATCCTTGATCGATGCCTGGGCGCCTTCCACCTCGACCGTGGTGTTGTGATAGATGACCTTCGGCTTGATGAGCGTATTGTCGAAGGACTTGGTATCCACCTTGGAGAATTCGCCCTCCACGCCGCCTTGGGCGGAAACGATGGTGATCTTGTCGCCGTAATTCAGGCGCGGACCCTTGCCGAGACGAACAAGGCGCAGCGTGCCGTCGAGGTTGGCCTGGCCGCCGACCGCGAGAAGATCATGTTTCTTCTTGCTGGCGATCTCGATGGTCAGCGTGCCGCCCCCCGTCTGGTAGTAGTTCTTCTTGATGGTGAGCGTCCCGGGGGAGTCGCCCGGGGCGACATTGCCGCCGTTGAATACGTTGCCGCCGATGATGCCGATACCGCCAAGAGTGCCGCCGGCATTCACCACCGTTTTCAAGCTCTGGATTCCACCGTCCACAAGCAAGGTGCCGCCATTGACGATCGTATCGCCGGGATAGGTATTCATCGCCGTCAGCCGCAGGGTGCCCGTCCCATTCTTCACGAGACTGGACATGTTCGGGGGTACGCCGAGATCGCTGATGACGCCGGTGATCGTGATATTGTGCGATCCGGTGATGACCAGGGTCAGAGCCGCTCCGAAGCCAATGTTGGAAGTGATGAGCATGTCGCCGGCAGCCGCGTTCCAAACCTGGGTAGTGCCGTTGAAGTTGGTCAGCGTGATGCCGGGAGCTCCGAAGGTGTCGACAAACGAGATGACCTGGAGATTCACCGAGTTGTTGGTGATGCCACCAGCGTCCAGGTTGATGGCCGCTCCCCCGAGAAGGAATCTCGCCGCGCCGGAGTTGAAGTTGACCGAGTTAAAAATCGGGAGCGGGACGTTGTTATTGGTGTTCGTGTTGTTCGAACCCGCGAAGAAGAGATTGTCCGTGCCCAACACGGTTCCCGGAACCCCTGGCGGTGTCCAGTTGCCGGCAGTGGCCCAATTGTTGTCCACCGAACCATTCCACGTATAGTCGACTGCCATCGCGAGATTGGCCGTCGACCCAACAAAGGCGGCCAGGGCGGCCGCGCCGACCCAACGCGTGACCCGCTGAAAACTTGGAAATGGACGGCGAAGCAAATTCGCAACCGAGACGCTTAGGATAGCGGGGGATGGATCAGATTTCATTGATTGAGACTCGATTGGGCTGGCTCTGGGTGGACCAAGTATGGTTAGCGCTCCTTACTTTCAGGTTCTCTAGGAACAGGCCGGACGGATAATTGGTTTTTCCATTTCGGGAGTACGTTCGGCCGGGCTCGGGCCTTGTGGGCACAAGCCTGCTGGGCTCACATCTAGCAGGCTGGATTTTCCGGCAGCAAGCGTTTTCACGTGAAAGGAGTGTAACTTTTCTTTGTCCTCGGATTCCCTACAACTGTTGTCTAACTACCTGAGGGCGACGCCTGAAGGTGGTTCGGGGTGAACGATTCCCGGCCTCGATCCGGACCTTTTGCACGACACTTCATCCGGTTTGGTACATGGATTGTTGCGCGCCTGCGACCGGGGATTTCCAACGCCCGGCGCAATGCCTCCATGTCCCTTCCCAGCCAAGACAAGAACCTGCCTCTGTGCGGAAATTCCGTGCCGGCAGCCATTTATGGGGGTGCGGTGTTGGCATGGGTGGGAACGTTGATCGCCCTTCTCCTCTGGGAGGGGGCGGTTTCCTCGCTCCTCTGCTCCAGTCGCGGAGGCTGCGAAACGGTTTTGGGCAGTGTTTACTCAGAGATCCGGGGCGTCCCGCTGCCGGTGATCGGACTGGTCTTTTATCTCATCCAACTGGGTTTGTGGCTGGCAGTTCTCGGCATTTCTTCCCAAATGTGGAGACTCCGTTTCGTGGATGGCATTCTCGGGCTGGCTATCGTTGGAGTCACGTTTTCGACGGGTTTGATGTACGTGCAGTTCGGGGTCCTGCATGCGTTTTGCCCCTTGTGCACGGGATCGGCACTGACCACGGGAGGGCTCGTGATCGCCGCCCATCGATCCCGGCGGGGCCTGCTTGTCGGGACTGCAGGGGCGACGCCCCCCGGCGCGATCGTGCTTGGAGCCTTCGCCCTGCTTTCTCTCTCCGCGTATTGGATGACATACCTTGCGGTTGGCAACACGCCGGGTGGGGCCCGGCTCATGGAACTCTCCCCGGGTCATCGCATCGGCCCCGCGGAAGCTCCGGTCCAGTTGAGTGTCTTTTCCGATTACCAATGTGGTTTCTGCGGTCAATTGGCGCCGGTTCTGAAGCGCGTCGCCGGAGATTTTCCCGAGGGTGTCGCCATCACATATCGCCACTTTCCGCTGGCATCGCACCCGCGCGCCTATGCGGCAGCGGTAGCCGCGGAGTGCGCGGCGGAGCAAGGCGCCTTCGTGGAGTACAGCGAGAAGCTTCATTCCCAAGGGGGAGCACTGGAGGAATCGGACTTCATTTCACTCGCGGCGGCTACCGGATTGGATCGGGAGCGTTTCGCGGCGTGCCTGCATTCCGCCCGCCCAGGCAAGAGCGTGGATGCGAATTTGCGGGATGCCGCCCGGCTTGGATTGGAAAGCGTCCCTGCGGTCTTTCTGAACGGCCGGCTCATGCGCGGGCCGCTCACCTACGAGAATCTCACCCGGCAGATCCGCGCGTCGCTGGAGAAATTGCCGCGGAAAAAATAACAGGGAAGGGGATAGGGGATGGTTGATAGTGGATAGCCCCGTGGAGCAAGCGATGCGCTCACGGTTGTGAAATGACGAACGCACCAGAACTACACTCCAAATCAGATCCCACTTTTTCCAACCGTGAGCGCACCGCCTACTCCACGGGGCTATCAACTATCCACTCTCAGCGTCCCTGCTCAGGCTTAACCGCAGGCGTCGGCGATCCCTTGGCCTTAATCTCTGCCATCGTCTCGTTCAGCGCCAATTGCGGGGATTGGCCGCCACCCAGCGCGACGGACTTCTGAAACTCCGCGGCGGCTTCGGGAAGCTTGCCTTGATTGCGCAGATGCGACGCGTAGGCGTAGTGGGCATCCGACGAAGTAGGATCGAGCTCGACGGCGCGCTTGAAAAAGGGGTCCGCTTCGGAGTAGCGCTCTTCCACCTCGTAGGCCCAGGCAAGATCCAGGACGAGCAGGATATTCCTCGGAGCCAGCCTGGCTCCCGCTTCGTAGGAAGCAGTCGATATGGCGGACCATTTTTTCTGCACGGCAGGATCGGTTGCCTGCGCCGAGAGTGCGGTCTCCGCCACGCCGGCGTAGCGGTAGAGATGCGGATTGCGCGGATCCCAGCGGAGCCCCCGGCGGGCAAAGTCTTCCATGGACTGGGCCAGTTCCGGGGATTCCATGTAGTGCCAATCGGCGGTGATGGCCCGGGCTTTGAAGCTGAAGAATTCGGCAGGCCAGGTGGGCAGCGCGCGGATCGCCAGCCATAGTCCCAAGGCCGGCAGGGCCAGGCGGATCCAGGAAGGGAGGCGATCCTCGCTCGCCACATCGGCCGCGGGAACGCCCTCGCGGGTGCCGCCGGGATTGGCGAGCAACCCGAAAACGAAAGCCATGGTGAGCATGTTCGCCGGCATGTGCAGGGTGAAATCCGTGCCCGAGTGGACCACGCACGCCGCGGTCGCGCTCATGGCGCCGATGGTCATCGCGAGGGAGTTTCCACCGACAGATTCCGAGCGGGATTGAACGGTAATCTGGCGGGTGATCCATCGCCAGCCTCCCCGGAAATGCGAATCCAGGAACATGAGTGCCGCGGCGATGCCGAGGATGCCGTATTCCGCCAGCATCTCGAGATACTCATTGTGGGCATGGCCGGGGTCGCTGTCGACGGCCGGGGTGCTGAATTGGCGTCCGTAGTAGAGATACGTGCCGCTCCCGGTGCCGGCCACGGGTTGCAGCTTGAATTGGCGCCAGGCCGTCTTCCAAAGTTCCACCCGGATGTCCCGGGCCGTGACCTTCTGATCCATGCGCTCCTGGAGGAGGCTGCTCCTGGTCAGAAGGTGCTGAACGCCGAAGCTCAGGGCGACGAAGGTCAGGCCGCCGACCGCGAGAAGGGCGATGGCCTTGGTCCGGGCAAACTCTCTCACCAGGCGCAGGCTCAAAACGCCGAAGACGAGCGCCCCGGCGAGTGCCCCCATGTAGCCGCCGCGGCTCCCCGTGAAAAGGAGGCCCACCACGCACAGGAGTGAGCCGTATCCTGCCAGGATTTTCACCCATGGCCGCCAGCGGCTCCAGATGGCCACGGAAAACCCCATCAGGATGCAGACCTCCAGGAAGAACGCGAGATGATTGGGGTAGCCGTAGAATCCGCTCGCGCGTGATCCGTAGTTGGAACGGTAGAGGAAATCGAGGACCACGAAATTCTGGCCCCGAGTGAACTGGATGGCGCCGACCACGCAGTTGGCAACGCCGAGGAGCAGCAGGCAGCCGATGAACAACCCGCGCCAGGTCGACGACGTGAGATTGAGCGCGACGAGGAGGTAGAGAGCCATCGCTGCCAGCGCCATGAAGAGATCGTTGCGCGCGAGATACTCCTCGGGAGAGAAGAGCGCGCGGACGGCCACATAAAGGAAGAAAAGCGCTCCCGCGGCCAAGGGTTCAGCAGCCCTGGAGGGGACGGGCACACGCCATCCCCGGCACCAGCTGACAAGGGCGGCCAAGGCCAGTAGGGCATAGCCCGGCAGGGACAGAACGGGGTGCCAGCCGCCCTGCAGCACCTGGATGCCGGCGAGAGCCAGCGCCGCCAGGATGAAAAGAATGAAATTCACAGCGGCAAGATCACCCAATCGACGCTTCTCTCACCACGAACCAAACACGCCGGCTGGCTGTAATTGTCGGGGCCAACGGACCCCCGCAGGCCTACGGTGGTCCGGAAACCGGACTGGTCGGGGGCTTGCCGCACGCTCCGCACGTTCCCCCGTGTGCCAGATAAGAGGCCTGTGTGGCTGGAGCCACATTGTTGTAAGTCGTTTTCTGATAGCATACCGTTGCCGTTCCGGACGGATTGCAATAGAGCGTGGACGCCAACGCATTAGGCAGCCACATCCCGCCGAAAACTCCGGCCCCCAAGGCCACGGCTGCCAAATAAAATGAAACGCGTTTGCCAGGGAAAGTCATAGGAATCGGGCGGAGTGTGATCGGGTTTCGGGAGGATTGTCGACTGATAATGGTTGCAGCATGTGAACCGAAGTCAAGGACTCATGCCGGGACTGTCGTGACTCACCGATTTGCGGCCTTGGCATACCATTGGACGGTTTGCTCCAAGCCCGCGGAGATACTGACTTCCGGCTCGAAATCGAGCGCGCGGCGAATGGCGGAGGTGTCTGCGGACGAATGCTGAATATCGCCGGGCCGAGGCGGGCCGTAGCGGATCGGTTTGGCCTGGGTCCCGACGGAGGTCAGAGCCTTGGCAATCAGCTCGTGGAGTTCCCGGAGTGTGGTGCTGCCGCCGAGCGCCACATTGAACACCTGGCCCACCGCTGCCCCATGGCGGGTGGTTGCGGCCAGGAGATTCGCCTGCACCACATTGGCCACCGGGCAAAAGTCGCGGGTGATCGTCCCATCGCCGTGGATCACGCATTCCCCGCCGCCGAGCATTGCCGCAATCCATTGCGGAATCACCGCCGCGTAGCCGCCCGCCGGATCCTGCCGCGGGCCGAAAATGTTGAAGTAGCGCAGGCCGATGTTTTCCAACCCGTAACTTTCGAGGAACAGGCGCGCGTAGATTTCACTCATCCACTTCGACGCGCCGTACGGAGAAAGTGGCCGCCCGATTTGCGCTTCGACCTTCGGCAGGCGCGTGTCGTCACCATAGACCGCGCTGCTGCTCGCGTAGACGACCCGCCGGACGCGGTTGTCCCGAGCCGAGGTCAGTAAATTCAGTGTCCCCGTCACGTTCGTGTCGTGACAGGCGATGGGGTCTTCGAGCGAGAGCGGGACGGAGACGAAGCCCGCATGGTGGAGGATGTAGTCCACACGATCGGTGGCCTCGCGGCAGGCGCTCATGTCCGCCACGGACCCCTCGTGAAACTGGAACCGGCTCCACTGCTTTGGCGTCACGCCATCGCGCACCAGGTCGAGATTGCGCGGGGTGCCCGTGGAAAGATTGTCGAGCCCGATCACCCGCTGGTCGAGCGTGAGCAGGGCTTCCAGCAGATGCGAGCCGATGAACCCCGCCACGCCGGTGATCAGCCACGTGCATGGCTCGGCGGTCAATTCCTGGCGGAGGCGGTCATAGGCGGTCATGGGGCGGTGGGAGAAACCATGAAGTGCCGCTCTCGCGCCAGCAGAATTTCGTTCCAATCCCATGGCGCGGCTTGTGGGATGCAATAAACGCCGGCAACCTCCCGCGGCATGAGTCACGACCTGCCCAAACCCGCCGCGAGTTTGCGCGGCCCGGTCGTGTTCATCAATCTCTGGGCGCAGAGCGGGATGAAGCATTACTCCGAGTCCCTTATGCACGCGCTCGCGCCGGCGGTGGAAGTCTTCTACCTGCGCAATTACGAGAGCTGCCTGGAAGTTCCTGGCCGCCAGGTGCGCCTCCATCCGGTGGGCCTCCGGGGTTGCACGGAACTCGTCGTCGTCGCCCGGGAGATCCTTCGGCGCCGGCCCGCCGCCATCCATCTCAATAGCGAGCTGCCCATCCTGCTCCCCCTTTTTCCGCTCTTCGCGTGCTTCAATTCCGTCATCACCCTGCACGATGCCGTGCCGCACGAAGGCGAAAGCTTTGCCAAGCGCGCATTCATGCGACTGCACCTGTTGCTCGTCTTCCTCTTCATCCGCAAGGTGATCGTGCATTCGGTCGCGATTCGTGACGAATTGCCCGCCTTCCTTCGCTCCCGCACCCACGTCCTGCCGCACGTGAACTACAGCCTCTGGGCGCATGAAAAATCTTCGCCTCGGGACGCAGCCCCGCCGGGCGATGTTGCTCCGCCACATGACGGTTCGCTCCAGGGAAAGCGATTCGTGGTCCTCTTCTTCGGCCGCCTGCTCAGTTACAAGGGTTTGGAGTACCTCCTCGAAGCCTTTCGCCAGCTCGATCGGCAGCGCTTCGAGCTCATTATTGCCGGCGAAGGCGACTTGTCGGATTACCGCATCGAAGGCGCCAATATCCGCACACTCAATCGGTTCATCCCCGACGAAGAAATGGCCGCGCTTTTCAACGAGGCCCACGTCGTGGCCCTGCCCTATCTCTCCGCGTCACAGAGCGGTGTCGCCTACATGGCCTTCGCTTTCGAGAAGCCGGTTATCGCCACTCGAGTGGGCGCCCTGGCGGATGTCGTCATCGACGGCCAGAACGGCTTCCTCATCGAACCCCGTTCCGCCGAAGCCCTGGCCGCCGCCCTCACCCGCATCGCCGATCCAGGCACCTGGTCGCGCCTCGCCGAAAACGTCCGCCGGCAGAATTTCAGCGCGGACGAAGACATCCGCACGCGGCTGCTTGAAATCTACGGTGGGTAGGGTAGTTAACCCCGGGTGTTCGCTCGTTCCTCGCTCGACCGGGGCTAATGGCTTTCATCCCTTCGGGATGGGCAGAGCGCGGTTCCGGTTACCGCCACGAAACCGTGAACTCAAAATCCTCCGGCCGCGATTTCTCCGGGAAGTGCGCGTGGAACTCATTGTCCCCTTCCTCCAGCGGCAGCAGCACCATGCCCGCGAATTGGAAATCGCTGGAGACCTTGAAGTCGCGCAACTCGAGCACCGCCAGCGGCCCCAGCTCAAAAACGACGGAGAACCGGTGCGTGGGATCCGCCGTGAGGACGGCAACGAAGTGATCGAGGTCGATGTGAATGCTTTCGTGCAGATCCATGGACAGGCTGCGCTCGTGATCGCGGTCTTCTAGGCGCAAGCGCGCCGTACTCTTGGCCACCGTCGCGGTTCCCTCGATCAGGCCGCCCACGACCGGGAACGGGTAGGAAAATGGGAGCTCGATCTGGGCGATGGCCTCGGTGTGGTTGACCAGCCGGAATCCGCCGTCCACCGGTTCGTGGGTGATGCCTTTGCCGCCTTTGGCGAGATCGCGCGCATGGAACGCGTAGGTAAACGTGCCGTTGTAAAAGCGCGGCGGCGGATTCGGATACTTTCCCAGGAAGTATCGGCCCCAATTGTAGTTGGCGAAAGTCATGCGCTCGCCGCCGCGCAGATACGGCTCGATCTTGTGCTCGGCGTTGCCACCCACGGCGATCTTGTTGTTCTCCTTGCTGAGGAAGCAGTCGATGTATTTGGGCGGATAATCGGTCGCGTTGCGGAACGAGACGAGGTGATCGAAGGCGGATCGGTCGGCGGAGAGTTCCTCGACGCCGAGGATATCCAGCGGCGCGCCGGGGCGGTGGAAGTAGGCTTGCTGGTCGGCGTCGAGCATGCGCCAGCGGCCGCCCGCCATCACCTCGGCGACCACGTGCCCATCGAGTTCCCACACGCGGCTCTTGAGGCCGCTCAATTCGGCCAGCGTAGCGAGGCTGCGCGCGCTATCGTCGCAGAATCCGTAGCCGTAGAGGGACAGGAACTTGATGACGTCGTGCTCTTCGAGGCCCTCGGTGGGCGGCTCGCCGAAGACGCGCCGCGGGCAGACGAAGCGCCAGATCGCCACCGCCCGCTCCACTTCGTCGGGAATTTCCTTGAAGCCGGCCTTCACCACCAGGTCGGTCGCGCTATCCCAGCGATCGTTGTGGAAAAGGATTGGCGCCCGGACGGAGTGGTCCGTCTTGTTGGTCAGTTCGTAGCGATAGTCGTGGCATCGGTGGGGCAGGTGGAACTTCATGGTCTGCGCCAGCGGAATCTTGAAGCTTTCGGGGAAAGCCTGCTCGCGCGAAGCGAGCGTCGACGGTTCGCCGTTGCGTTCCTGCGCCCAGCGCTTGTTGAGGTCCAGGCGGTCGTAGGCGGCGAGACGGGCGGCGTCGGAGCCCGTGAGTGATTGCGGCGCCTGGTATCCCTGAATGGCGGCGAGCTCGCGGAAATAGGCCGCGCCTCGTTTGTCGAAAACCGCCGGCTCGGACGCCGCTTTTTTTGCCTTCGCCGCCGGGTGCGCCTGCTTCCGCCAATAAATATTGCTCCCGATCAGCGATAGCGTGAGAAGCCCGCAAACGGCGGGCCACGCAAAGCGGAGCAGGTTAGGTGACATATTTTTGGAGCCAGACCTCGAGGTTCAGGAGCGCCCACAGGCGCTTGCCGTGGTCGGCGCGGCCCGCGGCGTTTTGCGCAAAGAGCCCTTCGATGCCGGTGCGCCGCAGATACTGGAAAATACGGGCATCCTTGGCTAGTAGGATCTCGCGCAACGGGGTGGCGAGCGGCCCGCGAAACCACAGCCCGAGAGGAACGGAGAAGCCCATTTTTCCCCGGCGCGTGATCGACGCGGGTAACAGATCCGCGAAAAGTTCGCGCAGGATGCGCTTCGTTTGCCGGCCCCGCACTTTGAGCGATTCGGGCAGGCGCGCCGCCAATTCCATGACTTCGTGATCGAGGAAAGGCGAGCGCGCTTCGAGGGAGTGCGCCATGGTCATGCGGTCCACTTTCGGGAGCAGCGCGCCGGGCAGGTAATTCTGCGTGTCGGTGCTCATAGTGCGATCGAGGCGCGATTTGGCGAGCGCGTGGCGGTAAGTGTCCTCGAGGATGGCGTGCGACGGCGTGGCCTGGAGCGAAGCCCGCATTTCATCGGTGTAGAGCGCATGCTTTTCCGCCTCGGTGAAGAAGGAGCCCCAGCGCACGATGCTCGCGCCGACCGGCAGATCCGCCGCGCGTGTGAGGTGATGCAAGGCCGTGGCCACGCTGCTCTCGACCGGCTTGCCGCTTTGCACGGGCACGGCCCGCAGCAGGCGATCGAAGAGACCGTGCCGCAGTGCCGCGGGAACGAGCCTGTAAAGATCGGCCACGGGGTCGGCGTAGTAGCGTTGGTAGCCGCCGAAGGCCTCGTCGCCGCCATCGCCGTTGAGCGCCACGGTGACATGCGCGCGCGTCATCTCCGACAGGTACCAGGTCGGGATTGCGGCGGCATCGGCGAAGGGTTCGTCGAAATGCTCGACCATTTGCGGCAGCACTTCGAGGGCGGCGGGCTCGACGATGAATTCGTGATGCTCGGTGTTGAATTTCTCCGCCACGGCGCGGGCGTGATGGAGTTCGTTGAACGCCGCTTCCTGAAAGCCGATGGAAAATGTCTTCACCGGACGGTCGCTCATCCCGGCCATTAGCCCGACCACGATCGCGGAATCGATGCCGCCGCTGAGATGCGCGCCGAGCGGCACATCGCTCATCAGGCGGATCCGGACGGCTTCGGTGATCTTGTCGCGGACCTGTTCGCGCAACTCGGCCTCGGGGATCGTCCATTTTGGAACATAAGGCAGCTCCCAGTAGCGATCGATCGTGATGCGTCCCGCTTCCCACACCAGGCGATGCGCGGGGGGAAGCTTGCGAGCGTGCCGGAGCGCCGAGAGGGGATCGGGCACATACTGGAGCGTGAGGTAGTGATGGATCGCGCTGAGGTCGGCTTCGCGGGGAAAGCCGGGATATTGCAGCAGGCATTTCAGCTCCGAGCCGAAGAGCAGGGCGCCGTCGTGCTCGCCGTAGTAGAGCGGCTTTTTGCCGAGGCGGTCGCGGGCGATGAAGAGCCGCTTTCGTCTTTCGTCCCAGATGGCGAAGGCGAACATCCCGCGCAGGTGCTGGACGCAATCGAGCCCGTACTCTTCGTAGAGATGCACGATGGCCTCGGTGTCGCTATGGGTCCGAAAAGTGTGGCCGCGTTTTTCCAACTCGGGGCGCAGCGTCGGGTAGTTATAAATCTCACCATTGAAGACGATCCACACGGTGCCGTCTTCATTGCTCAGCGGCTGGTCGCCGGTCTGCAAATCGACGATGGCCAGGCGGCGCATGGCGAGACCGATTTGCGGCCGGATGTAGAAGCCATCGCTATCCGGCCCGCGATGCCGGATGGCGGCATTCATGCGTTCGAGTACCGCGCGCTCGATGGGGCGCTCCGGGTCCTGGTAAACGAGTCCGCTAATTCCGCACATCGTGAGAAATTTTGAATGTTGAGTTTTGAATGCTGAATTTCGGCACGGTATCGGTGTCGTAGGTTAATTGGATAAAGTGGCGTCTGTAGTTGGGTCAAAGGCCCTACGCAAGTTAGCCCAGGGCAAGCGAGGGACGAGCGCCGCCCTGGGTAATGCCGTTAACAAGCGCATCCGCCCCAACGGGGCAGAACCAGCTTGTTGTCGTGCACCGTTGGGGTGGGTGCCCGTTTGGGAATCATACCCAAGGCGGCGCTCGTGACACTCGCTCGCTCCGGGCTGTCTTCCATAGGGCCTTTGGCCCAGACTGCTCTCGCGCGTGTGTCCGGCGCCAGGGCACCAACGTAAATCAAAATTGATTCCACTCATCGCTTGGCGGGAGCGGACAGTCCGGAGGGCGCGCACATCTTGCGGGCAAGTTCGAGATAGCCTTCGGCGACGCGGGTCCAGGTGTACTCCTGCTCAATGCGCCTTCGGCTGGCCTCGCCCATCGTGCGGCGGATTTTGGGTTCGGCGAGGAGATGCGCGATCGCGGTCGTCATCGCGGCGGCGTCTTCCGGCGGCACGAGATGGCCGTTCTCTCCTTCGCGCACGAGTTCCTCGCTGCCGGCGATGGCGGTGGCCACGACGGGCAGGCCCGAAGCCATGGCCTCGAGGACGACATTCGGCATGCCTTCGTCGCGCGAGGGGAAGACGAAGAGATCAGCCTGGCGATAGCGCTCGGCGATGAGCTTGCGATCGCACCAACCCGCAAAGGTGATCCGCGTGGCAAGTCCCAGTTGCGCGGCTTCCAGCGTGAGCGCCGGCCGCTGGTCGCCATCACCGATGATTTCCAATTCGTAGTTCAATTCCATCGGCAGCGCCGCGAGCGCGCGGAAGAGAACATCGAGACCCTTTTGGTAAACAACACGTCCGACGAAGAGCATTCGCACCGGACGGTCGACGGCAGGTTTCGGCGTGGATGCAGGATGAAATTTTTGCGCATCGACGCCATTGGGGATGACGGCGATCGGCAGGTCGGGTGCGAAGCGCAGGGCCAGCGCCTGCAAGCCGGCGCTGTTGGCCACGACGGCGAAGGCTCTTTTCCACAGCAGCCGGATGACCGGTCCGAGCAGTTTGTGAAAGAGCGCGAGATCGTAGGGCTGGAATCCGGGGACATCGCCGCCGCGCAGCGAAACGATGTAGGGTCGGCCGCTCACAATGCGCAGGAGCAGCCCGACGGGCCCCGAAGGAATGCCGAAGAACGCGATGATCGCATCCGGTTTCCAGGCGCGAACGCTCCCGAGCGCGGCGAGCGATGCGCTCGCGAGGAAGGTGAGCATCTCGGGAGGCGTGCAGCGATCTGCGCGGCGGCGCAGAACCGGCACACGCTGGATGCGAAAGCCATCCACATGTTCGACGGCCGGCTGGCCTTTGAAGCGCGAGGTAAGCACCAGCGTCTCGTGCCCGGCGACGGCAAACTCGCGTGCCAGCGAAGCCGTGGCCTGGCCCGCGCCGCCCCCGAGCGGCGGGTACTCGTAGTTGATGAGCAGGATGCGCATGGATTCGGGGCTGGTCACGGTTTGATCCATTGCCCGAGCAACCAGTAGCTCCAGAGGAAGAGCCGCTCGTCGGCTCGGCCGGCCATGTGCGCGGCATGCTTCTGCTCGGCAAAGGCGATATTCAAATGCGGGAAGGTGCGGGCGTGGTCGAACTCGAAGCGGCCTTCGCGCAGCCACCGACCGATGGGCATGCCGAAGCCTTTCTTTTTCCGCTCGATGATCTCCTTTGGCAGCACCGGCGCGAGCGCCTTCTTCAGAATGTATTTCGTCTGCCCTTTGTGGAGCTTGAGCTGCCAGGGAATGCGCCGGGCGAGATCGGCCACTTCGAGGTCGAGAAACGGCGACCGCGCTTCGAGCGAGTTCATCATGCTCGCGCGGTCCACCTTCGCGAGGATGCCGTCCTGGAGGTAGAGGTTCGTCCAGAATTGCAGCGCGCGATCCACGAGGTTGGGTTGCGCGCAGCGATCCCAGGCTTCGATGGCTTCGCTGTAGATTTCCTCCTCATCGCACGGCTCGCGGAAAAGCTGGGCGAGATCGCGGGGCGCCAGGGCGCTCATCCAAACGGCGTTCCAGAGCTGCGGCCGGTAGCTCAGGCCCATGAGGGTGCGCTTGATCTTGAAATCGAGGCTGAGATTTTGATGGGACACCGGCAACCGCGCCGCGACGAGACGGATCGCCTCGTGGATCGGCCGCGGGACGAGCTTGGCGTAGAGCGCGGCCTTTTCCAGCGCGCGGAATGGATCGTAACCGGCGAACAGTTCATCGCCGCCGTCGCCGCCGAGGGCCACGGTCACGTGCTGGCGGGTGAAGCGGGACAGCAGATACGTCGGTAGGAGGGAGCCGTCGCCCAGCGGCTCATCGAGTTTGCCGATGATCTCGGGTAGCAGGGCGACGGACTTGTCGAGATCGAGAATGTCCTCGTGGTGTTTCGTCCCGAGGTCCCGGGCGACCTGCCGGGCGTAGGAGCTTTCGTCGAACGAAGGCTCGTTGAAGCCGATCGAAAACGTGTTGAGCTGGCCGGCGGGCACGTGTTGGGCGGCGAATGCGGCCACCGCGGAGGAATCGATGCCGCCGCTCAGGAAGACGCCGAGCGGCACGTCCGACATCAGCCGGCGTTTCACCGCGCGCTCGAGAACTCGCCGCAGGGCGTCCTCCAAGTTTCCGTGTTCCGCGCCGTATCGATCATGACAGGCCGCCAGCGTTTCGGAACTGGCTGGGTCGTGCAGCATCGCCTGATCCGGCTCCAGGACATACTCCCAGTAGCGCCAGGTATTCAGTTTCCGGTCCGTAAGGTTGTATGAGAACGAATGGCCGCCGGGCAGCTTCCACACGCGCTCATAGATGGAGCGCGGCGCAGGGACATAGGCGTAGGCGAAGTATTTCTTGAGCGAGAGGACCGAGAGTTCGCGCGGACAACGCGGGTGCTGGAGCAGGGCGGGCAATTCGCTCGCCCAAGCGAACGTGCTGCCTTCGTGAAAATAATAGAGCGGCTTTTTGCCGAAGCGATCGCGGCTGCCGAAGAGCCGCTTTTTCGCCCGATCATAAATGACGAAAGCCCACATCCCATTCAGCCGCTCGACGAACCCGTCTCCCCACTGCCGGTAGCCGTGCAGCAGGACCTCGGTGTCCGAATGGTCGGTCACGAACTGGCAGCCCTGGGCTTTCAGTTCCGCGCGCAGCTCCGCGTGATTGTAAATCTCGCCATTGAAGACGACGCCGATTTCGCCATCGGCCGTCCACATGGGCTGGGCGCCGCCGCTCAGGTCGACGATGGCCAACCGACGGTGGCCGAGGAAGATGCCGGCGTCTCCGTCCACCCAGTGGCCTTCCGCATCCGGGCCGCGGTAACGGATCGCATCCGTCATCCGCTGGAGGACGTCGCGATCGCCAAAACCACTGAAGCCCGCTATTCCACACATGAGATTTCGCGCCCCGGGATCAGGTTCCGGGTGAAGAAGAGGACGGGCATTGCGTGGAGTATCTGGAGATGACTCCGGGGTTGTAAAGTGCGGGATTTCGCGGTGGGCGGGCGATGGGCTCGGGGGACTCTCCTGTCTCAACGTGAGTATTCAGTATTCAGTGTTCAGTAATCCAGTGATCAGCCACGCCGGCGCTCGTGATTGCTGAATACTGAAAATACTGAACACTGATTACTGAATACTCCCCCGCCGGGCTGGACGTTTTGCCCCGACGTGGCATTCTCCCGCCCTTTTTGACGCCTGCCTTGCCTTCAGGGAATCGGCGTCCGTATCCTGACCGTCCCTGTCCAAACCCATTCATGCGCCTTACGGAAGCCCTCAAAGAATACCTGCAGGATCGGCGCGATCCGCGTGTTTCCTGGCCATCGATCGATGATCTCGCGACGGTGGCGGCCGAGCGGGGCTGGAAATATGAGGAGGTCTACCCGGCCACGATCCAGACGTGCCCGAGCGCGAAAGGTCTGTCAGAGGATTTCCTGCGCTGGGTCCACGAAGGACCGCGTCTGCTGAAGATGCACCGCGACGCCCGGCGTGGGATGCACTTTCCCCATCATTGGGCAGGCAGCCTCCACAGCACCACGCGCTATCGCATGGACAAGGTGCTGCGGTGCGCGATCCCCGGCGCGGCCGTGTCGCCCTCGGGCGGGGGAGTCCTCTCGGACCGCAACGAGTGGATCAAGGAGGCCTATTTCATTTCCGCGCCGCCGCGGAAATCGCAAGTGCCGGCCGTCGAGCCGAAGACGCGGGAAGGCCGCTACATCTCGCTCCTCACGATCTGGGGCGAGAAGAATATGGGGCACTATTTCTTCGACGCGATGCTGCGCGTCACCCTGTTTGAGAACCTGGCCGACTACAAATTCCTCGTGCCCGCGTATCTGCATCCGTGGCACAAGGGTCTCTACGAAGTCGCCGGGATCAAGGAGGAGCAGTGGGTGCCGATTGAGGCGCCGTGGATCCGGGTCGAGGAGCTCAATGTCACGCATACTTCCAATTCCGGCTCGAAGCCGCGCGCGGAATTGCTGCTGAAATTCCGCGACCTCGCGCTGAAGAACACGGGCTCGCTGGCGCCCGCCCGGCGCGATCGCCGCATTTTCGTGGACCGTTCCGGGGCGAAGCGGCGGAAGATGGCGAAGCAGGACGAACTCCTGCCGGTGCTCAAGGAGCGGGGGTTCGAGATCATTCGCTGGGAGGACTACAGCATCGCCGAGCAGGTGCGCATCGCCTCGGAGACGAATGTGATGATCGGGCCGCACGGCACCAGCCTGCTGAACAGCCTCTACTGCCAGCCCGGTGCCAAGCTGCTCGAGATTTTCAATCCGGCGTGGTGGGACACGACCACCTTGCGCCAGTGCTGCCTGGCCGGGCACGATTTCTGGTACACCTTCGGTGAAAATGTCTCGAGTGAGTACGACACCGTGATCGACCCGAAGAAGCTCGCGCGGGTGCTGGATTACATGCTGGAGACCGACGGCTGGGACCCCTCTCCGGAGGAGTTGAGCCGATGAAGGACGTCATTCTCGCGACGTCAATGGGGTATGACTACCGGCAGCTCAGCCCCTTCATTCGATCACTGCAGGAGACGGGATATGATGGCGACCTCGTTCTCTATCTGGCGGAGACCAGCGACGAAACGGTCTGCCGGCTGCGCAATGAAGGCATCATCGTAAGGCGTTTTGTATACCCGTTCAGGAACTGCAACAAGCTGCGCAATCCGCTCTTCCGGCTTTGGCCATTGATTCGGCCCCTCGCCGCGACGCTCCGCACGCCGAATGCGATCCACGCGTTGTGCATCGCCTTCCAGAACCTTTCGATCATGCGGAATTTCCTCTACCGGGGATTCCTCAAAACCTCGCCCGTACGTTATCGCAATGTCTTCCTCACCGACCTGCGCGACGTGTATTTTCAGCGCAACCCGTTCGAGAGAATGGAAGGCCGGCAGCTCAAGGCTTTCGTCGAGGAGCCCTGGTTGACGCAGGGGGCCGATGTGAACAGCTCGCGCTGGTTGCGCGACCTCTACGGGGAAGAGATGGTCCGCCTCCTGGGCGAAAAATACCTGATTTGTAGCGGCACCATTCTCGGGGACTACCAGAGCATCTGCGACTACCTGGACGTGTTCCTCCTCTCGCTGCCCGACGCCCGGAGCGTGATGCGCATGGGCCTGGACCAAGGCATTCACAATTACCTTATCTACACGGGCAAGCTGAAGGATGTGACGCTCTATCCAAACCGGACTTCAGAGGTCCTGACGATCGGGCTGGTGAAGTCGATTGAAGAAATTCCTCAGAACGAAAGCGGGGAATTCGTGGACGTGAACGGCCTGCCCTATGCGGTCATTCACCAATTCGACCGGCATGAAGAATTGGCGGCTCGTATCCGGGCCCGATACGAAAGCGCGTGAGCGCAGGCGCTTGTCAGGCGGCGCGGGCCGCCGTGGCCGTCCCGGCGTCGTCGCGCCGGCGGCAGAGATAATCGTAGCCGAGGTCGATGATCTCGTACGCGCTCAAGAATTCGCGACTGGCGGCCTTGTCTTCCGGCGAGAGAAACTTGTGCTCGAACAAGATGACCAGCGGCGAGTATCGGGCGAAATCGAGCTGCTTGAGCACGTGCCAGTCGTAACCTTCGGTATCGATGAGAAGGACATCGATCCGATTCACTTTTTGCCGGTCCAACACGGTGGACAAGGGTACGGCCTCCACGGGCATCTCGATGATGAACCGGTCGAGTTCGTCTGCCATGTGCTTCTCGACGTTGGCGCGATAAAACGACCCCAACTGCTCGCAAAACGCCGGCAGATGCGGGACCTCGCGCCGGGCGTCGGGAGAGACGTAGAAAAAGGGCATCGTCTGGGCCTGCTCGGAAATGGCGACTTGTTCGTAGTGGAAGCGCGGATTGTTCCCGTAGTTGCGCCGCAGTTGTTCGAAGAGAAACGGGACCGGTTCGACGAAAAGCGCCTGCCAGGAACGGTGGCTCCGGATCAGCGGAAAGAGGGGGTCATTCGACTTGCCATCGTTGGAGCCGATTTCGACGATGAACAGATTCTTGCGTCCGCCGATCAGGCGCCGCAACTGCCTCGTGGGGTTAGATTTCCAATGGTATTGCCGATGAGATGCCCACGCCACAAATCGGCCCAGCACAGGCAGGGAACGCAGGAAATTATAGAGGCCGAGTCGAAGCTTGGGTGTTTCCACGTACTATTGATTGCGAGAAAATATCGGAAAGTGCCAGTCTCAATTACCCAAGCGAACATACGAAAGCGCTGGCGCGGCGGGCCGTGACCGTCGGCGTTTGCGCCTGAAGTTGGGCGAAGCATCAAACCTGGCCGGTACGCCCGTAAGAGGTAAGCCGAATTCGCTGAAACATTCCGCTCCCGCCCTCCGTTATCCCTCGAAGTGAACCGTCTCATTCTGAGCGCCAGCACCCGCCTAGCGCGTTTCATGCGGGCGCCTCGCCGGATTTTGCCCGGCACGTCGTCCCCGTCTGCGGAGAAATACTGCTTCGATTGCTACGCGGATGAAAAGAAGCCCAAGGGCGGCGTGAACCTCGAGCGTTTCCGCGACGAGGCGGCCGTCCTGCGCGACCGGGAAACCACCCAAGCAGCAGCCATCGCTGACTGGGATGGGAAGGCTGGCGCGGCTGATTTATCAGCGGCAGATGACCATCTTCTTCTCGTCAGAAACAGGGGCGGTAATCTTGACGAAGTTCTTGTGGTCGCCGGATTTCGAAAATGCGAACTGGCACATCACGCGATTCTCTCCCGGGTGGCAACGGCTGCCCATATGATAGCACTCTCCGGTGCTGACCATGAATACGGTCCCGCGCGGACCAAGGACGGGTTTGATTTCATCGCCCAGACCGGCGGCTTCGATTTCTTCGTCCTGGATGCGCCCGTGATGGAGTTTGTGGCGCGACTTTCGGGAAATATCCGCTGGAATGATGGTCAAAGGACCTTGGGCCACGGTGGGCACGGGAGTAAGATAGACCCAAACGGCGATAAACTCGGAACCATCGGACGAGTAATCGAGATGCCATTGCTGAGAGGCGCGTTGCTTTTTGGTCTCGATTTTTACATGGCGGGACTCATTGATGCAGATGCCAGTGAGAATGGGTACCGACCCGAAGCATGCCGTGACCGCTGCCACCACGCTGTCTTGCAAGGCAAAACGTACAAGGATGTGATCGGTGGTAAAGTCGGCGGCCTCTTCCAGCACGAAGAAAAACGGGTGAGTGGACGATCCGACCGCCGTCTTGCTGCGCTCGGTAACCACCTCGTCATAAAACCTCAGCAACTCGGCCAGCAATTGCGGATCAACCAGGTCGGTGATGAAACTCAAGCCCTTCTCTCGGTATTCTCGAGCGCGGGCCGCGATCTCTGGATTCAACGGCCCCTGGGTCAACTTCTCCGCCTGTGTTTTCCGTTGGATGATCTCCGGCAAATGGCGAGCTTTGAACGAAATCCTGCGAACGTGCCGCATGGGGCCGGCGAGGCCATTGAAATCGTTCCACCGTCTTTCCACCGTGGAGTGCAGTTTCCCCAACGGACTACCCATCCGTTGGTGCAGGTTCCTGGCGAGTTTGATACTAGTGGAGATCATAAGTGGAAAAACGTAAGTACGTTTGACCCGGGCCGGAATCAATTCTTTTGCCCGCTTTCTTTAATTTCCAAGGACCGGGCACCCCGCCCGGTTACGCTGGAGCCGTTGTGGGCTTGGAAGGATCGAGGTTGCGCGTGGCCCGGACGGCGTAGACGCTCTTCCCTTGGCTCTCGTAAAAGGTGCGCATGATCATCTCCGCGAGCAGGCCCATGAGGATGCACATCGTGCCGGTGAGGGTGCTCATGACGCACAGCAAGGGCAGCGGCGTCTCGATGAACGTCTTGTTCCCAAAAAACTTGAGGTAAACCGCGCTCACCCCGGCGACGAAGCTGACGACGAAAGAGAGCAACCCGACGGCGCCGAAGACGTACATCGGCTTCTCGGCGTAGCTATCGAGGAACTTTACCACCACCAGGTCGCAGAGGACCTTGAGCACGCGCTCGAGCCCGTACTTGGATTGGCCGGTCGTCCGCGGAAAATGATTGACCGTGACCTCCGTGATCTTCGCGCCGTGCCACCGGGCGTAGATCGGCAGGAAGCGATGCATCTCCCCGTAGAGCCGGACCGATTTGATGATCTCGGCCCGGTAGGCTTTGAGGGAGCACCCGAAGTCATGGAGTTCTACCCCCGAGACAAAGGAAATGAGCCGGTTGGCCATGATCGACGGCAGGTTGCGCTGCATGGCATTGTCCTGCCGATCCTTCCGCCAGCCTGAACATACGTCGAAACCGTCCTCCAGCTTGGCGAGCATCTTGGGGATGTCCGCGGGATCGTTCTGGAGGTCGCCATCCATCGGGATGATAATTTCGCCTTGGGCGAAGTCGAAGCCCGCCATCATGGCGGCAGTCTGGCCGTAGTTGCGCCGGAAGTGGACCACTTTGATCGCCGGGTTCGTAGCGGCCAGACTGTCCAGGACTTCCTCGCTGGTATCGTGGCTGCCGTCATTGATGAAGATCAGTTCCCAAGGCCGTCCGATTTGGGCCATGACAGTCGTCACCCGCTCAGCGAGGATGGGAAGCGCTTCCGCTTCGTTAAAGACTGGAACGGTGACCGAAATCATCAGATGTGACGTAAAGGCACCATTTAAAGGGCGTAAGGAGGGACAGGGCAAGAGGGAACGGGCCATCGGAAGTGTATTTGCGTCATTGTGTTCATTTTTTTCTGGACACTTTGTCCAGGAATGACCAAAAAGACGCCTCGATGTCTGCTGATCCTCAGATCGACCTGCCTCACCGCGCGCCTGCGCCGACGGACACTCCCGCGCTGACTTCCCTGGAAGTGGAGGTCATTGACCTTTTCATCAGCCTGGTCCGGATGCTCGGCCTTCCCAAGTCGGTCGGCGAACTTTACGGACTCCTCTTCATCTCTCCGGAAGCACTCCCCATGGACGTCCTCATGGAGCGCTTGAACATGAGCAAAGGCGCGGCCAGCCAGGGATTGAAGCTTCTGCGTTCCTTCGGGGCGGTAAAGACCTCCTACGTGGCCGGCGACCGCCGGGATCACTATCTCGCGGAGTTCGACATCAGCCGGTTCGCGACAGGATTCATCAAGGGGGAATTGCAGCCGCATCTCGACAGCGGCTTGCTTCGCCTCCAGCGGATGGAAGAACTCGTCGCGCAGTCGCCGGTGAGCAGCAAGGAGGTTGCGGAGAATCGTCTGGCCCGGCTCCGTCACTGGCACGAGAAAGGCCAGGCAATGCTGCCGTGGATTTTGAAATTCCTCGTATCGTGATTACCCCCGCCGCAATCTCGGCGGGGTCCATGGATCCCGCCTTTTCCCCAGACGCCAGGTGGTATTGCCTGCGTTCGAAGCCCAAGCACGAGCATATCGCCGCGGCCCACCTGCGCCTCTGCGAGAACATGGAAGTGTATTGCCCCCGAGTGAAGATCCAGCGATCCACGCGGCGCGGCCTGGTGTGGTTTACAGAGGCGCTCTTCCCCAACTACCTCTTCGCCCGCTTCGAAATGGCGCGCTGGCAAACCCAGGTGCGCTACGCCCAGGGCGTCAGCGGTATCGTGCGATTTGGCCTGGAATATCCCGAGGTGCCGGAGCGGGCGCTTACCGACCTGCGTTCATTCATGGACGACGCCGAGCTGAAGACGGTTTCCTATGTGCTCGCCGAAGGCGATGCGGTGGAAATTGTCGAAGGGCCTTTCCGCGGCCAGACCGGGGTGGTGAAGCAACTCCTGCCGGCCCGCGAACGGGTCAAAGTGCTCCTGGAAGTCCTTGGCGGGACCAATGAAGTCGACCTTCGATTGACGTCCGTGTTTAAGGAAGCGCCCCTAGGTAGTTGACGGACGCCGCCAACCCGGCGGCGCAGGCCAACCGGGATTGTGTGTGCCACAACAAATGAAATGCCCTCTGCATATTGGAGGCAGTCTCGAAGGTCTCGCTGGTGAAATTCCGGCGAACGACCAAGGGCGGCAGCATGTGAAAATTCTGTGAGTAGCGAACCTATCGAAACCAAGGAAGATTTGAGCGGCTGGACAGTGCTAGCTCCGCGTGGCGGATTGCTGGACTTCCGGCTGGCGGAACTGTGGCGTTATCGCGACCTGATCCTGCGATTCTTTCGTCGCGACATCGTGGCCAGTTACACCCAGACGGTCCTCGGGCCGTTTTGGTTCGTGATTCCGCAGGTCTTCACGACGATCATGTTCACGGTCGTCTTCGGAAAGATCGGCAAGATCGGCACCGATGGCATGCCGAGCATGCTTTTTTACATGCTCGGGATCACGGCGTGGAATTACTTCGCTTCCTGCCTGAGCCGCTGCGCCACCACCTTCTCGGGAAATTCGGGCATCTTCGGCAAGGTCTACTTTCCGCGGTTGGTCATGCCGTGTTCGACGATCCTGGCCAACATGATGACCTTTGCCATCCAGTTCGGCCTTTTTCTGGTCTTCTTCGCCTTCTACTGGTGGCATGGCGCGGCGGTGCACCCCAACTGGCGGGTCGTCATCCTGCCGATCCTGCTCCTGCAAATGGGCGCCCTGGGATTGGGCATCGGTTGCATTGTCTCCGCGCTCACCACGCGCTATCGCGACCTGGCCTTGGGCATCACCTTCGGCACCCAGCTCTGGATGTATGCGAGCTGCGTCGTCTACCCGCTTTCGCAAATTCCGAAAGAGTGGCGCCTGCTCTTCATTCTCAACCCGATGGTGCCCATCATCGAGTCGTTCCGCTTTGCCTTTCTGGGCGGCGGCATCGTGGAAATCTGGCACCTCGCCGTGAGTGCCGTCCTGAGCGCGATCCTGCTCTTCGCTGGGCTGATCATGTTCAGTCGGGCGGAGAAAACCTTCATGGATACCGTCTAGCCGATGTCCACCGTCATCAGAGTGGAACATGTGGGGAAGCGTTACCGCTTGGGCACGATCAACCGGCGGATGCTCTACGAGGATCTCCAGCGGCGCTGGGCAAAGCTGTGGGGCAAGGAGGATCCCTTCGCGGAAGTCGACGCGCGCAAAGCCACGCGCGCCGACGAGCACAAGGAAATTTGGGCCCTGAAGGATGTCAACCTCGAGATCAAGGAGGGCGATGTGGTGGGCATCATTGGCCGCAATGGCTCCGGCAAATCAACCTTGCTCAAGATTCTATCCCGCATCACCGCGCCGACCGAGGGGCGGGCGCTGATCCGAGGGCGTGTCGCGAGCTTGCTCGAAGTGGGAACGGGCTTTCATGCCGAACTGACGGGGCGCGACAATGTCTACATGAACGCCACGATTCTGGGGATGACGAAACAGGAAATCGATCGCAAGTTCGATGAGATCGTCGATTTCTCCGGCGTGGAAAAGTTCATCGATACGCCGGTAAAGCGCTACTCGAGCGGGATGATGGTCCGCCTCGCGTTCGCTGTGGCGGCCCACCTCGAACCGGAAATTCTGATCATCGATGAGGTGCTCGCCGTGGGGGACAGCGCCTTCCAGCAGAAGTGCCTCGGGCGCATGAATACGGTCGCGCGCGAAGGGCGCACCATTCTTTTTGTCAGCCATCAGGCGGCGGCGGTGGAGAACCTGTGCCAGCGTGGAGTCGTGCTGGAAAACGGCACGGTCAAATTCACGGGCACCCAGACGGATGCTATCTCGTATTACGTCGCCAGCTTCAATAAACAGCCGGGGTGCTTGCGCGATCGTTCCGACCGGCGCGGTAATGGGGAAATCAAAGTGGTGGCCATCGAGTATCGCGATCTGGATGGACGGCCGCTCTCCGCCGTGCACGCCGGCCAGGACATCGACGTTTACCTGTTCTTCGAGAATCACCGGCCCGCTGCTTCCCGTCCGACGCTCTACATCAGCATCTTTGTGAAGAGCGATCTCGACGTGCCGATTTTCACCCATACCAATTTGATCACGGGCGAATTGTTTCCGGCCGAATTGCCGGAAAGCGGCGCGTTTGTTTGCCGCTTGCTGAAGGTGCCCCTTCCGGAGTCGACCTTCCGCCTCGGCTACGAGATCGGTTCTTCGACCACGGGCGGCGTGATCATTGATGCATTGGATAGCGCCGTTGAATTGCGTTTGGAGGGTGGCGACTTTTTTGGCAGCGGTCAGCTTCCATCCATTCACAACGGCGTCGCCCTGGTGGCCGGGGGGTGGTCGGTCCAGCCGGATATCGCCCCCGAGGCCACCTTGCCTACCGCGGCCGGGGCGGTCGCCCTGCGCTGAGATGATGACGCTTTCCATCCGATGAAAATCCGCGGCACGATTGAGCATGCGTGGCGAAGCGTGAAGCGCTGGCTCACGCCTGTGTTCCCGGGGCTGTCGTTGGACGTCTCGAGCCGCCGGTTCATGGCCTTCGCCAAAGCCAAATGGGGGCAGGACTATCCGGTGGAGCCGCGGGCGGTTTTTCTGGTCGGGTTGGCTCCGTGGCGCGCGGCGATCTACAGTTGCGCGTACGTGGCGAACCACCTGGCGCGAAACTCGCGTTCGGTTATCGAGACTTATCATTTCGCGGGTCCCCGTGATCGGCCTCTCGAGAAAATCTACGAGTCGTTCGGCGCACGATTGACGCTGCAACTTCCCACAGGTGGGCCCAATCACGCGGCGGCGGAAAAGAGGGCGCGGGAGATTTTCGCCGGGCTGCGCAGCAAGCAGGACGTTCTCGATATCTCCATCGACGGTGTTGGCCTCGGCGACCTGATCTACGACAGCTATCTTCGCTACTGGTTTGAACCCACGGTTCAACTGGAGGACGACCGGTTGCGGCAGACGATTTTTGAGGCGCTCCTCATGTACTTGGCGACGCGCGACTACCTGCGGCAGAACAAAGTCAAGGGCTTCATCACGGATGACTACAGCTACCTGGGCACGGGCATCCCGACGCGCCTGGCGGGGTTGGCGGGGATCCCCGTCTATCGCGTCGTCTTCGGGCCGCAGTTTTACGTCTACCAGTTGGAGTATGCCAGCGCGCGCCACAACGTGCCTTGCATCCCCTACTACCGCTTCAAAGACACCTTTGCCGAGCTGAGTCCCGCCGAACAGGAGCGGGCGCGCGCCAAGGGCCGGAAGCTCCTCCAGGAGCGAATGGCCGGCAAACTCGACGAGTTCACGTTGCAGACGACGACGGCTTATGGCGAGCCGTCGCGCGAGCGCATCTTTGCCGATACGGGCCGGCCGCGCATCGTGGTCATGCTGCACGACTTCATCGACGCGCCGCATGGTTATCGCTGGTTGCTTTTCCCTGACTTTCTCGAATGGATCTGCTTCCTCCTCGAACGGGCGAAGGAGACTCCGTTCGATTGGTACGTCAAACCTCACCCGAGTTCGGGCGAACCTTCTCGCGAGGCTATTTTCCGCATCAACAGCGAAGTGGTCGAAAAACTGAAGGTGCGTTTTCCGGAAATCCGCTTTCTCGAGCCGACCGTTTCGAACCGGCAGATCGCGGCGGAAGGAATCAGCTCCTTGTTCACCGTCTACGGAACCGTCGCGCAAGAATTCGCCTACATGGGCGTCCCGGTGGTCAATGCCGGCGACAACCCGCATATCCAGTACGATTTCAATCTCCATGCGAAATCGGTGGAGGAGTATGAAGCGTACATCGCGAACGCGGACCGACTTTCTGTCACCATCGATAAGACCGAAATCGAAGAGTACTGCTACATGTACTACTTTTACAGCCTGGATCAGTACAGCGCCGGGGCCAACCCGATGGATCCCGCGATCTTCGAATCGCAGGACACCTTGAAAGAGGTGGCCGGCCCGCGAGCCCTGGAAGTATTCATGTCGCGAGCCACCGTCGAGCGGGAAAGGGAATTGAATTCCTACCTGGATGGATATCCGCGCCCGGCATATTCGCGGGAGCAAATGGCGGAGTGGTCCATGGAGGACCGCGAAGCGGCTCCCACCAATCTGATCGACGCCCAATCATAAGGGTGGCTGGCGTCTCCGCTATCTCGCCCGATGATCTATACCCACTAAACTGGCGGCCAATTTTCAACATTCCATGCCTACACGCCCCGCACATCCCATGATCTCTCGAAAGGACTCCAAGTGAACTGGAACGACAAGACCGTATTGGTTACCGGAGGGACTGGTTCCTTCGGCAAGAAGTTCGTCTCGGTGATGCTCAACGAGTGCAAGCCGAAGAAGCTCATCATCTTCAGCCGCGACGAACTCAAACAGCACGACATGCGGCAGATGTTCTCCGACAAGGATTCGCCGGTGCGTTATTTTATCGGCGATGTGCGCGATCGCGAGCGTCTGGAGCGCGCCTTTCACGGGGTGGATATCGTGGTTCACGCCGCGGCGCTCAAGCAGGTTCCGGCGTGCGAATACAACCCGATCGAGGCGATCAAGACCAACGTCGTCGGCGCCACCAATGTGATTGAGGCGGCGATCGACCAGGGAGTCAAAAAGGTCCTCGCGCTGAGTACGGACAAGGCCGTGAACCCGGCGAACCTCTATGGCGCGACCAAGCTCTGTGCCGAGAAGTTGTTCGTCCAAGGCAATGCCTATTCCGGCGATGTCGGAACGGTCTTCAGTTGTGTGCGCTACGGCAACGTCGTCGGCAGCCGCGGAAGTGTGATTCCGCTTTTCAAAAAACAGCGCGAAACTGGAAAGGTTACCGTGACCGATCCGCGCATGACCCGCTTTTGGATCACCCTCGATCAAGGCGTGCATTTCGTCATCAATTGCATTGAGCGGATGCATGGTGGCGAAGTGTTCGTCCCCAAGATCCCAAGCATGAACATCATCGACCTGGCGACGGCGATCGCCCCGGGCTGTTCCGTGGAAAATGTAGGCATCCGCCCGGGTGAAAAGCTGCACGAAGTCCTGTTGAGCGAAGATGAAGCGCGCGATGCCATCGAACTCGACGACATGTTTGTGGTCGAGCCTTCGCATCCCTGGTGGAATACGGACGCCTGGCCCGGCGGCCGCCGTCCCGCGGAAGGTTATCGCTACGCCAGTGATTCCAATCAGCAGTGGCTCTCGGTGGAAGATCTCAAGTCTTTTGCCGATGTCGAAGTTTGATTCCTGAAGGAATGGATGGAATGACCCCCGCCTCCCCGACACGCGCCAGGCTGCTGCCCTACGGCAAGCAGTGGGTGGACGACGAAGACATCGCCGCAGTGGTCGAGACCTTGCGTTCCGATTGGCTGACGACGGGTCCCAAGGTGGAGGAGTTCGAGAGGGCCTTTGCCGCATTTACCGGCGCCGCGCATGCGGTCGCGGTTTCGAATGGCACAGCGGCGTTGCACGCGGCCACGGCGGCGCTGGGAATCGGACCGGGCGACGAAGTGATCATCCCCGCCATCACGTTCGTGGCCTCGGCGAATTGCGTCGTCTATCAAGGCGGGACGCCGGTTTTCGCGGACGTCGAAGGCGACACGCTGCTCATCGATCCGCAGGATGTGGAGGGCAAGATCACGGCGCGCACCAAGGCGGTCATCGCGGTGGACTACGCCGGCCAGCCTTGCGACTACGAAGCGCTCCGGGCGATCGCGGCGCGGCACAAGATCGCGCTCGTCGCGGATGCCTGCCATGCGCTCGGCGGGTCTTACCGCGGCCAGCCCATCGGTTCGCTGGCGGACCTCAGCACCTTTAGTCTTCATCCCGTCAAACCAATTACCTGTGGGGAAGGCGGCGTAATCACGACCAACGACGCGGAACTGGCGAAGGCCATGCGCGTCTTCCGGAGCCACGGCATCAGCAGCGATTTTCGCCAGCGCGAGAAACAAGGTTCATGGGCCTACGAGATGGTGAGCCTCGGCTACAACTATCGGCTCTCCGACATTCAGTGCGCGCTGGCGGCCAGCCAGCTCAAGAAATTGCCGACCTGGGTGCAGCGCCGGCAGGCGATCGCCCGCCAGTATGACGAGGCCTTTGCGGGAGAAGCTCGATTCACGCCGCTCGCGGTCCGCGACGGTGTCTCGCACGGCTACCATCTTTACGTCATTCGCCTCGGCTCCGGTTTCGACCGCGGCCGGTTCTTCCAGGAACTGCGCGGCGAAGGCATCGGTGCGAATGTGCACTACGCGCCGGTGCACATGCATCCCTTCTACCGGCGGACGTTTGGGACCGGTCCGGGTCTCTGCCCTGTCGCGGAGGCCGCGTATGAGCGGATCCTCACATTGCCCATTTTCCCGCGGATGACCGACGAGGACGTCGCCGACGTGATCACGGCCGTGCGGCGGGTCGCGACGCGCCTTCGTTCCGCTTGAGCCCATTTTGAAAACTGTCGCGATCATCCAGGCTCGGCTGGGCAGCACCCGATTGCCGGGCAAAGTCCTGCTCGACCTCGCGGGCGCACCGATGCTGACCCGGGTGGTGAATCGGGTGCGCCGCGCTAAAAACGTGGACGAGGTGGTCATCGCCACCACGACCGAAACGCGCGATGACGCGTTGGTTCAATTTTGCGCCGAGATGCCGTGGCCGTGCTACCGCGGAAGCGAGAACGACGTGCTCGACCGCTATTACCAGACTGCCAGGGCCTGCCAGGCGGACGTGGTCGTGCGGATCACTTCCGACTGCCCGCTCATCGACCCCGCCGTGATCGATTCGGTCATCAATGGTCTGGAACTCCAGCAGTCCGAGTATTCCTCGAACACGATTCGCCGGACATATCCGCGCGGACTGGATACCGAGGCTTTTACCTTTTCGCTGCTCGAGAGCGTCTGGCGCGAAGATCGCAACCCAGCCTGGCGCGAGCATGTCACGCAATTCATCGTCAATCATCCGGAACGCTTTGGCATCACGCAGTTGAGCCACGACGACGACAACTCGCACCTGCGCTGGACGGTGGACACGCCGGAAGATTACGCCTTCGCGCAGACTATTTACCGCCACTTCGGAGGAGACGAATTCTCCTGGTACGATGTCCTCGAGGTGCTCGCCCACAATCCCGAATGGGCGAAGATCAACCAGGGCATCGAACAGAAAGCCGTCTAAGTGGGTCGCGAGCCTGGTTGCATGATTATCCGCGCCGATGCTTCGACCCGAATCGGCATGGGGCATTTCACACGCTGCCTGGCGCTCGCCCAAGCCTGGATGGAACTCGGAGGACGCACGATTTTTGCGATGAGTGAAACCACTGCGACGGCTGACGCGCACCGGCAATCGGCAGGGGCTGGCGCCTTCCGGCTCTCTGCTTCGCGCGGGAGTGTGCTGGAGGCGCTGGAAACGGCCGCCCTGGCAGGACGGGAGCGGGCGGAGTGGATCATCGCGGACAGTTACGAATTCGCGCCCGGATATCAGCAGGCCCTTCGGGGTGGCGGCGGACGCGTGTTGCTCGTCGACGACGACGGCCGATATCAGCGCTACGAAACCGATCTCGTTTTGAATCAAAACGTCTACGCCACGGAATCGCTCTATGCCGACCGCGCCGCGCATACCCGGACGCTGCTCGGTCCCCGCTACGCCTTGCTGCGTGGGCAATTCCGCGAGAGCCCGCCTCCGGCTCGCACGATCCCGCCGCACGCCCGAAACGTGTTGGTCACGCTCGGCGGAGCGGATGCGGCGAACGTCACGCAAACGGTCGTGGAAGCATTGCAGTCGATTCCGGAAGATGGTTTACAGGTGACCGTCGTGATCGGGGGGAACAATCCCCATCGGGCCAGTCTCGAACGCGCCATGGGGGCGTCCCGATGCAGCATCCGGCTCGTTCAGGATGCGAAGAACATGCCGGAATTGATGACGTGGGCGGACCTGGCCATCAGCGGCGCTGGCTCGACCACTTTGGAACTCGCCTACATGGGCGTGCCGATGCTTCTGCTGGTTCTCGCGGACAATCAGCGAGCGGTGGCGGAAGGAATGCAAAACCTGGGCGCGGCGCACAATCTCGGAGTCGTGGAACCTTCCGCCCAACCCACCGTCGCGGACGCCATTGGCCGATTGATTTTGGATCAAGAGGAGCGGGAGCGGCTTTCACGGGTCGCCTCGGCCCTCGTGGACGGGTGGGGGGCCACCCGTGTCGCCCGAGCGCTGGCCGGAACCTCCATCCATCTGCGGCCCGCCACCGCGGGCGACGCCCGCCTGCTCTTTGAGTGGGCCAACGAACCTGAGGTTCGCGCCGCCTCCTTCAACTCTGAGCCGATTCCTTGGGCGGATCACGAGCGCTGGTTCAAATCCCGATTGGCGGACCCGAATGCCGTCCTGCTCATTGCGCAGAACGACGAGGACCAACCCGTCGGTGTCGCCCGGTTTCAGACCGCCGGACCCGTGGCCACGATTTCCATTTCCGTTTCCGCCAGTTCCAGGGGATGTGGTTACGGCCGGCAAATGATCGAGCTCGCCTCGAAACTGGTTTTGGACCGCCCGGAGGTTGCTACCATTCGTGCCTTGGTGAAACCGGAAAACACCGCTTCCGTACGCGCGTTTCTCGCGGCGGGATATCGCGAGGAGACGAGTGCCGAGGCCGGGACGCGCACCTTCATCTTTTCTTCCAGATGAGCGCCTCCATTGAAATCGCGGGTCGCCGCATCGGGCCGGGGGAACCCGCCTACATCATCGCTGAGATCTCGGCCAATCACGGCCAGGATTACGAACAGGCGGTGGCGATCGTGCACGCCGCTCACGAGGCGGGTGCGGATGCGATCAAGCTTCAGACCTACACGGCAGACACCATCACCATCGACTGCGACCGGGAATATTTTCGCGTGGGCGCCGGAACCGCATGGGAAGGCCGTGTGTTGCATGAACTTTACCAGGAGGCCTACACGCCCTGGGAATGGCAGCCCAAGTTGAAGGCCCTTGCCGGCGACCTCGGCTTGCACTGTTTCTCTTCACCGTTCGACGCGACCGCGGTCGACTTTCTGGAAAAGATGGATGTGCCCGCCTGGAAGATCGCTTCCTTTGAATTGGTGGATCTCCCGCTCATTCGCCGGGTGGCGGCTACCGGCCGGCCGCTGATCATGT
>Ga0070658_10000436_pt1 | contig 36382 bp, 21 predicted proteins | sample KBSC13metaG_FD_64664 | JGI IMG/M metagenome (GOLD analysis project Ga0070658, IMG submission 64664) | Corn rhizosphere microbial communities from Kellogg Biological Station, Michigan, USA - KBS C1-3 metaG | ecosystem: Host-associated > Plants > Roots > Rhizosphere > Soil ... | reverse complement strand
GCCTGGTGGCTCCGAACTGAAGATACTTCGGAGCCACCAGGCCGCCGAATCCGAAGGAGGTGAGGCCTTCGATTCTACCGGCAATAAAGTTGGAAACTGTCAGGGCAGTGGGATCGAATCGATACAGGCCATCGGTATACCCGTTGTTGCCGCCGCTGCCGCTGCCTCCGCCCAGAGCGGCGATATAGATGTTACCGTCCGGCCCGATCGCATTGCCGAAGGTGGAATGCAGACTGGTAGAAGAGGTGAGAGAGTGGGTTGCATCGAAGGTGGCGGTCGCGCCGGTACTGCCGTTGGAAAGCGTGTAGTGATAGACCCCGTCCGGTCCCCCCGCGACATCCGGAGAGACGGTGTGGACGTTCTGTTGGATGTAGAGGGAGCCGTCGGCGGCCACCGTAATTCCGGTCGGGGATGTCAGCCCGCCCGCGGTCGTGATCAACTGGGTCTTGGAACTCAGGTCGGAAGGCAGCGCCCAGACACCCACGCTGCCGGGATCGGCGCTATTGAAGGCGGAAGCATAGATCGTACCGGTCGTGGGATTGATCGCCAGGTCGTGCGCACCGGTGAATGCGGTCGAATTGACGATTTTGCCGGTCGCCAGGTCGACTTTATTGATGACATTGTTGCCCGCATCCGGAGCGTACAGGAATTTGCCGTCCTGAGTAATGACGATACTTCCGATGCTGTTAAAAGCGTGGGGGGAGTTGTCAGGATTGGTAACGTTGATCGTCCCGATCTGATTGCCGTCGAGATCGAAACGCTTAAGAGAGGTGCCGTTGTCGGTGACGACGATGATATCGTTCCCGGTGCCCTGAAAGCCCGATTGGATGAAACCGGGAATAAAGGCCGCGTTGCTCGTATCTCCGCCGTATCCGGCAGGCCGGATGTTGGTGATGGTATTGGTGGCCGAATGATAGTCGTAACTAAATCGATCGAGGAGCTGCGACCCATAGTCGCTGGCATACAGATACCCCGTAAAGTCACCGGCCGCCTGTGCAGACAAGGGGAGAGAGAGAATACCGACAAATAGACCGCACGTCAAAGCAGAGGTAAGTCTCGAACGCGAAAATAACATTCAGGCTCCCCTTCGATTGAAGGCTAGCAGTGGGACTGCCACCGCACAGATTAAAAAGCGAATCAGGTCGGGTCGATGTTGTACGCTATCCGGACTACAAGCAACATCGCTCCCATGGCCGCGCGATACAAAATCCCCTCTCTATTATAACCGATCAGGCTGTCAAAATACATCGGCGATCCGGCGGATTTTGTGTTTCCGGGCGGTAAATCGTCGTCATTGGGGAGGAAATTCGCAAATGTTCCAGGGAACGGGTAGAACGTAGGGCAGCCAACTTGAAAACCTATCGCAGGGAGAGGAAGAGACATTGTCGGATTCGCAGAGACACAGGGAGGAGTTCGAACTGCTCTGGCGGGCATTGGAACCTCGCCTGCCTGCCGCCTACTCGGAGATCTATCGGAGGGGAGTGCTGGGTGAACTGCTCCGCGGAGCCGACCAGACACCGCTCGCCAGTGACCTGACCGGTCTATGGATTCCAGGACTGGCGGCGCTGGGTGTCGCGGCACGCTTCCTGCCGCTGTCGACGGCGACGACAGCTCCGCTGCACCGGTCGAACACCACACAGGAGGTTTTCTTGTTCGGATTCGCCGCGCCATTGGAGTTTGAGCCGCCGGAGGAGATCGACGACTCCACACCGGTTCCGCAGGATACCGACCCCCGGATCACTGCGCACGCGCGTCTGCTGGAACTGTCGGCAGAGGAGTTCCACTGGCAAAATAGCGAGGGGCCGGCAGAGCAGGGAACGACGCTCCCGCCTCGATTCTCCCATACCCTCACACTCCATCCCGCTCTGGGGAAGACCTCACGCCGTGTCGGCGTTCAGGCAGCCCTCCACCGCTGGCTCGCCTGGTATGCGGCCTACCCGGAACGTGCCCCACGCGAGGGAGAGGCATCCGACCCGATATGCGCGCTTGCCGCTACGTTCTTACACGATTCTATCGGTACACGTCATGATCTTGTCTCCAATCGCCTTCGCTATGCCGCGCACTCTTTCGAAGCGGCGCAGATTCCACGCGCCTATTGGTGGCTGCAAGAGGCCGTGATCGCCGAGTGGCAGCTTCCTGCCTCCTCCGCGGAGGCTCTGCGCGCTCCTTCCGACCAGCCTCTCTCCGACATACTCCGCCGGGAACTGATCTACTTCGCCCGCGCGGGAACTCTGCCGATGAAGACGCTCTCTGCCCGCCGTCTGACGCATGAATGCCATCATCCCGATGCCCGCAAAACCCTCCATCAACTCCGTTTCGATGCGCATCCCTGGGTGCGCGCCGCCGCGCGCCCGAATTCTGCCGAATACCGGGAAACCTAACAAAAACTTCCTTCTCCTGCCCGGAAGAACGGGACAGGAGAAGGAAGCGAGAGCAGGAGCAGCACGCTCCGGAAGAGACGGGTCGAGCCTCGCGTTTAGCGCGGGCCGACAACCTTCACACCGCCCGGCAGATTGGCCTGGATGGTGTCCCCTCCGACAAAAGCGCCGCCCTGGATATACCAGACTGCGAGCTGACTGCTGGACCCACTCTGGAAGAGCAGATCCGGAGAGCCGTCTCCACTCAGGTCGCTCACCCCTACCACCTTATAGCCTGCGGCGGGTACGTCCGTCAGCACCGTTCCTCCGGCATAGGTGGTGCCGGTCATGTACCAGAGGGCGACCTGGTTCGTGGTCTGGTTCTGGAAGACGATGTCTTTGAAGCCATCGGCATTGAAGTCGCCGGTACCGACGATCTTCCAGCCCGCGAGCGGCGTGACGGGCAACTGTAAGCCCCCGTTGAAGAGAAAGCCGTTCATAAACCAGATGGAGATCACACCACTGGTCTGGTTCTGGAATACCAGATCGGATTTACCGTCGCCGTTGAAGTCTGCCACGGCCACGACTTTCCATCCGGCAGGCGGCGTCGCGTTGACGAAGTTGCCTCCGGGGATCGTGGTATTCCTATTTCCATTGGTGTACCAGAAGGCGATCTTGTTGGAGACGCTGCTCTGCAGTACCAGGGTGATACTGCCGTTCGCGAAGAAGTCTCCCGCTCCCACGAGGGCGTATTCGGTGGGAGGTGTGAGCGAGAAGGCCGCGGCTCCTGTTTTGGTCGCGCCCTGCATAAACCAGGTGGAGATGCCGCCGTTGTTGGGGTTCTGAAGCAAGAGATCGGCAGAACCGTCGTTGTCGAAGTCTGGGAAGACCGGGACCGGCGCCAGTTTCGTCACGAAGCTATTCGCGCCCCCGGTGGCCGCAAAATTGTTCGTTTGGAACGCATTTCGGGTGGTCGGGAAGTCGGGGGCCGTGGTGCTTCCGGTGATGTAGGCGTTGCCGATAAGATCCACCGCGACTCCATACGCGATGTCTCCGGCTTCCGTCGGATCCTGTCCCTGCCCGCTGATCAACGTCGAATACATCAGCGCGGTTCCGGTCGTATTGACTTTGGTCAGGAAGGCGGCAGCCCCATAGAGCGGGCTTGTTCTCTGGAAGGCGCCCACGGTAGTCGGGAAGTCGACGTTGGTCGTCTCACCGGCAACATACGCATAGCCCTGGTTGTCGATCGCGACGGCAAACGCGATGTCTCCGTCGGTTCCTTGGGGAGAGTTGCTTCCGCCCAGGTAGGTGGAGTAGACCAGGCCCGATCCTGTGGGATTGAGTTTTGTCAGGAAGGCCGTGTAGGAGACGGTTCTGCGATTGACGGTTTGGAAGGCGCCTGTCGTGGTCGGGAAGTCGAAGGCGGAGGCGGCGCCCGTAACATACGCGCTGCCGGCGCTATCGACCTTGATGCCATAGCCGAAATCGCCGAAGCCCGTGGTTCCACCAAGATAGGTGGAGTAGATCAGCGCGGTGCCAAACGGATTCAGTTTGGCCACAAATGCGCTGGAGTCGGATCGGGATGTCTGCGGAGCTTTCTTCTGGAATGCGTTGGCGGTCGTAGGGAAGGTCCCGGAGTTCGTCCAACCGGTGACGTAGGCATTCCCTTTCGAATCGATCGCGATCCCGCTGGCCTGATCCTGGTATTCGCCTCCCAGATAGGTCGAGTAGAGGCCGTTGCCGGCCGGATCGAATTTGGTCACGAAGGCTGTCTGGCCTTGAGACGCTTTCAGCCTGCTTTGAAACGCGCCGGGTGAGGTCGGGAAGTCGATAGACGAAGCGTCCCCGGCGACGTAGGCCGTGCCGTCCGCTTCGACGGCGATGGCAAACGCCTCATCCTGTCCGGTGCCCCCCAGGTAGGTCGAGTAGAGAAGCATCGAACCGTCGGAGTTGATCCCGGTCACCACTACGGTGTCGGATCCTGCTGCCGAGAACTTCACATTTTGGAACGCACCGAATGTTACCGGATAGTTGGCGGACGACGTCTCTCCGGCGATATAGGCGTTCCCGGCCGCGTCTACCGCGATCGCCTCTCCGGAGTCCCGGGTGCCGCCTCCCAGGAAGGTCGAGTATTCCAGGTCGGTGCCTGTGGGGTTGACTTTGGTGATGAAGCCACAAGCCTTACTGGTGTTGAGTTCGTTGATGAATTTTACGGTGTTGGCGTCAAACTGATAGCCGGGATCGCCGACTACCGGGAAGTCGATGGAGTAGGCGTTTCCGGTGACATACGCAGCGCCGCTATTATCGACTGCAATCGCGGTCGTGTAGTCTCCACGCCCGATGATGGCGCTTCCTCCCAGGTAGGTGGAGTAGGCGAGCACGGGGTCGATGACCAGCGGCCGCGAGGTGTCGTAGCGACCGAGTGCAAAACTCACGCCGGACTGCCCGTTCGGCAGCTTCTTGAGGCGGAAATTCGCGGCGACGGCGTGCTTTCCGTGCTTGTCCTGCTGGTAGACGCTGGGCTTCTGCCATTTCAGTTCACGCTCGGCGGTGCGCACGATCAGTTCACCGGCGGCATTCACTTTGACCTTCTGCGCACCGGCAAAATGCAGTTTGATCTTCTTCGGATCGGCATGCGGAGCGACCACGAAGTCGTACTCCAGATTACGCTGATTACCGTAGTAGACCAGATCCACCCCCGGATAGACGCCGTGGAAACCCACGCGTCCGTATGTCGGAATTCCTTTTTGCCACTTACTGGAATCGTTGCCGATAAAGTAGTTGACTTTGCCCTTGAGAGGATGCTGCTCCAGCACGGTGGCCTTCGGGTTGGCTCCTACCATCTGCATCCGCAGCGCCACGCGCGCGATCTTCTCATGATGGAATTTATTGCCCTTATGGCGCGCATTTTTCTCTTTTTTGGGGGCATGTGCGGCCATACTGAAGACCGCCTCGGAAGGAGTCAGGAAAAGAGTGCTGTCTCCGCTGTGCGTCAGGAAGCGCACTTGGGAGTTGGTCTGGCCCTCATTGCGCTCGAAAGCGAGGGGAAGACGATTGAAATCCTTCACGACGGGGGCCTGTTTCGGGTGAGCAGGGAGACGGACAGCCGAAGGATGGATTCCTCCCGTTGGTGGATCGCCAGGCATCCCCTGAGCGTTGGTAGCGCCCAACATCAGGAGGCCTGCAAGCAGGGAATGACGTCGATTCAATGATCTGCTCCTTAGTACACACGAGACTTGCTGCAAGCCGAATCCCTTCAGGCAACGACGCAAGACATTGCGCTGAGGCTTGCAGCCAGCGTCCTTGCAGGGCGCTGTCCATAGAAGAATGGGGAGATTATCGCGCGATCGCTATCTACATCGCTGGGGTCGTGCAGAGCTTTTCCTGATAACGTCGGGATACTTGAAACACTCACGGTATGAATCGTATCCGTTAGGAAGGTACCTCTCGCTCTTATTATCCTTAGAATGTCCGGAATCCTCCTTTGTTCGCATGTTCGCAAACGATTTTCTTTGCGGAATGAGGATAATCTTGATCAGGGCCGGATGACGGTTTTCACGGCACCGTTGGAGCCGTGGAGGAGAGAGGTCAGGACGGATGGCAGGGCAGCGAGCGGTGCGGTCTGCTGGAGGAAAGACCGGGCAGGAACATCTCCTTGAGCGATCAGGTCGAGCGCCTGGCGGAAGGTGTCGGGGGTGTGGTGGAAGGCGCCTACCAGGGTGAGTTCGTCGTAGTGGACGCGGTGGGTGTCGAGGCGGACGAAAGTCTCGGCGGGGCAGCCTCCGAACAGGCTGACGGTCCCGGCTTTGCGGACAAGGGCGATCGCCTGCTCCCACGCTTCGGGGCGGCCCACGGCCTCGATCACCTTGTCGGGGCCACGCTCGCCTTCGGTGCGGCTTCGCAGCGTCGGCAGAATGTCAGGAGTGGCGGCGATGTCGAAGACCTCCGAAGCGCCGAGTTGCATAGCAAGGGCGAGACGTTCCGCGCGGCGTCCTGCGGCCAGCACGCGCGCTCCGGCCAGTACGCAGAGCCGCACAAACAGCAGGCCGATGGGGCCGAGACCCAGAACGGCGACGGTCTCTCCGGCACGCACGGGAACCGCCGCCATGCCGCGCACCACGCAGGCCAGCGGCTCGGTCAGCGCGGCCTCGGCAAAAGAGAGGGAGTCGGGAATCGCATAGAGGTTTTTGGCGACGATCCGGGCAGGCACGGTCACGGCTTCGGCGTACGCACCGTTCAGAAACAGCAGATCCTCGCAGAGTTCCGGTGCGGCACGGCGGCAGTAGTAGCAGTCGCCGCAGGGCGCGGAGTTGGCCGCCACCACCCGTTGCCCGACCTGCCATCGGGCGACGCCTGCGCCGACCGCATCGATGGTTCCTGCGAACTCATGGCCGAAGACGGCAGGCGGGCGGATCATTCGGGCATGATAGCCGCGTCGAAACACCTTGACATCCGTGCCGCAGGTCAGCGCCGCCCCGATCCGCACCCGCACCTCGCCCGGCCCGACGTCCGGCACCGGAATCCGCTCGATCCGTACCTCTTCCTTGCCATACAGGACCGCCGCGGTCATCAGCTTCGATTCGCTCATGGCAAAACCAGTATTTTCAGGGAGTTGTCGCGGGGGTGTGAGGCGAGATCGAGGGCCTGCGCGATGGAATCGAGAGGGAGCCGGTGGGTGATAAGCGGGCGCACATCGACGCGACGCGAGAAGATCAACTCCGCGGCCTCGTCCTGCAAGGTGATGTCGCTGCTGTAGGAGCCGAGGAGCGCTTTCTCCTGCATACAGACCGCCCCGGCGTCCACGGTGAGAGGATCGTTCAGGCGGGTCTGCGCAAAGAGCAGCACGCTGCCTGCCTGCCGCACCGCCGCAAAGGCTCCCGCCACTACCGCGGTGTTCGGCACCGCCACCACGGCGAGATCCGCTCCGCGGCCTTCCGAGAGCGCGTAAATTGCAGGCAGAACGTCGTCGGTATCGGGATCGAGGGAGGCGTCCGCGCCGAGTTGCCGGGAGATCTCGCGACGCGCGGCAAAACGGTCGGTCGTCACGACCTGCGCTCCCGCCGCCTTCGCCAGCAGCGTAAAGAGCAGACCGATCGGCCCCTGCCCGATCACAAATACCGTATCTCCCTCCCGCACTCCCGCCGTACGGATCCCCTTCAAACAGGTATTGAGCGGCTCGACGAAACTGGCCTCCTCGAAACTCACCCCGTCCGGAATGCGCACCATACCGCCTGCCGCGCACCAGTCCATCACCTGCACATACTCCGCAAAGCCGCCGCCTGCCGGCTCGAACCCCGCGGTCGTGCCTGTCTGCTTGTAGACGGGACACTGCGCAAAGGCGCGCCGAGAGCAGAAAAAGCAGTCGGCGCGCAGGCACGGCACATGGTGGTTCAGCACGACCCGATCGCCCACCCGCCAATCCGTTCTTTCCGTCCCTACCGCCACGATCGTGCCCGCCGTCTCATGCCCGAAGATCCGCGGGGGCGGCACGAGTCCCAGATGGATCTTTTTTAAATCGGTGCCGCAGACGCCGCAGACCGCCACGCGCACCAGCACATCGCGCGGCCAGATCTCCGGGATCGGCACCTGCTCCACCTCCACCCGATCTATCCCCCGATAGACCGCCGCCCGCATCATCTCCGCCACAGCCGTTCGCCCTCCTCCTGGAAGTGTACCAGGAAAAAAGGAAATGCAAATGCGGAGCAGGATAGGCAGATCAGGAAAGAAGAAAAAATGCCAATGCAAAACAGGAAGCCAGGAAGAAAGGAAGCCAGGAAGAAAGGAAGCCAGGAAAAAAATTCAAAAGAAGACGGGAGAGTTGAAAGCGAACTTTTCGCAAGCAGGTTCGTCCATCTACTGTTGACAGCCATACTGTTATGGAGAAGCAGATGAAAATCAAAGGAATGGTCGCATTTGCGCTTATAATGACGGCTCTGTTAGGCTTTGGGCGCGGGGCGAGGGGGCAGAGCACACCTCAGAGCGATGCTGCCGGGGTGGATCGGCTGATTCACGCGGCCTGGCAGCAGAAGGGGATCGTTCCGGCCAGGCCGGCGGATGACGCCCGCTACCTGCGCCGCATCTATCTCGACATCACCGGCTCGATTCCCCCGGAACAGGTCGTCAGCGAATTTCTCGCGGATCGGTCGCCCAACAAACGGGCGAAGGCGGTCGATGCTCTGCTCGACAGCTCCGCCTACGCTGACCACTGGACCACCTACTGGGACAGTGTGCTCATGGGCAAACCGTCTCCCATGCCGACCGTAGACTACGCCGCCTTCCGACGCTGGATACATGGCGAACTCGCACAGAACACCCCTTATAACCGTTTTGTCACCGACCTGATCACGGCAAGCGGTATGAACAGCACCGGCCCGACCTATGCGGAAGCGCTGGGATTCGGCATGGCGCAACCTGCCTCCGCTCCCGATCCCGATCGCCCCAAAATCGACCCGGCGACGGTCAACGGCGCGACCAACTGGCATCTGCGCTTCGCCCAGAATCCGGCGGACGTGGCAGGAATCGCCTCCAAAATCTTTCTCGGGGTGCAGATCCAGTGCGCGCAGTGCCACGACCATAAGACGGAGAAGTGGAAGCAGACCGATTTCCGCGCCTTCACCGCCTGCTTCATTCAGAGCGTCGGCATTCCGGCCCAGCGCTATAGTGCGGCGCAGGCGATGAAGGGGATCCTGCCGGTCAACTTACGCGACGTCAATTTCCCGATCCGCGGCAATCGAATGAACGGCGGAGACGAGCGGCTGCCGTATGCGCAGGCGACACCTGCGGCGATCGATGGAACGCCGATCGCTGCCGGGCCGATCAATCGCCGCAAGCAGCTCGCCGCCTGGATGACCTCCCCGCAGAATCCGTGGTTTGCGCAGGCGATCGTCAATCGTATGTGGGCCAAATTCCTTGGGCGTGGGTTTGTGGAGCCGATCGACGATTTCCGGCCTTCCAACCCCGCCGTCCTGCCGGAGGCGATGCAGCTCCTGGCGAAAGACTTCGTGGCGCACAACTACGATATGAAGACGCTGATCCAGACGATCTGCGCCACCGAAGCCTACCAACTCTCCTCCGTGCCTGCGAATAGCAAAGCCGATCCGGAGAACACGCTCTGGGATCACTACCGCCTCAAGTCGATGGACGTGAACGAGATCGTCGCCTCGCTGATCACGGCGACCAACTTCCAGCCGGTCCTGAACCGCATCGCCGGAAGCAATGCCGAGCAACTCACGGCCCGCCTTCAGCGTCTGGCGACCTTCACCTTCTCGACAGACGAACCTGAAGCGGAGCAGAAGGACTTCGAGGGGACGATTCCTCAGGCGCTGTTACTGCTGAACAACGGCTTGACCAACGGCACCATCTCGCCCGTCCCCGGCTCGGCCCTGGCAGAAGTGCTGTCGATGCCCGGCAGCGACGCAGACAAGATCACCTCGCTCTATCTGCGTACGCTCTCTCGCCACCCCTCCGCAGCCGAGATCGCCCACTGGACCGAGTTCCTCGCGGCTCCACGGGAAGTCGTGATTGCCAGACCCAGCGATCTGCCGCCTCCGCCGCCTCGCCCCAATCCCGGCGCCGCAGGCCAGGGGATGGGAATGCGTGGCGCGCCCGCCGCGGGCGATCCACTGCAGCGTATCGCGGTCATGCGCACCCAATTCAATCGGCCCACTCCCAAACAACAGGCCTACGAAGACATGTTCTGGGCGCTGCTCAACTCCAGCGAATTCCTCTTCAACCACTAACCCAATAGGTCATTGGTTTAGGTCATTGGTTGACGAGGAATTCGTTGCTTGTGTGGCAAACGGGATGCCACTCTCTTTCGACCTGGTACTCTCATTTGAAAGTGCCAGGTCGTTTCACATCTCCTTCTTGACGTGATTCTATAGGTTTGCAGCAACATCAGCGCTTGCTAACGCTCTCATTGAGTGTTATACTCTTTTACTCACTCCAAACCGCAAGCTGAGATAAGGATCGATGATGCGAAGGCTGCCCATTTCCCTCTTAATGCCGCTTATCTGTGTGTTGACGCCGACGATGACGACGGCGCAGACCGCGAAACCGAAGCCCCTTCCTCTAGTAGATTATAATCGCGAGGTGCGGCCTATTCTGGCGGAGAACTGTTTCTCCTGCCATGGGCAGGATGCGAGCAAACGTCAGGCCGGGTTGCGGCTGGACAAGGCGGAGGGGGCGACGGCAAAGCTGGCGTCCGGTCATGCGGCGATTGTGCCGGGGCAGGTGAAGGCGAGTGCATTGGTGGGACGGTTGGGGGTGAAGTCACCGCTGGTGATGCCGCCCGCCGCGACCGGCAAGACCTTGAAGCCACAGCAGATCGAGATTTTGCGCCGCTGGATCGCGCAGGGCGCGAAGTATGCGCCTCACTGGGCCTATATTCCGCCGCGTCGGCCCGCCGCGCCCGACTTGCCGACGGCAGCCGGAACGAAGAGCGCTTCCTGGAATCCGAACGCCTGGGCGCGCACTCCGATCGACCGTTTTATTGCGGTGAGGCTGGTGCAGGAGGGACTTCGGCCCTCGAAAACCGCGGACAGAGCGACCCTGTTGCGGCGGCTTTCGTTCGATCTGACGGGTCTGCCGCCGACGGTTGCAGAGGTCGATGCATTTGTGAAAGACACCTCGCCGGGTGCTTACGAGAAACAGGTGGATCGACTGCTGCTTTCGCCCCACTATGGGGAGCGTATGGCGCAACAGTGGCTCGATCTGGTGCGCTACGCCGATACCGACGGCTATCATGGCGACCGTAACCGCAACGTCTTTCCTTTCCGCGACTGGACCATTGCCGCCTTCAACCGGAACATGCCGTTCGATCAGTTTACGACGGAGCAGATCGCGGGTGACCTGCTGCCCGAGCCGACGACGAAAAACCTGATCGCCTCCGGATACAATCGGCTTAATATGGTCACGCGGGAAGGCGGAGCGCAGCCGAAAGAGTATCTCGCCAAGTACATGGCCGAGCGGATCCGTACCACCGCGCTGGTGTGGCAGGGTTCGACGCTCGGCTGTGCCGAGTGCCACGACCACAAGTACGACCCCTTCAAGGCGCGGGACTTCTATCGCTTCGGCGCGTTTTTCGCCGACATCAAGCAGGTCGGCCTCTACCCGAATGACAAGGAAGATCTCGAACCGTACCTTTCCCTGCCGACGCCCGAGCAGGCGACGAAACTCATGGAGTTCGACAGGCAACTGGTAGAGGCGAAGAGAGCGCTGGATGCCGCGGCTCCTGCCGCCCAGGAGCCGCTCAAGAAGGCGCTTGCGCAGGCCCAGGCCCAGCGCGCCGCGCTCGACAATCAGGTGGAGCACATGATGGTGACGAAGGCGGTGGCGCCCACAGTGACCCATCTGCTGCCGCGTGGGAACTGGCAGGACGAGACCGGCGAGGTCGTGGAGCCGGGCGTTCCCGAGTTCCTCCAGACCGCTCCCCTCAGCAGTACGCGTGCGACCCGCCTCGATCTGGCGCACTGGCTGGTCGCGCGGGACAATCCGCTGACTGCACGTGTGACCGTGAATCGGTTCTGGATGCTGCTGTTCGGCGCGGGCATCGTGCGCACTCCCGGCGACTTCGGCACCCAGGGCGCGCCGCCCACGCATCCGGAACTCCTGGACTGGCTGGCGATGGAGTTTATGGAGAACGGTTGGGACGTCAAGCGCGTGATGAAGGAGATCGTGATGTCCAACGCGTATCGGCAGTCCTCCCAGGCGACGAAGGTCCTGCGAGAGCGCGATCCCTATAATATGCTGCTGGCGCGGCAGAACAGCTTCCGCCTGGATGCCGAAACGGTGCGCGACAATGCGCTGGCGGTGAGCGGACTTCTCGTCGATAAGATCGGCGGGCGCAGCGTCTTCCCCTATCAGCCGGACGGCTACTGGGACCACTGCAACACCTTCGCCGGGCCCCTGATCTACAAGCAGGATCATGGCGACGATCTCTATCGGCGCGGCCTCTATACCTACTGGAAGCGCACCTTCCTCAACCCGAGCCTGTTGGCCTTCGACGCGCCTTCGCGGGAGGAGTGCGTGGCGGATCGGCCCCGCTCCAACACGCCTTTGCAGGCACTGGTGCTGATGAACGATCCCACCTACGTCGAAGCGGCGCGCAGTCTCGCCGAGCATCTCCTGCTGGAGGGCGGCGGCACGCTGCCGGAGCGCCTGAACTATGCGTTCCGACGCTCTGTGGCACGTCCTGCCACCTCCGCGGAGATCGCGGTGCTTTCGGGCCTCTATCAAAAACACCTTCAGGAGTATATGAGCGAACCGGCGGCGGCGCAGAAGCTGCTGACGGCGGGCGAGCATCCGGTTCCCAAGGGTCTGAACCCGACGGAACTCGCGGCCTGGACCTCGGTCGCCCGCGTCATTCTGAACCTGAACGAAACGATCACGAGGGAGTAGAACGGCTATGGACGAGACAATCCTGCGCATACACACCGAGATGACGCGCCGATCGTTTTTGAGCCGCACGGCCACCGGGATCGGGACGCTCGCTCTCGGCAGCCTGCTCGATCCGGCTCTGCTCACAGGCGCGGCGCGGGCGGAGGGACGCACGGTGCATGGCGCGGTCTATCCCCTGCACTTCCCGCCGAAAGCCAAACGTGTCATCCAACTCTATATGGCGGGCGGGCCGTCGCATCTGGAGACCTTCGACTACAAGCCGACGTTGGCCAAAATGAGCGGTCAGCCGATGCCCGAATCGTTCACCAAGGGGCAGCAGATCGCGCAGTTGCAGGGGGCGAAACTGAACTGCTTTGCGCCGCAGCATGAGTTTGTGCGCTGCGGCAAGTCCGGGCAGATGATCTCCGCGATCTTCCCCAACCTCGCGAAGATGGCCGACGAACTCTGCATCATCCGCTCCATGCACACCGACGCCATCAATCACGATCCCGCCCACACGCTGATGAACACTGGCTCCTCGATTCCGGGCCGTCCCGCAATGGGATCGTGGCTCTGGTACGGCCTCGGCTCCGCCGCCGACGATCTGCCCGGCTTTGTCGTGCTCACCTCCCTGGGGCGTTTCGGGCAGGCGCAGCCGATCGCCGCGCGCCAGTGGCACAGCGGCTTTCTGCCGAGCCAGTATCAGGGCGTCGAATTCCACTCCAAGGGCGATCCCGTCCTCTACGTCTCACGGCCCGGCGGCGTCAACGTGCAGCAGCAGAAGGACATCGTCGATGCGGCCGGCAGCCTGAACCGCCTGCACAATGACACCACGGACGATCCCGAAGTCGCGGCACGGATCAGCCAGTACGAACTGGCGTTCAAGATGCAGGTCAGCGTCCCCGAACTGATGGATCTGTCGAAGGAGCCGCAGAGCGTCCTGGATCTCTACGGCACCAAAGGTCTGGACGGCACCTTCGCCGCGAACTGCCTGCAAGCCCGTCGTCTGGCCGAGCGCGGCGTCCGCTTCATCCAGCTCTATCATCGCGACTGGGACCACCACGGCGGCATCAAAGAGAACATTCGCGGCACCGCCGCCGAAGTAGATCGCGGCGCGGCGGCCCTCCTCACCGACCTGAAGCAGCGCGGGATGCTGGAGGATACGCTCGTCATCTACAACGGCGAGTTCGGGCGCACTCCCATGGCGCAGGGCGATGGCCGCGACCACCATATCAAAGGTTTCTCGATGTGGATGGCGGGCGGCGGCATCAAGCCCGGCATCTCCTACGGCAACACCGACGAGATGGGCTACGCCGCCGTCGAGAATCCCGTCCACGTCCACGATTTCCATGCGACCGTCCTGCGTCTCTTCGGCGTCGATCACACCCGCCTGAACGTCCGTTTCCAGGGCCGCGACATGCGCCTCACCGACATCGCCGGTGACGTCGTCAAAGATATCCTGGTGTAACAAGGTAACTCTATGCAACTTCATCGCACGACCTTTTCTCTTTTCATTCTGGGCTGCCTGACGTGTGGTCTGGGCATCAGCATGGCGCAAAAACCTACTGCCAGTCCTGTCGGTGTCAATAAAACCGTAGATTTTGCACATGAGGTGCTGCCTGCGCTCAAGGCGTCCTGTTTTCAGTGTCATGGAGCGGAGAAGCAGGCGGCGGGGCTACGCATGGATAGTCGGACGTTTCTGCTGAAGGGGGGAGTCAGCGGGACTGCTCTGCTGCCGGGGAAGGGGAAGGCGAGTCTGTTGGTGCAGCGGGCGCTGGGGATGGGCGGCAAGCCGCGAATGCCGCTCGGTTTTGCGCCGCTCAGTCCGGAGGTGATGGCGAAGCTGACCCTCTGGATCGATCAGGGAGCGGTCTGGCCGGAGAGTGTGAATGCGAAGCACTGGGCGTATGTGCGGCCCGTTCTGCCGAAGACGCCGACTGCGAAGAACAAAACCTGGGTGCGCAGTCCGATCGACGCTTTTGTGCTGGCTCGGCTGGAGAAGGAAGGGTTGACGCCGTCGCCAGAGGCTTCGAAAGAGACGCTGCTGCGGCGTGTCTCGCTGGACCTGACGGGTCTGCCGCCCTCGCCGAAAGAGATCGATGCGTTTGTGGCGGATAAGTCGCCGGAGGCGTATCCGAAGGTTGTCGATCGGCTGCTGGCTTCGCCGCAGTATGGGGAGCGATGGGCGCGGCTCTGGCTGGATCTGGCCCGCTATGCGGACACCAATGGATATGAGAAGGATGGACGCCGGTCGATCTGGCCATTTCGAGACTGGGTGATCGACGCGTTCAACCGCGATATGCCGTTCGATGAGTTTACCGTCGAGCAGATCGCCGGAGATATGCTTCCGAACGCCACGCCTGCGCAGAAGATCGCTTCGGGCTTTCATCGCAACACCATGCTGAACGAAGAGGGCGGCGTGGATCAGGGCGAACAGCGCTGGCTGACGATGGTGGATCGCGTCAGTACTACCGCGCAGGTCTGGCTGGGGACGACCTTGCAGTGCGCGCAGTGCCACAACCATAAGTACGATCCCTTCACGATGAAGGAGTACTATCAGTTCTTTGCCTTCTTCGACCACTGCACGGAGCCTGGGCTAAAAGCGGTCACGCCGATCCAGGAGGCGCAGAAGAAGACGCTTCAGACCGAGATGGAGGCGCTCACCACGGAGCGGGCCAATCTGCAGAGTGCGGGCCGACCGCCTGCGGATCGTGTCGAGACGCTGGACAAGCAGATCGCCGACATGAAGAAGCAGATGGACGCCATTCAGCCCGCAGACACGCTGATGTTTCAGGAGAACAACGACAACGCGGTTCCGACGACCTATATGCACATCAAAGGCGGCTATCTGGCGAAGGACGAACAGGTGCAGGCCGCCGTGCCTGCGGTATTGAATCCGATGCCGACCGGTCAGCCTGTCAATCGGCTGGGACTCGCGCACTGGCTGGTGGATACGGCCAACCCGTTGACCGCCCGTGTCGCGGTGAACCGCATCTGGGAGCAGTTGTTCGGGCGCGGATTGGTGGAGACGACGGAGGATTTCGGGACGCAGGGCCAGAAGCCCACCCATCCGGAACTGCTGGACTGGCTCGCCGTCCGTTTTGAATCGCCATCGGACGCAAGTAATCCCGCCAACTGCGGCTGGAGCCAGAAACGACTGCTGCGGCAGATCGTGCTGTCGGCGACCTATCGGCAGGCGTCGAAGGTCTCCCCGGCGCTCCAGGAGCGTGACCCTACGAATCGGCTGTTGGCGCGAGGGCCGCGGTTCCGCATGGAGGCCGAGATGCTCCGCGACTCCGCGCTGACGTGCGGCGGGCTGCTCAGCCTCAAGGTCGGTGGGCCGAGCGTATTCCCCTTCCAGCCGGAGGGCATCTGGGTCATGCCCTACAACGGCGATCAGTGGAAGCTCAGCGACGGCGACGATCACTATCGACGCGGTCTCTACACCTTCTGGCGGCGCACCTCGCCCTATCCGTCGTTTCTCTCCTTCGATGCGAGCAGCCGCGAATACTGCACCGTGCGCCGGACCCGGACGACCACACCGTTGCAGGCGCTGACGACGCTCAACGACCCGGCTTTCTTCGATGCGGCGCGAGGCTTGGCACGCCGCATGAAAACGGAAGGCGGCGCGACGATGACGGATCGCCTGGTCTTCGGCTTCCGTACCTGCGTCGCCCGACGACCCAAATCCGACGAGATGAAGCGGCTCACCGCGCTCTATACGAAAGAATTGATCCGGTATCAGGCCAATGCGAAAGCGGCGCTCTCGATCGCGGGCGGCAAGACCGCCCAGCCCGACACCGCCGAAATCGCGGCATGGACCATTGTCGCCAACGTCCTGTTGAACCTCGATGAGGCGCTGACGAAGGAGTAACTTGCTATGAAGAACCATCCCGAACAGGAAGCGATGCTGAAGGCGATGACGCGCCGCCACTTTTTTCAGCAGGCAGGCTACGGCATCGGAGCGACCGCACTGGCCGCGCTTCTGAATGACGGGGTCTTCCCGAGCGCTGCCGGTGCAGATCAGCATGGAGCTGCCGCCAATCCAAAATCGAAGCCGGAACTCTCCGCCGACCCGCTCGCGCCACGAGCGCCGCACTTTGCGCCGAAGGCCAAAAACATCATCTACCTGTTTATGGCGGGCGCGCCCTCACAGATCGACCTGCTGGACCCGAAGCCGAAACTGGTGCAGTACAACGGCCAGGCCATTCCGGAGGAGTTTATCAAGGGCGAGCGGTTTGCCTTTATCAAGGGCACGCCGCGCCTGCTCGCCTCTCCGCACACCTTCACGCCGCAGGGCAAATCCGGCATCCCGATCTCGGCCCTCCTGCCGCACCTGGGCAAGATCGCCGACGACATCTGCGTCGTGCGCTCGCTCTACACCGAACAGTTCAACCACGCGCCCGCGCAGATCTTCCTCAACTCCGGCACCCAGCTCATCGGGCGGCCCAGTATGGGCTCCTGGCTGACCTACGGCCTCGGCAGCGCCAACCGCGACCTGCCCGGCTTCGTGGTTCTGCTCTCGGGCGACCGCAATCCGGACGGCGGCAAATCCTGCTGGGGCAGCGGCTTCCTCCCGACCGTCTATCAGGGCGTGGAGTTCCGCAATCAGGGCGATCCGGTCCTCTTCGTCTCCAATCCGGAAGGCATGGATGCCGAGGTGCGCCGGCAGTCCCTGGACGCTCTCCGCGACTTGAATCACGACCACCTGAACGATGTCGGGGACCCGGAGATCGCGACCCGTATCGCCGCCTACGAACTGGCCTACCGGATGCAGACCAGCGTGCCGGACCTGATGGACACCTCCAAAGAGCCGCAGGCCGTTCAGGATCTCTATGGCGCGACGCCAGGCAAAACCTCCTTCGCCAACAACTGCCTCCTGGCGCGCCGCCTTGTCGAACGCGGCACACGCTTCGTGCAGCTCTATCATCGCGGCTGGGATCATCACGGTGAAGCGCAGTTCGACGATCTCACCACCGGTCTGGGCCGCCTCTGCAAAGAGACCGATCAGGCCGCCTCCGCCTTGATCCAGGACCTGAAACAGCGGGGTCTGCTCGATACAACTCTGGTCGTCTGGGGCGGAGAGTTCGGGCGGACACCGATGAACGAAGAGCGGGGTGGATCGAAGTTCCTGGGACGGGATCACCATCCGAAGGCGTTCAGTATCTGGATGGCGGGCGGCGGCATCAAAGGCGGCACGATCGTCGGCAGCACCGACGAACTCGGCTATAATGTCGTCGTGGACCCCGTGCACGTCCACGATCTCCACGCCACCATGCTGCATCAGATGGGCCTGGACCACACCCGCCTGACCTACAAGTTCCAGGGCCGTAACTTCCGCCTCACCGACGTCTCCGGCACCGTCATCAAAAAGATGCTCGCCTGATCCATCAGGAGAGGCGCCCCAAATACGAAGCGCCCCAACGATATTATCGCTGGGGCGCTTCGATTGGATTGCCTTCAAACCGCACTCGGGAGTTTAGTGAGCGCGGATGCCTAACAGAGTCGCCGGGACATTGTAGGAGATCGTGCCGTTGTTTTTGAGGCGAGCGCCATCGAGCAGCCAGTAGACCACGCCGCCAAGCGGAATGTTCTGCCAGAGGAGGTCGGGTTTGCCGTCGCCGTCGATGTCCTGGACCGAGATGATCTTCCAGCCGTCCGGGGCACTTTTCGCGATCGCTTCGCCGCCGACATACTGGCTGCCGACCATGTACCAGACCAGAACGGCTCCGGTCTGAGAACTCTGCCAGAGAATGTCGGAATGGCCGTCGCCGTTGATGTCGGCGGTCCCGACGATCTGCCACTCATGCGGCACCCCATAGACGACTACGCCGGTGGCGACAATCGTCGTGACATTCAACTGCCAGTAGACGACATCGCCGGTCTGCGTGTTCTGCCAGAGGATATCCGGGCGGCCATCGCCGTCGATATCGGGCGTTCCTACGATCTGCCAGGCCAGGTCGATGCCCTGGGCGACGGAGCCGGCAAGGCGAAGGTTCATCCCGTCCATAAGCCAGTACGTCACATCGCCCGTGATGCTGTTCTCCCAGAGGAGATCCGGCTGCCCGTCGCCATCCAGGTCGGGAGTCGCCACGATTTTCCAGCCGGACTGAATATGTCGGGCCAGAAAGGTAGGCGTCGCGCTGACCGGAATCAAGGGAAGCTTGGCGCTCCAGGGAGAGATAAGCAGGTCGGCGCTCTGCGTATCCTGCCAGATGATGTCGTGGCGGGCAAGGGGCGTGAAGTGGGGATCGGGATCGGTGCTGATGACCAGTGTATCGTTTCCACCCCCTGCAATGGCGGTGGTGTTGCCGCTGAAAAGCATCTGCACCGGAGCAGATCGGAAGAGATCGGTGCCGTCTCCCAGATCGCTATAGGCGTTGTCACCCCAGGTCCAGACGGTGCCATCCGTTTTCAATGCGATACTATGGGACTGGCCCGCTCCCACAGATTTGACGCCGGTCAATCCGGAGACCGGTACAGGATTCATTTTGTCATTGGTGGTCCCGTCGCCGAGCTGCCCCCAACCGTTGTATCCCCAGGCCCAGACCGTGCCATCGCTCTTCACGGCGAGCGAGTGATTCCAACCGGCCGCAACGGCCACGACGTTGTTCAATCCTATCACCTGCACCGGGACCCTGCGGTTCGTGGTGGTTCCGTCTCCAAGTTCACCGCGCGCATTGGATCCCCAGGCCCAGACCGTGCCATCGTTCTTCACGGCCAGGCTGTGTCGGTTTCCGGCAGCGATCGCCACGACCCCGCTGAGACCGGCGACCGGCGAGAGCGCGCTGACAGTCTGATTGGTACCGTTGCCTAACTCTCCGTACTGGTTGCTGCCCCAGGACCAGACGGTCCCATCGCTCCGCAACACCAAACTGTGCTGAAATCCTGCGGCCACCTTCTTCGCATCGGTGATGATGGGGATCGGAGCCGGGGTGGATCGACTGTTCGTCGTGAAATCCCCGAGTTGGTAGTGGCTGTTATTGCCCCAGGCCAGCAGTGTGCCATCGCTCTGCACGGCGAGGCTGAAGCTCTCGCCGGCCGCCACGGAGACCGCTCCGGTCACGCCCGAAACCGCCACAGGCGTCGCCGAACTGTTGGTAGAGCCGTTGCCCAACTGCCCGCTGCCGTTGTCGCCCCAGGCGTAGACCGTGCCGTCGCTCTTGATGGCGAGGTCATGCGCGCTGCCCGCAGCAAGGGACGTCAGCCCACGCACGCCAGGGATCTGGACGGCAAGACTCTGCTCGTCGGCGACATGTCCTGTACCACGTATTCCATTCTGTGCATAGGCGGATTGTACGGCAGAGACGGAGAGGCTAAAGAGGGAGAGCACCATCAGGGAGCGCCAACGAGAGACATTCGATCGTATTTTCATCATTTCTCCTTGCATCAAACCTTGAGGTCACAGGACACCAGACGACAGGACCTGACATCTAGGATCACCAAAAGTTGCTCGAATGGACCTCAAAAGGGTGGAAGAGCATTCCGGTGGTAGTACTTGGAATGCCTCCGCGCAGACATCCTGTCCGCTTGTCTTATTACTTGACTGCTTCCTCGCCAGGAAAGTTCATTTGTGAAGGTCTCACCAGGCGAGGTGTTACATAGTTAACACGCGGCAAACGGAAAACGTCAGGTGGTCGTGATCGGTGTGGCTTCTTAGGGGGAGAGCCGAGGAGCGCCTTGCGGGAGCCTCTCGCGTAGAATACGCAAGCCGTCTTTTGCACATAACTTCAAGTATGTATAATATACATTTTCTTCTCGAAGCGTGCAATTGGTATTTGCCCTTATTTGGACGGCGAGATTCACGTATCTTTTTGAGGAGGAGAAAACCCGGCCTGGAGCGAAAGTGATCCCAATCTCTTGCATTCACCGCGCGGCTCTCCTGGGAAATCAATCATGAAAATCGACCTATGCCTGCATGCTCCTCTGCTCTTCGTTGCGCTCGCCTTGCTCTGCAGCGCGATAGGGCTTGCGCACTCCGAAGAGAAGGCTCCCTCCTCGAAGATCGCCCTGGCCCTGCAGCCATTTGTGGAGAGCCGTTCGCTGGCAGGCGCAGTCATGCTGGTTGCAGACAGAGAGAAGATCCTTGACCTGGAAGCCGTCGGATATGCAGATGTCGCCTCGCACCGGGCGATGCCGACCGACGCGCTGTTCTGGATCGCCTCCCAGTCGAAACCGATCACGGCGACCTGTCTGATGATGCTCGTGGACGAAGGCAAACTGAAGCTGGACGACCCGGTGGCGAAATATCTGCCAGAGTTCAACAACCTGTGGCTGACCGCCGAACACGACAACGACCACATGACACTGAAGCGACCCCGGCACCCCATCACCGTGCGCGAGATCCTCAGCCATACCAGCGGGTTGTCGTTCTCCTCCGCAATGGAGACGCCTACGCTCGATGTGCTCCCACTCCGCGATGGAGTGCGCAGCTATGCCCTGACCCCACTCCAGTTCGAACCCGGCACGAAGTACCAGTATTCCAATGCAGGCATCAACACGGCGGGGAGGCTGATCGAAGTGATGAGCGGAATGCCCTACGCGGACTTTCTCAACACGCACCTCTTCAAGCCGCTCGGCATGAAAGACACTACCTTCTGGCCCTCCAAATCGCAGCTCGCCCGTCTGGCCAAATCCTACAAACCCAACGCCACTAAAGCCGACCTGGACGAGACGACGGTGACGCAACTCCGCTATCCGCTCGACGACCGCACCCGACAGCCGATGCCTGCCGGCGGACTCTTCTCGACGGCCGGCGATGTCGCCCGCTTCTGCCAGATGATCCTCAACCATGGAACCTTCAAAGGCAAACGCTACCTGTCGGAAGAGGCCGTAAAACAGATGACCAGCAAGCAGACAGGAGACGCGGTTCCGGAGGGCTATGGACTCGGCTGGTCCACCGGGGGAGGCAATTTCGGGCACGGCGGCGCCTATGCCACCAACATGAACATCGACTCCAACCGCGGCCTGATCACGATCTGGATGGTCCAGCACGCGGGCTTTCCCAACAACGGCGATCAGAGCGCCGGCGTGTTTCGCAAGACCGCCGAAGAGCAGTTCGACAACGCACACAAATAGGCGGGAACTATGGGAAGCAATGGAATGAATTCCTTCGCATGCGGTGGGCTAAAGCCCTTCGCTAGGAGCGTTCGGCTGAAGGCCCGCCTTCGCGGGCACGTTTCCTGTTACTTGTCCTGTTGCGAGGAAACGTGGTTATGATCGCAATAATCGTCTGGAGGACGATCCGGCGAAGCCGCCTAGCGAGGGGTGCTAACCCCTTGACGACCCCATGCAGTGCCCAGGTAGCCGGGAACTTTGTGCCGTGCAGAACTGTTTAGTCTTTGTCTGCCGTATAATACATCGGGAAGACAAACGAAAGTCTCTGTCAAACGGGTTCTCCAGTAAGAGCCGGAGGACAGAGAAGGAGAACATTATCGTGAAATCTACAGGACAGGGCCGCAGGGCATTTCTCGTCTATACACTCACAGCGGCATTGGTGGGCAGTCTCGCAGCCGCGAGTCTGGCCGCGCCGCCTGCCGGGCAAGGACCCAAGGCCGCACCTCCGTCGCCTCCCACCCGCGAGGTGGCGACGTTCGCCGCCGGATGTTTCTGGAGTATGGAAGCCATCTTCAAGCAGCTAAAAGGCGTCGATAAGGCGGAACCCGGCTATGCAGGCGGCAAAGTCGCGAAACCGAGCTACGAGCAGGTCGAGACCGGCACGACCGGACACGCCGAATCGCTCAATATCACGTATGATCCGAAAGTGATCACCTACCGTGACCTGTTGGACGTGCTGCTGACCGTCCGCAACCCGACCACGCCCAACAAGCAAGGCCCCGATGAAGGCCCCCAGTACCGCTTTATCATCTTCTACCGCAACGAGGCGCAGCACAAGGCAGCGACGGAGATGATTCAGAAATTCAACAAAGATCGCGTCTGGCCAAACCCTATCGTGGCAGAGGTCGCGCCATACACCAACTTCTACAAAGCGGAAGACTACCACTTCAACTACTATAACCTGCACCCGAACGAGAGCTACTGCCGCTACGTGATCGCCCCTGAGATCGCCGAGTTCCGCAGCAAATTCAAAGCCAAACTGAAGCACTAGGCTCTCTATCCAGCATGTAAAACAGACTCCCCACTTCTCTCATAAGGAGACGGGGAGTCTGTTTTGCCAATCCTGTTAATCCTGTAAATCTTGTTAATCCTGTCTAAAAAGCATTTGCCTTTGTCTCTCTTTCAGACAGGATTAACAGGAGGGACAGGATTAGGGATTCTGGTCTCGAATGTGCCGCTATTTCGGGCGCGCGAAGAGGGTGGCATCGACGGGTTTGTTGATGGCGAAACCGTCGAAGGTCAGGTTGGCGAAGGTCTTGCCGCTCTGCGTGATCTGAAGAGACCCGGGGAGCTGAACACCACTGGTGTTGTGATAGCTTCCCAACAGGATCGTAAGATCCCCTTTCGACTCAGGCACGACGACTCGGCGCATCAGGCCGCTCTCAGCCTCGACATAGACGCGGGCGGTACGGTTGGTGCTGTCCTCGGTGACGGTGAAGCCATTCAATGTTTTGCCGTCCGCTTCGGTCAACGGTTTGTCGCCGGTTTTGCCCGGAATTGGCCGTACCGTATAACCCGCCTGGGCGGCTTTGCGCAAGAGGTCCGTCGGATCCCCGATACTTCCGATGCCCTTTGGCGCATCCTGCACCCCTCCCAGAGGATTGCTTATCCAGCCGGAGCCGTCCTTATCGCTGGCAAGGACGATCTTCCCGAACGTTGTCTCCAGGTCGTAGCGGCTTTGACTCGGCGGCACAAAGGTGAGCACGGCTCTGTCTACGGGCAGTTTAAGATCCTGCGCGGTGGGCGAGAGTTCGCCTTTCCCGCGCAGTTCGAACTGTTTGAGATTGAGAAAGGCGTCTCCGCCATGCGCCTTGATGGTCGCGGCCAGCATCGCTCTGCCCGCCTCGACCTCCGCAGTCGTCGGCTTCGCGATCGGGGTCTCATTGTCGGCGGCTCGCTGTGGCAACAGGGTCGGCGAAAGCAGGTCCAGACTATCTGCCGGAATGACGACGACCTTGCCCAGCGGTCGGACGTCTTTCTCGATCGCTTTGGCATCGCCTACCAGCACGATCTGGGCTCCGCGCAGGTTGAGGCTGCGCAGCGCTTCTGAGACCTGCGGAGGCGTCACCGCCTGAATCCGGTCGGCGCGCAGTGTCAGGTCGCTGGCGCCGTTGCCGTAGAGCGTGGCAGCCTCCAGCCGCGCGAGGAGGCCCGGTGTGGTGGCGACGCTGAGCGCGAACTCGCCGTTCAGAAGGGTCTTGCTCTCGACCAGTTCACGCGGTGCGGGAGCGTCCTGCGCCAGTTTCGCCGCTTCCGCCAGCGTCAGGCGCAGGACTTCCGCCGTGCTCGGCGTCTTGGTGAACGTGCTGATCTCAAAGGCGCCTGCCTGCGCGCGCCGTCCGAAACTGCTGGCGATCGAGTAGGTCAGGCCCCGTTTGACGCGCACTTCACGCGTGAGGCGCCCGTTATCATTGCCCTCCCCGAGGATGCCGGAGGCGACCGCGCCGATATAGCGTTTCGGATCGCTTGCGCCGGCTATGACCGTGCCGATACGGATCTGGGTCTGGGCCGAGCCGGGGCGATCGATCAGCGTGATCTGCGGCTCCGAAGCGGGCAACAGCGGTTTGGGAGGAAACGGCAAGGAGGGAACCGAACGACGCTCCCACTCTCCGAAGGCAGCCGTTGCGCGGGTCGTCGCCTGCTCCAGCGTGATATCGCCTGCGATAAAGAGCGTGGCGACATTGGGTGTGAAATAGGTTTTGTGGAACGTCGCCAGATCCTGCTGGGTGATCTCCGGCAGGGAGACGGGCGTTCCGACCGCAAAGTCGCCGTAGGGGTGTCCGCCATAGAGACGCCGACTGAAAGCGATATCGGCCAGCGTGCTGCCGTCCGCCAGATTCTGCGTGATGTTGTTGAGCGTGATCGTGCGGTACCGGTCGATCTCCACGTTCGGAAAGGTCGGACGCAGCGTGATGTCGGCGAGCAGTTCGAACAGGGTGTTACGATAGCTGCTGAGGCCGGAGGCGGAGACGGTCAGATAGTCCGAATCGGCGCCTGCGCCAACCATTGCGCCGAGACCATCGACGGTATCGGCGATCTGGGCCTCGGTACGTGTCGTGGTGCCCTTCGTCAGCAGAGCGGCGGCCATATCCGCCAATCCGACCCGGCTGCGCGGGTCGCGAATGGAACCTGCCGGCAGCGCGAGGCGCAGCCAGAGCGCAGGCTGCGTGTGATCTTCCAACAGCACGAGGCGCAGGCCGTTCGGCAGGGTGCGTTCGACGACCGCCGGCAGGCGCAGCGGATGCGGCGCACCGAGCGGTGGCATCGTAGTCACAGGCTTCTGCCCCGGCAACTTGATAGGAGGCTTCGGAGCGTTCTTGGAACGTTTTTGCGCGTGCGCTACGCTGCCCGATAGCAGGCAGAGGGTCAGCAGGCCGAACGCGATTGGCGAGGTTCGCATCAACTCTTCTCCTTGGAGGACGATCCGGCTCCGGTTTTGGGAGCGGCAGGGGCGGGCAGGTCGTAGAAGACGTTGCGGTGCTGCGGGGTAAAGTACTTGCGCGCGACTCGCTGTACATCGGCGATCGTAACCGCGTTCAACTCGGCCAGTTCCCGGTTGACCTCTTCCGGCGTTCCGAAATTCAGATCGGCGTCGCCCAACTGCTCGGCTTTCTGCTCCGTCGAGAGGGAGCCGAAGACCTTGCCGGACAGCGCCTGATTTTTCGCTTTCGCCAACTCCGCCGCGCTGACGGGAGTATCGCGCAGCAGATCGACCTGTTCCTGCAACGCTTTCTCGATCTCTGCCGGCGCTTTGCCCTGATTGGCGGTCGCCTGAAACATAAAGAGACCATCCACGGCCAGGCTCAGCGTGAACCCGGAGGCATCGGAGGCGATCTGCTGATCCCGCACCAGCGCCCGGTTCAAGCGCGAACTCTGCCCGACCGAGAGAATCTGCGAGATCACCTCCAGCACCGGCGTATCCGGATTGTTTTCCGGAACGGTACGGTAGGCCATTCCCACCACGGGCAGCGGCGCGAGCTTATCGTAGAATTTGACGCGGCGTTCGGCTGTCTGGTCGATCGCCGCGACCGGATAGCGGGTAAAGGGTCTCTTGGAGCGCGGAATCGCGTCGAAATAGCGATGAATCAGACTCAGCGCCTCCGAGGTCTGAAAATCCCCGACCAGCACGAGCGTCGCGTTATCGGGCTTGTAGTACTCGTCATGAAAGGCGCGGACATCCGAAAGTTTCGCGCTGTCGAGGTCGCTCATGATGCCGATTGTGGTGTGGGCATACGGATGGCTCTTCGGAAAGACCAGCGCCTGCACCTTCTCGAAGAGATCGCCATAGGGCACATTCTCGATGTCCATCCGGTGCTCTTCCTTCACGACATCGCGCTCGGATTTGAGATTCGCCTCGTCCACATTGAGGGTGGACATGCGGTCGGCTTCCAGCCAGAGCAGTCGATCCAGCGCATTGCTCGGCACGGTATTGATATAGCGCGTGCGGTCGAAGTAGGTATCGGCGTTGTTATAACCGCCAAGCCGCTCGACAATCCGCGCGTGCTCCTCCGCCCCGACATGGGCGGAGCCTTTGAACATCAGATGCTCGAACAGGTGCGCAAACCCCGCCTTGCCCGGCGCTTCGTCCTTGCTGCCGACATGATAGTAGACCTGGATCGCGACGACAGGCGCGCGATGATCCTCCAGGGAGACGATTTTCAGGCCGTTGGACAGCGTCGTGATCTTATAGTCGAGCCGCGCCGGCTGAATCTCCGGCGTATCCGGAGTCTGCGCGCGCCCTGCTCCTCCCGCTCCCGCCAGCAGCGTGAGCGCCAGGGGCAAGGCGCGACAAAGTGTTCGTTTCAAGCGTTGTTCTCCTCAAACACAGAAATGAAATCCACCATTACGAGATACGCAGTAAAAAAGCAAAGTGTCCCCGCAAAGCGAGCAGACCAGCAAAAGCCCCCTTACAAAGAAGGGGGCTGAGGGAGGTTTCGCATCCGGCGCTGATTTGCTCTAATGCGCGGTGGAACGGGATAGGGGCAGACTGCCGACTTTCGCGGTCGGCTTATAGGGCTGACCGAAGGGGCGCTTCAGCGGGTCTTTCGAGTTCTCGACGACATGGTAGATCTGTCCGGCGTCCAAAGCGTCAAGAGCAGTTTTGGTCCCGGAGGGCCATTCGATGGTGACGCTGTCGGCTTTGGCGGCGGTTCCGAGGCCGACGGTGATGGGCAGTTCGCTCTGGGAGCAGTAGGAGTCGCCGCTGCGCACGTTGTAGGTCTGGGTGAGAGCGCCTGCTTTGATGGTGACCTTCGCTCCGATGGCGCTGCGGTTGCTTATGGCGCCTTCCAGTTCCAGGCGCAGGGAGTTGTTGCCGTTCTTCCCGCTGTTCTGGAAGAGATAGGCCGGGCCGTTGCTGGTCGAGAGGGCGATGTCGGGGAAACCGTTCAGCAGGTAGTCGGCGTAGGCGCAGCCCCGTGCCACATATTTCGCCTGCATCGGGGGGCCGAGCTTGTCTCCGGTGCTGGCGAAAGTGCCGTTCCCCAGGTTCCGAAAGACCAGAGGCGCTTCGGCATAGGTGACCTCTTTCTGATCTTCCTGAATATCGTCGTCGATATGCCCGTTGGCGACAAAGATATCCGACCAGCCGTCGTTGTCAAGGTCGCAGAAGAAGAGGCCGAACGAGAGCGACAGCAGGCTGGGCGGTCCGACTCCCGACTGCGGCGCCGTGTCGCGGAAGACACTGCCCTCATTGTGGTAGAGGGCGAGCGCCTGGTTGGAGAAGTTGCCGATGAGCAGGCTCTCTTTGCCGGTATGATCGTAGTCGCAGGAAGCGATGCCCATGGCTCCGCGCGCTGCGCCGCTGTCGTTATAGGCCATGCCCTGCTCGATGCCGGTCTCTTTGAACGTGCCGTTGTGTTCGTTATGGAACAGGTAGTTAGGCTCGGTGTCGTTGGCGATCGCGATATCGGGCCAGCCGTCTCCATCGTAGTCGCAGATCGCGACGCCGAGCGATTTCCCCTGGAGTTTGTGATTTTCCGACCCGCCGCCCATGCGCAGTCCGGCTTTTGCCGCCACTTCGGCGAAACTTCCGTTACCCTTGTTGTGATAGAGGGTCAGCGGCTCGCCGGTGTAACGGTTCGGAGTGTCATAGGTAGGATGTCCATTCTTCGACGCGCCAAGTTCCGTCCCGGGAGACCATTTGACATAATGACAGACGACCAGGTCTAGTTTACCGTCTTTGTCGTAATCGACCCAGGCAGCGCTGCTGCTCCAGCCGCCGTCTTTCAGGCCGGAGGCGTCGGTCACATCCTTGAAAGTGCCGTCGCCATTGTTGTGGAACAGGTAGTTGCGATCCAGGCCGGTGACGTAGAGGCTGGGATGTCCGCTGTTATCGTAGTCTCCGACACAGACTCCCATCCCATACATCGTCACATCCAGGTGCGCCTGCTTGGTAACATCGGTAAAGGTACCGTTGCCGTTGTTGTGATAGAGTTTGCAGGTCGGCGGCGGCCCGGACGGAGCGACATAGGGAATCTTCGCGGCGTCGCACTCCGCTTTGGTCCAGGGACGGCTGTTGACGAGAAACAGATCCTGGAAGCCGTCGCCATCGTAGTCGATCCAGGCAAGCCCGCTGCCCATCGTCTCCGCCAGAAGCTTTTTGGGGCTGGATCCGTTCACATGTTTAAAGTCGATCCCTGCCGTCTTTGTCGCATCCGTAAAAGTGACATTGGGCGTTGTCGCCGACACGGCAGCGACCTTCGTAGGGACGACAGGCTTCGTCGGTTCAGGGCAGCCAGTCAGAAAGGTTGCCAAAAAGCCGGAAGCAAGCAGAACTTCGATTGAGTTTCGAGTGGTAGGTTTCATGGAAATTGAACAGTCTCTCTATTTGACCGATTCCGGTTTGCGCGTGATGGCGGTGTGCGGGAGCGCTTGCTCCCGGCGGACGAGCCAGTCGGGTTTCGGCAGGATAATCGCATCTGCATGTTCGTGGATCCGCTGTGTGAGATTATTGTCGGCGGGATGTTTGCGCTGATAGGGGCCGATCAGGTCCGTGGTGGTCTCATCGACCTTGAACCGGCGATAGAGCGCTTCCTCGACACTTGCCTGCTTCAGAGAGGCGGGATCGCCCTTCGCGCGGTAGCATTTCATCAGGTTGTAGTGCGCGCCGATGTCTTCCGGATCGATGCCGACGGTCGCGTTGAGGTGCGTGATCGCCTCGTCGTAGCGGCCCAGGCGGAACAGGATCGTGCCGGTCAGGTTGCGGGCGTTGCGGTCTTCGGGGAAGACTTCGATCACTTTGCCGAGTGTCGCCAGACTCTCATCGAGCTTGCCCTGATCGAACTGTGTTTGGGCATAGAAGAACTGCGTGCGTGCTCTCTGGTAGGGCGTCATCGGCGTTGGGGCGGCATCGTAGAGGGCGAACGCCTTCTCGAAGGCGGCCTGCGCGGCCCGGCTGTCGCGCTCGGCCTGCCGCACACGCCCGATATTGACATAGCCCTCCGGCCACTTCGGTGCGACCCTGGTCACCTGCTCGAAAGCGCTGGTGGCGTGGCGGAAATCGCCCTGGAGCAGCAGGCCGATGCCGTAGTCGTTCCAGCGAATGCGCTCTTTCTTCTTTGAATCGTCATCCAGCGGCGGGGCGGCGGGCGCGTCCGGCGCGGCGTTGGCATCGACGACCGGCAGCGTCACGACGCTCTGCGCGAGCACGGTAATCGGCAGAACGGGCACCGTCTTGGTCGGGCCGGAGACGGCGTTGAGATCCGCGTCGAAGAGCGCCGGACGATCGTCAAAACCGCGTCCGACCAGTCCACCCGTCTTGCCCTCGCCCAGACCGACCGGAACGGAGTTGGAACCATCGGCGGCAGTCGCGGGCAGAGTGTCTTTGGTACGGCCCGAATAGGCGAACTGATTGTTCAGCCAGTTGAACTTCCGGAAGTTGAGCTTCGCGGTCAGCGTCACGGTCTTGCCGCAGTTTTTGGGCACCGGCAGGCGGAAATGGACAGCGTCGGCGGCGCCGGGCGGGATCACCTTGGCGTAGACCACCGCACGAGCCGACCAGGCGTTCCGGCGGTAGATCGGGTTGCTATGGCCATCGACGAGCAGAGCGCGGTACTTCTCTGCGCCCTCGTCTACCGGGCCGTCCTCCCACTGGAGTTTGCCGCTATGGTAGAAGACCTTCCCGGTCTCGTCCTTCGCTTCCAACTCGACCCATACGTCGGCGGAGTCGATGGTGCCGCCGGGGAAGGCATGACCCAGTTTCAGGGTGCGCACGACGACATCGATCAACGGGCTTTCACCCCGCCGCAAGGCGGCGCCGACACCGCCCCGATTGAGGGGAGCCGTGAGGATCTCTTCGGCGGTGGAGGCGTTCGCGGCAGCCGTGAGCGGGCCGTTGTCCTCACCGTTCAGGCTGGCGGCCTTCGGCGTATCGCCTGGAGCTTTGCCTGCCGGTGTCTGGCTGCCGCTGTTGGGCTTCGCTTTGGCAGCGCTTCCTGCCTTTTGACGGCGCAGGGCAAAGATATCGATCGAGAGCGCCTTGTCCTGGAGGAACTTGACGGTGGTCTCCAACTGCTTGGCATCGTGGTAGACCGTGGGCAGCGCCGTGTTCGCAGCGGGGAAGCGATGGTTATGGACCTTCCCGTCGAAGTTGCCTGCATCCTGGGAGGGCGTGTTGGGCATATGGCAGTCGGCGCACTTTTTGAAGGCGGGCTGGTTCGTCTTGGGATCAGACGGATAGTAGAACGAGGCCGCTCCAAAGCCGGAGACGCCGCTGCCCTGCCAGGAGTCGTAGTCGTTGAAGCCCCGGAACCAGCGATAACCGTTCACCGGCACATCGAGATGCACCTTATGGCAGGAGGAGCAGAACTTGGCGGTCTGGTCAGTGTGGATGGGCCGCAGGAAGGTTTTCTTGTGCGGTTCGGGCGCAAGACGGGTCAGGAATTTCTGGAGCCCCTTCGCCGCGGCATTGTCCGTGATGATGTACTTGTGCATCGGCGGGTAGTCGGCCAGATAGTCGCTGTTGCCCATCGTGCTCTTGACATGGACGATGGAGTGGCAGGTAGCGCAGCCGATGCCCGCGTGCGATTCGGGATACTTCTCCTCGGTGATGTCGTGTGAGGCGATCGGCGTGTCGAACCGGGACTTCCCGGGGTTCTTCGGATCTTGTGTAAGCAGGACCGCCATATCGTGGCAGCCGCCGCACCACTTGGACGACTCGACTCCTTTGACCTCCTGCATATACTCGATCGCCTTACGATACCACTGGTTGTTGAAGGAACCGAGATGATGCGCGGAGGAGTTCCACTGCGCATAGATGTCCGGGTGGCAGCCCGTCACCCCGCACGATTTCGAATCGACGAAGTACTCAGAAGGGAAGAACTGCTTATCGACGGACTGTACGGAGGCGGGGAAGAACTTGCCTCCCTTGCCATCGCCCTCGTCGAAGGCCGTCATGGGTGGCACCAGCGGATTGACGATCTTGCTCTCTTTGGTAGGCACGTAGATCGTATAGGCGATCATCCCGGCGAAGGGCAGACCGAACACCAGTCCCAGACGCAGCGCGATCCCGGCCTGCTTGCGCTCCGGTGCGTGCTGCGCCGCACGACGCGCGCGCAGCAGGAGATAGAGCGCGCCGCTGATCAGAAAGGCGTAGGTAGAGACGTCGTGGACGCGCAGCAGAGGCAGCCGGGCACTCAAAGGAAGCCACTGAAAACCGATGGCGAGAAACGCCAGTCCGGTCCCGAGACAGAGCGCGAAGGTCAAAGCCGTGAGCGCGCCAAAGACCGCCACGACTCCCTGCTTCTCTCGAAAGGCCGTCACCACCGCCTTGAGCCTCGCGACAAGCGCCCAGACCGCGAGCAGCCCCAACCCGAGGTGCAGCAGCAGCGAACCTTCGTAGGTAAAGGCGGAGAGCGGGATGCGCGGTGGGCCGGAAGCGTGGTTGGCGAGATAGAGATAGGCGGTGTCGATGAGCAGGATCGCGAGCAGGATCGGCATCGTCGGCCTGAATCGACGCCGTTTAGGCGCGTCCTCGGCAGCGACATCAGGCACGGAAGCAGGATTAAAAACAGCCATGGCGTTCAGGTCCCTGAAGAGTTTGGAGTTGACAGTGGTAAAAGGGCGTTCGAGCAGCACGGACAATCTGCCACTCTACCTTTACACTCTACTCCCCCTACCTTAAAGCCGAATTAAACCGAGATTAAAAAATTTTAATCTGCCTCGCGTGATCAATAATAAGAATGCGGTAACAGGCGAGAAAAAGCCCCTCCTTTAGAAGGAGGGGTTGGGGAGGTCTCCCATATCTTATGTAGGAAACGCTCTACTCGTTGAGGAAGGTGCCCTCTTTAAGCTCTTCGAACGCTTTCTGAAGCTGCGCCTGGGTGTTCATCACGATGGGACCGTACCAGGCGACCGGCTCTTCCAGCGGTTTCCCGGAGACCAGCAGAAAACGGATGCCCTCGTCTCCGGCCTGCACCTCGACCTCGTCTCCGCTGTCGAAGAGGATGAGAGAGCGGTTGTCCGCTTCGGTGGGCGGCGTGGTGTCTGCCCATTGGACGCTCTCCGTCGGCACGGCGAGGGGGCCGGAGGCGTTGCAGAACTTCCCGGAGCCTGCAAAAACGTAGGCGAACGCGTGACGCATCGTTTCGACGGGAAGCTTTTTGCGCTTGCCAGGCGGCACGGAGACGTCCAGATAGATCGGGTCGGTGGCGATGCCATCGACAGGGCCTTTCGTTCCCCAGAAACTGCCGCAGATGACTCGCGCCCGTGTGCCGTCATCATCGGTGACTTCCGGGATCTCCATCGACTTCACCTCCTGATATCGAGGGGCGGTCATTTTCTGGGAGCCGGGGAGGTTGGCCCAGAGTTGGAAACCGTGCATCCGGCCTGTGGCGTCGCCGTGGGGCATCTCCTGATGGATGATTCCTCTCCCGGCAGTCATCCACTGTACATCTCCGGCCGCGATCGCACCGTTGTTGCCGAGGCTGTCGGCATGATCGACTGTCCCTGCGAGCACATAGGTGATGGTCTCGATCCCACGGTGCGGGTGCCAGGGGAAGCCGGCGAGATAGTCGTCCGGAATATCGTTGCGGAAATCGTCCAGCAGCAGGAACGGATCGAACTCGGAGGTCGCTCCGAAACCGAAGGCTCGGCGCAGGTGAACACCCGCGCCTTCGACGGCGGGCTTCGCTTTTACCATACGTTTGACAGGTCGAATAGACATTGGGGCCCCTCCAGAGGTTTTACTACCGAGGAATAAGCGATTGTGCAGCGGAAAAGGTTCCCGTCTCCCGTCAGGCGCCATCGGCGGCTGCGAGCACCTTGACGGGAGCGCCGCTCTTGACCTCGAAGACGGCGGAACCACCGCCCTCGTAGTAGTGGGAAGCGACGACGATCTCCATCACGCCGTCTCCATTCAGGTCGAGTACGTTCTCGATATCGTATTTCTCGACGGGGCCTTTGTCGCCGTTTTTCTTGTAGAAGGCGCCGCCCAGGACCTTTGTCGTGAGTTTGCCGCCCACCACCATCCGCAGGATCACGCAGGAGTAGGTGTTGAGCACAGGAGGATCGTTTTCAAAGCCGCTGGAGAGTTTGTAGTTGGGGCTGGCCGCTTCGATCAGCACCGCATCCTGGCCTTTGCCGAACAGATCGACACGCAGGATTTTGGTGATGTTAGGCTTCACACGGGCCATCCCCCTGGATTTCAGAACCGATGCGACGGCATCCAGGTAGACGGCTTGATTGGCGCTTTCCGAGCGTGTGAGGCGCGGCATCGCATTCCAGGCGCCGCCCACCGCCATCGCCTCCTCGTTTTCGGTCTGTTTGGTTTCGGGGAGACGGATATAGTAGGCCTGCCCACTGGCCTCGGAGAGTTCTACCTTGCCGCCGATGGAAGTTCGGACATAGCCTTTGAGAGTATAGAGACGGAATTTTGTGCCCGGCTTCACCTGGGAATGCATCTTCTCCTCAGAGATCCATCTGCTGCCGCGGGAGGCCCCAAGAATCATCCCGTCTTTGTCGAGAATGGGAACCAGTGGCGCCATGCGTTGCGCCGGAACAGTCGCCATCGCGCCGATCAGCAGCGCGCCCAAAATCCATAGCATCTTCATCGCTTCCTCCTTGAGTGGTCTTGAGGAGAATGTTCGCCAGAGCTAGCGGAATACCTTCCCGAAAAATCCGGGAGATCCAGCGACGCCATGGCAATGTTTTGCCCGCCGGATGCGTATTGCCATAGAACATCGCTGCGAAGGCCGACCTGGCCAGCACTCTCTCAAAGAAGATTCCTGTCACAATGCGCTCTCCTGCCCAGCCTCCAATAGCATACGATCGCGCCTCCCTGCCCCCTGCCAGAGTGCAGAGACAGATCCGGATGCTGAAATCCGACCGTCCCGTGGTGCGGCGTGAGGCGGCGCATGCCCTGAGGCGGAAGGGAGACCATTGGGCCGTGGAAGCGCTCGGCGCCGCGCTTGCGGATGTGAATCGGGAGGTGCGTGTGGAAGCCGCGCTGGCGCTGGGAGAGATAGGTGACCTGCGCGCCGTGGAGATCCTGATCGCTGCGCTGACAGACAGAGCGCAGCACGACCGGGTGCGGGGGGCAGCAGCAGCCGCGCTCTGGAAGCTCGGAGACGAGCGGGCGGTCGAGCCGCTCGGTCTGGCCGCCCGAGAGATGTCCGGGTTCCTCCCCTACTATGCGATGAAGGCGCTGGTAAAGATCGGCACGGCGCGGGCGATCGCGTTCGTCTGCGAAATACTCCAGGGCGCGGATGTGCACGGACGTCAATGTGCTGCGGAGGCGCTGGCGAAAAGCAAAAGAGGCGAGGCGGAGGCGTTCGGGCCGCTCTGCACGGCGTTGCAAGATCCCGATTTTACGGTGCGTAACTTTGCGGCGCAGGCGTTGGGCCACATCGGAGACGCGCGGGCATTGGATGGGTTATGTGAAGCCCTCAAGGATGTGACCAATGACGTCTGCATTTCGGTGGCGGCGGCGCTCGGAAGCATCGGAGTTCTGGAGGCGGTAGAACCGCTCTGCTCGCTTCTGCTGGATGAGGACGACACCGTGCGGGCGGCAGGAATCAAAGCGATAAAGCAGCTCGCGAGTCCGGCGGATCTGCCGCTCAGTATTCTGGCTCTCGCGACGTACACGCCCCTTCAAAAGTTAGATACTCTGTACATCCTGGCAGGCGCCGCCCCGAGAGTACTGCGTTATTCGTTCGTGGATGTACAGACCTTCTGCGAGGAGGTGATACGGCGTCAGGATCTGGCGGAGCCTGCAAAACGTGCGGCGGAAGCGGTGCTGGTGGAACTGCACAAACGTGGCGAGGCGCAGACGCTCCTGCGCGCCACCGAACGCGAAGCAGATCGAGAGCCGACCGAACTGCTGCGCGGAGCCATCGGTCCTTCGGAGGCCACGTCGCCGGACGAACTGCTGCGTTCTGCCGAAGCCCCCTCGCCGTCAAAACCACTTCCGAAAGCGAGTATTGTGGCCCGCATATTTCGACAGCGATAATGGCCGGAGGCAGACGCGTCTGTCTCCCTGATCCTGCCCGTACATGTACTTCTTCATTCACTACGCCAGAGTTGCCGTTCGTTTGAGTTGAGGAAAGGTGTCGGTGTTATGGCCATCACGCTGGAGTTGACCCCGGAACAGGAAGAGCAGTTGCGCGAGGCCGCGCTCGCGCGGGGCCTGACGGTAGAGGGTTACCTGCTGACCCTGGTAGAAGCGATTGTGCAGCCGCAAATAACGCCACACGCGCGCAAGCCTCTGGTTCGGCGCGCGCTGGGACGTCTCTTCCGGACAAGCACGGATCTGCGAGAGACCGGGCACCCGGATCAGGTGGTGCGCGAATCGATCCGACAGATGCGGGAGAGCGTCCTGAAGTACAAAGAGCAGGCCGTCGACGCCATAACGACGGTGAACATGCTGCGTTCGGCCTTGGACCAGCAAGAGCGTCAGGCTGCCGAAAAGGAGCTAAAGGCTCTCCGTTCGCTTGCGGAACAGGATCGCGAGCGGGCGAAGAGACTATGGCAAGAGAAGACGGTTCTGGAAAAGCATATGGAAGCGGTCAGACAGGAACTGCTCGCGGCGCTAGAGACGGCAAGGGAGCGCACGCGGGCGTTTCGGCAGGAAGAGGAGCGTGTGCAGGACCGGGCCACGAAGGCCCAGGCGGCGGCGCTCAAAGCGCACGAAGCGGTGATGCTCCCGGCAGACCGAATAGCCTCTCTCATCGAAGCGATGTACACGGCAGCGGAGTGGGACAAGGCGTTTGAGGAGTGGGTCCTCCTCGCCACAAACCCCGCGCCGGAATCGACGCTCGCAGACGATCTTCCGGAGCTTATCCCTGTCGAGGATATAGAAGCGTTCACGGACCAGGCCATGAGGCTCGCACAGGAGATCAAAGGCACACTGCCCGCAACGGACGGCATCCAGGAGGTGGAAGCGTTCACAGAGCAGGCCAACAGATTCGCTCAAGAAATCAAAAGCGAACCATCCGTTAAGGACCGCATCCAAACGGAAGAGCACGCGGACTGAATAGTCCGCGTGCTCTTCCGAAGTTCATGGGATAGGGATACGGGGAATCGAACCCCGGTTA
>Ga0070658_10000434_pt1 | contig 36390 bp, 21 predicted proteins | sample KBSC13metaG_FD_64664 | JGI IMG/M metagenome (GOLD analysis project Ga0070658, IMG submission 64664) | Corn rhizosphere microbial communities from Kellogg Biological Station, Michigan, USA - KBS C1-3 metaG | ecosystem: Host-associated > Plants > Roots > Rhizosphere > Soil ... | reverse complement strand
GCAACTACGATAGAAACAAAAGTAGTCAGAATACAAAGGGCAAGAAAACCTGCAGGGTCATCTTCTTTATTGTGAAATAGTCTTATGTATAGTCCCGCTGACACAATGAAAATACTTAGCCTATCAATTTTTTAACCGTCATTCTCTGGTTTTTAAAACGCTACGACGATGGTAACTACTGTACATTGCCTCATGCGATTGAACTCATGCAGGTGCAATATGAAAAGCTCTTTCCTGTATTAAAAAATGAAAAAGAAATTGAAGTGCTCATCAATCCCTTTATTTCAGCTTACCAAAATAAGGCGATGGATCAACTGGAAGGTCAAATCGCATCGGCAAAAATTGGAATGGCAAGGCTTTCTTCGCCCCAGCTTTATTGGGTGCTCGGAGAAAATGATTTTTCGCTTCGTAAACCGACTTATTAAATTAGTTAATCAGAAAAACAAGCAAAAATGCAGTCTTATCTTTGATGAATTTCCAACGATTTTTATCAATGGTATCGATAGCCTTATTGCAACAGCAAGATCTAACAAAGTGGCTACCTGCCTCGGCTTACAGGATTTTAGCCAGCTAAGAAAAGATTACGGTGCTGATCAATCTTCTGTGATAATGAATATAGCTGGAAATATTATTTCGGGACAGGTGACAGGTGATCCATCCAAAGCACTTGCTGAAAGGTTTGGAAAAATTATACAGGTAAAAGAAAGCATTTCAATTAACCGAAATGATACCTCTGTAAGTAAATCAGGTCAGCTTGATTTTGCAATACCTGCTTCAAAAATCGCAGCTCTTTCTTCCGGTGAATTTGTTGGTATGGTTGCAGATGATCCCTACCAGAAAATAAAATTAAAATCTTTTCATTGTGAGATTATTAATGATAAAAACGCTTTACAGGCAGAAGAAAAACACTTTTTGGAATTACCAGTAATTTCTAATATTACCCCTGAAATGGTTTTGAAAAATTATTATAGAATTAAACAAGAAATTGAAGAATTAATTGAAACTGAAATTGAGGCTTTGCTTAATACCCCAGGTAAAGAAAATATTTTATTAGATTAAATTGTACTGGCTTGATATACTTACTTATTTAGCTTTATAGATTTTTCAAGGTTTTTTTTCCTGAAACCAGTTTACTTTTCTGATTTTTCTCTAAGAAAGATAAGGAAGCTTCTTAAAGTGTCCCTTCTCCTACAACCTTATACCCTTCATGAGTATAAATTTTGTAAACGGGAAGGTCAATTTTACTTTTCCACGCCATTAACTGTGGTAAATTTCATTTTTCTACTTTTTTAAGGGAGACTTTTGATAACAATTGTTCCGCCAGGATTACAGTTAAGCATTATGAAGCCATCTCCATTATTTTTTACCTGTACATCTTTTTGGGAAACAATAGCAATCGTTTTAAAAGGTAGCTTCAACTTTGCTCTGCCACCTTTTTCTGAAAGAATTTTTATTTCGTATGTTCCGTTCATTTTTTTTGCACTTACCAAAAACGCACCTTCTGTACGCAATGTATTAAATGAAACATTTTGCCAACTTGCAGGCACAGCAGGAAATACTTGTATGTACCCGTTCCTGCTTTGTAATAGTAATTCCTGCACACCTTGTGCGAAGGCAAAATTTCCTTCGAGTGTAAACGGACGATAAGTAAAATTTGAATATTGCCCGCCTTTTTGATCACCATTTAAATGAAAACTATTCGGTGAACAAAAATTGGATGCGAAAATTTCTAAGTCTTTTACCGCTTTATCTGCTTCATAAGCTCTTGCATATAAACAGGCCATCCACGCAAACGAATACCCGCACCAGCCTCCCGTCCCTTTTTCTTCAAGATGCTTAAAAGAATTTTCAATAATTATTTTATCCTCAGGTTTATTTACATCCAATAATGCCAACGGATAAATAGCCATGTATGGCGACATGTGCCGGTGCGATACATCCAGGTTTTGATGGGGTGCGACAGTAAGCCCGGTTTCGTTCACATTATAATCAGGTAATTCGTTTAAAATTTTTTTCCAATGAATTGCCTCTTCAGATTTGCCTGCAGAATCACTTACTTCAATAGCTGCGGTAAATAAAAATTTAGAAAGAGATAAGTCATAATTACTCCAGTTTAAAAACCATGCATTAATATCATTATCGTTGTATTCAGGGCTTGAGCTAAGTGGTAATTTTCTTATGCCATTTTTTAATGCTGTAATATTTTCAAGATAACTTGCCACTTCGTGAATATAAGGATAGGCCTTATTTTTCAGAAATGCATCATCCATCGAATATTTCCATTGCCAGTAAAAATGTTGTGCGCACCACGCACCAATTGTTGGGGACAATGAATATTGTATCCATCCGCCCATCGGGTCTCCATCAAACGTTACTACACCGGGAACATTCAGCCCATCAACCTGAAAATATTGTTTGGTATATTGATGATTCTTCCGCTTTATTTTCCATAACCAATCCGTATAAGTGGCGGCTTCCAATAGGTGGTTTCCCGTGTAAGAAGACCAATAACTCAGTTGTGTATTTAGGTCATTGTGAAAATCTCCTTTCCACGGCGGAAGGCTTCCATTGTCAGCTGTCCAGACAGCCTGTAAAGTAATAGCCGGTGCGCCTTTGCGGGCTACACAACCCAGCTTATATTGTTCCAGATAATATTGTTTTTCAATCAATGTATCGGGAATATTAACAGACGATTTTGACCAGAAGTTTTTCCACCAGTTTACGTGTGTCTTCCACACTGTTGATTCGGTAATACTCGTACTAAAGGCCGATACGACAGCAGGTTTATCATTTGAAATCGTCCACGTACCAATTACTTTATTGCCAGCAAGCCTTTTCCATTTTATTAAAACTTCATAATAATGTCCTTCATAAGTAGGCTGGTGGTAACGAATAGCATCTTCATTTTTTGTAACAGTACCTTTTGCATAGCCTAGTTTTCGCAACCCCTCTCCTGAGTGGCTATTGTCATTTTTTGTTTGTTCGCTACCTGCATAATCCCGTGGAATAAGATGCGGCGTAATGCTTGCAAAAATACTATCAGCTTCAGTCGCGGGAAGATTTTCAAAATCAAAATAACCTTGTTGTTCCAATGCATGAATGTAGCAGTTAAACACCACTCCATTTTGAAACTTTATTGTATTGAGGGCTGTTTTAATATCGAGCACATTGGACAAAACATTGCCAAAAGAATGAATGTCAAACTCTATAGCAACAGCAGGCAGTTTAGTCGGATAAACAATATTATCATAAGGAGCATCTCCAAGTTGATGAACTGTACCATAATCATGCGCCAGTACATGCTTTTTAACCCATTGAAAGTTGAATTTTGACAGATCCAATGCTTTTCGCTCATCCCACAAATCAGCCCTGTCAAGTGAAAGACGCAACATGCTATCTTTTTGCCAAACCAGTGCCCCCATCATTCCATTACCCACTGGCATACCTTCATCCCATCTTGTTGCCAGATGATTGAACTGTAAATTGTATTCCGGCTTTGGCTGTGCTGATAGACTGGCTATGCAAACGGCTATACAAAAAAAAGAAACTATTCTTTTCATTGAAATATTTAAAATAAGTTATTGTATACTACCATTCGAATCTTAAAAATCAAATTGCACTTCTTGCCTTTCCTTTAATTTTATTACATGAATTCCAACAATACCACGCTTTGCAACTCCTTTTTAAATTTTCGCAAATAAGAAATCTATTATTTGCCATCTCTTACACACCGGAATCCTGTATGTTCTAAACCTGTGTCAGGACTGCTTTTCATGCGGCGTGCAACACGGTAGCCGCTACAATAACTGTCGTTGCATAAAAAGCTGCCACCTCGTAAACTCCTTTTAGGAGTATAAGGTTCCATTGGATCATTACTTTTCTCAGGGCCTTTTGGATTAATTGCGACGGTTTTTGCAAAGGTTTTATAATAATTGGCATCATACCAATCACTGCACCATTCCCAAACATTTCCGGCCATATCATAAAGCCCATAACTGTTGGGCATAAACGATTTTATCGGTGCCAGTTTTACAAAGCCATCTTTACCATCATTGTAATAAGGAAAATTCCCGCCCCATAAATTGGCTTTTGGTTTCCCTTCATTTATCGGTTCATTTCCCCAGGGATAAATTTGATTTTCCAATCCGCCTCTTGCCGCAAATTCCCATTCTGCTTCAGTTGGCAAACGCTTTCCTGCCCATTTGCAATAGGCCATCGCATCATACCAGCTAACCTGCACCACAGGAAAATCTTCTTTTCCTTTAATGTTACTTCCGGGACCTTCAGGATGTTTCCAGTCAGCACCTTTTACCCAGCTCCACCATTGGCTGTAATCATTCAGATCCACCGGTCCGGAAGTTTGATGAAACACCAGCGAAGCTGCTACAAGCAGGCTATCAGGAGGTTTGGGCGTTCCCGGTGGAAGTGCTTTTCTCATCTCTTCCCAATCCGGTTTTTTTTCCGCTGTCGTAACATAATGAGTTGCCTTTACAAATTTGCCGAACTGTGCATTGGTCACTTCAGTAGCATCTATCCAAAAACCACTGACCTGAACTTTATGCTTCGGATATTCATCAGCGCTTGCCTGTGAATTGTCGCCGCCCATCATGAAAGTGCCGCCTTTAATATACACCATTCCTTTTGTTGAGGTATCACCACTAAATTTTAACGGAGAACCGCCAGACGCATCCGAAAACCTTGCCGGAACCATCATACAGGAAGTGCCAGAATCGTTTTTTGACTTCGGTCCACCGGAAATATAATTTGGGTTATTACACGAAAACAATACTAAAACAAAAAAAATAATGAAGTCCCGTTTCAAAAGTTTGAAATCTATTTTCATCATCATAGCTGCTACTAGTAAACCGACCTCTAATCTCTTCATTTTTTTATAATTAAAGCGTAAAAAATAAATAAAGAAAAGAATCGCAAAAACAATTGATAACCAAACATTATTAATAGATTATTTATTGGAGTCCAATTCATATTAAATCTGAGCAAAAAATGTTAATGCAAAAATCCGCTTCAATACTTGTACACGAACTCCAAATGATATCCTAAAATACGAATACTAACAGGAAAGCGGATTTGAAGGAACACCGGATGATTGATGTTTCAATTCATATTCCCGATCTTTCATTGATTTTCACCTGGATAAGCAATCGTTTTACCAGTTGATTTGTCCGCCGGCATCGGTGCATTCCATTGCTTTAATTGTTTACCTAACAGATCCGTAAGCTCTTTTGTTTTTTCAGGATATTGAGTGGACAGATCGTTGATCTCGCCAATATCTTTTTTAAGATTGTATAATTCGCTTTTGCCGGTACGCATGCTGTAAACCACCTTCCAATCCCCTTTGCGGATAGCGCTAAAATAATTCATTCCTAATTCATTTTTTAATGTTTGCCATTTATTGGGATAATCAAAGATTAATGTCCGACTGCTGTCAACATAATTGGGATTTTTTAAAACCGGCACAAAACTTTTTCCATCAATTTGTTGAATTGCTTTATAATTTTTAATACCAGCCAATTCCAGGATGGTCGGGAAAAAATCTTCTATAATAATGTATTGATTGGCAACTGTTGCCGGCTTCACCACACCTGGATATTTCACGATCATCGGTTCGCGGATGCCCCCTTCATACACGGATCCTTTGCCCGCTTTCAGAGGAAGGTTTTGCGTCTCGTTTTTTCCTCCTCTTTCACTTGCCAAACTCAATCCGCCATTATCACTCATAAAAATGATCACTGTATTTTTATCAACGCCTTTCTTCTTTAAATAATCCATAATATCACCCAGACTTTTGTCCATTCCTTCCACCATACTTGCATAAGCCGCTTCCGTGATGTTTATCCCTTTATCCAAATATTTTTTCACAAACCTTTTATCTGCCTGAATCGGCACATGCACTGCATAATGACACATGTTTAAAAAGAAAGGCTGTTTGTGTTTAATTGGTTCTTCCAAAGCTTTCAAAGCTTCACGCGTCAATGCTTCGGTTAAAAAAGTATCGGTGCCAAAATATTCTTCCATATCCGGCACTTCTCTAAGTGTGGGATGGGGCATCAGGTTTCCATAATTTTCTTTGCCCAAATAGCTTCTCGGATTGCCTGCTGCATGACCGGCTATGTTCACAATAAAGCCCATATTGTGTGGGTTTGCACCCGAAGTGCCTGCAGGAGCCCAGTGCCCTTTGCCCACATGAATAGTAAAATATCCTGCATCTTTTAATATTTTCGGAAATGGCGTGGCATACCATGTTTTTTCAACGCCAGGAACAGGACTTAAACCGTTGATGTTCCAATTAGCCGGAGCAAACTGTTCATCAGGGGCATCAGTATTTTTGTTTTTTTCTGTAGCAGTCCAGCTGGTGATTTTTGTATGTGCAGGATTCATTCCACTCAACATCGCCGTGCGGCTGGGTGTACAAACGGGTGCACCATAGGCATTGGTAAATTTCATTCCTTCTTTTGCAAGGCGCTCCATGTTCGGAGTGTGATATAATTTATTCCATTCGGTAACTTGCGTCCAGAAAGGCACCGAAGTATCTTCCCAACCCATATCATCCACAAGAAAAACAATGATGTTTGGTTTTTGCTTTTGAGCAAATGTGCTCTTTGAAAATGAAACCAATAAAAATAAAAATATCAAGCACTTGCCAATAGAAAAAATAAAAGCGTTTCTTGTTTGCCTCCCTGTTGCCAGGCAACGTTTATTTACGGGCGATTGTTTCTTTTTTATCTTGAACATTGTTTTTTCATTATTTTTTTAAAAAATTATTTGTCATTATTCTCCCTTCCTGGATTGTACCTGCAATGCATTTGCTTCTTATCAAAGGTTTCCACAGCTTAATAATTAAATCACCACATTTCTCCGAGGTCAGAAGAACGGCCACAATATTCTTATTTAATACTTAACTTGTTTTTGAATTACAACACCATAAATTCTCTAATAAATGGTACATCAGTACTTTCAGTTATATCTAATAGGATTTGTTTAAATTTTCCGGGGTTACTAACCGATGCAATTCTTTTATGCCCTATACAGCTTCCTTTATCCAATATGATCCAATCATCAGTTGCCAATTGACCTTTAACTACATAAGAACGTACCCTCTCACCAAAACGAATATCTTCCTGCACAATATATTGGTTTAAAGATTGGGGTGTTTTCAAATTAATGGTGACATTTTTCCCTTCTCCTTTTGCAATGCCTAAAGGATTACCATATTTTTTATTTAATAATTCACCGAATTCTGCTAGCCTTTGCGCATCACCTTCTGGAACCAGTCCATCAGGGTTAATTACTACACCTAAAACCATATTACTGTTGCGACCTACGGAATGTTCATAAATTTGCATCATTTGCTCTAAACTATAAATGCCATTTTCCTGCCCAGGTTTCCAGAACCAGGAGTGAGCGCCATTAGTGCCTCGCAACGGCGTATCAACCATTGCTGGTGACCAAATAGTTCCACCCGGATCTCCGGTTCCTAAATATTTCCCCCATTCCGGAGATGTATGGGAAAGTTTTGCTGCATTTGGCATTGTGGCCCAACAGGGATAGTCAGCAAAGCCTAATTCATTTCCTACCCAGCGAAAATCTGCGCGTTTTGTGCTGCTATAAAAAATTCCGTTCCGCTGGTACTTTTCGAAAATCGGTAATACATCAGGGCCACCTTCTGCCGGGGTTTTATTACCGGCATCAAACCAAATCTGCAGTAATCTCCCATAACGCGAACAAAGTTCTTCCACCATCCCCTCACATATCCGATTAAATTCCATTTGCTTGGCTGTACCTTTTCCCTTCCCCCAATCCACATAATGGTTATGCACCTGCCAATAAGCATTGTTGTTCGTACTTAAATATAAGCCTGGACGGATATTATATTTATAACAGGATTCCACAAAATCTGCCACAATATCACCTTTCCCATTTTTCCATGCTGCCTGCTTTAATCCGTAAGGATATAAATCGCTTTGCCATTGCAAAAAACCACAGAAATGTGTAGCAACAAAAGTGGCATAAGTTGCTCCTGCAGCTTTTGCTGCTTTCAACCATTGGTCTGTATCCAATTTTCTGGGATTATAATCTTTTGGATTGAACGTTTCCCTGATGTCGTTATCGCCGTTAAAATTCTTTGCGGTAATGCTGATATCAAAATGAAAGATAAGGCCCAATTCGCTGTCCTGCCATTCTAACTGCGGATAAGTTGGAAGCGGAATATTTTTATCTGAAGAATGATCACGCATACAATATAATTCAGCGAATGATTTTTTACCAATGGCAAATGTAAGCCCTGATAAAGCGGATGTTTTTAAAAAATGTCTTCTGTTTGTTGCCATTAAATTTTAATTTTAGAAATCAGTTTATTACATTCTCGACCAAACTGCCCTTAGAAATATAGGCTTTCAGTTTGCCTCCTCATTCACCCAAAATACTTCACAAATTTTAATACTTTTCGGTCCCTAGGGTCTCCACGCTCTACTTATTACATCTTTTTGTTTTTAGCGCTCCGCGTCCGGCATTTGAAAATAAGACCTGGACTCTCAGACAAGACTAAACACAACCTTCGTCTAACCCCTCCATGGATTTTACCACTCCCTCACAAAATTCCCCGTACTTCCTTCCGTCTCTATTGCTTTTCTAAAACAGGTACAGACATTTCAGGTTGCAAGGCAATTTTTTTTAGTGAAGATTTTTGGACGCCAAACTGATCCATCGGAAAATTTTTGAATCCAATTTTTAATGCAGGAGAATCAGCTCTTACACGAAAATCACCTTTAGCGGGGTTGATAAACATGGGGTCGCCTGCAATGCTGTTTGAGTCGGTTCCATTTTGACGTGCCAATTTCAACGCTTCTTCATCAGGAAATAAGTTCCTGTCAATTTTTTTACCCCAATATTTCATGCCAATTTGCTTGTATTTTCTCATTACTATATTGTGTATAAATACATCGCCGCTGTTCTTAAACCATACATGCGGATGAAAAGTATTGTTGACCATGATATTGTTCTCCGCTTTTCTGTAAAATCCTTCCCTAAATTTCAATCCCCCGCTTAAAAAAAGATTGTTGTAAATATAATAATTAGATGATCCATCATCCAGGTCCACGTCCCAACCGTTGTCGCAGCGCCACCTATTGTTGCGGATAATGGTAGTGTTTTGCGCATCGAGTAAAATCAAGTCAGGATGGAGGGCAACCAGGCTATCCATATATTCACGCCTTGGTGCCCAATACCGGTCACGTCCCCAGGAATTAAAAGAGCCATGGTCACCTGTTTCCCTCACCGTGTTAAATACATCGTTGTACTCTATGAGATGCCCGCCAAAACATCCATCTCCAATATTGATGCCGGCCCTTGGAACATTATAAATACTATTATGACTGATTTTTATGCCCGATGCTACTTCAATTTCCACACCGGTAGCCTGCTTTTCTATATCACCTAAATCGTGTAACAGGTTATCATTCACCACACATTGTTGAGGATAATTGTTGTTTCGGGGACCAGGTGTTTTATCCATTTGCTTATAAGGAACATAATTTTCATAACCGAAGGAAGGTGAACGCACGGCTTTCATATCCCCGATAACAGCAATGGCACTGGCGTCTATGTTAAATATATGACAGCCGGTTACGGTATCTTTTTTATTGTAATTGCTGAAAATGATGGCGTTGCCGCCAAGGCCTTCAAAAACACAATCGGCTATTTTGCAGTTTTCTGTGCCATCTAACAAGATTGCCCCACCACGATACATAGTCCAGTCGCTGCGCAACAAAGATTCCTTTGTTTCCATAAAAGTACGCTCGTTATGCGTAAGATGTAAACCTGAAAAGATGATATTCTTTATTGGCTTTTTGACAGTGCCTTTCAATAAAAAACTTTCTTTCAAATGAGAAACTTCAATCAAGGCTGTGTTAAGATTTATATTTTTTGGAGCATAATAATACAACAGATGATTTTGCCTGTCCAAAAACCATTCGTTCGTTGTGTCCAGTTCTTCAAAAATATTCTCCACAAAACGATATTGCTGATTCATGATATTAGAACGATTGGTTTGCCACCCACCTACCATTTGCAGTTTACCTCCCGAATCAACACCCGTGAAACAATAATCAAGACTGCCCCATTCACTCACATGCAAGGTGTGTAAATATCCACCCACAGGGCTTTTCCATCGCTTCACTCTTTCAGCAGCAACCGCATTTGCCGCCGTGCCATGAAACACTCTTGCCGCAGAATCATAGTTGGGATAACGGGCTAAAATCTGCAGCTTGCCATTTACAAACATTCTTTCAAACACAAATCGGCAGGCACTTTTGCAACAAAAATATTTTCTTTATAAGGCTGCCACTGCAGTGCTAACCTCCTGCCTCCACTGATGATTACCTGTTCGTTTTTATAAGATTTTATTTGCAATGAACCAGGTAAAAAATTATCAGCATTAATTTGAATAGTGGTATCGAGATAATAAATGCCATTTCTGATTTCTATGGAAACATCTCCACTTATTGCCTTTGCTTTCTCTATCGCATAACTGATGGTTTTGAAAGGATGAGCAATAGTGGCTGAGTTATTATCACTACCATCATTGGAAACAAAATATTTTGTTTGCGCTGTTGATTCACTACTAATCGCTATCATAATCAGTAATGTACAAGTGCGTTTCAACAGACTGATCAGCGATGTCATTTTATCATATTAATTTTAAAGCATCTTCAATTCCTCACTATCATTATTTACTCCTTAAATAATTGACCGGAACTTAAGTATTAAGAATAAGCAACCAGCGATTATTTTATTATAGTTTTGTAGGTGACACAGAAAAAGAAAGCGTCCAATCTCTTATCGTTCCATCTGATGAAAAAAGCTTGTATATATAAGGTCCTTTAGAAAAATCACTGATATATCCTGCTGTAGGGGCTCCATTTTGAGGCTCAATTTTTTCAGCAAAGTTCGAAATTCTAATTCCTATTGCCGAAAGATCAGTACCTAAATCTGTAATAATATTTACTTTGTATGCCGAATCATCAATAGTTACAATAGATTTTATAGTTACAAATTGAAACCCTGTGACAGTATCCTGATAATTTAAAAGATTGCTGACCTGCTTGTATCTAAAGATATTGACACCTGTTATTTGGGCTTTATCGCCCCATTGTCCCGCGTTTAAACTAATGCGCGGTTTAAGGCAAGAATAAAACATGGTTAGCATTAAGCTAAAAATAATCGCAGTTGCAAATTTTTTATTCATAATTTTTATTTTTTGGTATGTTAGAATTATTGCCATCCTGGATTTTGCGTGAGTGTTACATTTGCCAGCGCTTTGTATAGTTGTATTTGACTCAGGGGTATGTAACTCAGGTAATCCCTATCCTTATCAATAAAAAAGCCTTGCCCGCCAGGTTGAAATTGAGGTGATTTAAAATAAGGATTTATCCGCCCTGAAACTGGAAACGCATCTACATTTTTCTTCGGACCGGAAGTATATAGCAATGGAAATACTAATCCGGCTGTATTAAAACCATCGGCGGTTAACTGTGAGGGATCATTAAAATAATCCAGGAATTCCTGCAATTGGGCTCCTTTTGGCAAATAACCATTTATAACGTTTTCATAAACTGCCCACCGTTTGATATCATCCAAACGAAAACCTTCCAAAGCAAGTTCTACGGAGCGTTCCCTCCTTATTTCATTTACAATATTCGGCTCGCCAGGAGTAAATCCAAGCTCTGGCGCATATATTGAATTAGGAAAGGATGCTACTTGTGCCAGATCCATATGCGCCATTCCTACTCTATCTCTAAGAACATTCACGGTCTCATCTAAATCTGCCTGAGTTATTGTTCCCAGAATTGCTTTTGCTTCTGCATAGTCAAGCAAACCTTCCGCATAGCGAATTAAAAGATCATCTGTTTCGCCTTTGATCGCTTCACTGGTGTTCAACACAGCTCCCTTCCAAATTCTGTAACCAGTGGATGTATAACCAGCAGTAGCAGATAATATAGGAGCTATAATCGGGTATCGAAGGTCGGCATCCTGTCCTCTGCCCGGCACTTTACCCAATGGTCCCCTATCGGGAGTCCATATGGTTTGCCTAAACCTAGGGTCTAACTGCTGAGATAAGGTATCTAAAGAAGGATATGGATTAGATACTATTTGCGGAGTACCGTCTTTATTAAGATATAGATCAGCCAGGTGGTTTGTAATAGATGGACCCGCGTCCGTTACTTTTAAATAAAAGGAGTGACTTACATTCAACTTGGAAGCATCGTAAACCCTGTATAAAAATGCTCCCGCAACGACGGACATATCACTTTGTGCAAATAATTGATTGTAGGGTTCCGTTCCCGCTTTGAAAATTTTGGCTCCCTGATGATCTATCAGTTGTTGGACAGCCGGTTCTATCATCTGTAAAAAATCTTTGCCATCCTTACCAGGTACGGCAAATGGTGAACCTTTCTTACCGTGGTAATATTCCCATGAACCTTCATATAAAGCTACTCTTGCCTTGAATACGATCGCTGATTCTTTATTAACCCTGCCCGCAACGGCTTCTCCCTCCCCTTTCCAATAAAGTTTAGCGATTGCCGAATCCAGGTCACGAATAATTTGTAGAGCAACCTCATGTCTAGAAGTTCGTGGTAAATATAATTCACTTGTACTTGTATCTGAAACTAATTGTGTTATCAACGGCACATCCCCGAAAGTCTTTAAAAGGTTAAAATAATCCCATGCCCTGAAAAAATAACCCTCTCCTATATAATGCGCTGCAGTAGCTGTTTTTTCAACTTTATTAGGAGCGTATGCAAGTAAATAATTGTCTTGCCTAACTCTCGCATATCCTGTACTCCAACTCGCGTTTTCGGTCCCTGCTACACCGGTGGCGCTAATTTGATTTAAAGAGCTTGTAACATCCGCTGAAATAATTAAAAAATCAGAACCTAGATCCAGTCTTGCATTGTTGTTATTCACTCCAGCAGTGTATTTATAAACAGGAAGCCGGGTATCATACATACTGTTGACGTATGTCTTAACATCAGCAGCAGTGTTAAAGAAAGTTTGAGCACTTAATGCATCGAGAGGAGATCTATCTAAAAAATCTTTTTTACAGGCAGAAAAGCTTATTGCAAGGAAAGAGAAGCAAATTATGATTCCAAGTTTTAAATTAATTTTATTCATTATAATATTTTTAATGCTATCAAAATATTTTAAATTGCTATAAGTTATTATAGGGTTATGTTGAGTCCGAAAGAATAGTTTCGCAGAGGCATATAACCTTCCGGGCCTGCATTTAATAAATTGGGGTCGTATTTTACAAATGACTTCAGATAAATGAAACCAATATTCTCACCGCTTACATACACGTTCACTCTTTGAAGCTTTGCCTTTTTAAGCCAATTTTGAGGAAGATCATATCCTAGTGTAATATTCCTGATACGCAGATTTGCCAGGTTTACAATATACCGGTCATTGGGAGTCGTACCCTGCGTTACTGCAGGAAAAAATGCGCCCGTATTATTGGTATTCCAATAACCAAGCTTTGCAGACTGTTCGTAAAAAGGAGAAAAGAACTGGCTGCCGTTGGTACCAAATACATAGATATCATTAATAAACTGCTTCCATTGCATCACCCCTTCAAAAACAGCTGAAACCGAAATATTATTCCACGAAAATGAAGGCAGTATAGAATACGTTTTTCTAGGGTAATTATACCCATCTGCAACCAGGTCCCCAAGAGAATACCAACCCGTACCATCCCCGCCATTAATATATCCATCTCCATTTAAATCCTGATAGGTTAAATAACCTGGATAATTATAATTTTGATTCAAAACCGAGCTATTCAAATCTGCAGTATTTTGAATAATTTTATCGGCTTTATATACATAGTTTACTCCAAAAACTTCACCGGGTGTCCAGCCTCCGTTTCGGGCACCAGTTTTATTAGGAGAATATTTTACCACGTATCCAACATAATCACTCATCAAAAATGATAAGCCGTATTTAAAAGGTTTTCCTGCTACCTTAAAATTGTCGTTCCATCCAATTGAAAATTCCCATCCTCTTGTTTCTGATACAGAATTATTGGTGCTTGGAGCACCTGTACCAAGAGTTTGAGCTATCGGATCGGGAGGTCCTGCCTGATCGTATATCGTTCTTTGATACCAATCTGCAGTTAATGATAGCCTGCTTTTTAAAGCACTGATATCAATACCAAAATCAAGCATGGTTGGCTTCGCCCAAGTGAGTGAATTGCTTACAAGCCCGGGCGGATTAGCATACGTTGCAAAATTTCCTCCGAGAAGAGTTTGCGTACTTGTGCCAAAAGATAGTGTGGGTAAATAAGTATAATAATTATCAACGCCGGCAGATGCCAGATCTCCGGATTTTGACCATGAAGCACGCGGCTTAAAGACAGTAATCCAATCTTTTAAAGGCCAAAAATTTTCTTTAGCTGCATTCCATCCTCCGGATATGGATGGGAAAAACCCCCATCTTGCATTTGGAGAAAAGCGCGAACTGGCATCAGTGCGGGCAGCAAGTTTCAGCATATATTTTTCGCTGTAATCATAAGTAAGTACCCCATAATATCCCAAGGTTGCCCAATCATACAAACGATCACTTGCTGCATAGGTGCCTGCAGTTGTAGAAATAGTTGTTACTGCTTCCTGGGCAAATAAGCCCTGCCCGCTACCGCTCAGGCTACTGAATTTGTTCTCTTCGGCCTGAACGCCTACCTGCATGAAGAGGTGATGCTCGTCAGCGATAGTTTTTGCGTAATCTGCCGTAAGCTTATAAAACTGGTAATCCTGCGTCCCAAAAGTTTTGTATTCAGCACTGGTATTTGCTGTGCGTAAACCGGGAAGCACCGTACCATCAGGCATATACCTGTATATTATTTTTTGGGAAGTTGCATTTTGATCATTATTGTTCCTAAAAGTATAACTACCTACTATATTTAGATCTTTAATTGGTTTTAAAGTAAAGCCTCCGGTAAATGTAAGGTCGCTATTGGTATTAGTAACTAAACCTCCCTGTCCTTGTACGGTACCGAGGCTGACTACAGCAGTATAATAATTAGGGTTATCCGGGTTTTTGATGGGAACATTGTAAAATTCCCGGGCAATAGTATTAAATACAGAAAAATAATCAATTCCCTGTCCTCTGTAATTAGCCTCTTGGTAGCCTGAACGAACATAGTTCATGCTGGCATCAAGATCCAGCCAATTTGCAGCCTTAAAAGTGATTTTACTTAAAGCATTATACCGGCGATTATAGTTGTCAAAATTCCTGATAATGCCATTAGTACTATTATAACCCAGTCCTACGTAGTAGTTAACACGTTCTGTACCACCGGAAAAATTGATGTTTTGCTGGTAGCTTGGTATTACATCTTTAAAATACGCTTTGAAATAATCATCATTAGCGTAAGCGCCATTAGTATTATACCCGTAATTGGATGTAGGATCAGGGAATTGTCCCCCTATTACATATTTTTTATCTATACCGTTAAATACAGTATTATCAAAATCGCCGGCCGCCCACGCTTTCATCCTTTGAATGGTAAGGTCTGTATAAAGGGCTACACCTGTTCCGTTAGGATTGCTCATCATTACCTGATTTATAAGCGCTGCCCATTCATAAGAAGGCAATTTTTTAGGCATAAATTCAGGAACACCAAAAGTATAATTGGAAGAATAATTTACTGATAGTTTACCCGCTTTCCCGCTTTTAGTAGTTATGAGTATAATTCCATAGGGCGCCCTTGAACCGTAAATGGTAGTGGAAGCAGCATCTTTAAGTACTGAAATAGATTCCACGTCATTTGGGTTCACATCCTGGATTGGCCTTTCTATTCCATCTATTAAAACCAAAGGAGCACCGGTGTTGTTAATAGTAGTAAAGCCCCTGATATTTAAGGATGGGGTGGCTTCCGGGGCGCCACTGGGAATATTTACATTTAAACCTGGCGCTAGCCCTACTAATCCATCAGCAAGAGTTCTCAAAGGCCTGTCCTGGAGTTTTTCTCCATCAATAGAAGATACAGCGTCTGTCAGATTTTGCTTTTTCACCTTGCCATAAGCGGTTATTACCACTTCATTACCCCGTACCGCTTCCACTTCCATTTGTATAATAAGATTTGTATTAGCGCCAACTACTACAGTTCTTTTTTGATATCCGACAAATGTGAATTCCAATACATCTCCTACATTGGCTTCAATAGTAAAGCGGCCATTTGCATCAGTGCTGGTACCTTTATTTGTTCCTTTTATGATCACAGAAACTCCCGCAAGAGAATTACCATTTTCATCTTTTACCGATCCTGTAATAATTTTTAGGGGAGCAGTGGCAAGAATATTCATTGGTTTTACAATGAGCGGCTTTTCAAGAATTGTTATCGTTTTTCTTACAATAGAAAAATCAAGAGGTAGTCCCTGAAGCATCTCTTCTAATGCCTCTTCAACCGATGCATCTTTTAAATCGATGCTAACAGATCTTGCTCCCGATAAAACTTTGGTATCATAAAAAAATATATACCCTGTTTGTTTGCTGATTTCCCTAAAAACTTTTTCAAGTTTCACATTCTTTTGCGATAAGGTTACTTTCTGTGGGAGGCCACCGGCACTTGCAGTAAGGCAAGCGGAAAACAGAAGAACGATCGTGATTTTCATCGCAAGAAAACTTAGATTTCTGTTGATGCGGCTTATCTTCCCGTACATGCTAAGGGAGATTTTAAACAACAGTGATTCTTTCATAAGCCCACGCTGCTGGTAGTTGGCTTTTAAATACATAACTTTACTCAGTTTTAGTTAAATAATAAGTGATCTGTCAGGATTTCGAAATTATGATCAACTTAAACTACTTACAGGAAAGTGCCCTCCCACTTTCCTGTTTTCATTTCGGTCATTCATAAAAATGATTTGTTTTATATATTTTTAGAATTATTCTAATCAGGCTTCACCTTCAGCTTCCTTCTTTTTTAAATGCACTTTATTTTTTTAATACTTTCGCCATTTCAGAGAAGCTTAAATCCTCTTTGTATTTTTCCCCTAATTGGCTTAGCTGATACCTTTTGAAGTCCGGCATTTTCAAACCGAAATAGTCATTTTTCCATGCTATAACAATTATCTAAACCCAAATTCACTAACTGCTTTTATTTCTTGAATTACAACCAAATGCTGCCCTGGTTGTCATAGATTAAGCTCCCAATTTCCTTTTTTACCTTCTTCAACGACTTAATTTTACTGCAGTTTAAATTTGAGAACTTAAAGAGGATCAAAATTACCGTAAGCAAAAACGTTCTAAATGGACATAACGCGGAAAAAAATGGACTTTCTTATGAAAATTTTAATAAGTGAGTTCGTCAAAAACAAAAATTTTATTTATTTCTTCTTTTACTTCACTTCACCTTCAAACAAATATTACTACCTGTAAAAATCTGTAAACTCCCTCGGACGTTTTGCAAATTAGAAATCCCTGGTAGTTGCTTGTTCACTCAATTTATTAGATTTCTTTTCTCCTTACAATTAACGCTCTACATTTCCTTTTTAAGTTTCAATTCTATTTATTTTCCCTTTCCTTAGGCGCTTTTACCGTGCTTCATGGACTGTAGAGTTTTCGAAGCAAAAGGACAAAAAATTGCATGATGGATTTTATTACGATAACTTTCCCTTCTTCCTTTTTATTAAATCACAGTACCAAAGATTCAATTTTACTAACTGGCACTTCAACCGTCGGATTAAAAGAAGGCTGCGACATATATTGTGTTAGGCTGAATAAAAGCTGCTTAGCTACTGGCCGTTTATCTGAATCCTTTAATAAGTCGATTGAGGAAACAATCAATTTTCCTTTACCGCATTTGCATTCAAAAATTAATGCCAGCGGCCGTGCTGTAAACCAGTCATCAATTACCCTAACAATTGGTTTTAATTTCCTATCAACGGAATCAAGTATTATTGCATCGGAATGACTCATTGCATCCCACCACTCCCAGCTACTATAGTAATCCGTAGGAAAATATTTGAATGCGGCATGTTTTGGATTACACAAAATCCCTAAAGTATGAGGAGCTTGATTATGAGTCCATGATGTATTCCAAAAAATACTTGAGAAACCAACGGCAACATTACCCCCTTTTTCCTTTTTTACAGTGCCTTTTTTCAATGTCAATAAAACTTTTCCTCCTTCATTTAATCTTTTAATGGCTTCATCATTCAATTCCTGGGTTATCAAAATATCTTTGGAAGGATGTGATGGCAAAACAGGATACACAAAAAAGTTCCAGCTGTTTTGATATTGATTGATGTTAACGGTTAATATAAGCTGAGAAGGTGCTTTCACAGAAAACATCGATTGATCAATGTCTCCAAGGTAAATACCATTACCCAATGCGATAGTTTGTGCAGGAAGTTTTCCTTCAAAAATTTTATTTCCTTTTTTATTTTTTATATTCCATGTTACCACCGCATTTTTTAAAACATGTTCACCAAAATTTGCTGCTTCTATTGGGACAGACAGCATTTCATTATTCAAATAAATCATTTTTGGAAAACGTACCAACGGAACGGTTGAACTACAAAAGCGATTGTACTCTTTTGCAGTAACGTATCCTTTCTCTTCCCAAAAAGCATTTAACACACCTACTAGCGCAGTACCCTGGCCAGGAAAATCCTGCAAATCCAATAACTGAAATCCTGCAAAACCAGGCGTGCGCAGTGCCGCTTCAATATCGGCTTTATAACACAAGGTTTGCAGCTTACCTGATGCCAAAAGAAAACTATCGGCAAGCTGGAGCAGGCCATGCTCCTGTAATTTGTCGCGAAATATTTCAAAATTTTTCGCCTTTAAAATACCAGTATATTTTTTTATTTCTTTAAAATCAGGGTACACACACCATTGCCCTATTTCATGGCTTACTGAAGGATGACGCCATCTTGAAATAATGTTTCTCCAATCATAATCAGTACGCGGTGGGTCCCTGTTAATGATGCTTGATAAGCCTGCACCCCATCCTTGTATCCTGGGATCAGGCGTGCTGTTATAATTGCTTTCATCTATCACAGGCCAACCTCCAGCGGTAGTATATAATCTTCTTGGATCTTTATTTTTCCAGTAGTTTACAAACCGCGTAAGATATTCTTTATAATGCTTTCCTGCCGGTTCATTGCCATAGGCCATCATACAAAAAGAAGGATGATTACCATAAGCTTTTACCACACGGTTGCTTTCATCATAAATGTATTGATCGAGAGGTTTGCCATCGCCAATGGTAGCATCACCATTTGCCCACGAAGAACATTCGACCTGCAAATAAAAACCCATCTTGTCAGCCGCCTCGAATGCCTCTTCAGGTGGTGTCCATGAATGAAATCGCATATGATTTAAACCAAAAGAACGGGCAATTTTAAAGATGCGTAACCACGAATCAATATCTGTTGGCGGATAACCCGTTTTTGGAAAGATGGCGCATTCCAGTGTACCACGAAGAAAGGTTAAGCGGTCATTTATCGTGAACTGACTTCCCTTTGCAGAAAATTTGCGCATACCAAAACTTATCTTTTTTTCATCCGTGCCATATTTCGATTTTAACTTAACGGTAAGCGTATATAAATTCGGATGAAACTCATCCCACAACTGAAAATCATCACTCATGTTATAAATGATTTCTTCATAAGCAGAATCCTTTTTTATACTAATGTTTTTTTGCAGAGGCTTTAATGGTCGTGATGGATTATTTTCCGGTACAGCAGTAAGCTCAATATCAGCATTACTATTTTTACCGGCAATGTTTACCAATATTATCTGCACTGTTATTTGTTTTTTATCGATATCAGGAAATATTTGAACATCGTCAATGTAGCACGAAGGTTTTGCATCAAGATAAAGTTTGCCTATCAGGCCATTCCAGTTGGTTTGTGTATGATCGGTTATGCTGTGAGAATTTTCGCCTACATTAAATTCCTTTACCCGGTTATCTACTTTTACAGTAATCTGGTTTTCTCCGGCATGTAATAATTTGGTAAAATCGAATACATGGGGGGTGCCCAGACTATTGCGCATTCCTGCCCACTTGCCATTTACCCAAACCATCGTTTCCCAATGTGCACGTTCTATAAAAAGTTCAATATGCTTTCCTGTCCAGGATGCGGGAATGGTTACTTTTTTTTGATACCATGCAGCACCCTTATAATATTTAACCGGTTGCAGCCAAAAGGGTACTTTAATATTTCCGGGCACTCTGTATTTGGCGTATTCAGGTTTGTAAAACCACGAAGAATCAACGATACTGCCTGTCCACGGTGTGTTCATCGTAATGTTATTGCCTAAATGATTGGTGGTCATGGAACCTGGCAGAATGATTTTTCCTGGTAATTGTTTATTGTACCATGCTTCTTCAATTCCTTTATCCAAAGAATCTGTTTTAAACAACCATGTACCAGAAAGATCAATTTTATTTTCAGGAGGCAGTATGTTTTGGGCTTTTGCAATAAATGTTGTCAGCGTAAAAAGCAATAAGGATTTAAAAAAATACAGGCTTTGTTTTTTCATATGATATATTAAAAATGTCTTTTTAAATCAGTTACCTTTAATGGCCGCAATATCAAAATTACAGAAAACCAAAGCGTACTTAATGGACATCACTGGGAAAAAGATGGACTTTTTTACGAAAAATTGCACGGAACGAATTCCTTAAAAACAGAAATTTTAATGATTTCTTCTTTTACTGTATTTCACTTTCCAAGAAGTGTAATTTGAATTCTCACTGATAACAATACTGATAACTTCAAAAGTTTAAAAGAACTCACTACTGATTGGCAAAACCATGTTACTTCCTGTTTACTGTATTTGTTTTTCCAGTAGTTGAAAAAAAGGAGATTTCAAAAGTATGTTCGCATCTACATGGCTTTTGTTCAGTTTTAATAATTCATGAAGGTGCTTTTTTGCTTCTTCATTTTCGCAAAGCCCTGTATATCCCAGTAATGCCAGATAAAGGCAATGGATTTTATTACGAACATTAAGATCATCGTCAAACACAGAAAGATCAGGAAGTGAAACAGCGAAATAATCAATCTTTATTGTATCATTGATATGGTCTTTTGAATATTCTTTCATGCTCTCAAATCTTTGTTTTGCTTCTTCCTCCCTATTTAATTTTCTTAAAGCAAGTCCCTGGTAAAAGAGCACATCCGGTGGTGGATCGTTGTAAAAAATTGGCGCTTGCAAGGAAGCCTTTCCTGTAGCGGCTTTGAGTAAACATTCTTCTGCTTCTTTTGTTTTGTTTAAATGAGAAAACGCAATTCCTTTCCAGTAATTAATCTCATTATTAGAAGTGCCTGGTAGTCTACCTTCGCCAAGGTTTGCAGGATAATGTTCTGTTTGATTTAAATATTCCAGAGCTTTATCCCAATCACCTTCGCCCATGGCTTCAAAAGCCAATCCTTTTTGAGCAACCAGATATTGTTTAATAACACGGCCTTCGCCACCTTCCCACGGATGAAATTTTCTTGCAGCTAATGCCTTTGCTGCCTGTTGAAATTGGCCAGAAAGATTAAGAAGCGTTACATATTCCAAATACAAATCATCTCTGTCGTTCACGTCTTCAAAATGCTTTTTCAAAAAAGACAATCTTTCACAAACCGGTTTGTTAAGCCGCTTGTACAATTGATCTAATTCAAAAAGAACACGGGCATCTTTTTCATCCAAACTAAAACTTCTTTCAAAAGCATTTAAAGCCTTTTCCTTATCTTTTAAACGATTACAATAAGCAATCCCAAGATTTCGGTAAACGGTTGCAAATCCATCATAAATATTTGCCGATCTTTCCCAACATTCAATCGCATCGTCGTATTGTCTTCTATCATACCAAAGATTTCCGAGATAATAATTTGCCTTATAATCTTCTGGATAATTGTTGATGATAAATTGCAACACCCCAATATCTTCCAGCCTGTTGGGAAACTCACGGTCAGGGCTATACGAAAATCCAAGCTGCGCAAATTCTTTCCCCTTTTCTTTATTTCCTGAAAAATGAAAATAGCAGGCTTTATAATACGCATGCAACGGATGTCTCGTATCAACAAGTGAAAGAAATTCAATCGCTTCTTCATACAATCCGCACCATGCATAGTCTATGGCAATTTCAATGCTGGTGTGTTCATCATTTCGCAGGCGCGTTTTTAATTTTTGCAACCATTCTTCAGCGGCCTCTTTTTTATTTTGGGTTAAATAAATTTTGTACAATTCATAGGCAGAACCAAAATCAAACGGATCCAGTGCCAATGTTTTTTTAGCCAACTTTTCCGCCTCTTCTAACCTATTCAATTTTTGAAGCATGATCGTTTTGAGATGCCTGGCTTTGTAACCGTGATTGTTGCTTGCCAGTGATTGATTGGCCAATGTCATTGCATCATTCCATTTTTTTTCAGAAGCAGTAATGCGCGCCAGCTGCAGATAAGCATTGTCTTTCCACGCTGCATTCCATCCGGCTTTAAACAAAAACGGGACCGCTTCTCCCTTCCTTCCCTGCACGAATAAACTAATGCCCAAATTATAAAGTGGCTCGCCATCATAAGGATTGCGATTGTGTTTTAATAAAGTATTTACTGCCTTTGTAAAATAGTTTTCTGCTATTGCAAATTTTCCTTTCCGCAGCCACCAAAGCCCCAAAGCATTATTGGTGCGAATGTCTGTATCATCTCTTCGCAATGCTTCTTCATAATAATCAATCGGAGAATAAGTGGCATGGCGGTATTGTTCCAGGTGTTGTCCTGCAAGGAACAAGCCTTCATTTGTTTTAATGTCTTTTGGCTCTGCCAATGGCTTTGCAGGATCAGGTGCCACGTCTTCATTTTTTTGCTGAACGGGTTGATAACTCACCAACAATTCTCCTTTTTGGCCGGTAACAATTACTTTCAAATCATTAAGCGAAAAATTTTGAGGAAGATCAACTTCTATTTGATAAGAAGTAACGGGAGAAAGGTTTTCAGTAGTTTCAAAAATAATGACATGTCCATGTTGTAATTGGATGAGTATATTTTCCCGTGCCGATGTTACATATAATTTGATGAATGCTTTTTGATCTTTTACTTCCAGATTTATGAGCGCTTCTTTGGTGGCATTTTTTATATAGCCAATCTCTTTATAAGGAAGAAAATATTGTTGAAAAGTAATTTCCTGGTTCGGCATTATCCAGGAAAAATCGGGTTGATTGTCTGTATAAACGCCCGTCATGATTTCGATATAGGGGCCATCTTCATCGGTAAGATGGTTGTCCCAGCTTTTCCCAAAATCAGCATGGCCCCACGTCCATTGCTTTTTTCCCGGCGAAATATGATGGTTGGCAACGTGAAGAATGCCTGCTTTTTTTCGATGATGATATCCGCCCACAAAATCAAATTCCGAACCAACTGCCATGTAAGATGTAGGCACTGGAATATTTTTATACCACGAAATATCTGTGCCAGGCGAATAATCGGTTTTATAATAAGTGCCTTTGGCAATAGGAAATAAAGACACATCCCGTTTCCCGTGATCGTATACTGCGTGCACATCCGGCGGAAAAACGGATTGATAATATTCATCCACCGAGGCGGCAGGATTAGCCCACCACAAAAATGTTTGAGGGAAGAAAGTGCGGTTGTATAATCTGCCGGTAATTTCTAAATAAGCTTTGCCAGGGTAAAGCCTAAAACCCGCCATACCTTTGGTGTGAAACATTTTTTCTATCTCACTTACCCATACGGTGGCGCTTCCGTCAGGATGATTTTCTATGGAATAATCTACCGGCTCAAAAGTGCTTGGACGATGATGTTGCGGCCAGTTAAATTCAATCCCACCAGACACCCACGGCCCCGTGAGGCCAACCAAAGCTGGTTTAATTACACGATTATAATAAATAAAATGATAATCGTTGGTCTTATCATAAGCCATTTGAATGCGGCCACCAAGTTCCGGCATAATCATGATCTTCAAAAACTCATTTTCCAAAAAAACCACATGGTATTCCCTGTCTTTTTTTTCATCATATACCTGGTCAATTACCGCAAAAGGATACACCACACCACTACTTCCCTGGTACACTCTTTTTTCAAGGAACATCGGATTTTTGTTGGGCTGGCCTACTTCATAAGTAGGGATGGTAACTACCTCTTCCCACGCTTTCACCTTATTAACATTCATTCGATAAAGTTTCTTTCAATCAAAAAAATATATGTTTTTTTTCTGGTCAAAGGCAAAACCTTTTACAAGGTCTCACCTCTTCCCTCTTTTGCTCTAAATAATTTAATGCATTGAAACAACCGGCGATTCATTGATCTGACCGAGTGTTTTTCCTTTCGTTTCTTTCACAAAACGGCTGACAAAAATCAACCCTCCGAAACAAATAACGCTGTATAAATAAAAAGTACTCACACCCAGTTTTTCAAAAAGAATCGGGAAGGTAAACACTAAAATAAAGTAGGCGGCCCACAGGAAAAGAACCGCAACAGTCATGGCTTCGGTACGCACCTGTCCCGGAAATATCTCCGCAATTAATACCCACGTTACCGGAGCTAACGTTAATGCATATATTCCAATAGCTGCAAGTAAAAACCAGGCCACATTCGCATTTTCTGCTCCAAGCATTTGGGCAATAATGATATACAAAATACATAAGCCGCCGGCACCTATCAACATCAAAGGTTTTCTGCCGACTTTATCCACGAGCAATATAGCAAGAATGGTAAATGCCAGATTAACAATGCCGACGAAAACCGTTTGTAACAACTGATTATCAGCAGAAGCACCAATATGCTCAAATAATTTGGGTGTATAATTAAATACGGTGTTGATGCCACAAAATTGTTGAAATACAGCCAATACAATTCCGATGATTATAGCAGGCAAACAAATTTTACTAAAAAGCATTTTATAATTTCCTTTGTTAGAACCAGGACCTGATAACAATGATTGCTCTGCATCCGCCATTGCTTTTGCAGCATAAATAATATTTCCGATTTTATTAAAGATATGAGACGCCTTATCTTTTTTATTCCTGCTCACCAGCCATCGTGGGCTCTCAGGCAAGGCAAGCACACCTCCGAAAAAAATAATTGAAGGAACTACACCCAACCCAAACATCCACCGCCAGGCATCTTCACCGCTGTTTCTTAACGTATAATTTATAAGATTTGTAATTAAAATTCCCAACACAATAGTGAGCTGGTTAATAGCTACCAATCTACCCCTGAAACTTGCCGGCGCCAACTCTGCAATATACATGGGCGAAAGCATGGAAGCCATTCCTACCCCAATTCCTGCGGAGAATCTCGAAGCAATGAAAAGATCGCGGTTAGGTGAAAAAGCCATCGCCAGGGATGATAATGCAAACACCAAAGCCGCCGTGAGTAACGCCGGTTTTCTTCCAAGCCTTTCTGCCATAGAACCGGCAATAAGGCATCCCGTCATTGCACCAAGTGCAAGGCTTCCGGTGGTAAAGCCTTCCCAGTAAGCATTCAAGCCAAAATATTTTTCTAAAAAAGGCAGTCCGCCGGAAATAACGGCAAAATCAAACCCAAAAAGATACCCGCCGAGTGCAGCAATAAAAGAGATGCCTGTGATGTATAAATGATTGACATTTTCAGCCGGCGTTTTTGACATTTATTTTATTTAGACCAAAAATAGATTAGTATCACCGCTAAGCAATATACAAACTTATGAAAAAGATGGATTTTTTTAGGATTGCTGTTTATAGGTTAATTGGGTTCACAATAATTTTTTAATTGAGTAACTCAATTTAATTATGGGTTTTCGATTCCCGCTTCAGATCATCACTTGGCTTCCGATGGATTTTCTTACTTTTATCAAAATTAATTTTTTTCATGGGAAAAAATATTCTCCGAAAAAACGACGGCTTTGAAGGACAAAGAGCTATCAGTATTCCTAAAAAAGTATTAGCAGAATCGTGCGTCAAAAACCCACTAATATCAGATCTCTACATTACCGATATAGGTTATTATCCAAAGGCCAGGTTTCATTATAGAAGAAGGATCAAAGGCGCTGATGAGCATATCTTTATTTATTGTGTGGAAGGCATGGGCAGCATCACCCTTAATAAACAAAGCTATAACATTGAAGCCGGTGAATTTTTTGTTGTGCCTAAAAAAGTAAGGCATTTCTATGGCGCAAAAGAAACCAATCCATGGACTATCTACTGGGTTCATTTCGCAGGTTCGAAAGCCGATGCTTTCACCAAATATCTGAAAGAAAATTTGAACAGTTTCAAAAAAAGCATCGATTATTCTGAAAAAAGAATAGAAATTTTTGACAGCATTTACGAACGCTTTGAAAGAGGATATAGCATCGAAAATATGATCTGCGCCAACCTTTGTTTCAGCCATTTTTTATCAAGCCTTTTGCAACCAGAAAGATCATTCAATCAAAATGGAAAGCAGGAAGAGGATGTAATAAATAAGGTTATTGATTTTATGAAAAAAAACATTGATGCCATGTGTACATTGGCAGAGATGGCCCATGAAATAAATATTTCTGCTTCTCATTTGTCTTCAATTTTTAAACACCGCACCGGCTATCCGCCAATGGAATATTTTAATCACCTTAAAGTGCAGAAAGCCTGTCAATACTTAATGTTTACGGAACTTAGGATAAATGAGATAGCCGCTAAAATAGGAATTGATGACCCCTATTATTTTTCAAGATTTTTTAAACGGCGCATTGGGGTATCACCACATGAATACAGAGCAAAGCGAAAGAAAATCGAAAAGAAAGAATGATCTATTAACCGCCCTGTTGCCATTCTAATATGCACAATTTGAAATTATTAAAAAGCTTTTCGCTTACTGATGCTTACTAAAACAACACCCTGAGCGGGCACTGTTGACTTAAAGGAATGGCGGTAGGTACCTATATTTTTTTGCAACCATAAATTCCTTAGTTTTCTTCTCCCGGATATTTGAAGTTCCTTCCAGGTAGCAGTTACTTCTACCGGTTTTTTATTGCGGTTAAACAAACCCAAAGCTTTTGAACCGTCAGCCATATTTTTTATCATCAAAAATGTGCTGTCATTCCCCATTATTACTTTAGCGCATTGGCCAAGCGGATCCTGGTCCACTTCTATTACTTCAGGGTTACACAAAACATTTAAAGTAAATGCATCCAAATGGTTCATATCGCCGCTATAAAATAATGGAGAAGCCATTAAACACCACAACGACATATAGGCATATTGCATGTTAGGAGGCATCTTCGTTTGTTCTGCAACGCCTTCTTTATTTGCAATCCCTATGTACCCAATTTGAATATAATCAGGGTCATTCCAGGCGCCTGGCTTTGAATACTGCCGATGTTTTGCATTATTAACCGCTACATCAAAAATCTTGTCTAATTCAAATCCTAAATCGCCGGACGTACGCCACGATTGCGCGCCTACTTCAGCACCCCATTCCCAGACATCTTCCATACCATATTGGCAAAGGTTTAAGAGAATATCACGATTCTGTTGCTTTAGCAAACTGCCCATCAGTATATATGGCTTTTTATAAGCGGCTAAATCAGCGTTTTTTCCTGCTATTTGTCCGTAAGAACACCAATCATATTTTAAAAAGTCGAAGCCCCAATCTGCATATTGTTTTGCATCCTGTACTTCATGTTGGTAACTGCCCACATATCCTCCACAAGTGTGAGGCCCGGGTGAACTGTAAATACCGGCTTTCAATCCTTTTGAATGAATATAATCAGTTAACTTTTTCATATTGGGAAAGTAAACATTTGGTATAATGTTACCCTGCGCATCCCGTTCTTCTCCTTTACGCCCGCTATCAGCTTTATCATAACCATTTGTTCCTTTCTTCCGGTTTTCCCAGCAATCATCTATATTTATATAAGTGTATCCTACATCTGCCATTCCACTGCTCATTAATACATCGGCTGCTTTTCTTACATCTCCATCAGTTATCCGCGTATAATAAGCATACCAATCATTCCATCCCATTGACGGGGTCAATGATAATGTATCCCCTGCTACCAGTTTGAAGTTTTTACTATCTTTTCCATTTTTATTTTTTGCCATTATAACCATATTGTAATTTCCTTTTGCAGGCACAGTACCTGTAACAAGGCCTGTGGTTTTATCCAGTTTCAATGTTGACGGCAGATTTTTTATAGTGAAATGAATAGGGCGATTGCCTTGACACGGTATGTGAAAAATAAAGGGATGCTCCGGCCGGGCACCATAGACTAATGGGCTATTTAAACGTGGCCGCAGAGCCGGTTTTGGGGTGAGTATTTCATAATCGCCACCTGTATTAACTTGGCCACATACTCTAAGACAAAAAGTTGTAAGAAAAAAAACAGTCACTACAAATTTCAACACTAAAATATGTCTATTCATCGCTTTAAATTTTGATAAAAGAAATTATTTATTTGTTATTAAAAACAGATGCAGATATAAGGACAAAGAACCAACATTTTTTCATCTTTTTTAGTAAACGAACAAATAACTTCAATTTAATTTGTAAAAATCGGCTACAGGAAGTTACATATAAGGAGCTATTTTTTCAGAAATGAGAAGGAAATCAAGTCATAACGTACCACTTTTTTTTGAGTATCAATCGGTGGTTTCAGGATCCTTCTTTCAATTTTCTTTCGTTAAATATATTTCTTTATGTGAAGCTTTCCCAAGCCCTCATTGCCAACTAATTCCTTTTCTATTTGTTCAAGGGATTTTCCTTTTGTTTCTGTAATATATTTTAACACAAACAAAAGACATAAAAAACACAAGAAAGAATATATTAAAAATGAGTATCCTTCTAAATGCGATAGCAGATAAGGGAAAGTAAATGACACAACAAAATCCGCTGCCCACAAACAGAAAAAACAAATAGCCACCGCATGGCTTCTCAGGCTATTCGGAAATATTTCGGAGATGAGCACCCAAACAACCGGCCCAATAGAAAATCCAAAGAAAGCCAAATAACCCATAATGCAAAACAATACAAAATAACCATGGAAATTATTGGTTATAAAAGTAATGCCCAATAATAAAAGCGAAACACCTGTGCCAATAGAACCGATGATCATTAATGGTTTTCGTCCCATTCTATCAACAAAAAACATTGCCAGAACGGCAAAAGTGAGATTTACCAAACCCATTATAGCCGTCTGAAACAATGCGGAGTCAGTGCCAAATCCAGCCGATTTAAAAATAGATGGCGCATAATACATAATGACATTAATACCTGTTACTTGTTGTAATACTGCTAAAGCAATACCAATCAAAAGTAGATTAAACATTCTCCGTTTAAACAGCTCACTCAATTTTCCTTTAATTGTATGTACGGATTTTTCGATATCAGCTAATTCTTTTTCAGCAGTTACCTTGTTACTAAGCCGGGTGAGAATAACATAAGCTGCACGGTTTTTTCGATTTTCAACTAACCATCTTGGGCTTTCAGGTATAAAGAACAAGAGAAGTAATAAAACACCAGAAGGGATCACCATAACGCCCATCATCCAGCGCCAGTTATCCGCTCCTCCATAATCCCGTAGGGCAAAATTTGAAAAAAATGCTCCTGACTGACCAATAAATATAGCTAAAATATTCAGTATTCCGAATTTGCCCCTGTGCCTCGCAGGGCTCACTTCCGCAATATACATAGGAGATAACATTGAGGCTGCTCCCACTGCAACGCCGGCAAGCATCCTGAAAATAATAAATTCAAGATGATTTCCTGCCAGTGCACAGCCCAATGATGAAAGAAGAAAAACAGCCGCCGTACCTATCAATACTGCTTTTCTTCCATACTTTTGGCTCAAAGGGGCTGTAAAAACACATCCGGCCATACAACCAATGAGAATACATCCTACTGTCCAACCTTTTTCTACGGCATTCAAATGAAAAACCTTAGGGCTTGCAATAAACTCAATAGCGCCCGAAATAACCGAAGTATCAAATCCAAATAAAAATCCTCCCGCAGCAGCAATCAGGCAGATAAATACAAGATATACTTTCATTAATATATTTTTGAATTAAAATTATTTCAGATCACAACTACTTCCTGCCTGTAGCGGTGCTTTATATACGCCGTTCTCTACTTCTGCCGGATGAATAAAGTATTTTTTCAGGTGTGGAATATGTTCTAAGAATAAAACTTCATGGCCCAGGGCAATATGATTGAACAATACAAGGTGCTGGTGCAATTGTCCCATATCACCCACATGAGGTACTACTGGCACACCATATTTTTTACACAACAAACTAATTGTAATAAACTCGCTTACACCAGCTACACGAACGGCATCCGCTTGTATAAATCCTGCACATTTTGTTTGCAAATAATTTTTGAAAATTACCCGGTTCGGAACATGCTCTCCCAAAGCTAATTTTATCGGTTCTATGTCAGTGGCTAATATTTTATGCGCCCATATATCATCCGGGTGTGTGGGCTCTTCAATCCAATATGGATTTATAGCGCTTAATTTTTTACAAATGTCCAACGCTTGCGGTAAAGTCCATTGCTGGTTAGCGTCAAGCATCACTTTTATATTTTCTCCCGCCGCTTCTCTTAAAATATACGCTCTTCTGATGTCTCTCTCGGGCTCCACGCTTCCTACCTTTAATTTCATGGCGCTGAACCCTTTATCGATCGCTTTTTTGCAATTTTCCCTGACTTTTTCATCAGGATAATTAAACCAGCCTACAGAGGTATCATAGCCAGGATAACCTTTTTCTAGAATTGCTGTTCTACCTTCCCTGCTTCCCTGCTGCGATTGCAATAACTCCAAAGCCTGTTCTTTGGTAAGCTCATCTTCCAGGTAAGACAAATCAAGCGTGTTGACAATTTGTTCGGCTGTAAGGTCAATTAATAATTTCCATAAGGGAACACCTCTTTTTTTTGCCCATAGATCAAAACATGCATTGGTTACGGATGCCAGCGCTAACTGCACCACTCCTTTATGAGGCCCTAACCACCGGAACTGTTGCTCATTAGACAATTGATTGGATACATTTCCAAAATCGGCCATCAGTTCTTCTATATCCCTTCCGGCTAGCTTATCTGCATAAAATTGCGCTGCTTTACAAACCAAATCGTTTCCTTCGCCCAGCGTAAATGCAAAGCCGTTTCCTGATATACCGTTTTCATCAGTCAGCTGTGTGACGGCATAAGAATAAACCGGATCACGATGAATGGCATCGCTGCCGGCCCCTCCTTCTAAAGGAAAACGTTTGTCAATTGTTTTCACTTTTTTTATCATTACTATATTTATACTTTATTGAATTATGGGAATATTTCTGGTATTACCACTCTTCTCCATGACCACATCAGAACAATCTCCATTAAGGTAATTTCTCCTTTCTTGCCTGCTGTCAGTATCTTATTTCAGGAAGGCATTTCACCTTCGGTATCCAAGTTCTGCGCCCCCACTTACGGGTATGATGCATCCTGTAATGAAACGCGCCTTATCTGATAATAAAAATGCGCAAACATCGGCAATGACATCACTTTCCGGGCAATAACCGAGTGCATGGATTTCATCCATACGTTTTTCAATCCCAACAGAATTAGGCTGCTCGGCACACCATCTACGAAGCATAGGTGTCCATACCGCGGCAGGGCAAACAGCATTTACGCGAATGTTATATTTTGCATAATCAAGCGCCATGGATTTCGTCAGAGCATTCATGCCCCCTTTAGAAGCCGTATAAACTGCGTGGATACTCTGACCAATCTCTCCCACAAGGCTACTGGTGTTCAAAATAGATCCGCTTGTTTCCTTAAGCGCCTCAAATCCATACCGGATGGTATGATAAACACTTTTCAAGTTGATATTAATCACGCAATTCCATTCTTTTTCTGTTGTCTCATGTAAGGCTTTTGAAGGGCCGGGAATACCGGCGTTATTATGAATAGCATCCATACGGCCATATTGTTGAAGCGTTTTATCAATCGCACTTTTCACATCTGATGCCTTTGATACATCGCAAGCAATTCCTAAATGTTCGTCGCCAAGCTCTTTTATTACTTCGCTAATTCCCTTGTTGTCAGCTATTATTACCTTGGCGCCTTCTTTAATATAAAGTTTCGCGCATTCATAACCAATGCCTGTTGAACCACCTGTAAGAAATATAACCTTGCCTTTTAATAATGTCATATTTTTTAATATTCTTTTATCTTATTCTTTGTCAAGATGAGGAAATAATAATTGTTTACCCGTATTACCATAAATAGATAAAATGAATACAAATTTATTCCTGTTAAAACCGGATACAATAGCGTATCCGATTATTTTGCTGGATATTTCTATTATTCTTTTTAAACAAGATCCAATCGTTTGAGCATCGTCATAGATAATCAAGTACCTTTAAATGTTGAAAATAAACCCTTAATTTTATGCCCCAGTTAAGATGGCTTTCTCTTTTAATGGATTATCCTATTAAAACCATGTACTTTCCTATTATTATAATTTTAGCATGATCTCATCATTTAAAAGAAGGGATGGATTTGTAGGAGAAAAACAAATTAATATTCCTGTATCCGTTTTGGATAAATTTCTCCGGCATCAGCATTTTCTGGACGCATTGTTTATTACCCATATCGGGTTTTTTCCAAAAGCTTTTTTTCATTTCAGGGAGCGGAAAAAAGGATGTCCCGATAACATCTTGTTTTATTGTCTGGATGGCAAAGGTTATCTTAACACTCCTGACGGAAACTTTGAGCTGAATGCCAACCAATTTGCCATCCTCCCCTTTGATAAGCCGCATCGCTATCAAGCGGATATTAAAGATCCATGGACAATCTATTGGATACATTTTAGCGGTAATAAATTAAAAGATTTAAACGTGTTTATTAATATAGAAAATTATATAAAACCAACGGATATCAAATACAATCAACGAATTATCCAGACGTGGGAAGAAATGTATTCTACTTTAAAGGAAGGTTACGATATGGCTAATTTAGGTTATGCTAATCTCTGTCTCTATCATTTTATATCGCTGTTTGTGTTTCCGGAAAGAAGAATGGAAAGCAAAACCGAACCTGATAAAATAAACGAAGCGATCCAATATCTTAAACAAAATATTGATAAAACACTTACAGTTGAAGAAGTAGCTGCACTCTTTAACTATTCTGCGTCGCATTTTTCAGCCTTATTTAAAAACAAAACCGGACAGGCACCTGTTGAGTATTTTATTCGGCTCAAAATACATTATGCCTGCCAACTGCTTGACCAGAGCAAGCTGAAGATAAAAGATATTGCTCAAAAAATAGGCTACGCCGACCCCTTTTATTTTTCGCGCCTGTTTAATAAAATCATGGGAACATCTCCTTATGAATATAGATTGAGAAAATGAGAAGATGAAAGATTATAAGGAAGAAACAAAAAAAATGAAAAACGAAAAAGCTTTATTTATTCGTTTAATATCTTGTCTTATTCTCGATTCCATTCGTTTGTGCAAATGTTTTTTAGAAAGTACTCCATTTCGTTTTCATCCTTAAAATGGTTTTTATACAGATACCTTGGATTTTCAATTTTGATAAGTTGTTTTGCTTATTAATTGAGCTTTCTGAGAAAGTAAGATTAGTGAAGTTAAAAAAAATTTTACTTCCCGTTAGCCTTTTTACCTTTTCATTCCTCCTAATTTCCTTGTTATTAATCTGTCTATTTATTCTCCTCAGTCACCAACAGGGAAAACATTCACTAGTAAATTCAAGATTACTCATCTTTAACAGCCAAGAGAATTTTTAAAAGAATTTGGTGGTATAAGAATAGGCATAGTACTGAAATTTTTTAAAATTTTTCATCTACTGACTCTAATCCATTTTGCAAAGGTTTTCCTTTGTTCATTTTACGAATAATGAACATTAATGTAAATATTATAACAGTACAGACTAAAAGTAGTATGCAACCCTGCAAAATATGGGACTCTGTTGCAATTTCACCGGAAGAGATTTCTGAATATTTAGGAGCTATCCATTCAAATAGGTAGCATTGACCAAAAGTTATAAGGCATACAAAAAAAGCAAAATAAAACTATGCTTTAGGGTAAATCCGAACAACGCTGATTCTTTACCTATGAGGTGTCCTGCCGCTGCTGCAACTGCAATTGATGAATGAGAAATCATTTTTCCAATAACTCCACCTGAAGCATTTGCTGCTACTGTTACTATAGGATTAACACTTATTGATTTTGCAGTAACGGCCTGAAGATTTCCAAATAATGCATTTGATGAGGTATCTGAACCAGTGATAAATACACGAAGCCATCCTAGTATTGGAGCAAAAAAAGGAAAGAAGTAGCCAGTGCTGGCTAGCCCTTTTGCTAATGTTGAAATCATTCCGGAATCATTTAATAAAGTTGCAAACCCTAATATGGAACCAATTGTTATAATAGGGTATTTAAGATTTGTAATTGTTGAAATAAATATTCTAAACCCTTGCTTATATGTCAGGCCTATAACCAGAATAGAGATAATACAGGAGATCATTGTTGCTGTACCAGCGGCAGATAGGTAATTGAAATGAAAAATATGTGGAATCAACTTACCACTCACATCAGTTATAGCATTATGAATTCCAGGAAAAAGAAATTGTACTTCTCCAACCGAATCAAGGAGTTGTTTTATTGGTTTTAGTCCCCATGCAATAATCATAAGGGTAAGAAATATAAAAGGAGAGCATGCCCTGATAATTTGTCCGCTACTAAAACTTTCTGTTTTATATATGCTATGCTCAAAAGCAAACCTCCAGATTTTTTTTGGTTTCCAATATTTTAAAAAGATAACCAGGCTTATAATCGAACCAATTCCAGCAAGAATATCAGGTAATGCCGGGCCAATAAAATTTGAACAACTCCATTGGATCAATGCAAAAGAAATCCCGGATACCAAAATTGCCGGCCATACTTCCATAGCTTTCTTTATGCCACACATTAATATTACTAAATAAAATGGAAGTAAAGCGGATAAAATGGGAAGAGTGCGGCCAAACATTTGAGATATCGAAATTTCAGGAATTGAAGAAACTTTTGATGCAACAGTAATTGGAATTCCAATGGATCCAAAAGCAACCGGAGCAGTATTGGCAATGAGACAAATACCGGCTGCATAAAGTGGATCAAATTCTAATCCAACAAGCATCGCAGCAGTTATTGCCACCGGAGCTCCAAAGCCTGCGGTACCTTCTAAAAAAGAACCAAATGAAAATGCAATAAGTATCCGATGTGTTAGCAACTCTACTTCTAAAAAAGTAGAACTCATGATTAAAGAAATGGAAAGCAATGGAGTTGTCTGCTGCTATTTTAAAAATAGTTCGGAAGCGGTCATTCATTCAAAAATCATCGGTCTTATTATTGAGTTCCCATCACATGCAAATTTGCATTGAATATTTTTTTGAGTTTGGAATAAAAAAAATTATTTGCTGGATTCTGCAGACAACTAGCAGTTCACCCAAAAAGAACATACTACAACAGCAGAGCAACGAGCCTTGCTGTTCTTTCTGCGTACAGGCGCTTATCTTTTCATTTTTGATAATTATTTGATGAAATAAAAACCTCATCAAATTTTATTGACAGGGTTGTTCCATAGTAAGCAAGAAAGCAGCAAATTCTTTGCAATTAGCTATTAATCTCCATTTTTCAAATACTTACTAGTTGTGAGGGCATGTTCAATACTCTCTTATTAATAACGCTTTTTCTTCCCGATTTATTACAGGTTTAGAACAAATAAAACCTCTCAAAGCCTCTAATAGTATCATGAAGCTCGTGTATATTTAGTTAGTAATATAAAAAGAGGCTGTCTCAAAAGGACAGCCTCTTTAAATTCTTTTATTTTTTGACTACAAAAGAGTAAGTAAAAGAATCACAAACCATACTCCAAAACCAATTAAGAACTATTGTAAAAAATATTCCGTATTTTAAATAAGTAATTGAACTATAACTATGGATGTTTAGTTATGAGATTCGCTAAAGTCTCCCATTAAAAGTTACATCATCCTTTAACTTTAAATCCATAATTATGAAAACCACATAGTTATCAACTCTCCTACTTGATCACTTTCTTTCTTATTCAACTTTTATGAACTATTCAACTTTTATGAACTTCATTTTGATTTTATTTCCAATCAAAAGAATATACATTCCAGGATCTAAAGTTGATACATTAATTCTATTACCATTACCTTTCAACATCAAATCGCCTCTATTATTATATATCATATAGGCGGCTCCTTGATCAGACCCGGTTATACGGAAGAATATCCCTTACCGGGTTTGGAAAAATAGTAAGATTGTTTTCTTCCTTTTTGTCAGAATTCACAACAGAAACCGGTGTATTAGCAGCGCTCTTTCTTAATTGAGAACCACTCATTGTATTATAATCAGGT